>Ga0308161_1003895_pt1 | contig 14089 bp, 12 predicted proteins | sample PhyFR2_FD_201034 | JGI IMG/M metagenome (GOLD analysis project Ga0308161, IMG submission 201034) | Phyllosphere microbial communities from UC Gill Tract Community Farm, Albany, California, United States - DLSLF.R2 | ecosystem: Host-associated > Plants > Phyllosphere > Unclassified | place: USA...
ATACATGCAGGTGGGTGCTGTTATGGTGCTCTTTGAGAATCATCTGTTCGGTTTGTATAGCGCTATCGCCTCCCCAGCTCTCATGGCTGGCATTCCACATGTCCGCGAGCGAAGCGGCATAGCGGGGCTCATACTCTACAATGCGGATATCTTCTACAGTGGTCATTCGTTCAATCCCTCCAATACGATAAAATGCAACTTTTTTGTAAGCGTAATCAAAACCTCTTCGATGGTAATATCCAGTAGCTTTGATTCCCTGTATTATATAGAAGAATACGAAGAATTGCACCTTCAGGGAATAGAGCGCATCGAACCGTTGGTAGATCACAAGCGAAGAAGATACAACATACATAACCAAAAAGGACCTGTACATTCCTGACGGAGTACAGATCCTTTTTGCCAAATCCCTATCGATTCATTTACAGTTCCAGAATCATTACCCCATACGCCGGTATGGAAATATCTCCATGTAGCGTCTCTCCGGTCAGCAGTTCGATATGGGCTTCCCGGATTTGGATATCTGCAGCATGTTCTCCGTAATTCAGCAGGAAAATGTATTCCCCCTGTTCTCCCTTACGGATTCCAAGCTCTACCTGTTCCGGAAGGTCCAGCCAATCGGCTGCAGGAGAAGTATAGCCAAGCAGGTCAATCACAGCATCCACAACCTGTTCGTTAAAGGCTGCTCCGTAATACCATGTTTCTCCTTTGCCCTGTTTGCGGCGGGTAAGTGCCGGGGCATCCTCATAATAGCAGGACGTATAGGTCGCCATCGTCTCTACAGCGGGATCATCAATATGCAGAATATCATTAAATGCTTCTGCCGCTTCGTTCATGACTGTATTACTGTGCTTCCACTGCAGTCCCGGCGCTGGAACCGTTCCTTTGATCATGGTAAAGTCGGACACCGAGATTCCGCACAGACTGGCGACAGGTCCAGGCATAGGCTCCATCCGGCAGTGGCTGTATTCATTTTTGTAACCGGTTCGTGCGCCAAGAATCAATGTACCGCCATTTTCGACATAAGCAGTCAATAGAGCTGCTGTCTGCTCGGTCATAATCGCTGCATGCGGATAGATCAGCAGCTTATACTGCTGCAGATCATTCAGCTGCTGATTACGAAGATAGACTACATCTGCCGGCAGATGGCGATATTGCAGCTGCTTGAACCATGCGTTGATACTTTTGCCTGTCAGCGGGCCATGCCAGATATCGAATTCGCCATCCCATTCATTCTCGTAATCTTTGATAATAGCAATCTCGGCTGTATACCGGGTACCGGCGATTTTCTTGCCTATAGCAGCGAATTCCTGTCCTACTCCGGTCGCCTCGGCAATCCGGCGATTGGGCCGGTTATGATAATCATTCAGCCCGTGCCAATAGATCTCGGTACCAAATGTCGCCGTCCGCCAGCGGAAATACATGACTAGATCGGCGCCATGCAGTACGGATTGATAAGTCCAGAGTCGCAGCTGACCAGGGCGCGGAGAAGGCATATCCATCCGGTTTACCCAGCCACCTGGACCAGATTGCTGTTCCATTACACAGAAGTTCGCCGAGATATCCCGTATTGTACTCAGATTCAGACTCCATTTCCGATCCAGTAAAGGTTTGTCTTCCTGAGTCCCGGAGATGGTCGAGAACTGTGGATACGAATCATAGGAAAAGAAGTCCAGTAGTTCTTCTGTCAATGTATGACTGTCCAGATGACCGAACAGTCCATTTGTTGTAATCCACTGATTAGGCGCGATTTCCCGCAGAATATCCACCTGAATCCGGGCAAACTCGATTGTATTATGGGAAATGAACCGTTTCTCATCCAGTACTTGATGCGGATTGGTCGAATCAGCTGGTGTAGGACGCGGTAGATGAATCTGTTCCCAGTCGGTATACGTCTGGCTCCAGAATACGGTTCCCCACGCCTGGTTCAGCGCATCCAGCGTCACATACTTTTCTTTGACCCATTTGCGGAAAGCGATATGATCCGCTTCCGCATAAAAGCTGGCCATTTCACAGTTGAATTCATTATCGATCTGCCAGCCGATTACAGCTGGATGATCCTTATAGTGTTCAGCCAGCTGACGGGTAATCACTGCACACAGCTCACGATAACGCGGGCTGCTGTAATTATAATGGCGGCGCATCCCATGCTGGTAAGCGGTTCCATCTATTTTGGCATTAAGCACTTCCGGATAGCTATGTGTCAGCCATGCCGGAGGCGTTGCTGTAGGTGTGCCCATGATTACTTTCATATCATATTGCTGCGCCAGTTCCAGAAAACGGTCGAATAGATCGAATTGATATACGCCTTCTTCGGGTTCGAAGATTGTCCAGGCAAATTCGGCAATCCGGATATGGGACAGATTCATTTCTTTCATTCGGCGCAGGTCATCTTCCCATAGGGATTCCGGCCAGTGTTCAGGATAATAGCATACTCCCAATTGCAGAGACTTGAGTTGAATAGATGTTGTCATTAAGGTCACCTCTATGGTTTGGATAATCTGATTGTAGATTCATTTTACGTGTTCGTATATAACGAGTAATTATCCCGATAACACGATTTTGCGATTAACGTATGACGATAGCCATATCTATCCTGTACAATGAATAGCAGAATACCACTAATTTCACCTAGAGAGGGTTTAGGATATGAGAGAGCATCTTTTCTTTGCAACCCCTGCATTCCCCCATTATATTTGCTATCCAAACTTTATTGGCGGCTATAGCGATTATCCGACGCATGCCGTGAACCGTCCTGCCAAAAGCAGTGATTTTCAATTGGATCAGCTGTATAATCTTCATTTTATCCTGCAGGGCAAAGGATATGTGACCTGGGGCGGAACGAGATATGAACTGGGTGCCGGACACGGATTCCTGTATGGGCCAGGTCTGCCGGAATGCTATGAAGCAGATGAGCACGATCCGTGGGATATCCGCTGGATTCACTTTGCTACGCATGAACTGCAGTCTTTTATGGGGAATCGGGGAATAGGTGAAGTATGGCTGTTTCAGCTAAAGGATGTACATACGGTTAATCAGTGCATGGATGAATTAATGAAGCTTGGAGCGGCTTTTGATCTGAAGCAGGAGATGCGTGTATCGGCTGTGCTATATGAGCTGCTGCTGCATATTATGAAAGATGCAGTCTCCCTGCATCTGCCCCGTGACCCATCGCTGCCCGGTATCTATGCCGCAGCCGATTATATGCGTGAACACTGCACCCGTGCTTTGTCGATTACGGATATTGCCCGTTTTACCGGGTACAGCGTGCCTTATTTTACACGTAAATTTCACCAGTCCATGGGCATGACTCCTACCGCCTATTTGCTGGAATCACGTATTTTGTATGCCAAGAGGCTGCTGCTGTCGACCGATATTCCTATTCGCGAGATTGCACTGGAGTCGGGGTTTTCGCAGAGCAGCTACTTTATTCATTGCTTCAAAAAAGTGGTTCATATGACGCCGGAACAATTTCGGATCAGCTGGGATTCCTGATCATTCCAGTTCTCATCACCTGCTGCTGCAGCAATACAAACAGAATCAGCAGAACGCCGACCGCTGCGCAGATGCCATACATCCAGGAATACGACCAATAGTCTGCCAGCGGACCCATAAGGATACTACCCAGCGACATACCCAGATCGGCTGTCGCAATAAACAAACCCATCAATATATTGCGGCTCTGCTCGGGCAGTACAAAACTGAGATACGTGGTCAGCGTCGGATAAATGACTGCCTGAGCGATACCCATCAATACAGCTCCGCTATACAGGAACAAGAATCCTCCGACAATCGATATACTTACCAACTGCGCGGCTACCGTCATCAGTACCAGTGCTCCGATAATAAATGGTGTATGCCAGCGCCCGTCCGAAGGGATTTTTTTACGAAGTGCAAAACGTGCAATCACTACACTCGCTGCCTGAAGCATCAGATAGATACCTGCACTACCGCTGGACAGTTGGGCAGCATATAACGGGATAAAGGTTGTAATCGCTCCAAATACAGTAGAAGCAGCCAGCATAATCACACTGCAATTGCGCAGCAGCGGATTTGTCATCAGCTGACTGAAAGATGACCATGTTCCCAGGCGCTGCAGTTTGCCCGTCTGATTCGTTGCTTTCCGATTGCGGTCCATTCGAACCGTATATCCGAATACTCCGGTGAAGATCGCTATGGCTATCATCGTCAGGGTAAAGTAATTACTGTTCCCACTCTGCCAGATACCCAGTGCCAACACCGGAGCAATAATCCCGGGCATATAAGAACATAATGAATAAAGGGAAATCCCCTGGGATCGATCTTTCTCCGGCAGCGCATCGATAATTCCGATCTGCAGTGCCATCGAGAAAAAAGCAGTGGATACGCCTTGCAGGATTCGTGCCAGCAGATACCCTGCCGGTCCTGTGAACGTGTACAGCACAAGTGCCAATGCATTAATCACCAGAATAATACGCAGTACACGGATCGGGCCATGCTGCTGAATCATCTGCCCGGCCCAGGGCCGGAAAAACATGGTCGTAAATAAATAAGCGCCCATAATCACACCAATGGCTGTATTGCTCGCTCCCCAGGCATTCCCTTGCAGCGGAATAATCACATTGAGGATCGCGTTGGCACTGAAATAACCCAGCACCAGAATATACAGCCGCAAAAAGGGCCAGGATAGCGCTCCGTTCACTGATTCTCCTCCTTATCGTCTATCGTGCAATCGCTGCACTTAGCAGTGTACGGCCATAATCGGACTGTACATCACTTAACCTCGCGGTATCGATTGTCTCCACAATCTGTCCTTTTTGAAAAATGATCATTCGCTCGCACATATAAGCAGCCGCCTGAATATCATGCGTAATAAAGATATACCCCATCCCATAGACGGACTTCAGTTCCTGGAGCAAATGAAGTACCTGTACCTGAATCCGCACATCCAGCGAGCTGATCGCCTCATCCAGCACAAGATAGCGCGGTCTGGTCGATACTGCTCTGGCAATGCATACCCGCTGCGCTTCGCCGCCGGACAATTCATGGGGATATTTGGATCGATAATCCAGGCTTAACCCCACCTGCTCCAATAGTTCATCTATCCGCCTGCTCTGCTCCATGCGTGATTGCCCTTCCTGCTCCAGCGGTTCCCTGATCGCCTGTTCTACTGTATAAAAGGGATTAATTGATGAGGTATAATCCTGAAATACGGCACTGATCATTCCCCGTCGTACCTTCCTCTGCTCTACAGATTGTCCATAGAACAGAATCGCTCCCTGGTCGGGTTGATCAATACCCAGGATTAGACGTCCCAATGTAGATTTGCCGCTGCCGCTTTCACCAATAATACCGAGGCACTCGCCTTCTTTACAGGTAAAGCTTACGCCACGAAGTACCTGTTGCGATTGTTTTTTCCATAATCCGCCGGTTCGGTATGATTTCTCTATATTCTGAACTTGCAGCATATTCAGCCTTCCTTTCTCTTCATCAGCTGTCTGAAATGGTTATCCAGTGCGAACCGGGCCGAGAGCAGATCGCGAGTATACTCCTGCCGTGGTGCAGTGAATAACTGCTCGGTTTCTCCGCGCTCGATCACTTTTCCGTCTTTCATAATCAGAATATGATCCGCCACATGACGAACTGCTCCGAGATCGTGCGAAATGAAAATCATCGAGCATCCCAGTGTATGGCGCAAACGGATAAACTGTGCCATCACTTCCTGCTGGGATAGCATATCCAGTGCAGTCGTTGGCTCATCGGCAATCAGGATATCCGGCTCTAGTACCAAAGTAAGTGCAATCATTATCCGCTGCAGCATCCCTCCCGACAACTCATGTGGATATCGGTTCATCAGCTGATCGGGATGATTCAGCATAACGCTATGCATCGCTATATGCATGCGTTCGTCTATCTTGTTGCGGTTCCACCCATAATGTTCGCCCAGCGTCTCCCGTAGATGAGTACCAATGACACAGGAAGGGTCAAAAGCACTCATACCATTTTGCATAATCATGCCAATCTGCTTGCCTCGTCTCTTCCGCATCTGTTGATCAGTCAGCGTATTCAGATCGGTTCCCTGAAATACAATGCTGCCCGACTGCTGTAGAGAAGATGGATTCAGCTTCATGATCGATCGGCAGGTCACCGACTTCCCACTGCCACTTTCCCCTACAATAGCCAGACATTGTCCTTGCTGCAGGTCAAAGGAAATATCCTTCACAATTGGCTCTCCGGTGTGGATATCATGGATATTCAGATGATTCACTTCCAGTATATTCATAGCCTTACCGCCACCTCCTGCTGATCCGGTAGACGATCCGGCTGTAGGCCGGACTGACGTAGCCGGGGATCAAGCGCCACCTGCAAAGAATCCGCCAGAAAATGAAAAGCCGAGACAACGATCACAATCGCAATCGCTGGCGGAAGCATCATTTCCGGCCGGGTAAACATCACTTCCCTGGCTTCATTCAGCATCATGCCCCATTCGGCCTGAGGTGCCTGAATGCCCAACCCGAGAAAGGAGAATCCGGAAATTTGCAAAATCATCGAACCGACCGAGCTACTGGCTGTAACCGCAATATCGGCAAAAGTAACCGGGATCAGGTGGCGCCGGATAATCGCTCCATGCCCCATACCCGTCGTGCGGGCAAACCGGATATAATCCATTTCCGTATATTGCAGTACCGATGTCCGTATAACGCGCGCAAACCATGCCCACTTGGTGAGTACAAACGCAATCAGTATATTCTCCAGTCCAACACCCAGTATGCCGACCATCGCAAGTGTCATGACATAACCGGGAAAAGAAAGAACAACATCGCATATTCGCATAATCCAGGTATCGGTTTTGCCTCTAAAATAGCCTGCCAGGAATCCGAGTATCGCCCCGATTAGTACGGACAGCAGCAATACTAACAGGACAGCCAGCACGCTGGGACGAATCCCATATAGTAATCGGGACAGGATACATCGGCCCAATTGGTCGTTACCCAACAGATATTCCCATGATGGCTCCGCATATCGCAGACTCATCTGCACAGCCAGCGGATCATGCGGTACCAGCACAGGAGCAGATAATCCGGCAATAATCACACCAACCACAACGATCAGGGACAGCTGCCCCATTTTATCCATGGCTGAATTTTTCCATACATTCATTTATAGACCATTCCTTAATTTGGGATTCATCGCAGCATTGATCATATCCGAGATCGCATTGAAGATAACAAACGAGATAGCCAGAATCAGCACATACGCCTGAATCACGGGAAAGTCCCGGCTCAAGATGGCACGTATACTCAGACTGCCAAGCCCCGGCCAAGCAAATACATTTTCTACTACAACCGTACTGCCAAGGATAATAGGGATAGCCATGCAGAATATCGAGATCGCTACCTGCAGGGAATTCCGTAAAATATGCATGGTGATGACTCTCTCGGGTAGCCCGGATGCCCGCCCGTACAGTGCATAGTCTTTGTTCATATTACTGAGCATAGAGCTGCGTACATTGCGGAAGTACAGGCCAGCATAACTGATCGTAATAATCAGTACCGGTAAAATATAGCTGCGATACGAATCCATACCGCTCGTCGGCAGCAGATCCAGTCGAACCGAGAAATACCAGACCAACAGTGCCGCCAACCCATAAGACGGAATAGCCGTCAGGATGAAGGCCAGTGTGCGCACCGATTTATCCAATACCCTTCCTACCTGGAGCGCGCAGAGCACGCCAAGCAGCACGGATACGGCTATAATACTCACTGCAGATACCAGTGTTAACCGCAGTGTATTCAGAAAAGCCGGTCCGATCAGCGCCCAGACAGACTGTCCTGTAATATAGGAGTTCCCAAAATCCAGCTGCAGACAATCCAGCATCCAGTTCAAATAGCGGACAAGAAAAGGCTGATCCAGTCCAAGCTGCTGCTGTGTACGTTCAATCAGTTCATCGGTAATTGACGGTACACCCTGTGCCTGCAGCACCACTACTGCCGGGTCCATCGGAGACAGATTGATCAGTATAAAATTCAGCAGGGAAATCGCCCATAACAGCGGAACGGCAAGCAGCATTCTTCTAATGATATACATTCCCAACAGGAATTCCTCCTCTGAGCATGCATGAATTCATGCCCTGCCGATTATTGAAAGCTCATTAATTCAAAGGGCAGCTCGTATTGTGTCTGCTTGAATGAAATATGCTGCAGATTGCTTGGTGCAACGACCGTAATATTACCGTTGGTAAGCGGGATAAAGACGGCTTCCTCATGAACCGTACGCAGAATATCCGCATAGAGTGCTTTGCGTTTTTGTTCGTCCGACGATACCATCACCTGATTAATTTTTTCGTATAGCTGTCCGGATTGGGCAATACCCTGGGTCGTATGCAAATATGCATTTTCAGAAGTGAATCCCGAAATGGTACTCTGCGGATCGTAAGCCAGTCCCCAGGTCTGATTGAACAGCAGATCATACTCTCCTGTTGTTCGGCGGTTGGCGATCGAGGCAGATTCTTCACCAACCAGCTTCAACTGTATTCCAATCGAGGTAGCCGCACTCTGGATCAGCTCCGCCTGGATTTTCTGCGAAGAAGAGTTGCTGTCATAGTACATGGTCATGCTCAGTGGCACGCCGTTTTTGCTTCGGCTTCCGCTGCCGGCATCCAGTTTCCAGCCGGCATGTTCCAGAAGTGACCCTGCTTTTGCCAGATCGTAGCTTCTTGTTTCCAGCGGTACATCCGCATTATTTACATTACTGGAAAATAGGGTGTTCGCAGCTGTCTCGGTACCGCCCATAATATCGCGGCTGATCGTCTCTCGATCGACCGCATGCCAGAGTGCCTGCCGAACAGCCGTCTCATGAACCGGACTGCCGGATCGGCTGCTGTTAGCGACGATCATCTTGGTGTTCATCGATTCACTTCGTACAATCTGATAATCCCCGGATGCTTCCAGCTGCTTCATGGCTTCCACATCCATACTGTCTGCTCCGCGGTCATCGGTAAAAGCAAAGTTCACTTCTCCTTTTTGCAGGGCCAGGAATGTTGTTTCTCCTGCTGGCAGTACTTTGGCAGTAATTTTATGGATCGAAGGTGCTCCGTTCCAGTAGTCAGTATTAGCTTCGAATGTTGCGTACTGCTCCGGTTCATGGGCTGTGAGTACATAGGGGCCGGTACCACGGTAGCCGTTGACTCCATTCATCGTCTCTCCATTTTTGAAATCTTTGGGTGAGAGGAATACATACGGGCGAGTCATGGACAGTTCTGCCAGAGCAGGATAATACGGTTCGGATAGAGTTAACTGAACGGTATGCTCATCGATCACTTTGCACTCCACAATTTTTGTGGATAATTTGATCCAGGAGTGTTTCTCCGCATTATGCTGAACAGCGTCAATATTTTGTTTGACCGCTTCGGCATTAAAGGGTTCGCCATCATGGAACTTGACGTCCTGACGCAGATGAAAGGTGTATACTTTGCCGTCTTTGGAGATTTCCCAGGAGGATGCAAGTAGCGGCTTGATTCCTTCACTCGTGTTCTCTACCAGTGATTCGTATACCATCCCCTGAGCCGGCATTGATCCGGTGTACAGATGGGGATTCATATCATTAATATCTTTGGCGGTAGCATAGGTTATTTCGTTGTTGGAAGCAGAAGCTGTAGGGCGGGATGAAGATTCACCTGCAGGGGAGCAGGCAGACAGGATCGTAGCCGCCAGTGCAATCAGCAGCATAATTTTGGCAAATGACTTGGACATAATGATTCTCTCCTTAGTGAACAGGCTGAATGGTACTACAGATCCTGTTCAGATCTTCATGGAAATCTTGTACTGTGAATGCAGATGATAGAGATTGTTCCGAATGGTTCTGTGCATACTCCCGAATCGTATATTCATATCGGCGGATAAACTCATCGATCATTGGACAGGGAGTACTCGTGTGACGGGCAATTCCCTGTATCATTTTGATTCGGTAATAGTCTTCTTGCGGCATACGCGGAATATCCAGCTCACCCTCCTGATTGATAAATACCTGACGGAACGGCACAGCAGAGAAGTCGAAATATCTTCCTTGGCGATCCGGTTCGGAAAAAGGATCAATAAGTAGTGATGCGTAGCGGATGTACAGTAAATACTGCTGATGAATCGTATCCAGCTGATCAAAATTATCGATATCCTGACGTTTCAGACTTTCCGACCGCACTGGATAATTATCGTCAATCATAAACTTCAGCAGATTGATACCGGAGATATCCAGCTTCTTCAGAATGGATGTGATCTCTTGCCACTGGGTGAGCATGCTTCGAATCAGTTCCTGGGTGATCGGGCCTTCCGGATACAATTTGTAGACATATCTCGGAATCGAATCTTCACTAAAAATGGCTTGTAGTGCAATATCATTCATGAACAGCGGCGGATGCACATACAGAGAGATATTCCTCGTCTCCGCTTCCAGCGGTGAATCCATCATCTGCAGCTGCACTCCCAATCGATGGTACATTTCCTGTAAATAGATGAGTCGGGAGGACTTTTCTTGTACGGAACCGGCATAGATTTTCTTTTTGACCGCTGTCGTCAGTACGGTACAAGAAGGTTGTTGATGTGCCCAGCGTGTATCCCCATGATAGGTGGAGAAGCTGATCACTTCGGCTGCCGGATTGAATTCCTTTATGTAATGATGAACCAGATGACCCGAGCCAAAGGTTGGCGAGATGAGTAGAATAGAACGAACATGTTGTAGAACTTCTCTGCCGATCTGCTTCAGTACAGTCGTATAGGCATCTGTCGTTACAGCGAGGATCAGTGTATCCCATTGCCCGGTGATATTTGGATATCCGGTATATCTATGATCCATCCGGCATTGTCCTGCCATGCGGTGATGCTGTTCGTTCTGAATATGAACTTCAACTACTCCGCCGCTCGTTTCCAGTGCGTCCATAAGCTGTGCCGAACGGGATGATGGTCTACCGGCAATTCCGATCGTACAATTCAGCTGATTCTTCAGCATCACCGCCAATTGAATCGCTACCGGTCCTGTACCCAGCATCAGCACATTGCCGAATTCATTCATGTACAGACTCCTTTCGGTACAGAGCGATATCAAACACCTGATCCGGTCGCAATATCGTTTCGGTTAGCTTCCATTTCCGGGGATCGGTCTCCTGTAAAGGGAAATTAAACAGGGATTTGAGATCATTGCCATACCTCATAGCTACGACAACTTCACGATTGGTTAAAGGATATAATCGATCCAGAATATCGTATTTCTGCGCAACGGTAGAACTGAAAATGATATGAGTAGCCGTACCCGTAACATCGAGTTCTTCTACTGGAGCAGACAGCAGCCGTATATTTAGTTCCGGTCCCAATTGATCGATAACGGATCTTCCCAGTTGAATCGATTCTTCGTCAATATCTATTCCGATCACTTCAGCTCCGGTACGTCTGGCAATAAGCATTGGTGTCATAGGGAACGAGCCGGATCCGATCATCAGTACCCGTGATTCGCCGGTGACTTGCACTCCGCCAAACTCCTGCTCGATACAGGATTCGATATTTTTGAAATAATCAGTGATTCCGCTGCTGCCTTCCAGCAATTTCAGTGCACGGTATTTCTCCATCAACGCTACACACCAGGCAGAGATATGTCTCAAATCCTCTGCGATCAGAGACAGATGCACAGCTTCCTCATCCTGTAATCGCTCCCATATCTGCTGATGATGCGGATCGGTAATAAAACGCGAGTAATCATCGATCAACTTCTGCAGCTCCATATGATGGGTCATCGTCTGATCATACTGGGCGGCTGCCTGCTGAAATGAATTCCGGTAATAATTCAGACTATCCTGTATACTTGCCAGCTTCTCCATGGGACATCACTCCAATTTCGTTATTATAGTCAGAGGCTTCAGTGGGTTGATTTTGTCATGCCAGGACAAAACCATCTATTGAACAAGACAACGATTACGCGTGAATAAATGCTTTGCCTTTTGCCACAATCCCAACCGTACCTTCAATCTCCAATTTGCTCAGTCCTTGCTGTCCGTAATCGGCAGCTACATGAATTGTACCGCCTGGCTGCCTTATATCAGCAGTGATATTTCTCTGATGTTTCCACGCCAGATAGGCTCCCATAGAGGCAGTACCCGAACCACATCCTCTTTCCCAGATCAGACTGTCCAGCAGCGGTACGTAGATGAGCGGCGCCATTTCTCCAGACTTTGCATCATAGAGCATCATGCCTATCAGACTGAATCGATCATCAACATCTACCGTGCGGACCAATGCTTCAGCTTCTTCCCGAATCGCATTGCTGAACTGCTGGACTTCCATGACGAGGTGTATAGCATCATGATAGATCAGCTCGGTAGCCTCCCAATTTCGCTCTCCATATTGCAGGGTTCGGAGATGGATCTTCTCGGGTACAGGCATCGAGATTCGGCAGTGATATCCATCTTCATCCCAACGAACCTGACAGTCAATCAGCTGATCGGTCCCGGAGGTCTCCAGCAGAATATGACTTGTATCCAGTGGACTCGCTCCTCGCTCTGCTGCCAGTAATGATGCCAACGCCATACAGGCATTTCCACAAAATTCGCCCCCAGCCATTCGCAAATAGGCGGTTGCATTCGGATATTGTACCGATTCCTCTACAAAACCAACCTGTTCGGCATGCACACTGTCATAAGACATTAGCTTTGAAGCGATATGCAAATGATCTTCTACCGGATGCCGGCTCTTCACCAGAACAGTCATATTTTGCGTAGGACTGCATTTTACAAAATCCACTTCCTGCTTCATGCCTCATCTCCTCTCATTAGTTCATTAGAGAAGTACCATGTTCTCTGAATAATAATAGTAATGATTACGATTATCGTTGATAAGAATATAATAGTTTAATAAATAATGTCAACAATTCTTTTTAATGACTACTATTCCATCTCATAAAAACACAAAAAGCATAAGCATCCAAATCACTGCATTACATACAGCTTTTCTGATGTTTATGCTTTTCAGCTTCGTTTATTAGGCATCTATAGTGGAAAAAGGAAAACCAGTGCACCCAGCAGGATCAGTCCAATACCTCTAACCAAGATGAGTCATATATTCAAACGCCGTAGTGCCATACACACTTTTGAAATGTTTGTTCAGATGCGTCAGATCCACAAATCCACATTCTGCCACCGCCGAGTAAATATCTCGGTTCTTTTCGATTAACCGCTTGGCGCGTTCAAGCTTGCAATTGAGAAAATACTGGTATGGCGAAATCCCGGTATGCATCTTGAAAAACCGGATAAACTGGAATTTGGACAATCCTAGCTCCTCGCAGATCTCTTCCAGTCGCAGTACAGTCTCCAGGTTATCATGGATCATATATTTGGCTGCCCGGAGCATGCCATTATCTGCTTTGTAGCTAGTAGAGAGATTCGTCTCTGCCAGTCCATCTGTGAGAGAGACGAGTCGTTCACTGCATAGTGCTTCATCTTTTTCGTTTAGGATGCTGTGCGCCAGCGCGATAATCCGCTGTTTGAGCTGTTGATCATATACGATTGGCGCAGCAAAGCGCATGATTTCCTTTTTTCCCATGGCTTCCAGCAGCAATGGCGGATCGATATACAACATGACATAATCCAATCCATTGCGATCATGTGCCATCCCATCATGAGCCTGCTCGGGGTTAAATAGCATGACCCCGTTCTGATGAGATAACTGCAAGCTTCCGTTCATCGTGAAATGCTGAATTCCCCGCAGGGTTACACCCATGGCGTATTCCTGATGGGAGTGTCTTTTGTATGTGAAATCAGTAATACTTGCAGATAAAGCCGTGATACCTGCCGACTGTTTGTAAATGAATTTCTCCAAAATGATCACCTCTCCAGCCGTAAATTATATCCATAGCATGACAGCCGCATAGATCAGAAAAAGAGTCATGACCAGATTGGCGATCCGCTGATGCCGCTGTAAAAACTGTTTAAAAATTGTACCAAACATTACCCACGTTGCATAGGCAAGAAATCCGATACAGGTAATGCCGAGCACCCCTATCATGAGTCCGGTAGCCTCTGGATTATATGGCATAATAAAGGTCGGAATAACGGTCATCGTAAACAGGATGACTT
>Ga0308161_1003898_pt1 | contig 14086 bp, 11 predicted proteins | sample PhyFR2_FD_201034 | JGI IMG/M metagenome (GOLD analysis project Ga0308161, IMG submission 201034) | Phyllosphere microbial communities from UC Gill Tract Community Farm, Albany, California, United States - DLSLF.R2 | ecosystem: Host-associated > Plants > Phyllosphere > Unclassified | place: USA...
AAATGTATTATTACTGCCAAAAGCAACATGGATCGTACCGTAGACTTTCTCATCTTCCAACACAATTCCTGTAATACGTGCTTTATCATTTGTTCCAATTCCAAATTCACCTAACATCCGTCCATCGCCGTCACCTAACATCAGCAATAATTCGGCTCCTGTATCCCCTTCGGCAGCGACCAGACGACCTTCACTAATATTCAGTAATAATGGAGAATCCAGTGCTCCGATCCCTGCAATAGAACCATCAATCACGATCTGGCCTTGAGCGGTTCCTTCCATCGGAGCAATATAAGCTTCACCTGAAGGTAAATTACCGGATTCTCCGGGGTTCAAATACAATCCTGTACTCGGAACACCTTCACGTTCTTCTATTGAAAAGGATAAGCTATATCCTTCTTTTTCAATACGGACTGTCGATGCTTTGGTCAGTAAAGAAGTTACATGTTCTGTTAATTCTTTCACTTTGGCATATTCAGCAGTGATCGCACCATGGGTGAACATATCTTCTGTGATCCCTGGCATCGTCGCTACTCGTGTACCTGCGGCTGCGGCTTGCTTACGTGCAGCGGTATGAGTTAACGAATAACGGGTTACACAGATTGCTACCGAAGCGTTCATCATCGCTGTAGCAATCGAAGCAGGTGGTTCTTCTCCTGATTTGCTACGCTCTTGCATGACCATCAACATCGATTCTGCTCCTAATCGCTTTCCTGCTTCATACAGAGATTCAGCTAGATGTTGGCGACTATCATCAGCCACTACAACCAAAGACTCTCCTGCTTGGAGTCCAAGACAATCAATCAATACATTTTTACTAATTTCGATACGTTCTTCGCTCATGGTATATCCATCCTTTGATTCTAGAGTATAAGTAAGATTGATCACGTACTTTATGTCTTATATTGTTCCATAACTCTGTATAAAACACCAATCGCATTTATATAATCCAGATGCTTTTTAAGATATAATATGTTTTTACATCATACATAAGTGATCGGAGGAATAAAGATGAAGCAGGCATTACTTGTTGTTGATATGCAAGAAATCTTTTTTGATTTGCCTGAAAATGCGTTGTATCAACGCGATCGACTCACTACAAAAGTCAATCAACTGATTGCCCAAGCTCGTACTGTAGATTGTCCGGTGATCTTTATTCAACACACCAGTTATACCGCAGGCGAAGATCTATATGTCGATACGCCTGAATGGGAAATCTATCATAAGCTAGATCGTCAGGATAAAGATCCTGTGTTCTGCAAAACCAAATGGGATGCTTTTTATCAGACGGAACTACTACCATGGCTTCAAAAAAATCAGATTCAGCAACTCATTTTTGCAGGTGCACAGACTGAATTCTGTATCGATACTTCTATGCGAGCTGCCTATAGTCTAGGTTATCAGCAAAATATTGTGATTAAAGATGGCACCAGCACACTGGATAGCTCTGTATTGCGTGCCGATCAGATTATTGCTCATCATGAAAATGTATGGAATGGCCGTTTTGCTCAAGTCCTAGCGGTTGAGGATGTACAGTTTCAATCTTAACTGAATATATAGTCTTATCGTGACGTTACCTATTCTCTCTTTTCTAAAGTAGTTCTCTACCTACTTTACAAAAGAAAGAGTAGGTTTTTTGTATTTATGTAACTTTATCTAACAAATAAATAATATTTATTGAGCTTTCAGAACTTAATTGGTAATATACATATCATATAAAGTAAATTAATAGGGGGTTACGATTTGAAAAAGACTTATTTGTTAACTTTTATGACATTAATTATGGTAATTATACTTTCTGCATGTGGTACACCGCCTGCCAAAGACCCTGCTCCTGCTGCTTCTACAGATTCAAGTACAACCACAAATACCAGTGATGAGACGATCAAAGTTGCTACAGATGCTTCATACGCTCCGATGGAATTTATGGATTTGGATAAAGTCTCAGGATTTGATATTGATTTTCTAGCGGCTGTTATGGAAGAAGCGGGTTTGAAATACGAGGTTACTAATATTGGATGGGACACTCTACTGGAAAGTGTAAAACAAGGTACCGAATACAAAGCAGGTATCTCTGCTGTCTCGATCACCGATGAGCGTAAAGAAACGTATGCGTTCTCAATCCCTTATTTCGAATCAACCAATATGATTATGGTCAAAGAAGGAAGTAACATCAAAAGCGCAACCGATCTCAAAGACAAAACCGTCGCTGTCCAAAACGGAACGACTGCGGATATCTTGATGTCCAAAATTATGGGTCAAAATAGTACCAATCTTAAAAAGTTCGATAGCAATACGTTAGCACTGCTCGAACTGGATAATGGCGGTGCAGATGCTGTTGTCGCAGATATCGCTGTGGTGCGCGAATATATCAAAAACAATCCTAACAACAAATTAGTCGGTATCACCGATAATACTCATTTTAATTCAGAATATTATGGACTGATCTATCCTAAAGATAGCGATCTCAAAGCCAAAATCGATCCTGCCATTCAAACGGTGATCGACAATGGGAAATATGCTGAAATCTATCAAAAATGGTTCGGCACGGCGCCTGATCTGACGAATTTAAAAGCTGAAATCACCAAAGCAGGGACTTCATAAGCGTAATGCGTCTATTGTTATTCTGTTCATCATCTATGTCACTACAAAAACCTTTTAACATAGAAAGGGACTCTGCATGACAGACTTCAGATTCGATATTATCGCTTATTACCTCCCGATCTTATTAAAAGGGACTTTGTTAACGATTGGTATTTCATTTGCAGGTATTATTTTCGGCTCGATCCTTGGATTGATTATGGGATTTGGACGGATGTCTTCCAAATGGTATTTCAACTTACCGACAGCTTGTTATATTAACTTTTTTCGTGGAACTCCATTGCTTGTGCAAGTGCTTATGGTTCACTTTGGTCTGATTCCACTACTGCTTGATCGAAGTGATCCCATTCTAGCTGCAATCGTCGCTTTAACACTCAATTCAGCCGCGTATACTGCTGAAATTTTCCGTGCTGGTATTCAATCGGTTGAAAAAGGGCAAACAGAAGCGGCGCTATCCCTCGGAATGACACGCCGCCAGACGATGCGATATATTATTTTGCCACAAGCGATCAAGCGAATGATCCCTGCTTTTGGTAATGAATTTATTGTACTAATCAAAGACTCTTCCCTGGTTGCAATTATCGCCGCTCCGGAACTGATGTACTATGCTAACAGTATGCGTGGACAATATATGCGTGTCTGGGAACCTTATATTACAGCTTCGATCATCTACTTTATCCTCACCTATTCGCTAAGTAAATTATTGAACTGGTGGGAAAAGAAAATCAATTAATAAGCAACAGAGAACATCAGCCAATCAGTACCTTTTCTTCCGGGTAACTGAACTTGGCTTCTTTGTTTTTCTGTGCTAGTGCATACGCTAGAGCAAGTGGACCAAGACGACCGATAAACATGGTAATAATAATGATCACTTTTCCTGCTGGTGTTAAATGAGGCGTTAAGCCCATTGATGAACCGACTGTACCGAAAGCTGATACCGTTTCATAGAAAATACTTAAAAATTGCGCATCTGTTCCACTTTCTGTGATGGTCAGTAAGATCGTCATTGTAAACACAATACCCAGCGAGATCATAATAACTGCTAATGCACGAAATGCTGTATCAAAGCTAATTCTGCGGTGGAACGCACGAATCTCACTACGACCTCGTACGACACTGTAGAGCGCCAGCATTAGAATCGCAAACGTATTGGTTTTGATCCCGCCACCGGTGGAACCACTAGCAGCTCCAATAAACATCAGAATAATAAATACAAATTGTGTTGCCGCCATCAGACCACCGATATTGACGGTATTATAACCGGATGAACGTGGCATAACGCCTTGGAATAACGATGCCCAGATTTTCTCGGTGATACTCAAATGCCCGAGTGTTGCTGGATTGCCCCATTCTACTATCAGTACAAACAATACGCCAAATACGGTCGCAATCGCTGAAGTCATCAGTACCAGCTTGGTATTTAAAGAAAATCTACGCCATCTGCGCTTTTGCAATATATCGGTTACGACAATAAATCCAAGTCCACCGATCACAAATAGTGAAATAACGACCGTATTGACGACCGGATCGCCCACATGACTGGACAAGCTATCTGGAGATAAGGAGAAGCCTGCATTATTAAAAGAAGAGATCGCGTAAAAAGCGCCCTGATATAGCGCAGGTACCCATCCCATTGTCGGTCCCCAATGCAGTGTCAAAGTGATCATTGCTACAAATTCAAGCACAAAAGCGATCAGGAAAATGTTAAGCGATAATTTCACTAATCCCTGCGTTGAAAAAGCATTGGTCGCTTGCTGAATCATTAAACGATGCTTGAGTCCAATCTGCTTTCCTAATAACACAGCAAACAGCACCCCGAACGTCATAAATCCGAGTCCACCGATCTGGATCAATACCATGATGACCAGTTCACCAAATAATGAAAAGCTGGCTCCCGTATCAATCACAGCAAGCCCTGTCACACAAACAGCTGAAGTGGCAGTGAAAAATGCGTTCAATAACCCTACACTATGACCATTAGTACCCGCTAGCGGAAGACTCAGAAGTATCGTTCCAATAAAAATCATCCCTGCAAACCCCAGTGGGATCAAGCGTGCCGGATGAACAAATCCTTTCATATGCCTTGCCATTTTATTCAAAATAATATTCCTCTCATGTTAATGAAACGGACAGCCTCCTTGCGAAGCAGAAGCTTTCTGTTCATATGGTTTATCCTGATAAAAGAAATTGGGAGTGACTACCCGATTATCATACGATTGATGGAAAATATGTGTAGTCGCAGGTGACATTGGCGGAATAAGCCATGTCCAGTTACCGGTTACAGCACGTCCTGCTTCAGCTTCTCGTTCTTCAAATCGCTGAAATTGTGAAGCCGCTGTGTGATGATCGACAATACTCACACCTGCTTCTTTAAACGAATATAACACAGCCAAATTCAATTCAACTAATGCACGATCTTTCCATAGTGTTGCTTTACTGCTGGTATCCAATCCCATAATCTTCGCCATCTGCGGTAACAAATTATACCGATGTTCATCTGCAAAGTTACGTGCACCAATCTCTGTACCCATATACCAACCGTTAAAAGGAGCCGCTGTATAATGAATACCGCCAATATTTAGACGCATTTCAGAAACGATGGGAACAGCGTACCACTTTAATTCCAATTCTGTAAATCCCGGAAAATCAGGATGGATCATCGGCACTTCCATTACATCTGCTTGAGGAATCTCAAACCAGCGTGGTGAACCATTATGTTCACTAATGACTAATGGGAGCACATCAAACGAAGTTCCCGCCCCTGCCCAACCCAAACGTTCACAAAATTGCGTAAACTCAAGTGAAGCAGGATCACCGATTATGCCTTCTTTCGTTTGATAACCTGCATACCGAATCAATTGATGGTTCCAAATTCGCATTTCTGAGCCATCTATAGCACGAGGCCTGAAAATAGTGATCGTTGGACGCACTTTCCCTCCATTTGTAGCATACCGGATATGCTCAAGTAAAGAGTCAGCAATCTGCTCCGTTCCCTGAATATGACGTTGATCCCGCACTTTGAGATTATCCCAAAATAAACGTCCAATACAGCGATTGCTGTTACGCCATGCCATCTTAGCCCCATGCTCTAATTCTTCAAATGTATGTTCATAACTTCCATTGTTTTGAATATCGTGTTCAACTTGTTGCAGACGTGTCTCTAGTTCAGCATCACTTTTGCCAAGTTCTTGATAACATTGATGCAAAAACAATGTAGCTTCTTGCATCAGCGGATGTGTAACGGCCATCTATTCCACCTCATTTTATCTTATAAATTAGAATCGCTTCTACAACATATAAAAACAGGCGACACTCTGGTGGGAGGCCGCCTGATTAGTCTGTGTATCATTATTCGGATTGTCCATATTATACGTTACAAAACAAAGCTTCGGCAGTGTTATGACACAATTGTCACAGAACGTGCACATCCTTGCTGTATAAGGGCTGAGAGACTTTCCATATCGTTCCATAAATAGCACACTCACTCTAAAATACGCATCTATACTGCATTTGGATGACTAGAGGATATAGTCCATTTTATCGTTTCAAAGGAACAGTATGATCAGCTTTAAGCCATGCGATCGCTTTCTATCTTATCGACAACAAAAGCCCTCCAGATCATACTCTGAAGGGCTTCTATATAAAAGCTATACTATACATTCATTATTGTGACCGATAACAGATGATCTTAACGACCAAGATAAGCGTTCAACATCCATGCTGCTTTTTCAATCTCGCCACGAATACCGATCAATAGATCAGCAGTCGGTTGGTCACTGACTTGCTCTGCAAGCACGATTGTTTCTGTTAATTCTGTCGATACAGTTGCGATATCTTCAACAAGTGAACTGACCATTTGGTTCGCTTGCTCTGTACCTGTTGCTTCAAGCAATGTAGACAATTCCAACTGCTCACGAAGTGTAGCTACAGGTTGACCACCGATGGCTAACAAACGCTCAGCAATATCGTCCATGTATACCGTTGCTTGATCGTACAATTCTTCGAATTTAGCATGTAGTGTAAAGAAGTTTTCACCTTTGACGTACCAGTGGAAATTGTGAAGTTTAGTATAAAGCAAAGACCAGTTTGCAATTTGTACATTCAAAGCGTTATATAATGCAGTTGTTTGTGTAGTCTCAGTTGTAGTAGAAGTGTTTTGTAGAGATGTCATAGATAATTCCTCTTTTCGTTTTATATTTTTAAATTTAGACTTATTCTAATTCCTGAATTAATCATAACAGATACTATAGAATTTGGCTAGTGTTATCTGCAAAAATTATTTTTTACGATCGACAAATTACGAGTTTATATGTTACTAATCGTAACTATTTCTAAATAAGCAAACGCTTACTTTATCAATAACCTTTATATATCTAGTTCTTTTCGTTCAGTTTTCTGAAGAGAGCACGAATGTACCTTTATAACATAGGCTATCTAGCAAATTGACGGAGTGCGGTCTTATCTCATACTATGGAGTAAGCGTAAATTACATTTATACCTATGCTCACATTAAAAGGAGGTCCGTTCGTGGATATTATTTCAGCGATTATTATGGGTATTATTGAAGGCTTGACAGAGTTCTTGCCAGTATCCAGTACCGGGCATATGATTTTGACAAGTTATTTACTTGGTCTAGATCAGAATGCAGAACAGGTCAAAACATTTGAGATTGTAGTACAACTCGGAGCCGTACTTGCGGTTGTCGTATTGTACTGGCGTAAGTTTATTGATATTTTGATGACGATTCCTGATCTATTTAATGGTCGTCTCAAAAGTAAAAATGGTATGGCTCCTCAACGCCGTCTAAACATTTTGCATATTATTTTGGCGATGTTGCCAGCTGTTGTGGTTGGATTGATTTTGCATGACTTCATTAAAGAACACCTTTTCGGACCTATGACTGTCGTCTACAGCCTTGTTGTCGGTGGTTTGCTAATGATCTATGCCGAATGGCGTAAAGGCCGCTCAGCGGGTAATATGACGGTTGATGATATTACATACAAGCAGGCTTTTGGTGTAGGCTTATTCCAGTGTCTTGCTCTATGGCCAGGATTTTCTCGTTCCGGTTCTACCATCTCAGGTGGACTATTGCTCGGGATATCTCACACTGCTGCTGCTGAATTTACATTTCTAGTGTCTGTACCGGTAATGTTCGGAGCAACAGGACTTGATCTTGTCAAAAGTGCACAGTATTTAAGTATGGATGACTTCGGATTTTTTGCAGCTGGATTTATTGCGGCTTTCCTTGTCGCTCTAGTCGCAATCAAAACATTCTTGAATCTGCTTAAACGTCTTCCATTGTATGTATTTGCTTACTATCGCTTTGCATTAGCTATTATTTTCTTTATCTTACTTACTCGTTAAGCAAAAGTTAGTATAGAGCTAATCCGTAATCTGATTCAATATTCGATATTCAGAGTTAATATATTTGTAATAATATGAATATATATAACTATACATGAGGACGACTTTACCGTCCTATTCAAATGGGAGATGCTACTTGGATACTTTACCCGCACGAAGGCGAATGATGAGTGCTGTACTGATGAGTCTAATCATGCTGTTGTTCTGTATGCCATTTCAATCAACAGATGAAGAAGACTATGACTTTGCTGTCACAACTGGAATTTATCCAGGCAAAATGACATACGGATCAGCACGGTATGCAGGTAATGTAGATGGCGGATCAAATGTGCCTACTTTACCACCAGTGATGACACTGGCTGCTTACTTTGCGATTCTGGTTCGGTATGTGCGTATATCGATCAGTCCCACTCATCTTCTTTCTTTCATCCCTCTCTTGCTCAAGCGCTTATTACTTGCAGAGCTTAAGTACCGGTCCAATTATATGGATACAGTTTCCGTACGACCTTAATCATGTCTAACACATTTGCTGATAGTAAGTGTGACTCATTCACATTAATGGATCGCGGATGCTGACCCGATAGGATCGGCACGCACGAAGGGAGAGAGTTTGTTGTCTGACAGTATTAATATAGGACTTAATTTAACGTTATTTGTAATTTTAATTATCTTTACTGCGTTTTTCGTCGTTGTGGAATTTGCGATTGTAAAAGTAAGAGGTAGTCGTATCGATCAATTGATCACCGAGGGAAACAAAAATGCTCGTTATGCGAAAGAAGTCATCTCGAATCTGGATGGTTACCTGTCTACCTGTCAATTAGGCATAACCATTACAGCGTTAGGGTTGGGTATGTTAGGAGAACCGACTGTAGAGTATATGTTATCTCCTATCTTTGCTAATTTGGGTGTTACTGAATCACTCAGTCATATTTTATCGTATGCGATTGCTTTATTATTAGTAACTTATTTCCACGTAGTTGTTGGTGAATTAACGCCGAAGACAGTGGCTTTACGCAAAGCAGAACAAGTGACGTTGTATACCGCTCGTCCGATTATCTGGTTTAACCGTTTGATGTATCCTTTTATTTTTATTTTAAATGGATCGGCTATCTTCTTAACACGATTGATTGGTCTACAACCTGCAAGCGAACATGAAGAAGCTCACTCGGAAGAAGAATTGCATATTATTTTGAATGAAAGCTATGAAAGTGGAAAAATCAATCAAAGTGAATATGGTTATGTGAGTCGTATTTTTGCTTTTGATGAAATGCTAGCCAAAGAATTAATGGTTCCCCGTACAGACATGGTGTGTTTATTTACCGAGAAATCACCGGAAGAAAATCGGATGATTATTCGTAAAGAACAATACACTCGTTTTCCTGTAGCGGAAGGAAGTAAAGATAATATTATCGGTATGATCAATACCAAGCAGTTCTTTTTAGCAGCGGAAGAAACGCCGAATCTGAATGTTGCTCCATTGATTCATCCGGTGATGTCTTTATCAGAGACCACACCTGTAAAGCATTTGCTCAAACGAATGCAACGTGAAGGAACACATATTGCGATATTAGTCGATGAATATGGCGGGACTTCAGGGATGATTACGATTGAAGATATTTTGGAAGAAATCGTGGGCGAGATTCGCGATGAATTCGATGCCGATGAAGAAGATGAAATTCAACAAATTGCTCCGCATCATCTGATTGTCGATGGTAAAGTATTTATCAACCGTGTCAACGATCTGTTAGGTACCGATCTGGATGATGAGGAATTGGATACGATCAGTGGTTGGTTATACGGTCAACGTCCTGATCTTGCCATTGGAGCAATCTATGAATTTGAAGATCTGACATTCAAAGTATTGCGTCGTAGCGCACGTCGTTATCGCAAGCTAGAGATTGTCAAAAAAGTAGTCGAAACCGATGAAAATGAAGATACCGAATCATAATGATATCTGATCTGGATGATCCTCATTCAATCATTGGCTAAAAACATTAAAACCGCTTTTTCCTCAACAGGAGAAGCGGTTTTTTGTATGTTTATATCTTCCCAAGCGATAACATATTAGGCTGTTCGCCACGCATCAGCTGACCCCAGTGACAGTAGACTTGATAAGCTTTGCCACTTTCCAATATAGACTTAGCGGTATATACGCCTTCTTCAATCGAGCCTGTCTGGCCTGTTAGTGCTAAGCGGTAAGCACTATTGAGTAGCACTTGATTAGTAAATGCAAGATCAGCTTGTCCGCGTAACACCTGTTCGGTCACTTCGATCTGTGTAGCGGCTGTCCAGCTTATTTCAGGCAACGAAATATCAAGTCCATACACTTCAGGATCTATAATCTCCATACGAGCTTCACCATGTTCTACTACATACGTACGTGTAGGACGATCAATAAATAAATCTTCCGACCCCTCTGCTCCCTGAATAATAGCGGCACGCTGATAATCCAGCCGTTGCAATACTTTAGCAATTCGTTCAAAAAACGTATTATGGAACACGCCATATACTAGATAAGGAGAATGACTATAATTCATTAATTTCTCAGCGCTATTCAGGATCGTACGTACCCCTATTTCTTCACGTAATGTACGCAAAGCACCAAGAGGAGAACACCACTGCTCTGCTGATACAAATAATAACCCTGTTTCTTGGGCGGCATATAGAGATTGATCTCGTGTTAGGTGATCGGTATTGACTCCCATTTCACGCAACAACAAAGGCAATGTAACTCCCCATTTAGGAGGTAGTGGCTCACTGCCATGTAACGTCACTTTTTGACCTGTGGACGCTAGCACAAATGAAGTCGCAAAGCTGGCGATAAACGAAGCCGTACGTCCATCATAAGGCGCTGCACAATCTAGACTATTGATCGAAGAAGTACGTAGTGCATATTTACGACAAATATCTACGAACGCATGCATTTCTTCTATATTTTCCATCTTCATCCGTTCTGCCATCAAAAAAGCACCGATCTGTACATCAGAAGCTTCTCGATTCAAAATCATTTCGCCTACCGCTATCGCTTCATCATAAGTAAGATCTCTGGAACCTCTTTTGCCTCGACCTACTTCTTTCAGTATGTCCGTCATGTTCACGTCAGGTTCCTCCTTTGACTATTAAGATTGTAACAATTGATGGGCTTTAACGATCGCTGTGGCAACATCTACAAGGCGTTTACGATCGTTCATCGCTTTTTTACGTAAAATGTCATAGGCTTCTGCTTCAGAGATCTTTTTCATATCTGCTAAAATGCCTTTTGCCATATCGATCCACTTTCGATCTTCTAAGCGGGAGACCAATTGCTGACGTTCACTATGCCATTGTTGCCTTTCGACGCAGATCTTAGCTGCAAAATGAAGTGCCCAGTGAAGGTCTTGTTCTTTCATGGTGGGTGTAAGAATCCCATCGATAGCACTTTCCATTTCACAGGCTTGGACAGAAGAAGAGGTGGTATATGGACTGCACCACCATAACATCGGGATATTGCGTGAATACGTCAGAATATGTTCGAGGATAGCAATCTCTTCAATAGGTAGATCAAGCACTACAGCATCGGCTTTGGTTAACAAAGATTTGACATCATCAGCCCCAACTGAAATCGACGCCTGATACCCGTTATCTTCCAGCAAAGTCTCAGGTAATACCACAGACTCTAGCTGATCCGGACCACAGATCATATTATTCATACGGATAATCAGTAAAGAACGCATTGAGAGGTACTCCCTCCTCATATCACTTAATACTTTATATGAAATATATAATAGAAAATATTACATGAAAAGCTAAATTTTAAAGTAAATATATATATTTCAGCTCTTTTCTGAGAAAAAGAAGGTAAATGAGGTTGTTTCGATATTTATCATGTAAACATAATTAACTTCTAATTTCAAATAAAATTTTTATGTTATTTATATTGACATGTAATTATACATCTTTTATAGTTGGTTTATCGAAAAATAACATGTTCAGCTTGTTGCATCATTATGTTGAACTACATTTCTTTTGAATATCATAGATACAATGGAGTATCTAAATCATAGACGGCAATGAAGCCTGTCTCTACCCTATATCAGAGTACCAAGCGTTTCGCACGCTTATCTCTGGTTGGAATGAGACAGGCTTTTTATATTTTACAGAGATTATAGGAGGAGAGATCATCATGACAACACCCAAAAAATTAGTACTGATCGGAAACGGAATGGCAGGCGTATGGACGATAGAGCATTTACTGAAGCTAGCACCACATGCATATGAGATCACTATTTTTGGAGCAGAACCTCATCCGAACTATAATCGTATCTTATTATCTACCGTGCTTGCAGGTGGCGCTTCGATCAACGATATCATTATCAATGACCATGATTGGTACAGCGACAATCAGATCACTCTACATACAGGTGATCCAGTCGTGCGTATAGATGCGCAGAACCGTCAGGTCATTGCTGCTTCTGGCTTACAAGTCGACTATGATGAAGTGATTATTGCAACAGGTTCAAGAGCCTTTATCCCACCTATTCCGGGTTCAGACAAAGACGGAGTGATTGGTTTTCGAGATATTAAAGATTGTGAGACCATGATCTCAACCGCTCAGACTCATCGTAAAGCAGCTGTTGTCGGGGGCGGACTGCTTGGACTTGAAGCGGCACGTGGATTACTGAATCTGGGTATGGATGTCACCGTTATTCATATTAATGAACATTTGATGGATCGCCAGCTTGATCTTCCCGCAGGATTGATGCTTCAAGAGCAGTTAGAAGCTCAGGGCATGAAGTTCTTACTGGGCAAGCGTACCGTTGAATTAACCGGTAAGCGCAGAGTCACAGGGCTTCGATTCACAGATGGTGAATCATTGGACGCTGATCTTGTGGTGATGGCAGTAGGGATTCGTCCTAATATTGATGTAGCTTTATCTTTAGCACTTCAAATAAATCGCGGAATTGTAGTCGATGATCATCTGCATACGAATATTCCTCATATTTCAGCCGTCGGTGAGTGTGCAGAACATCGAGGCATTGGATACGGGTTAGTTGCTCCCTTATATGAACAAGGTGCTGTACTTGCTAAACGTCTCGCAGGACTAGACACTGTCGGGTACGAGGGCTCGGTTACTTCGACCAAACTCAAAGTTGCCGGTGTAGATGTATTTTCAGCAGGACAATTTGCAGATACAAAACAGACCAAGTCGCTACGTATGCAAGATGATATCGATCATATTTACAAAAAATTAGTTATTCAAGATGGTAAATTAATTGGAGCTGTATTGTTCGGAGATACGTCTGAAGGCAGTTCATTGTTCTCTTTAATCAAAAGTGGTGAGTCGATTGTGGGACGTGAAAAAGAATTGCTCACTGGTTATGTAGCTGGTGCGGCGGCAGTATCTCCTTTGCAACGATTAGAAAGTATGGCTGATGACGAAATCGTATGTGGTTGTAACGGTGTTAGCAAAGCAGCGATCGGTGATGCAGTACTGAATCAAGGTTGTCATACGATGGGATCACTCAAAGCTTGTACCAAAGCTTCTGCTTCTTGCGGAGGTTGTGCTCCACTTGTAGAAGGATTGCTTCAATATTATGCGGGAGATTCGGCTCAAGTAGCGGTCAAAGAAGGCATGTGCGGCTGTACTTCACTACAACGTGACGAGATTGTAGAGCAAATCAAAACGATGGGTCTCAAAACAGTCAAAGAAGTGATGAATGTACTGGAATGGCGTGAACCTGAAGGCTGTTCCAAATGCCGTCCAGCACTCAACTATTATCTAGGCATGTTATTTCCAGCAGAATATGAAGATGAAAAAGAATCTCGCTTCACCAATGAACGGTATCATGCCAATATTCAAAAAGACGGTACGTATTCAGTGGTTCCTCGTATCTATGGCGGAGTCACCTCACCTGCTGATCTCAAAAAGATAGCTAATGTAGCTGAAAAATATAATGTACCACTCGTTAAATTTACAGGTGGTCAACGATTAGATTTACTCGGTATCCAAAAAGAAGACCTGCCTAAAATCTGGGAAGAATTAGATATGCCTTCCGGTCATGCTTATGGCAAAACATTACGTACAGTCAAAACATGTGTGGGTAATACGTTCTGCCGCTTTGGGACACAAGATGCGATGGCA
>Ga0308161_1003899_pt1 | contig 14084 bp, 21 predicted proteins | sample PhyFR2_FD_201034 | JGI IMG/M metagenome (GOLD analysis project Ga0308161, IMG submission 201034) | Phyllosphere microbial communities from UC Gill Tract Community Farm, Albany, California, United States - DLSLF.R2 | ecosystem: Host-associated > Plants > Phyllosphere > Unclassified | place: USA...
CTTTGCCGGGAATGCAGCCTGGATCTGCGCACGATCGGCAACATGCTCAACATCGTGATCCCATCACTGCAGCGCGAAGCGGCAGCGATTCGGGGCGCAGTGAGCGAATTTGCCGGGGAATTCCCTGGGCTTGAGCAAGACGCCGAACTGCTGGAGTCGGCAATACGCGCCGGACTCCAGCGCTGTTCGCCTCAGCCACACCAGCAAGAGATGTTCGCAGCATGACGGACCTTTTCACTGATGCCCATCCAGAGCGGTGGGCATCGGGAAAACAACCCCATGGAGTGCTAAACGATGATTCGAATTGTTGATGAGGACGCTGACCAGTCTCCATATGACGAAGGGTACGCGTCCAGAATTTCTGGGGCTGATCTTGATGAAAGTCTCTGTGACGATTGGGTGGCAGGCTGGTATGACGCCGACAGCAATCTGCGCTACGAAGCAGAGAACCCGCTTCCAAACTGAACAACCAGCGCCACGACAGCCTGTCGCTAACTGCCCTATACCGGTGATGGTTGAGGTCCTGGGTGGTCAGGACGAACCCGGTTAACCCACCCGATCCTCTCTATGAGAGCGCATCGGGGTGTGATTTGGAGTTTGCCTCGGAGGATCAGGGGCGCCCTGCGTGCGGGGTGGTGTCGACTAGGTAGCGCTGCCGAAATCGACGTAATTCTTTTGGGTTCGAATCCCTACCAAATCACACCCCGATGCGGACGAAACTGCGGCCTATAACCGCCCACCTGCATCACCGGCGAATAGCTCAACCCGCATTGCGCAGGGTCAGCGCCAACCTGGTATTGGCGAGCTACCTTGATCTGGCACAAGCGCCGTGACAGTCGGGAAAGACCGACACACACCCTAACTGGAGATCACCATGCTCCTACTGTTCCTGATCGGCGCAGCGCTCAGCCATGCGCGGCCAGAACCGCCAACTGATGACGGCCTGCCAACCGGTCCCTTGCGCTTCCATCGTGAGCGCTGGCGTTCTAGACCGGGGCTCTCGGCGTTCTGGCGCTGACGGTCCCGCCAAAAACAAGCACAAAGCTACGGCATCTGTGAAAGCCCGGACGTCCAACCGGGCTTTCTTTATCCCGCCTCTACCCGTCAGCACTCCTCCCCCGCGCCCATCGGCAACCAGCGGGAGGCATGAGTGTTGACGAATATAGGTGAACAACCCGCCACTTTGGAGGCGACCATGTCAGCACTACGCAAGGCTCAGTTTGAGCACGACGAACAACTGCCGCCTCCGGTGAGCGAAACCTCTCAGCAATTGGCTCGCAGCGAATGGCTGTACAACGCAGCCGAAGAGCTGGTCAGAGGTGGCAGCGTGATGTTCAAGCGCCACTTGCACCCCCAGCAAGGCGTCACGGCGTACCAGTTTGCACTGGCTGTCGATGAGTACGCCAACAACCTACTTGCGGACTGCGGCGTCGACGCTCCAGCCCTGGGCTACTTACTGATCGCAGGGATGGCGGGTTCAAGGGTGAAATCGGAAGCACTGGAGCTACTCGGACGGAGCGACCACCCACTTGGGAAGCTCGGCGAGATTGCCGAACGACTACTTCAGCCCATGGCTGATGACGCACTGATCGCCCAGGCCGAGGACAACGAACTGTGAGCCCCTATGTTGAGATCGATAAAGCGCTTTTTGCGCTTGAGGAACCGGACAAGCCAGCGCTCGACGAGATCCTAGCCGAGGGTTTGATCGTCCGACACTTTACTTCGGGCGCCATCAACGCAGAAGAATTTCAATGGTATAGCGCACGCCTCCTGGATGTCAGCCGGCGGCGTAAGGAGAAGGCATGACTACCGCACCGGTTAAATCCCTGATCGACGAGCAGCTCGAAGATATCAGCGCTCATAACCTTCGCGAGGCCTACAGCCTGGCCGAACGCCGCGGCTTCTTCGGTGCGCCAGTAGAGCAGTACGCAGAGCCTGGTTATGGCGGTCGAGTGCTTCAGGTGCTCCGCTATCGGGTTCAGCAGCAGCGCTGACCTTCCGCCCGCCCCCCCTTCAATTCCCCCACCCACTCAGTCACTTTGAACGCTGCGAGCATCGCGGCAAGGATTCCCCATGTCGACGAACATGCAGATCTGGGAAAAGGTCAGCACGACCGATACCCGCTACACCAAAGCTGCCGAGGTTGGCGGTCAGAAGATCACCAGTCTGAACGGTACGGCGATGATCATGAAGGCCACCGAAGTGTTCGGCCCGGTCGGAATTGGGTTTGGTTGGACGGTCATGGAGGAGCGCTTCGACGAAGGCTCAGAAATGGCCAGCGGCGAAGGCGACAAACGCCTGGTGCTGGGTCGTGAACTCAACCACACCATCAAAATTCGCTTCTGGTTCGAGCTGGACGGAAAACGCGGCGAGATTGAGCAGTACGGATGCACTCGCTACCTCTACAAATCGAAGTTCGGTACGACAACCGATGGCGAGGCGCCGAAGAAGTCGCTGACCGATGCCATCAAGAAATCGCTATCGATGCTCGGCTTCAGCGCCGACGTGTTCCTGGGAATGTTTGACGACGCGGAGTACGTCAATCAACTGAAGGATGAAGAGCTGATTGAACACGCCGAAGACAAGGAGGCCGAGAAGGCTCGCCAGCAGCAGGAGCGCCTGGACTACATCAAATCGGTTATCGACACGATGGCCGGAGCCCAGTCCCCCCAAGAGCTGAAAAAGATCCATGACGTTGCGGTACGCAAACTCGCTCTGCGCAAGGACACCAAGGGCGCCGAGCGTATCTCGCTGGAATGGAAACGAATCATCGACGCCGATAAGGAGGCTGCAGCATGACCCAGCTCTACACACTCACCGGCAAGCTGGCCGAGCTTCAAACAATGGCTGACACCGACGACGAGGGGTTGAAGGAGGCTCTGCAGTACGCCATGGAGGAAATCCAGGGCGAGTTCGGCGATAAGGCTGAGAGCGTCGTCATGCTGAGTCGGAACATCCAGGGCGACATCGATGCAATAGACAAAGAAGTCGACCGGCTGAATGAGCTCAAGCGCATCCGGAAGAATACCGTTGGCAAGCTCGATGAATACCTGCGCAACAACATGGAGGCCGCCGACATCAAGACGATCAGACGGCCCTTGTTCACGATCACTCTGGCTCTGGCGCCCGAAAAAGTCATTGTCGATAAAGAAGATGACATCCCGGACGACTTCATCGATACCAAAACCGTGTTCTCACCTGACAAGCGCGCTATCGCCGCCAACCTTAAGGAAATCCGAGAGCACAACGTAGCCGTACGAAAACGCATGGCCGCCGGTGAAGATGCCGAACACGAACGTCTACCCGAACCAGCTTGGGCTCACCTGGAGCGCGGCGACAGTTCGATCCGCATCAAGTGAGGCCAGCATGATCAGCATCCTAAAGAACGAAGTAGAACGCCTTCGTCCGGCATCCGAAGATATCGCTGCCAGGACTGAACTGTTCCTGGCGACAGGCGGAAAGATCGAAGAAGGCCCGGCCAGTGGCTACACACCCAAGCCCATCACCTACAAAACTCAGATGCCGCCCGCGTCGAAGCCGCTCGTTCGGCGCAAGGTTGAAGCGAATACCCTCCCCCTCGACAAGACCGACATCCGATCACAGGACCGGCTCAAGCTGGCTGAGCAGATACACCAGTTGGGCGTAACACTCACCAAGACCGAGGTGGCCGCCGAGCTTGGTGTTAGTCGGCGGCTTATCTACAACTACGCCGCCAGGTACGACATCACGTTCAAGCCGCCAACCCGCGGGGGCGCCCAGAATCTTGTGCGGAGGGAAACCGACGAAGCCCGCGACGCGAAATACGCCGAGCGGATCCGTGCATTCCTGGGACTGGGGATCACTCGTCGCCAATGCTGCGGAAAGTTGGCGATCGGCAACAAGGCCTTCGAGCGGATCATTTCCGCCCATGGCATCGACTACCCAAAACGATCGTAGAAATTTGCCGGAAACGTTAGATTTCGAACATCGCAAACAAGCAAAACCCCATCATCAAGGAGCAAAGGAAATGCTAGAAAACATTAACGAATCGGGTATCACCAGTCAGGTCGTCGACAATATCTCAGCGCTTAAGGCACTCGTTGCAACGGCGAGTGAGGCGGTTTACGTGCTTGGATATTACGTGCCTGGAGATGGAGGCGGAGGTGTCTATCGCAGGGATCCTAACGATGCCACCACACCGGACAATAAAGGAAGCGTGATCGTTGGTGAAAACGGCACCTACCGTTGGAAGCTTTGCCAAACTACGCCTTATACCCTTAAACAGTTCGGCTGCAAGGGCGACGGAATCACTGACGATACCGCCGGGTACCTGGCTTGCTTCAGCACTGGACTACCTGTGCATATTCCGTCTGGTCGATACAAGGTAGCGCCGATTGGACCGGCCGTTATCTACCCGGAAGGGCGGGAGCCGAATCGGACCTCCGCCGTGACGCTAAACACCGGCCAGAACATTACAGGAGAAGGTGCGAGCTCGGAATTAATCTGGGGCAACACGACCAAGCAGGCCTTTTTCAGAGTAGTTAACGCCAAGAATATTGTGGTCTCAGGCATCAAATTTACGGGTGGCTACTCTGCGATTATCATCGATCCGATTGCTGATGGGTCGGTTGACGATGTTGGGCTTAAGAACTGTACCCTAGATGGGCAGTTGATCGGTCTGCTCGGCGGTCGCCAGTACGCATTGGACCCCACTGGATCCAAGTACTGCTCGAATATCTGGATAGAAACCTGTGACCTTCGAAATATTGTCGTTCACGGCATGGTAGCTACTAACTGTTATCGGCCTCGAGCCACGAGTAACAATTTTGAGTCCTTTACTGGCGGCTTTTGCATAGACTTCTCCCAGGGAACTCGCGGGGGAACTATCAGCAACAACACTGGCAACAATGTCCTGCACTTCTGCAAGATAGAGTCGTCAAACATAGGCTTGAACGGGCAACCATTACTTCCGGATGCGGCAACCGTCGCAAGCCGCGACTGCGTTATTACTGGAAACAACATAACTGGAATACAGCAACTAGGCATTTTCTTTAACAGCGGCACTGACAGACTGATTGCATCTTCCAATAGCTTGCAAGGCTCGTTCACTGTCGCGATAAGCATCGGCTCGGTCACGGGCTTTACACACGACGGCCAAATTATAATCTCGGAAAACGTCCTGAAGTTGCTGTCCATCAATGCCATCGGTATTAAGTCCCAGCTCAATACAGCGACACAGCCTCCCCTGATTGAAGGAAATAGCATCAGCGGAGGCTCAATTGGTATTGACTGGCAAATACCACAGGCAAGGTTTGTCGGCAACAACATTACGTCCATCAATACCGGAATCCAGATAAGCGCAGCCGTTAAAAATATCGACTTGCTTAACAACCATATTACTGCCTCCTCCGCTATAGCCGGTACTGGGACTGCTGCATGGAAGGGGCTAAGGGCTAGAGGCAATACGATCAATGTCACGGAATGGTCGTTTTACTTAGGGTCTATTGGAAGCCTTGGATTTTCTGAGTTTTCCGAGAATAGCGTAATCAATCAAACCACGCGGGCCAACGGGTCGTTGTTGATCAACAATCCAAGCTCTACACGTTTCGCCATGAACACATTTAATCTTCCGCCTGCCTCAGGAGGGTCGATTGTCACCATCGGCAGTGCAACAAAGTGTTCATTGCTAGGCAACATTTCTACGGTGGGTTTTAAAGTGGCGGCCCCCGATGCCACAACAACAGCACAAACGTTGAATAACATCACGGATGCAAGCTACATCCCCTGAAACTCGGACACCATCGAGGAGTGGCGTCCCGACATTAAAAAGCACTGAGAAGGGCCCTGCCACTACCTCGATATTGTAACTGGCTGCAACCACTCATAGCCGTATTCCTCCTATTCCAGTACCGAAAAGACTGGATCCAGGCCGCCCAAATAGCGAATTGGTCAGCCCGGATCCAAGTCGATGGCACAACATAGCCACATACGAAAATTCACACCTGATGCCCTTGTGAACCGCATCAACAACCAGGTGCGACAACGCCGGCGCCAGGCATGACTTGATTTGCCAGCACATGAAATCGAAGATGTAGGCCATGGCCGAGGAAGAACAGCAGCCGACGGCGGAAGCCTTGAAGCAGCGCCGCAAGCGCGAGAAGGCAGCATCGAAGGACGATGCATTGGGCGTCGAGAAATTAACGATTGAAGTGGCCGGCATCTTCAAGGCCGACCTCAAACGCCTGATGAAGCAGCACGGCTTCAACAACCAGCAGGAAGTGTTTCAGAACCTGCTGCGCAACGTGATAGCGGCCGACTTCGAAACGGCGGCAAAGATGCTCATATGTGTCACGACACCTTATGAGCCAAGTCAAAAGGTGTCGCGTTCATTTCGGAATCAAAGCCTAGCCGAGCTAAAGCGTGACCCGGGCGACGAGATAGTCATGCCTGCCTGAAACGCAATCTTCGAACTTGCTTATCTTTCATCAATTTTGAGTTTGAATTTTGGAATTTTAACTTTGTAAGTCTTTTTGCAGAATTCTGCTTGAAATACAGGCACTGTCCTGCCCAATTCCTTACCTGCAACTTGCACTAGCTTTTTTAGCTCGTCCGGCGTTTCATTCCTAGCGCCCAAGATAAGGGAATTCAAAAGTTCTGGATGAAATGCAAATACACCATGCCCACCTTCGTTTTTTATAACCCGGCTTTCTTGTTCGTATTGCCAGACCTCTGACTTGGTTAAAAACAGCTGATCCAAAATCAGGTCCCTATTTGTAGTTGACCCATCAAGTACGACTACCGGGCGATCCTTTTCGTACTTCACATCGAGAGGTATTAGGTCTGCATAAGAATATTCGCCCATAAAGAAGCGCGGCGTATTGAATGGAATTTTGAATTCTACCACAGCCCCCTGATGGTACTGGGCGTAGTGAGACCACATAAGAACGCTATCGGGGATTTTCGCAAGTGAAAGAACGGAAGCCTCAGCAAGTAACTTATCCAAAAACTCACCGCTTTGGATATTCGCTTTCATTCTATTCTGCATCCGTGCAAGCGCCTTAATCCGCTCAGCCCCCTTTAACCGATCTAGACCAAGCGCCTGATACACGTAGGGGTTACTATTTATCAAGCCGGTAAATTCTTTATGCACAACAGAAGGAAAACAATCAAATGGATCATTGAAATCCTTCGGATGAGTAAATTTTATATCTCGATTCTGAAGCAGGCTTCTCAAGCCCTTTCCATTACTCAGATACTTATATCTATAAATATATTTAATCATTTTGAAACCTGATAAATCGATATGACATTCCACCATCTTTAACCATTAGTCGCAATACGTCCTACACACCTTTGTCGCATCCGGTAACCGGAGGGCGGCGCCTGACTGGAGATAATCCATGAGCCACAACTGCGCATACGTTCGTCAGCACTATCAGGTGCCCGCCGAAGTCGGCCGCCGCGTCATCGCCTACGGGAAGCCCGGTGTGATCCTGGCCGATCGCGGCCACTACATCGGCGTGGTGCTGGACGAAGACCCGAAGAAGCGCATCGGCAATTACCACCCTACTCACGAAATGCAGTACGGCGAAATGGCCGAAACGCTACCGCTGAAAGAGTGGCTGGTCCTGCCGTTCAAGCATGACTGGGATGATCTCAACTGGAGCCGAGAGGCCCGAGAGGACTTGGTTAGGGTTTGGGCAACTACCCGAGGCCAGGCCAAGTACAAGGCCTATGAGCGCCTTCAGGATTACTGCCACAGCATCAAAGCAATGCTCCACTTTAAGGTCAGGCGCGCCTGACCAGGTTTTGCCGCCCTTTTGGCTCAGCCAGTAGAAGGCCCAAGCCTCTCTTTCAAAAATCTAACCGCGGAATTGTAGCCCCTACTGTTTTTAGCGTTGCGCAAAAGTACGCGCCCTTCATTGTGGTCGTCGCCAAGTCCGAAGCGCTCCGTGTGTAGGTAAAACTCGCCGGTTTCCTCTTCGAACTCCAATGAGTAGGTCCAGTCCTCGACGCCTTTTGTTCTCGTTCCAACCGTAAATCGCATGCTGATTCCCCTTCGGCTCCGTGCCGGTCACCCGTAATACCCCATATCACTGAACAGCGCCAGCCCGCGAGGCCAGCGGCTGCTTGGAGTAATTATGAATCCCTTTTTTGATCACCGGGCCCGCCCAGATCGGCATGAGTGGGGCACATGGTGTACAAGATCCTTGAAGCCCACGATGGTGTACTTCCGCAAGATGTACATCTGTGCTTCCAGAACACCGGAAAAGAGCGCGAGGAAACGCTGGTCTTCATCGACCAGATGGCCACGCGCTGGAATGTGCACGTTACCTGGATGGAGTGGTGCCGAGTATACGGGCAGCCGAATGACGCCCCCTGGCACAAACTGGTGGACTTCGAAACCGCAAGCCGCAACGGCGAACCCTTCACAATGATGCGGGACTACTTTGCTGCGTACCGAGCGCAGGAAAAAGGGCTCCCGATGTGGCTTCCCAACTTCTCTAACAACGCGTGCACTGCCTACTTGAAAATCAATATCGGTGAGAAGCACATGCGCTTGCTCGGTTACGACGAATGGGATTGCGTGATTGGCATTCGAAAGGATGAGCCTGGTCGCTACCACCGCATGATGGCAGCTAACGCAAAGGGCGGCGCCCGCTGGGACAGCGTCTGCCCATCCTACACCGCGGGCATTATGAAGGAAGACGTGGCGGCCTTCTGGCACGCGCAGGGCTTTGACCTCGGCATGGATTCAGACCTAGGCAACTGCGATTTGTGCTGGAAAAAGGGCGAGGACAAGCTGTTCAAGGCCATCCAGGCCGAGCCAGAACGCGTGATCTTCTGGTCCGGCCTGGAAAAGAAGTTCAATCAGGTGTTCCGAATGGATCGTCCGAAATACTCACACTTGGCCTGGTATGCCGAGAACTACAAATGCCAGATGGATGCGTTTGGCTATTCCCAAGACATCGACTGTTTCTGCGGCGACTGAGCCTATCTATCTTCAGCTGTAGATCTTGAGGCATGATCTCTTTGACCATAAATCGCAACAAGACGACTAGGTTCCATACGCGGGCTTGCTGAATTAATAGTAGCCTGGCTAGTGCTTGCCGGCGCGGAATTCAAAGCAATTATCGCCACAACCAAGCTTCCAAGCGATATCAGGGCAGCAAGAATTGCCACAACAACAGCAAGTCCAGCGTTTCGGTTACAAAAATCGAGCGCCTTGTCCCACCATCCCATAGCAGCACGCCTATATCCCTCCTCCGTGAAGAAAAACGCCATCGACCTAGCGTCTTTGCGTACATGGCCTTTCGACTCAAGCTCTTTCATGAGTTGTAGGTACAGGTAGGTGGTGCGGTTCCCATCTTCCACGCGAAGCTCAGGCATATCTTTCGCAAACAAGCCTTCAGCCAGGAAACTAAACGGGCACTGATCAAGATTTCGGACCCCGTGACCGTGCTTACTCACATATCTCTTATAGAGCAAACCGAGCAGCTTTTCCTCCATCCCTTTCTTTATATGCCCGGACACAGCTGACCTCTCAAGAGTAAAAACCCCAAGTTTATCAGCTCTCCGATGCCAAGGAACAATGACAACAGCTATCGACCTGTCCGCCGGACTCGGCGGATCCACTTGGGTAAGGTCATGGGCATATTCATCGGCATGCCCTACAACCGGCGCATAATCCTACCCGTCCGGCGCGCCACTTCCTGAAAGGAGCACATCCGTACCCCACCCGCAAATCCTGTAACCCATCCCCCTTCAAAGTCAGCCGCTATAGCGGCATACCGAAGCGACGATAAGAATGCGTTGAGAGCCTAGATCGGGTGCTCAGATTTACCACTGCCGAGATTTTTTGCGCCACGACGATCTTGAAGAATTTTCTTCATAGCCAGCTTGGCGTCTGGATCACCGCACTCAGCCATGCATTCCAGACAATCACCTCCGCAATCCATGAGTTCAGGGCGGGTATTTAAGGGCCGTTGGCATATGCTGCATTTGTTCATTACGTGATCCTGAGCCGGGGTTATGGGCAGAAATCTCCGAGGCTATCCCGTGCAATTTGAACGGCGTACTCAAGCAACTCTAGGGGAACACTTGGCTCAAATAGGGTTACCTCGAAACGCAGGGTTTCGTCATTTCGGAAGATCTCGAACATCTGAGCTCTCTCGCCTTCCCAGCACTCTAAAGCCAAGCCGTCATGACCTATAACGACGGTTGAAGCACGGCAAAAACGGTATTCAATTCCGTGTACGACCACATCTCACCTCCATTTCTAAGGAGGCAAAGATACCTCTCCCCTCTATGAATTTGATAGCCGCTATGGCGGCAAGGACGAAGTCATGCCTGAAGAAACTCAAAAAGCCTGGCCGGATCACTACCGCTACATCGATACCATTGGCCCGGAAGGTTTGGAGGTGCACTGCATCACCTATCAGGTGATCGGCGAAACCGCGCAGTGCTTCTACATCGGCGATACCCATACCTGCGACCTGGTCAAAGGCCCGCAATACAGCTGGACCGCTGAGGCGGTTAAGAAGCGCAGAAAGCGCGTGCTGAAAGACGGTGGCAACTGGGGCCGTCGATTCGCCTATACCGACAAGGCGTTGGCACTGCGCTCTTACAAGGCACGCAAGGCCTGGCAGCTGCGACACGCTCGTCTGTCAATGGAGCGGGCCCAGGCGGCTATCGGGTACTTCGGCAACGCTCAGGTCAAAAGCCCGATACCGGACGCCGCGGTCACCATCCCGAACGAATATATCCAAGGCTTAAACTGGGAGGAATATTAGTGATCGCCACCCTCTGGTTCGCCTACGTCTTCATCTACATGGGGCCAAGGCCATGAAGCAGCATCGCGTTTTGATCGGCGACTGCATTGAGTCGATGCGGACGCTGAAGGACCAGTCGGTGAACACCTGCGTCACGTCCCCGCCCTACTACGGGCTGCGTGACTACGGGATGGAAGGACAGATCGGCCTTGAGGAAACACCTGCTGAATTTGTCGGGCGTCTCGTTGAGGTATTTCGCGATGTGCGTCGGGTGCTGCGTAATGACGGCACGCTATGGGTAAACATGGGCGACACCTATGCGTCAATCGCAGGTGGATATGCACCTGGTGGCTCAGCAGGTAAGCACGACATGGTTTCTCAGGCGACGCGTGGGGCGGTACTGCGCGGCAAGCGACGGTCACCGCCGATAGGGCTCAAGCAGAAAGACTTGATGGGCATTCCCTGGCGCCTCGCCTTCGCCCTTCAAGATGATGGCTGGTACCTGCGCCAAGACATCATTTGGCACAAGCCGAATCCGATGCCTGAATCCACCAGGGACCGGTGCACAAAGGCGCACGAGTACCTGTTTCTCTTGAGCAAGTCACCACGCTATTACTATGACCAGGATGCGATCAAGGAGCCCGTAGCGCTGAGTTCGATCACACGAATGGCTCAGGATCTCGAGCAACAGCGAGGCAGTGATCGAGTGCCCGGAAAGTCAAACGGTCCAATGAAAGCGGTGCGCAGCAAGCGGGATAGTTTCAAGCGCGATGATTCAAAGCGAGAGCAACCAATCCCTGGGCAGTCACTGGGAACACACCGTCCAGATCGAGAGGAAAGTGCCTGGGCCTTGGACACTCGTAACAAGCGCAGTGTGTGGACGGTACCGACGCAAGGTTTCAAGGGTGCGCACTTCGCGACCTTCCCTCCGGACCTGATCAGACCTTGCATCCTGGCCGGCGCGCCACGCGGCGGCATCGTGCTTGACCCTTTCGGCGGTGCCGGCACTACGGCTGTGGTCGCCATGCAAGAAGGGCGCAAATCGATCCTGTGCGAGCTGAACCCTGAATATGCCGCAATGGCTGAGCGCCGGATCGCGTCTGCCTGGCTCGACGGAGCGGCGCAGATGGATGTCTTCCGCGATGCAGCGCAAACCCCAGCAGCCTAACCCCAATCTCCCTACATGCCTGCCGGTGAACTGAATCAGGGCAACTGACTATCAATCCATCGTTCAGCTGCCGCCATCGCATCATCAAGTGCCGCCGGATAGTCAGGCCAGGGGCCTTCCAACTCTGCTGCAACCTCACCCAAGCCATTGATGGGTGCAGGTTCAATGATCTTCGCGGCAACAGGGCTTTGGTCGTTTGGGCGGCGCCAGTCGAACTTGAGAAAAATCACGTGGCCTCGGTAAGCGTGCGCTATCGGAGCATCGAAGTTGTGTGACACGTCCATGCCTCATCACGAACTTAGTTGAACCCTTTTGTACACCGCTTCGGTCCTGTTTGAAAGATAGGCAGAAAGCTATCACTCCAATCCCCTATGCGCCGCCCCAGCGCGGCTAGGACACCCCCCATGTTCGCTATGAAACTCACCCTGACTGTACTGGGCGCCCTGTTGTACCTGGTAGGAACCCTCGGCTGGTTCTTCTGGGCTGGGCCTGACCTTGTTGGCACAGGCAACAAGGCACTGCTCTACGCCTTCGCCGGCACATGCGCCTGGCTGCTGACCTCCTTCGGCCTGGCAATCCAAATCATCAAGACACCGCGGCCCGCGGGCTCACTCGACAAACCACAGGCGTAGAGGTGCACACCATGGAAATGCAAAGCGAAACCCTTGCCGAAGAAGAAATCGCGGCAATCACTGGCTATATGATCCCGTCGCGCCAGATCGCGTGGCTCAACCTGAATGGATGGAAGTACGTGCTGACGCGGGCGCGCCGGCCAGTTGTCGGCCGGGTATACGCCCGGATGAAGCTGGCAGGCGTAAAACCCTCAGCAGAAAACGTTGCGGCCGAAGCCTGGTCGTTGGACTTGTCACGAGTAGGATAAAAAGATGCGAGCGAAAAAGGCGGCAAACAGGTACCTGCCGCCACGAATGATTCGGCGCGTACGCACGCTGAAGGGTGGCAAAGAGTGGGTTGGCTATTACTACGACGGGAGGAATGAAGACGGGAAGCGGGTGGAAATCCCGCTCGGGGGTGATTTGGATATCGCCAAGGCGGAATGGGCAAAGCTTGATTGCAAGCCGGTACCGAAGAAGAACGCCCTGCTGACCCAGGTCTTTGATCGTTACGAGCGGGAGATCATCCCAGGCAAGAAGCCCAAGACGCAGAGTGACAACCTGCTGAGCCTTAAACAGCTTCGCAAGGCTTTCAACGACGCTCCTATTGATGCGGTTTCGCCACAGATCATCGCGCAGTACCGAGACAGCCGGACTGCCAAGGTTCGAGCCAATAGGGAGATATCCCTGCTATCCCACATCTACAACATTGCGCGGGAGTGGGGACTCACCGAAAACAACCCCGCCGCCGGCGTGCGCAAGAACAAAGAGGTGCCGCGTGACTTCTACGCCACCGAGGAAATTTGGGGCGCAGTGTATGCGGTAGCAGCCTCGGAACTGCGTGACGCGATGGACCTGGCCTACCTGACTGCCCAGCGCCCGGCGGATACGCTGTCGATGCGTGAGGCGGACGCCGTGAACGAATTCCTGCAGGTATCCCAGGGCAAGACATCGAAGAAGCTACGCATTCGCCTGACCGCTGCCGGCGCACTAAATGACCTAGGCGCCTTGGTTGCAAGGCTGATAGAGCAAAGGCGCTCCCGCGGCGTGCGAAACCCTTACCTGATAGTCACCGAAGACGGCAGGCAGGTGACTAAGCACATGCTCCGCCTACGCTTCGACGATGCTCGCGACAAAGCAATTGCCATCGCCAGAGAGGCAGGCGACGGTGTTCTTGCATCCAGTATTCGACAGTTTCAGTTCCGTGACATCCGCCCGAAAGCTGCCAGTGAGATTCTGGACCTAGGCGATGCCAGCCGCCTGCTGGGGCATACGGACAAGCGGATAACCGAGACGGTTTACCGTCGTGTTGGGGAGATTGTGAAGCCGACGCGCTGACCGCGATCAGCGCTAGGTTGCGGAAACTGCCGGAAATGATGCGGAAACGATCAGTCTGGAGAGATTTTTCTGAGACAAACCCCAGAAACGCAAAAGCCCCGCTTTCGCGAGGCTTTCGTGTAAATCTTGGCGGGAAACCAGGGATTCGAACCCTGGAGACGCTATTAACGTCCGCCGGTTTTCAAGACCGGTGCATTCAACCACTCTGCCAATTTC
>Ga0308161_1003903_pt1 | contig 14077 bp, 10 predicted proteins | sample PhyFR2_FD_201034 | JGI IMG/M metagenome (GOLD analysis project Ga0308161, IMG submission 201034) | Phyllosphere microbial communities from UC Gill Tract Community Farm, Albany, California, United States - DLSLF.R2 | ecosystem: Host-associated > Plants > Phyllosphere > Unclassified | place: USA...
CGCATCCCAATGCGCCCTTAGCTCAGTTGGATAGAGCAACGGCCTTCTAAGCCGTAGGTCACAGGTTCGAGCCCTGTAGGGCGTACCATTTCGAAGTCAACACACCTCTACTGAATTCGCTTTTTCTCCTTTATATTCCCTGAAATTACTGATTTTTTCTGTCACGAGCGCTATCGAGGTCAACTCAGTTAAAGCCAAATCAAGTGGTATCTGGGGGCTTTAGAGGGTGCTCATCTCGATTAGAGGCCTCTGATGCCACTAAATACACGACAAACCCAAATAAAAAGAATACAAGCCACACCGATGTGGCAGCCTGTATTTGTCGGTAACACTTAACCTACGAAATACTGGTGGTTTAGGCTGTTTGTGACTTTAGTCATAGAGTTTTCTTACCTTGAGCATAAATCACTCTCCATTCAGAAATAAGATTCTGGCATGACATTCACTTTCCTTAGCGGCGGTTTTTCCGAAATAGTGCACTTCGCCTGCGTATTCGTGAGAGCACTTAATTCCATGTTTATTATGTTTATCGCAAGTATGTAAATACACAGCGAGACGATTTTCACCCTGTGTCGGGATTTTAAAAGAAGATTTTTTCAGTCAATGGGTTTTCACCCTCGCTCTATCAAAAAGTCAGTAATTTTATTTAAAGATATATCGGGTGGCGATGGTGGTATTCATTAGTGTGGTTCATTTTTATTGGCAATTTCCCGTTTGTTATTTTTATATGAGAGATTGTAGCGTTGTTTTTTTGGTTTTATTATCTGATTTTATCTTGATGGTTTCATTTTTGAAACGCCTGATTTCATTACAGTGACTAGTCAAAATTTAAATGCATACCGATAGTGAGTGAATTGATGATGAGGATTCTTTTCATGACAACATTTCACCTTGGTAAAAGTAAGTTTTCACCGCTATCTGAGCTGATCTCGATTCATGCAAACGAACGTTCTGGCGCTATCGCTTTACGCTACAAGGACATCGTTGTTACATATAAAGAATTGCAGCGTTATTCTGAACAGATTTTGGCAGCGATACAGTATAATAAAATCCCTCCGCGCACTGCTATTGCTATCGCTTCGTCCAATCCATTGCTATCCACGTTAGCTCTTCTTGGCGTTATTAGTGCCGGTTGTGTCGCTGTCCCCGTCGCTCTATCGTCGTCACCCGAGCAAATCGCCTCGGTCATTGCAGACGCATGTATTCCTTTAGTCTTTTTGGATAACGAATTTCTTCAGGGGTTGCCATCGATTGGCGCCAAGGTCGCTAACCTTGACGACTTCGATAGCTGGTTAGCCCCTGAAGAGTTTGCTGTTACGCATGTGGAAATATCGCCGGCAGATCCTTTTAACATCATCTATTCATCAGGAACCACGGGTACGCCAAAGGGAATTATCCATACGCATGGTATGCGTTGGAGTCAAATAGCGGCATATGGGCAGATTGTTCCGCGATGTGACTCTGCGGTCACTTTGATCGCCACGCCGATCTATTCCAATACGACATTAGTCTGTTTGCTGCCGTCGCTTGCCTACGGGGGGACTGCGGTGTTGATGGGCAAATTCGATGCTTATGAATATTTAGTTGAAGCGCAGAATTCACGAGCTACCCACACCATGCTGGTTCCTGTGCAGTATCAACGAATTATGGCTTCAACAAAATTCGACGATTTTGATCTTGGTAGTTTTATTTTTAAATCATGTACGGGGGCACCTTTTTCTCCCGAGTTAAAAGCCGATGTCATCCGCCGTTGGCCAGGCGCCTTGCTCGAAATTTACGGGATGACAGAAGGAGGGGGGAGCTGCGTCCTCTTGGCAAATGAACACCCTGATAAACTCCACACGGTCGGTCAGCCTGTGCTTGGCTGCGAAATTCGCTTGATTGATGCACAAGGGAATGAGGTCAATTCTGGAGAGATCGGTGAGGTCGTGGGGCGTTCTAATATGATGATGGCCGGTTATCACGGGCGCCCGGACACGACCCGGGAAGCCATCTGGATTGATGCAAATGGCGATAGATTTATACGGCATGGTGACCTTGGGCGTTTCGATGATGAGGGTTTTTTGACCCTGCTTGGGCGCATTAAGGACATGATCATTAGCGGCGGTTTTAATATATATCCATCAGATATAGAAGCAGTTTTGCGGTTACATCCCTTCGTTGCAGATTGCGCGGTTATAGGTGTTCCCTCGGTTAAATGGGGAGAAACTCCCTACGCCTTCTACGTGCCTAAAAACCACTCGCTCAGCCCTAATGAAGTCATCACTTGGGTTAATGAGCGCATGGGCAAGACACAGCGTTTATCCGGCGCACAGGCAATTGCTCAACTGCCTCTTAGCGCGATAGGAAAAGTACTTAAACGTGAACTGCGCGCGCTCTTTCTGACCGAGCACCCCACCTCATTAGCATGATAAGGAATTGAACTATGAAACCCGACCTGCAGGATCGTGTTGCGATTATCACCGGCGCCGGTGGCGGGCTTGGTCGTGCCCACGCACATCTGCTAGCCCGTCACGGTGCCAAAGTTGTGATAAATGATATTGGGCCGGGTGCCGACAAGGTTGCCGAAGAAATCAATTCATCGGGGGGAGAAGCCATTAGTTTCCAGGCCTCTGTGACCGATGAGGAGAAAATAAGGGCCATGGTTACAGACACGATGGAGCGGTGGGGGAGAGTCGATATTCTGGTCAACAATGCAGGTAACCTGCGGGATAAGACTTTTGTCAAAATGACTTTGGATGATTTTCGCTCCGTGTTGGACGTACATCTAATGGGGTCCGTGATTTGTACCAAGGCCGTATGGGAGCCTATGCATCGCCAAAAGTATGGGCGCATCGTATTCACGACGTCCTCTTCCGGTCTATATGGCAACTTCGGGCAGGCCAATTATTCAGCGGCGAAAATGGGTCTGGTGGGGCTGATGCAAACACTGGCACTGGAAGGCGCCAAGAGCAATATTTTGGTGAATTGTTTGGCGCCTACGGCAGCGACCGCTATGAGCGATGGGCTTTTGGTACCGCAAGCAAAGCGTGTATTGCAGCCTGAGGCAGTGAGTCCGGCACTCCTGCCGCTGGTTTCGCAGTGCGCCCCGACCAGGGCTATTGTTTGCGCAGGCGCGGGTAATTTTGCCCGCGCCTATATAACGTTGACCGGTGGGCGCTTTTTAGGCAGTGACGCCCATGTCACCAACCGTATTTTCGCCGACTGGCAAGTGATCGGCGATCGCGAGTCTGAGCAGGTTCCTGAGTCTGCCACTGCGCAGATTCATCAAGAACTCATCGCCGCTTTCCGTTCACAAACCGAAAATAACCAGTGAGAATCTACTATGCGTGATGCCGTTATTGTTTCCACAGCCCGAACCCCGATTGGCAAAGCCTATCGGGGGGCTTTTAATGCCACCCCATCTGCAACACTGGCTGGGCATGCAATTAAACACGCTGTCGAGCGAGCAGGGATTGTTGGTAGTGAAGTGGATGATGTGTTACTCGGTTCTGCGTTGCAGCAAGGAGTGCAAGGGCTGAACATTGGCCGCCTGGCTGCATTGCGCGCCGGGTTACCCACGTCGGTTTCAGGTATGTCGTTGGATCGCCAGTGCGCTTCGGGCCTTATGGCGGTTGCTACGGCGGCCAAGCAAATCATTGTCGATGGTATGAGTATTGCCGTTGCCGGAGGTGTGGAATCCATCTCGATGGTGCAGACTGATCGGATGCGAATTGAGCCTGACATGGAGCTTTTTTCGCTGTACCCAACTGCCTATATGCAGATGGTGGATACGGCTGACATCGTAGCGAAGCGTTATGAGATCAGCCGGGAATCCTGTGACGAATACTCGTTACGCTCCCAGCAACGAACGGCAGCAGCGCAGTTAGAAGGGTTGTTCGACAAGGAAATTGTTCCTATGCGTGCTTTGATGGCCTACAACGACACGGAGACCGGCGTATTGGCCTATAAAGAGGTCTTGTTGGAACGTGATGAAGGCAATCGTCCAGAAAGTACCCTGGACGATTTGCGTGCCCTTTATTCCGTCAAGGGACCCGGCAAAAATGTTACCGCTGGCAACGCTAGCCAACTCTCCGATGGTGCCTGTGCGCTGGTGCTTATGGAAGCCAAGGAGGCCGAACGCAGAGGCCTGCAGCCGTTAGGTCGCTATGTTGGTATGGCCGTAGCGGGGGTTGATCCGGACGAGATGGGAATTGGCCCCGTTGCCGCGGTGCCTAAATTGCTGCAGAGCAATGGCCTAAAGATTGATGATATCGGGTTATGGGAGCTCAATGAGGCATTTGCAGTGCAAGTGATCTATTGCCGAGACAGGCTGGGTATTCCGGACGACAGGTTGAACGTTAATGGCGGCGCTATTGCAATAGGTCATCCCTACGGCATGTCCGGCGCCCGGATGACGAGTCATGCGCTGATTGAAGGGAAGCGTAGAGGCGAGCGCTACGCCGTAGTGACGATGTGTGTCGGCGGAGGAATGGGGGCTGCCGGTTTATTCGAAATCTATTGAGAGCGGCGCCTCACTCAGAAGTTAACCACTCACAGGATGGGTCAGGCGTCATTTTTGGTTTGGAAGTTTATCGACGGGAAAAGAACGAGGTTCTGTTTCGGAAAGAGCTTATCGGCCCGCGGTTGCCACTCTTTTGTAAGACGCCTAACGATTTCCTCGATGAAATCCAGCAATACTTTTAACTTGGGTATGGATGACAGCCGATCGAGATATAAAGCATAAAGCTGCGGCGACTCACTTATTTCATAATCAGGCAAGATGCGAACTAACTCTCCCGAGAGTAATCCTGGCAGCGCCCAAATACCGGTAATGGGGGCAATGACGCGGCCATGTTTCACCAGTTCGAGGATTTGTGAATGATCGGTCGATAAAAATCTATGGTAAGTAGGTAACGTAAAGCGTTCCTGGCCCCGGGATATTTCGAGCCTGGGCACATAAGCAGGCAAAGGGCCCGGCTCAACCGCCGCTGCGTCGAGGTAGAAATTACCGATGATGGCATGATCTTCGAGATCCTCTGGAGAGGTCGGTATTCCGTTGGCCTGTACGTATTCTTGGCTTGCTACCAGGATGTTTTTTACCTCTGCGATTTTTCGGGCGGTCAAACGAGAATCCGATAACCACCCGCAATGGAGAACGACATCGAGAATGTTAGGCTCTGGGAGTAATCTTTCTCCCACTCGTACGCGAACGTCGATCTCCGGATAGTTATCCAGAAACTCGTGTAAGTTGGGAGTGAGGAGCGTTTTAGCGACATCACTGGTACAGCCTATGCGCAATATACCGGCCGGGCTACTCCTGTAGGTTGCAATCTCGGCGTCAGCGTCTTCCATTTCTTCTCGCATGCGTATGCATCGTGCGTGTAAAACACTCCCCACTTCGGTAAGCGTTATGCGCCGCGTAGTACGTTCGACAAGTCTAACGTTGTAGAGGGACTCCAAACGCGATACCGCCCGGCTTACCGTTGCTTTAGACTCACCCAGTGCACGCGCTGCCCCAGAAATAGAGCCACGATCGCCGACCATTGCGAATATTTTGAAAGCATCGCTTTTTTCCATCTTCTATCCTCTGGCTGTAACAGGCTCATGCGTTAAGAAACTCGAGTGCTATTTAACATTAAAATAATGAGAGAGATGGAACGGGGTAATATTCTAAAGCGCTGACCAATTTTTGTTGGCAACTATCGCTTAGGTATCGACGTAGTATCAAAGACAGCAATACCGCCAGCCTTAACAGAAGCCCCTATATAGCGATCCTTTGTTTCCACAACTCCGGTGGTCGCAAAGAGGGGTTCCGCACGGCCTTACATGACGGCTAACATTTCGTCATCTTCATTAAAGGCCAGAAGGGATATGACTCCTGACCTTTAATGTGATTATTGATTAATGTATATCCGCCTATTTCAAGGGAGAGTATTGGATTAACTCTCCGCCGTTACAATTTTGTTTTGTTGAATCTTCCACCAAGAAAATAAATAAAATTTTCTATAGCTGATTGGCTATTGACCCCGCTTCCTTCTGCCATCCTTCTGCCAGGGTGCGCACCAGTGCATCATAGCCGTCTTCGCTTTGCTTCAGTTCCAGGTTGAACGGCCGTTTGATCAGCCGGCCCTGGTGATTCAGGATCCACTCACCGCGGATGACAGCCTTACCGTCAAAGCGGCCATGGAAGCCGCTAATGGAGACGTTAAGCACATCCTGATTGCGACTCATTGGCTGGGAAGATATTACCCAACCCGGTAGCGCGCTGCTCAGATTGGTCACCAGCGTTTGCTGCAGTTGCTGGTCGAGTGGGCTGGCCCATAGGTTGTTCTGGGCTATGACGTACTGCACATCGTTAGTCTGAAAAACCACGCCATTCTGCATGAGATAATCGGCCACGAAAATATGTTCCAACCACAGTTCACGCGTTGACGCGCCGCTGCTCACCGGGGCTGGCATGCCCAACGCCTGCAGCTGATAGTAGGTTTTTTTTGGGGTGCTGCTACAGGCGCTGAGCAGCAGTGTCAGAGCTATCGGGAGCCATTTCATCATTTATTGGCCTTCTTAGGCTGGGGATCATCATGGCTGGCGGCTTCAAACACCAGCGCATTGCTCTTGTCATTCAGAGTGCGTAGCACCGGCTGCAGTTCACGCAGCACCTGATCCAGACGTTGCATGTCCGCTACCATTTTGTTGTAGGCAGGAGAGCCTGGTTGGAACCCTTTCAAACTACGATTGAGTTCCTGCAGTGTTTTCTGCATGTCCTGCGGCAGCGCCTGCATCTCTTTGCTGGAGATGATGCCATTCAGCGACTTCATGGTCTGCTGAGTGGACTTCATGGTCCTCTGGCTTTCCGCCAGCGTTTTGGTCGCTTCGTTGATCATCGGATTGAGTGGTATCGCGTTGATCTTATCCAGCGTTTGCATCAGTTTTTGCTGGATCTGCGCAAGACCGCCGCTGGTTGTAGGTATCAGCGGGTAGCCGAACAGCTCGTGCGGTTCATCCCAAGCCTTATCCTGCGGATTAAAGTCCAGATCGATATAGAGAGAACCGGTTAGCAAGTTGGCTGATTTTAGAGAAGCGCGCATGCCGCGTGACTCGGCGTCTTTCAGACTTTTATCAAAATCAAAGTCCTTGCCTAACTTCCTCAGGCGTTCTGGCTCGATGTGGATTAACACCGGAATGCGGTAATCGTTGTTCAAACGATGTTCAATACCTTCTTTAAAAAATGGCACTTGGGCCACAGTTCCGAGACGGATACCCCGAAACTCTACCGGCGCACCCGGCTGCAATCCGCGAACCGAGTCGGTGAAGAACATCAGGTAATCTTTGTGCACGGTATACAGTGAGTCCTGAATACTGCGTTGGTTGTCGAACAGTTGATATACGTCCTTTTCTTTAGCCTGTTGGCCTCTATCCCAATCGTCTGGCACGTCAAAGCTCACGCCGCCGCTGAATAAGGTGGCCAACGAGCCCATTTCCACACGCATGCCTTGTGCCGACATGTCGAATGCCACACCGCTGTCTTTCCAGAAGCGCACGTTGCTGGTCACTAACTGGTCGTAGGGGGCCGAGATAAACAGCTGGTAGCGCATGGTGCGCTGTTTGGGATCGAAATAGCTGGTTTCCACTGAACCGACACGGTAGTTGTGAAATAGCACCGGATCGCCGGCGTTCAACTGGCCAGATTTCTCACTGTCGAGCAAGATGCGCAGCCCTTTGGCGTCCGCAGAGGCCAGCGGCGGCGCATCGAGCAGTTGGTAGTTATCCTTGCCGTCTTTGCCTTTATTGCCCGGCCGCAGTTCGATATAGGCACCTGACAATAGCGTACCCAGGCCGGAAACGCCTTCGCGGCCGATCTGCGGCTTCACCACCCAGAAGGCGCTATCCTGACGCAACAGCTTATCCATGCCGGAGTTAAGGCGTGCTTGCACCATCACCTTGCTCAGGTCGCCGCTTAAGGTCACGGTTTCGACGACGCCGACGTCGACGCTGCGGCTTTTGATTTCGGTTTTGCCCGCTTCCAGCCCTTCGGCGCTGGTGGTAACCAAGGTCACCACCGGCCCCTGATGGCTGAAGTGGTAAAACAGGATCCAGGCGCCGATCAGCGCGGTGACGATAGGGATGATCCATACCGGCGACCAGCGCGCAATCTTCTCGACGCCTGCGATGTCATTATTGTTTGCCGTCACCTTGCGGCTCCTTTTTTATTGTTTCGTTTAGACGATCCCAGGTCAGCCGGGGGTCGAAAGCCATGGCGGCGAACATGGTGAGGATCACCACCAGAGCGAATAACAACGCGCCAGTTGCAGGGGAGACGCTCATCAATAGGCCTATATGAACCAGCGCAGACAGTACGGCGATGACAAACACGTCGATCATTGACCAGCGGCCAACGAATTCGACCACTTCGTAAATCAGATGCATACGTTCACTGTTGCCGCGGTTTTTCCCGTTGCCGTTGGCGTCCCAGCACAGCCAGCCGATAGCCAGCATCTTCAGCGACGGCACCATAATGCTGGCGATGAAAATGACCATCGCCACCGGATAAGATCCTTCTCCCCACAGCAAGATCACCCCGGCCATGATGGTCGAATTCATTTTGTTGCCCAGTGCTTCGGTGACCATGATCGGCATCAGGTTGGCAGGGATATAAAGCATGAGTGAGGTCACCAGCAGCGCCAGCGTCCACTGCAGGCTGTTGCGGCGGCGCACGTAGCCATTGGTATGGCAGCGTGGGCATTGGGTCACCTCGGCCGGCAGAATTGCCGTGCAACAGAGACAGGAGCGCACGCCCTGGCGCATGCCAGTGCCTCCGACCGTTAACGGAAGATCCAGGCGCGGCGCCGGTGCGATGTCCTGCCACAGCCAGTGGCGATCTACGCACTGAAAGGCGCGCACCTGCAACAGACAGAACAGGCAATAAGGCAAAAAGCTGCCGCCGATGCCGATATCGCCATAGGCCATCAGTTTGACGAAGCTGACCAGCACCCCGGCGAGGAAGACCTCCACCATGCACCAGGTTTTAAACTGGAACAGCATCTTGCCCAGCCACTCTTTTAATGCCAACGGCATACGCACTCTGGCGCACAGCACAATGATGGCCAGCATACAAAATGCGGGGATCAGTTGTACGAGCAGCATAAACAGCGTGGCCATGCTGGCGTGGTTTTCTTCCAGCATGACCTGAGGGATATTAATCAGTTTGATTTCATTACCGAAGCCGGCAACGCGCATATTGATAAACGGAAAAATATTGGCCAGCAGCAGCATGAACAACGCACTGAGGGCGTAGCCTATCGGCCGTTTGCGCGGTTCCTCCCAGCGGGTGCTGAGAGTCGTGCTGCAACGTAAGCATACCGCTTTGGTGCCCGCGCTTAACGGCGGTAACGCCATCAGTAAATCGCACTGCGGGCATAGAATCAGTTTCTCAGTTAAAGGTTGCGCGTGCCGGATTGCTAAAATTATACGCATATGAGATTCAACGGCCCAGATTACCCTGTCCCAACAGAGTTTCATGCTCTTTGGAGGACAGAAATCGTAGAGAAACCCCAGTAGGGCCGTATTCCTTGCGGAGCGTGCCATTGAGAGTTATGTCGGTTATGTATGTGCAGCAGGCCATAGTTACCGGGATAACAAGGGAAGAAGAACTTGATCTACCACTTCTGCGATCAGTTCGCTGTCCACTATCTGGCTGCGCTCGGTATGGCGGAATTGAACAACACCTGGCAACAAGTCAATTAACAGATCCAGGTTCACTTGGTCCGAAACAAGCAGCTCACCACGGTCAATCGCACGTTCGATTATTTCTAAGACGCGAATACGACGGCTATTCAACCAGCCTGGGAGCGTCTGTTCTACCCAGCCGCTGAGGATGCGATGGTTTCCAAGAAACTCAATGATTGCGAGACGGATATCGGGGTCGTTCAGGCCGTAGAAGTGTTCATAAACGGCGATAAGGTCACTGCGCAGTGAACCCGTATCGATGGGCAGATCGGTGGGTGAAAAGGCCAGTAGGGCATCAGCCAACAGGGCGTCACGAGACTTCCACCGTCGGTACAGTGAAGCTTTGCCTGCTCCTATCCGTTTAGCTACCGCTTCCATAGTGAGTGAATGGAAGCCGCCTTCCGCTACCTGCGCTAACGCCGCTCGCATAATCCGCAAGTCTAATTCTGCATCTCGAGGGCGTCCCACCGCCGGCCTGGCGGTTTCCGGGGCTAAAGTGGGGGCGTCTGAGGGTGTAATTTTCGACATAATTATGATCCTTGACAGTTTCGATACTGAATCGTATCGTAAATTAACGACTACTTCTACGGAAAATTCACATGAGCGTATTTCTCACCTGTGCAAGACTCTTGATGGGGCTTGCGCCAAAAATTCTTGCCGATGACGTGAAGCTGCACAAGTACCTGCTAAATAGGCCTTCCCCTCAGGCCGCGCCTATTCCAGCCGCACTTCGTTCTTCCTGCCAAATCGAGGAGCGCGAGCACCAGGGGCAGCGAGTCGTGACTCTGACGCCACGGACCGGAAGGCGCGATCTGCACGTGCTCTATCTGCACGGCGGTGCCTACGTGAACCCACTGCATCACTCACACTGGAGCATCATCAGTGCGGTGATCGGCGCGACCGGCGCTACCGTAACCGTTCCGCTGTATGCCCTTGCTCCCGAACATGACTATCGCGTTGGCACCGCTCTGATCGATACGGTCTTTGACAGCATCGTTTCCGCCCGAAAGGGTGAGCGAATCGTCGTGATGGGCGACAGCGCAGGGGGCAACGCAGCACTGACGCTAGCGCTTCGTCGACGCGATGATGGGTTGTCGCTCCCTGACCATCTCTTTCTGTTTGCCCCATGGTTGGATCTCTCTATGAGGGACGCTGAAATGAGGGAGTTGGAGAATAAGGACGTTATGCTTGCCGTGGACGGCGCACGAGTATGCGGGAGAATGTGGGCTGGAGACATTTCCCCCGAACTACCCTACATGAGCCCGCTTTACGCTGACTTGCGGGGGATGCCGCCGATGAGCATATTCCAGGGAGACCGAGATATCTTTGTTGTTGACGCGCGGAAGTTCGCGGTAAAAGCGCAAGTCGCAGGCGTCACGCTCGACTACCACGAGTATCCAGGTGGTTTTCACGTATTCATGGGGCTCACTTTTCTGCCGGAAGCGAAAGACGTCTTTCGCAAGGTGGAAGCAGTGACTAGATACCTAGGGAATGCGGCATGACAACCAGCCATACAAAGCCAGGCGGCTCTTGCCGATGGATCAGCGCCTGTCTGGGGCTTATCCTGCTACTCACCGGTGCTGCCATGCTGTACGGCGGTATCTGTCTTATCAAGCTGGATGGCTCCTGGTACTACGCCATCGCCGGCATCGTGTTGCTGATAACGGCATCGCTATTGCTGCTGGCACGTCGCAGCGGCTTTGTGCTCTATGCCGGCTTTTGCGTAGCGACGCTGGCCTGGGCTTTGTACGAATGCGGCTGGGACCCGATTGCACTACTGCCGCGCTTGTTGTTCTTTCTGGTATTGCTCATCGTCATGTTGCTGACCTGGCGTTGGTTCGCCCGGCCTTTTACGCGGCATCGCGAAAGCGCGCGCGGCAACATGCCTGCGTTGCTGCTCGGCAGCGCGCTAACGTTGTTACTTTTTAGCCTGTTAATTGTCGGCTTACAGCCTGACCACGGCATCGATCTGACCACGGCATTGGGCGAATATCCCGCCGAAGACATGCCCGTCAACTCGGCATCTAACGCCCCCGGCGATTGGACGAACTACGGACGAACACCCGGTGGCCAGCGTTACACGCCTCTGGATCAAATCACTCCGGCCAACGTTGCCGATCTCACACTGGCCTGGACCTTCCACTCTGGCGCAACCGGCCTGCCGCAAGGCAATAAAGCGAGCGAGTTGATGTTCGAGGCTACGCCGCTGAAGGTACGCGACAAGCTTGTGTTCTGTACCCCCCATGACGAAGTCATCGCCGTTTCGCCTGAGACAGGAAAATCGATCTGGCGCTTTAATCCTCATGCGAATCTGAGCGCAGCACCGTTTCTTGCCTGCCGTGGCGTATCCTATGACGAAACGCCAGGGGCCAGCGGCGTTTGCGCTCATCGGATTATCACCGCCACTCTGGATGCCAGGATGTACGCGCTGGATGCCGATACCGGCCAGCGTTGCCCGGCGTTCGGTCAGAACGGCGAAATCGATCTGACCGCAGGCATGGGCCTGGTCAAGCCGGGTTTCTACTACGTCACTTCACCGCCCTCGATCGTGCACGGCAAGGCTGTGATCGGCGGGTGGGTGTTCGATAACGTGGAACGCGGCGAGCCCTCCGGCGTCGTGCGCGCATTTGATACCCGCACCGGCGAGCTGGCATGGGCCTTCGACATGGGCCGCACCGATCGCACAACACTTCCACCCGCAGGCGAGTTCTACACGCGCGGCACGCCAAATGTCTGGGCACCGATCAGCAATGATCCGGCGTTGGGCCTGGTCTATCTGCCAACCGGTAACGAAACGCCGGATTTCTTCGGCGGCGGCAGGCAAGCCGTGTCGGAAAAATATGCCAGTTCGCTGATCGCCGTCGACGCGGATAGCGGAAAAATACGCTGGCACTTCCAGACCACCCACCACGACATTTGGGACTACGATATTCCATCTCAACCGACCACGGTCGACTTGTCCGGCGCACAGGGCGTAGCGCCAGTACTCGCCTTGCTGGTACCGACCAAGCGCGGCGAGTTGTTCATGCTTGACCGGCGCACGGGGGCTCCGTTGACTCACATCGAGGAGCGGGCGGTGCCACAAGGGGCCGTGCCAGGCGAACACCTGTCAGCTACCCAGCCCTTCCAGACCGACATGCCAACGTTTGCACCGGCCGCGTTGCACGAAAGCGACATGTGGGGAGCTACGCCGCTCGATCAACTGTATTGCCGTATCCGCTTCAAGGCGTTGCGCTACGAGGGCGCATTTACGCCGCCATCGGTACAAGGTTCACTGGCGTACCCCGGCTCGGCGGGTGTCTTCGAATGGGGCGGTGTATCGGTCGATCCTTTGCGACATATCGTCGTGGCTAACAACAATTACATGGCGATCATCAACAAGCTGACTCCACGCGACGAGGTTTCAGCCAACGGTAAGCAAGGCAGCAAGGGCGGCGACTTCGGCGGCCCGCAATTAGGTACGCCTTACGCCATCAGTGCCACGCCGTTCGTATCGCCATTGGCCATACCTTGCAATCAGCCACCGTGGGGCATGCTCAGCGCGCTTGACCTCAAAACTCGCAAGCTGCTCTGGCGCCATCCGCTAGGCAGCGCTTATGACAACGGCCCCTTCGGCATTTCCTCCCATGTGCCGCTGCAAGTCGGCGTGCCGAACATGGGCGGCTCGGTGGTGACCCGCAGTGGACTGATCTTTATCGCCGCCACGGCTGACCGCACGCTCCGGGCGTTTGATCTGCGTACCGGCCGCGAGCTGTGGCACGCCATACTGCCGTTCGGCGGCATTGCCACTCCGAGCGTCTACGAAGGCAAGGATAAACGCCAATACGTTGTCATTGCCGCTGGTGGGCATACCGGCCTTGGCCGTTTTGGCGGTGATGTGGTGATGGCGTTTGCATTGCCTAAATCGCCTTGAAACACTGAATTCCAGGCATAGCAGGGGGGGCTTGGTCATTGCAGCATGAACCTTGCTGCAAGTGTTCAGCCCCCTAGATTTCTCGCACGAGCGCTAGCCAATACGACCCACAGAAAATGAATCTATAATGGCCGCCCTGAGCGGCTCATGGTGTGTTAGTGCATTCAGACGCTTGCCTGCGGGTTTGCCGGAGAACACTGACTAAGGTTTTTTTCTATTATCCAGACTAAACCCGCCAGCCCCTAAGAGAAACAGGGCGATAAAACCACCGGACATCGTGATGTTTTTCATCAGCATCAACTGACTTTGTAGGTCGGGACCACTGTGAAAAATCAGTCCTGAGATGATACAGAATCCGAAGAACAGAATGGCGACAATCCTCGTCTGTAAGCCCAGTAAAAGAGCCACACCGCCGCCTAGCTCGGTTAATATCACCAAAGGCAATAATATTGCTGG
>Ga0308161_1003904_pt1 | contig 14070 bp, 11 predicted proteins | sample PhyFR2_FD_201034 | JGI IMG/M metagenome (GOLD analysis project Ga0308161, IMG submission 201034) | Phyllosphere microbial communities from UC Gill Tract Community Farm, Albany, California, United States - DLSLF.R2 | ecosystem: Host-associated > Plants > Phyllosphere > Unclassified | place: USA...
TATGCTACTCGTTTTGTGAATGCTAAAGAGTATCCATATATTCCAAAAGACGGAGAAATGGTCCAACCAGTAGGTGATTATTTTTCCTTAAGATGTGCGGAAGGTTTTGATCCTGGAATTGTGGAAAGAGGTGGGTTGGAAATGATAAAAATTTCAATCTGATAGACATTATGAAATTAAAATTTTTATATTTTTTTATTTTTATATCAATCACTCCGTTTTCTCAATCAAAGCAGTTGAGTGATGAGCAATTGCGAAGTCGATTCCAATTAGTTGCAGAGCCTGCTTGCAAAAAAGTAAAATTCAGGGAACCTGAGCTTCCTGTAAATTCTGTATGGTATGGCAGGTACTATCTTAGTGTTGACGGGAAAAAAGAATGCCAAATTTTGGATGTCAGGATAGATTGGCTGACTGATGGGCCAAATGAATTTAGAAAATATCTCAATACTATTCTTTATAGATTCAACGGTAAAATATGGATGGAAAATCGGGCTTTGAATTATCCTCCGAAATATAGGATTTATGATAAAAACAGAAAGATAGTTTATCTGGTAATAAGAAATAATGAAAGAGATTTTCCTGTGGATGAGGTTGCATATTACACAGGTACATGGGACGAGGAGAGAAATGGTGAGCGAGCAATTGAGAAATTATGGCTTTGTGAAAAAAATCAAAATTGCTACGACGAATATATGAACGTTAAGCGTGCTGTGTTTTTACTTAATCCCGAGAAATAACAAGCGTGTTTTAAATTGGCGCTGATTTGATCGTCAAATTTGGCGCAAAAATTTACTTTGCGAAGCTATCGTAGAGCCATCCGGCCAGCAAGCATATTGCGAATAATCTAAAAAAACTCATGGTCCACTTCCGTCGCAATTTCCTCCCGGGCGCCAGTTACTTCTTCACGGTCGCCTTGTCGAACCGAACTTCCGCTTTGCTGGTTGACCACATCGCAATCCTGCGCGACGTATTTCAAGCAGTGCGCATGCAGCGACCGTTCATCCTTTACGCCGTCATCGTCCCGCTTGACCATTTGCATTGCCCTTGGACTCTGCCAAGCGGCGACGCAGATTACCCAGAGTGCTGGCGTGCGATCAAGACCCGGGTTTTCCGCCAGATTTCCGGTGGCGAATGGCGCTGTGCCAGTAGAGCAAGGAGGGGGAGGGGGCAAGGAATCTGGCAAAGACGGTACGGGAAGCACACCGTGGAAGATGAACGGGACAGGACGCGGCACGTTGATTACATTCATTTCAATCCGGTCAAGCATGGCCATGTCTCGCGCGTAGAGCAACGGCCTTATTCCTCATTTCACCAGTTTGTGCGCCAGGATATTTATCTTGTTGACTGGGGTGGCGGGGAGGCTGTGGGCGGGGGTTTTGGTGAGTGAGGGAGGGTGGACCTGGGTTTCGCTGCGCTCCACCCAGGCTGCGGGTGCTACGGTTGCTGATTACATGACCGGGCTGGATACCGGCATGGGCCTCCAGCAGTTGAATGTCCGAACCGCCGACAACTTCTGGCACCGCCTGCGCGGGCTGATGTTCGCGCGCCCTCTGGAACCGATGAGCGCCTTGCTTCTGACCCGTTGCAACAGCATCCATACCGCCTTCATGCGGCAAACCATCGACGTTCTTTATCTCGACGCTCACGGCGTGGTCCTGCGCTGCGTTGCCAACATTCCCCCGTGGCGCGCGAGTGCCGCCCCCCGCGCAAAACATGTGCTGGAAATGGCCGCCGGCAGCATCACGCGACTGGGCATCGCTCCTGGCCACCGTCTGGCCCATCCCTTTTTCAACAAGCAAGCCGCGATACCCTCCCACCGTCAGCGCGGCGCCTCGATGACCGAGTTCACCATCGTCGCTCCGGTGCTGCTGCTGGTCGGCCTGGCGTTACTTCAATACGCACTGCTGTTCTTTACTAAAAACCAGGTCAACCATGCCGGCTTCATGGCGGTGCGGGCAGGCAGCATGCACAATGCGACCGCCGAATCCATCAGCGCTGCTTACCTGCGCCACCTGGCGCCGCTGTACGGCGGCGGCGGCAACGCCGAAGAAGTGGCGCAGGCGGCGGCGCGGGCGGCGGTCGACATGCAGGGTAACTTCCGCCTCGAACTGATCAATCCCACCAAAGCGAGTTTCGATGACTTCAGCGAGCCGGAGCTGAAGGAAAAGCACAATACCGATGCCCGGGTGCTGCCCAATTCCTCGCTGGCGCTGCGCAATCCCGCCATCATCAAGGCCAACTCAGGGCAAAACATCTTCGACGCCAATCTGCTCAAGGTGCGCATCACCCATGGCTACCGGCCCGGCGTGCCGCTGGTGGCCAAGGTGTTCGCCGGCGGCTTGCAGGCGGCCGACGATGGCAAGGACAGCTTCGTCAGCGCCTTGCTGGCCAAGGGCAGGGTGCCGGTGGTCACCGATATCACGCTGCACATGAACAGCGACGCCTTCGAGTGGGCAAACCCGGTCTGGGTGTCGCCAGAAGGCGCCAGGTCGGCCGATCCCGCCGGACCAGGCGGTTCGTCGAATCCACCCGCTTCACAGCCGCCCACCTCGCCGGACCCGGCCGGCAACAAGGGCAGTGGCGATCCGCCGGCGCCACCCACCAGTGGCAACGATCAACCCGCGCCCGGCAATGACGACGCCAATACGCCAGCCAATACCACATCCGACAGCGGCACCGCCTGTGGCGGGCAACCATGCCCGGTTTGCAAGGCGGATGTGCCCGCGTCGGACGATCTGGACTTGTCGTCCGACGTGCTGTTCGACTTCGACCAGGCAACGCTGAAACCGGAGGGTAAGGAGGAACTGGACAGCCTGATCGAGGAAGCGAAAGCGTCGGTGGAGGATGGCGAGCGCATTGCCGGCCTGACCATCAGTGGCTATACCGATCAGCTCGGCAGCGATGCGGTCAACCTGAAGCTGTCGCAGGCGCGGGCGGAAGCGGTGCGGGACTACCTGAAGGCGAACGGTTTGCCGGACGTGCCGATCACGGTGCGCGGCATGGGCGCTGCCGATCCCAAGGTGCCGCTGTCAAGTTGCGCGGGCAGCGGTCAGGAGCAACAGGACTGCCTGGCGCCAAACAGGCGGGTGGTGATAAGTGTGAGGCGTGCAGGGCAGGCCTGACGCCGGATTCGATCCATGACGGGGCCTGACGCTGCAGATTTACTGCATCGCGGTTCCGGCCCTTTCACCTATGGCATGGCAGGTAATGAAACGGCCCAAGCACAAGAAGCGCTGATCGCGCTGATCGTGCCGATTGCGTCGGCTCATAGCCGCTTCCCTTTGGAGCGCCCATGCACTGAGCTAGCGCTCAAAATGACTGCAGCAGCGCATTCACCTGCGCCAGGTCTTCCTCGCGCAGCACGCCAGCCGCCGATTTCAGGCGCAGGCTGTTGACCAGGGTGTCATAGCGGGCGCGCGCCAGGTCGCGGCGGGTGGCGTAAAGCTGCTGCTGCGCATTGAGCACGTCGATATTGATCCGCACGCCCACCTGGTAGCCGAGCCGGTTCGATTCCAGCGCCGACTGGCTCGACACTTCCGCCGCCTGCAGCGCCCGCACCTGGGCCAGGCCGCTGTTGATGCCCAGGAAAGCCTGGCGCGCGCCCTGGGTGGCGACACGGCGGGCGTTTTCCAGGTCAGCCCGGCTGCGCTCTTCCAGCGCGATCGATTCCCGCACGCGGCTGGTCACTGCGAAGCCCGAGAACAGCGGGATATTCCACTGCACGCCGATATTGCTGGTGTTGGAGACGATGCCGGATGCCTGGTTCACTGCAGTAGGCAGCACGCCGGTCTGGTTCGAGTGGGTGCGGCTGGCCACCAGGTCCAGCGTCGGATAATGGCCAGCCCGGTTCTTGCTGATTTCGCGCCGCGCCACTTCCAGCGACAGCTGCTGCGCCATCACGCCATAGTTGCGGGTCTCGGCACTGTCTATCCACGGCTCCATGCGTTCCGGGTCCGGCCTGGGCAGCAGCAGGCCGGGTTTCAGCGTCGCCAGGTCGCCGGCCGGGCGGCCGATGATCTGCTGCAGCGCGCTGCGCTTGACTTCCAGGTCGTTCATGGCCGCCGATTCCTGCGCCTCGGCCAGGTCATAGCGCGCCTGGGCTTCCTGGCTGTCGGTGATGGTGGCGGTGCCGACTTCGAAATTACGCTTGGCCGAGGCCAGCTGCTCGGTGATCGCCACCTTCTGCGCCTGCACCGTGGCCAGCACATCCTGCGCCGCCAGCACGTCGAAATAGGCCTGCGCCACCCGCACGATCAGGTCCTGCTGGGCCTGCGCGAACTGGGCTTCGCTGACCGCGGTCAGCAGCTTGCCCTGCTGGTAGGTTTCCCAGTTGGCCCAGCGCAGCAGCGGCTGTGCCAGCGACACCGTATAGCTGTTGACGGTGGCGCCGCTGTCGCGCCGCACATTCAGGCTGGAGATATCCACCGTGCCGTCGGTTCGCACATAGCTGCCGGTGACGCCGACGTTGGGCAGCAGTCCGGCCAGGCCCTGCGGCGCGCGTTCCGCGCCGGCCGTCAGCGCCGCCCGGGCGCTGGCAAACACCGCGTCATTCGCCAGCGCCTCCCGGTAAACCTGCAGCAGGTCGGCGGCCTGCGTCTGGCAGGCAAACAGGGTGGTGGCAAACAGGGCGGCAAGGCGGGATAGGCGCATAGAGTCTCCGGCGTGGATTTCAGTAAGTGGGCATGTTGTTGTCGACCTGCAGCGCCCAGGCATGGATGCCGCCGGTCAGGTTGGACACTTCGGAAAAGCCGTGCTGCTCCAGGAAATTGGCCACCTGCATGCTGCGCGCGCCATGGTGGCAGATGCAGACCACCGGCGCATCCTGCGGCAGATCGGCCAGCCGCGCCGGCACCGTGCGCATCGGCATCTCGGTCGAGCCGGCGATCTGGCAGGTCTGGAATTCCCAGGGCTCGCGCACGTCCAGCAGCAGCGGCTTGTCGCGGGCCGGATCGGCCAGCCATTGCGCCAGTTCAGGCGCGCTCAGATGTTGCATCGCTGGTCCTCAGAACTTGAAGTGGGAAGGATGAACCGCCTGGCGCAGCGGCGTCACGCTGGTTTCGAACAGGTTGCGGGTGTGGTAGCCGGTTTCGGAGGTGCGGTTGATCAGCCGCGCTTCCATTACCGGACGCTCGCCGATCACGCACAGCAGGCGGCCGCCGACCTTCAACTGGCGCAGGAAGGCGTCCGGCAGCACCGGCAGGGAGCCGGAAATGACGATCACGTCATACGGCGCGGTGAACTGGCCGCTGCCTTCCCAGCCGAAGGCGCCGTTGCCCAGCACCACGTCGACATTGCCCACGCCGTAGTCGGCCAGGTTTTTCTCGGCCATTGCCTTCAGTTCGGGCGAGATTTCCACGGTCGTCACATGCAGCGCCCGGTGCGCCAGCAGCGCCGCCATGTAACCGGTGCCGGCGCCGATTTCCAGCACGGTTTCATGCTTCCTGGGCGCGACTTCCTGCAGCACGCGCGCTTCGAACTTGGGCGGCAGCATGTTTTCGCCGCCCGGCAGGGGAATCTCGGTGTCGACGAAGGCCAGGCTGCGGACGGCTTCCGGTACGAAGGCTTCGCGCCTGACCACATGCAGCAGGTCCAGTATCTCCGTATCCAGGACGTCCCAGGTGCGGATCTGCTGTTCGATCATGTTGAAGCGGGCTTGCTCAATGTTCATGGAGAGGCTCAGTGTCAGGAATGGAAAAATGGCGCAATTTTATCAAAGCCCGTCGTCGCGATGACCGGCCTGTGGCGCGACGATCGGCGCCGCACCCTGGCCGACCGCTTCGGCAGGGCGCCGCCGCCGCTTCGCCCAGGCGGCGAAATCGTCGAGATAGGTATAAATCACCGGCACCACCACCAGCGTCAGGATGGAGGAGGTGATGATGCCGCCGATCACCGCCTGGCCCATCGGCGCGCGCTGCTCGGAGCCTTCCGAGAGGCCGAAGGCCAGCGGCACCATGCCGAACACCATCGCCAGCGTGGTCATCAGGATGGGGCGCAGCCGCACATGGGCCGCTTCCAGCAGCGCCGCGCCGCGCTCCATGCCGGCCTGGCGCGACTGGTTGGCAAAGTCCACCAGCAGGATCGCATTCTTGGTCACCAGCCCCATCAGCATGATGAAGCCGATGATGGAGAACATGTTGAGCGTGGAGCGGAAGGACATCAGCGCCAGGAATACGCCGATCAGCGTCAGCGGCAGCGCCGACATGATGGCCACCGGCTGCAGGAAGCTGGCGAACTGCGACGCCAGGATCATGTAGATGAAGATGATGGCCAGCGCCAGCGCCGACAGCGCGTAGCCGAACGACTCCTTCATGTTCTTGGCGGCGCCGCCGATCTCGTAGCGGTAGCCGGGCGGCCAGTGCATCTCGTCCAGCGCCTGCTTGATGTCGGCATTGACCTGGCCAGCCGAGCGGCCGACCGCGTTGGCCGAGATCTCGACCTCGCGGTTCAGGTTGCGCCGGTTGATCTGGTTCGCGCCCAGCGAGGGCGCCACGGTGGCGACCTGGCGCAGCGGCACCATGCGCGGCGAGCCGTCGGGGTTGAGCTGGGAACTGGTCAGCATCAGGCGCGACAGGTCTTCGCTGCTGCCGCGGTCGGACGGCGCCAGGCGCACGGTGACGTCGTAGTTTTCATCATCCGGGCCGCGCCAGCTGCTGGCCGCTTCGCCCGCCAGCAGAGGCCGCAGCGCATTGCCGATCTGCGCCACGCCCACGCCCAGGTCGGCGCCGATGTCGCGCCGCGGCTGGATGGAAATGGTCGGTTTTTGCGCCTTCATGCTGGAGTCGAGGTCGACCACGCCGGGTATCCTGCGCAGCCGCTGCTGCACCTCGTCCGAGATGCGCGCCAGCTGCGCCAGGTCGTTGCCTAGGATGGAGAAGCGCACCTGCTTGTTGTCGCCGCCGACGTCGTCTAGGCTGCCGACCAGGGTGACGGTAATGCCGGGAATGCCGGCCAGGCGCTGCCGCAGCGGCGTGGTCAGCTGGGCCGCGCTGCGGCTACGCTCGGCGCGCGGCTTCAGGCGCACGAAGGTGGTGGCGAAATTCTTGCCAGCGGCATTGCCGGTATTGATGGTGGTGTACAAATCGACCACTTCCGGAAACTCGCGCAGCACCGCTTCCACCTGCCGCGCCTTGGCTTCCGTCAGTTCCAGCGAGGAACCTACCGGCGTATAGAAGGCCACGCCGGTTTCGGAATAGTCCGCCTGCGGCACGAATTCGCTGCCGATCAGGCCGGAGGCCGGCAGCGCCAGGCCGGCAAAGAAGGTGGCGATGGCCAGCACCAGGGTGGCGACCCGGTGCCGCAGCGACCACTTCAGCAGCACCTGGTAGAGGCGCGACAGGGATTGCACCCATTCCTCGAACTTGCTGGTGACGCGGCCGATGGTGCGGTCATACAGAGTGCGCTTGCCGGCGCGGCCATGGGCGTCGGGGTCGGGCCAGACCGAGGACAGCATCGGGTCCAGCGTGAAGGAGACGAACATCGAGATCAGCACCGCCGCCACCACCGTGATGCCGAACTGGTGGAAGAAGCGGCCGATGATGCCGCCCATGAAGCCCACCGGCAGGAACACCGCCACGATGGAGAAGGTGGTGGCCAGCACCGCCAGGCCGATCTCGGCCGTGCCTTCCAGCGCCGCCTGGCGATGGGTCTTGTAGCGGCCGTTGATGCGCATGCCCGCATGCCGCACGATGTTTTCCCGCACCACGATGGCGTCGTCGATCAAGAGGCCCACGCACAGCGACAGCGCCATCAGCGTGATCATGTTGATGGTGAAGCCGAATGCGTACATGAACAGGAAGGTGCCGATCAGCGCCACCGGCAGCGTCAGGCCGGTAATGACCGTCGAGCGCCATGAGTTGAGGAACAGGAACACGATCAGGATGGTCAGCACCGCGCCCTCGATCAGGGTCTTGCGCACGTTCTCCACGCCGACCCGGATCTGGCGCGAGCCGTCCTTGATCACTTCCAGCCGCACGCCGGGATAGAGCGCGCGCATGGTCGGCGCCATCTCGGCCAGGGCCTGGCGCAGGCCGTCCACCACCTCGATGGTGTTCTGGCCCTGCGCCTTCAGGATGTCCATGGCCAGGGTGCGGCGGCCGTTGTACAGCGCCAGCGTCTCCTGTTCCTGCTGGCTGTCCACCACCGTGGCCACCTGCGACAGCAGCACCGGCTGGCCGCCGCGGCGGGCCACGATGATGCGCCTGAACTCCGCCGGGTCGCCGACGCGGCCCTGGACCTGCACCACCTTTTCATTGTCCACCGCGCGAATCGCGCCGGTCGGCAGTTCCTGGTTCTCGTTGCGCACCGCGGCGATCACCTGGTCCACGCCCACGCCCAGCGCTTCCATGTCGCCGGGCCGCACATAGATCTGGATCTCGCGCTTGACGCCGCCCACCAGCGTCACCGAGCCGACGCCGCGCACATTCTCCAGCCGCTTCCTGACCACCTGGTCGGCGATCGTGGTCAGCTCGCGCAGATTGCGCTGGCTGCCTTCCTCGGCCGAGACCGAGATCGAGAAGATGGCGCGGTCGGCCGGATCGTAGCGCATGATGCGCGGCTCCTTGACCTCCTTGCGGAAGGCCGGCTTGACCAGCGCCACCTTCTCGCGCACGTCCTGCGCCGCCTGGGCCGCGTCCACCGTCAGGAGGAAGCGGATGATGACCACCGAGTTGCCCTCGTAGGAGCGCGAGGTCAGGCTGTCGATGCCGTTGATGGTGTTGACCACTTCCTCGATCTTGCGGGTGACGTCGGACTCCACCGACTCCGGTGAAGCGCCCGGATATTCGGTCTGCACCACCACGATGGGGAAGGTGATGTCAGGGAACTGGTCCACCTGCAACCGCTGGTAGGAAAACAGGCCGAGGACGACGAACGCCACCATCATCATGGTGGCCAGCACGGGATTGCCGATACTGATGCGGGTGAACCACATGGCGGCCTCCTCTAGCGCGCCGACGCGTCAACCGGGCCGGCGGCGGTCTGCAGCACCTTCACCGTCGCGCCGGTGGGCAGGTTGCCGAGATTGCGGCGCACCACCTGCGCGCCCGGCGCCAAGCCGCCGGTGATTTCCACCAGCACCGCGTCGCCGTCGCTGCCGGTGATGCCGGTCTGCACCGTCTTGCGTTCCAGCTTGTCGCCTTCGATCGCATAGACGAAGAAGCTGTCGCCATTGCCCTGCAGTGCCGACTGCGGCACTGCCAGCACGCCGGATTTCTTCGACAGCGTCAGCCGCGCCTCGCCGAACATGCCGGCCCGCAGCAGGCTTTGCGGATTATCCAGCTGCAGATAGGCCATGATGGAGCGCGAGCCGGCCTGGGTTGCCGGGTTGATCCGCGCCACCCGCGCCGGCATCGGCTTGTCCAGGCCTTCCACCCTGACCGCCACTTCCTGGCCGGGCGCGATGCTGAGGATGTCGCTGGTCGGCACCGCCACTTCCATTTCCAATTTGGACAGGTCGACCACGTCGAGCAGCTTGCCGTCGACCGCGACCTTTTCGCCCGGCTGCACGCTGCGGCTGGCCACCAGGCCCGCGATCGGCGCGCGGATCACCGTATCGGCCAGCGCCTTCTTCGTCACCGCCAGCGCGCCCGCCGCGGCGTCGACATTGGCCAGCGCGATGTCGTACTGGCTGGCGGTGGTGTCGAACGCGTTCTTGGAGATGAAGCCGCGCTCCAGCAGGGCCCGGTTGTTGTCGCGCGCCTTGATGGCGATATCGAGCTGGCCGCGGGCGGCCACCAGCGCCGCTTCCGACTGTGCCTGCCGCGCCCGGTAGTCGCTTTCGTCCATGCGCACCAGCACCTGGCCGGCAGTCACCGCCTCGCCTTCGCGGACCAGCACTTCCCGCACCTCGCCCGCCACCCGGGCCTTCACCGCAGCCTGGTTGATGGCCCGCAGCGAACCCGTCACCGACAGCGTCTGCCGCAGGTCGCGCGGCGTGACCGTCAGCAGGTCGGAGGCCAGGAACTGCAACGGCGGCGCTTCGATGCGCGCGCTGGCCTGCGTGCTGGCGGCTGCCTGGCGCGACTTGACGAAGCCGCGTGCGCCGACCGCGGCGAGCAGCACTACGATGGCAATGATCCAGAATGACCGGCGTCTGAGCATGACTATTCCGTCGGAGTAGGGGAGGGAGTTGGAGAAGGCGGAGGCGAAGGAAGAAGGCCGTGCATCATCAGGTCGATCACCGTTTCCAGGTAATGCGATACGGAAATCGGTTCCGGCCGGCAGAGATCGAACGAATGCTGCCACAGCGTGAGCATCAGTATGGGTGACACGATCACCAGCCGCGCCTGCGCCGCATCCACCTGGCGAAACTCGCCGCGCGCCATGCCGCGTTCCAGCATGCGCACGATCAGCGCGTCGCTGCGGGAAATGATTTCATCGTGATAGAACTTGGCGACTTCGGGAAAGTTGCCCGACTCGGCCATCATCAGTTTGGTCAGGCCGGACAGCGGCGTATCGCCGATACGCTGCCACCAGCCAAGAATGAATTCGCGCAGCAGGCTCGCGCTGTCACCGGCATAGCCGTCGATGATCTGTTCCGCCTCGTCCAGCACCGGCACCAGGTTTTCCCGGACCACTGCCCGGAACAAGTCTTCCTTGCTGGCGAAATAGAGGTAAAGCGTGCCTTTGGATACGCCGGCGCGGGCGGCTACGTCATCCAGGCGGGTCGCTGCGTAACCGCGTTCAACGAACAGCGCCAGCGCAGCGGCCAGCAGTTCCTGAGGCCGGGCATCCTTGCGGCGCGTCCAGCGGGGTTTGTTTTTGAACGGGCATTGCATCTGGGCACTTCTTATAACTTACTGACGAGTCAGTAATGTAAGTGCCCGTTGCGCGAAGCGTCAAGTGAAACTACAAGCTATACGGCGCATGTTGCGGCTGGAAGGCACTGGCACGCACTTGCACCGGGCCGACAGCATAAGCGCCGTCTGCTGCAAACAGCAGCGTGCCGCTGAACCGGATGCTGGCTGGCGCAAGAAGCGGCGCCTCGTGCTCGTCGTGCTCCTGTGGACCAACCAGCATGACTCTGTCGACATGGTCATCGCTCGCGCTATAGCGGACCCTGATCGCTCCATCCGGGTTACAGGCGATTTCGAACGTGACACGCAGGTTTGCCAGCGGTTCGATGCGATGATGGCCGACATTTCCGAACAGGCAAAGTGCGGGGTTATACAGATAAGTCTGGCACAGAAAGTTGGACAACTGCGGCCCCGCCACGTGCAGGAGGCGGTCCGGCATGTCAGGTACGGCGCTGCTGGCGACGAAACGGGCAAGTTCGCGGTAGGTCGTGCATCGGCGAGATTGCCCGTTGCCATGGGTTAGCACGTACTCGCTCTGCTCGAACTGCTGCGGCTGGCTGAACGGAAGCCGGCTGGGCCAGGTATCCGTGAAATACCTGGCGAGATTGCGCATGTGCTGATGAGCGATCCGCTGATCGCTAAGTTGTTCGTCAAAGCACAGTACAGCGTCGTGCGGAGTGGAAAACGGCTCGTTTGCCGGCCGCTTGCAAGACTGCTGTCCGGCGTCCGGGAAACTGGCATTGATCTGACATGAAAGCGCCGGGAAAGGCAAGGAAGCAAGCTGTAGTGGAACGGGGAGAGGGCCTGCCTTGCTTTCGCCTTGCGCGGCACGCATGAACTTTTCGGCATGTTCCGGCCTTGCCAGCAGTCTTGGGGTAGTCAGCTCATTGCGCCTTGCCTCGTTGAAAGCCAGCCCGGACGAGCTCAGGTGCGGTTCCGCCAATCTTTTGCCGTCGATTTTCATGGGACGCCTTCGCCAAAGTGAAAAGAATGGTCCGATGGGTACCACCGGGACTTGTCGAGTTCCCTGCACCGTGCTCGTGCCATCTCTGTCGTACCGGATTGCGCTGCGCAATGGAAACACCCTCAGCTTCGCCAGCGGGAGTCTGGACTAACGGAAAGAGTGTTTGCGTATTGACAACTTGTCAGTTTGTCATCCCTATAAAGTTGTAAAAAAATCAACTGGAGTAGTGATGGCGTCGCATACCGTTCGTTGTAAGAAGGCATTGCTGCTGATGGCGTTTGCCGCGCCTCTTTCTTGCCTGGCCCAGCAGGCTGATGCCGCAGGCGATCAAGCAGGTCCCGAGCAAAATGCGTTGGGTGCAGCCATCGACCGTGTATCCGGTATCGCGGATCGCGGCAACTGGGATCTCTATTTGTCCGGTTATGCCCACCATAGCCGCGATACCTACAGCCACAAGCGTTTGCAGAAACTTAATGAAAAGGCGTGGGGCATCGGCGTGGGCAAAACGATACGCAATGAGCAGGGCAATGACGAATCCCTTTATGCCCTGGTCATCCGCGACTCCAACCGCAATCACCAGTGGTCTGCAGGCTATGCCTACCAATGGATATTTCCGCTTGGCTCGACAGGTCTCGAGGCGGGTGCCGGCCTGAGTGCCGGGCTGATCCAGCGCAAGGACTGGTTCGACGGCGTGCCCTTTCCTGCAGTCTTGCCCATGTTTTCGCTGGGAAGCCGCAACTTCAAGCTGATGGGCACCTATGTGCCGCACATGTCGACGCGCAAGGGCAAGGGGGATGTGCTGTTTTTATTCGCAAAATACACCTTCTGACATCCCTTCCGATCAGGTTGCCCCAAGACGCAGGCCTTCCCTGGATTGAAACCGGCATCGGGTCAAGCGCCCATCACAGGTCATCGCCTCAACGTGTTTGCAGGCAGATCAGCGCCAGTCCCGGTACATCACCCCTGCTTTCCCAAACAGGTAACCAAGGAATTTCCAGCATTCTGAAGCCGCCGGCTTATGAATACTTGTTACATCCGATCAATGAGTGCGAAACGAGTTTTACGCACGCCGCATCGGCTAAAAATGAAAATGTTAAGTCGCGGACTAATATTTCTTGGAATTGCATGAAATCGAAATCAGATTGACGGAAAAGCTGTGCTTTATTTCCCACTGCAATAGCTCTCATTCGTCGATTTAATAAATGTCGTTTGATTAAATAGATTAAGCAGATTGCTTAAGCAAAAGCAGCATGGCGTCACCACTTTGATCGGCTTTGTAAGGAAGCTGACATAGTGCACCGAGAAGTTCTCACTTTAACAATTGTCGATAAAAATTCCGCTCCGTCTCTCGACTTATTTCCATTCATCAATATATAATATTTCCTTTACGAAATTGTGCGGTATGGAAAGTTGATGGCGCGGAAAGTAATTTTTGTTAATGAAATACACCTTCTTTTGGTTCCAACGGAACGTCTTTGCACCTCAATAAAGGTGCATTCCTGCTGAGCGGGCATTCAGCATTCATGTCAATTCGTCAGTTGAAGAAATTGAACGTCGATACGGAATTTCTTCGTCATCTTTTCAGGTAAGCAGAAATGAGAAGTCATTGGAACGTGCAAAAGTCGGTCGCGTCCGCGCTTTTTCTGCGCGAAGCCATCACCCGGCTTTCGGCCAGCCGCATCGCTTGGGTCTGGATCCTGCTCGAGCCATTGGCGCATGTCATTTTCCTGATGACGATGTTCGGTTTCGTTTTCCACCGCATGGTGCATGGCGTCGAAGGCGGGGTGTTCATCATGACTGGCCTGCTCGGCTTCATCATTGCGCGCAACACCGCGACCCGCAGCGCCGGGGCAGTCAGCGCCAATGCGGCGCTGTTCGCATATCGTCAGGTGCTCCCGGTCGATACGGTGCTGGTCCGGGCGGCGCTTGAAGGATTCCTGATGCTCATCAGCACCCTGGTCCTGCTGGCTGGGGCCGCCCTGGCGGGATTCAATGTGGCGCCGCATGATCCGTTGACTGCGCTCGCGGCCTTTTCGGGGCTGTGGCTGTGCGGCCTGGGGCTGGGTCTGATGCTGTCCGTTGCCGCCGAGCTGCTGCCCGAAGTGAACAAGCTGGTCAACATTGCCTTCATTCCGCTTTACTTCATCTCCGGCGTCATGGTCCCGGCAATGGCGATTCCACAGCCATACCGTCAGTGGGCGCTGTTCAATCCTTTCCTGCATGGACTGGAAATGCTGCGCGCCGGCTTTTTCGTGCAGTTTCATCCGGCGCCCGAAGCGGGACTGTCCTATCTCTATGGCTTTGCGCTGGTCG
>Ga0308161_1003911_pt1 | contig 14056 bp, 13 predicted proteins | sample PhyFR2_FD_201034 | JGI IMG/M metagenome (GOLD analysis project Ga0308161, IMG submission 201034) | Phyllosphere microbial communities from UC Gill Tract Community Farm, Albany, California, United States - DLSLF.R2 | ecosystem: Host-associated > Plants > Phyllosphere > Unclassified | place: USA...
GTCCACGCCCCGGACCTTGCGGAAGACGGCCGCTGGCCCGACTATGCAACAGCCGTCGTTGCCCAAGGCATTCGCTCGGTGGCGGCCCTTCCGTTCCGGCTCGAAGGGGAAACCAAGGCTGCCCTGCTTCTGTATTCGCGCCGCGCCCACCGCTTCGAAGGACGCCTGTTGAAGTTCGCGGAGGATTTCGTCAGCCAGACGTCCCTGGCGCTCCGACTTGCGGTCCGGTTTGCGCACTACAGCGAGACGGCCGCAAACCTCCGCGCCACGTTGGAGTCCCGCACAGTCATCGACATGGCGGTCGGAATCATCATGGCCCAGAACCGGTGCAGCCAGCAGGATGCGTTCGGCATCCTTCGTACGGCGTCGAGCACCCGCAACACCAAACTGCACGAAGTGGCGGCCGCTGTGGTGAACGCGCTGGGCCAGGGGCCCGCCCGGACACACTACGACGGCTAGGAGTGGCGGTCTCCGGCAGGGTGCCACGCCGCCGGTAGACTGGGGCCAACTTTCGCCGGGGGGCCTGATGGAACAGCAGCGTGTTTGCCTTGTCGTGGAGGATAACGACGATATCCGCGGACTGATCGCAGTGGTCCTCTCGCGTGCCGGGTTCGCGGTGCGGGCAGTGGGCACGGGGGCGGAGGGCATTGCCGCCGCCGCTGACCCCGCCATTTCACTGGTAACGCTGGACCTTGGGCTGCCGGACATGGACGGGCACGTAGTGGCCCGCGCCATCCGCGCCCTCAGCGCAGCACCGCTGCTCTTCCTGACGGCCCGTTCGGAGGACGACGACGTCCTGGCCGGGATGGCCTCCGGGGCCGCCGGCTACCTCACCAAGCCCTTCCACCCGCGCGAACTCACAGAGCTCGCGGAACAGCTTGTGGAACCTGTCCCGGCTTCCCAGGCGCAGCAGACAACGCGGAATTCCCCCCGCTAGTGTCCGACGGCGGCGCGCCCCGCCGTCGGACGTCTTGCTGTCCTACTTGGCCAGGAAGCCGAGCAGCGCTTCGTTGACCTCTGCCGCGTGGGTCCACAACAGGCCGTGCGGGGCACCCTCGATTTCCACGTATTCAGCGCTGGGCAGCGCCTTGGCGAACAGCCGGCCGGTGGAATCGATGGGCAGGATGTTGTCCGCGGTGCCGTGCACGATCAGGGCCGGCACGTCGATCTTGGGGATGTCCTGCCGGAAATCCGTCAGCCAGGTGGGCTGGGCGGCAACAGAGGCAGTGGGTGACGAACTGACGGCCAGGTTCCAGCCCGCACTCATCACTTCCTGGCTCAGGCGGGGAGTGCCAAGGAAGGTATCGGAGTTGTAGAAGTTCTTGAAGAACTCGGTGAAGAAGGCGTAGCGGTCCGCCGTGACAGCTTCCATGAGGCCGTCGAACACGTCCTGCGGGACGCCGTCGGGATTGTCGTCGGCCTTCAACAGGTAGGGTTCCAGCGAGCCGAGGAAAGCCGCCCGCGCCACCCGGGCGGAGCCGTAGGTGCCAAGGTAGCGGCCTACCTCGCCGGTACCCATGGAGAAGCCGACCAGCACCACGTCATTCAGGTCCAGTGTGGTGAGCAGGGAGTTGAGGTCTGCGGCAAAGGTGTCGTAGTCGTAGCCTTCGGCGGGCTTGCTTGATTTGCCGAAGCCACGCCGGTCATAGGTGATAACGCGGTAGCCGGCGCCCAGAAGGGCCGCGGTCTGCTTTTCCCAGGACGATCCATCCAGGGGGTAACCGTGGATCAGAACGACGGGCTGGCCCGAGCCGTGGTCCTCATAGTAGAGCTCGATATCAGTGCTGTTCTCAGTACCTACGGTGATGAAAGCCATCGGGGGCAAATTCCTTTCGAGACTGACCAATCCGGCAGGCAGGGCGCCCTGCCCGTGCACCTCCTACTCTAGGCGCGCCGCTTCATGGGAGCAGCCCTTTGTGCGACGACGGCGGAGCCCGCCAAAGTGCGTCGCCGCGGCAAATATGACACTATATGCGCATGTATGCAGATAAGAATGCTTGCTCCCTTGATACGGACAGCCAGTATGTGGAGCTGGCCGTGGAGGTCTTCGCCATGCTGGCGGACGCCACCAGGGTGCGCATCATCCTGGCGCTTCGTGACGGGGAGATGGCAGTAGGCGCCCTCGCGGATGTGGTGGGCAAGTCCCCCGCCGCCGTCTCGCAGCACCTGGCGAAGATGCGGCTGGCCCGTATGGTGTCCACCCGGCAGGAGGGAACGCGGGTGCTGTACCGGCTGGAAAATGAGCACGCCCGGCAATTGGTGGCAGACGCCATATTCCAGGCAGAACACGCCCTGGGCGGGGAACCCGCCCACCACCGCCTTCCCGTCCACGCAGCACAGCCTGCCCAGCCTGCCCAGCGGAGCGCTTCATGACCGGGTCACACCAGGACGCAACGCACACGCACAGCCATCCCCATGGAGAGGACCACGGGCACGGCCACGCGCACGACCACGACCACGACCACGACCACGGACACGGCCACGGCCACGGCCATGAGCACGACCACGACCACCATCACCACTCAGGCTTCAAGGGCTGGCTGTTCGAGCTGTTCGTTCCGCATACCCACGACGCCGCCGATTCCATCGACGATGCCATGGAAGCCAGTACCGAGGGCGTCCGGGCGCTGAAGGTCAGCATGTTCGTCCTGCTGGCCACCACGGTGCTGCAGTTCCTGGTGGTCCTGTTCAGCAGTTCCGTGGCCCTGCTCGCGGACACCATCCATAACTTCTCGGATGCCCTGACCGCGGTGCCGCTGTGGGTTGCCTTCATCCTGGGGCGCCGGCAGGCCACCCGCCGCTACACATATGGCTACGGAAGGGCGGAGGACCTGGCAGGCCTGTTCATTGTGGCCGTAGTGGCCCTGTCCGCCATCGTGGCGGGCTGGCAGTCAATGGACCGGCTGCTCAATCCCCAGCCGCTGCAGAACCTGGGCTGGGTGATGGCCGCGGGCCTGATCGGCTTCGCCGGAAACGAGGCCGTGGCCATCTACCGCATCCGGGTGGGCCGCAGGATCGGTTCGGCAGCCCTCGTGGCGGACGGCGTGCACGCCCGGACGGACGGCTTCACGTCGCTGGCCGTGGTGGTCGGCGCCGTGGGCGTCATGCTCGGCTTTCCCCTGGCAGACCCAATCGTGGGTCTGGTCATTTCCGCGGCCATCATGGTTCTGCTGTGGGGCACAGTGCGCAGCATCGGGCGGCGGCTCATGGACGGAATCGAACCGGACCTCGTGGCCCGGGCCGAAGCCGCGCTTGAGCAGACCCCGGGCGTGCTTGCAGTCCAGCACCTGCAGCTGCGGTGGTCGGGCCACCGGCTGCAGGGTTCCGCCCGCATTGAACTCGCTGACACCGGATTGTCGCAGGCGGAAGAGGTGCTCCACCGCGCCGAACACGGGCTCCGGCGCGCACTGCCCAAGCTGGACCACATCCTCCTGGCTCCCGTCGTCAGCAGGCGTTAAAGCAGGAAGTGGCCCGCCGATCCAGGACCAACGGGCCACTTCCCGCCATAGAGGCAGCCTGCGCGGTTCAGGCTTCCGGGCTAGGCCCGGGCAGTTTTTCCGGGCAGCGCCAACTTGAAGACCTTGGCCCAGGACGAACCCACCTGCTTCAGCAGCGGACCGGTGGTGTACTTCAGGCCGTAGCGCTGGCAGATCTCGCGCACCCTGGGCGCCACCTCTGCATACCGGTTGGAGGGCAGGTCCGGGAAGAGGTGGTGCTCAATCTGGTGTGAGAGGTTTCCGGTCATGAGGTGCATGAACCTGGAGCCGGAGATATTGGCCGACCCGATCATCTGGCGCACGTACCAGTCACCGCGGGTCTCCCCGTCAACCATCTCCTCCGTGAAGGTGTCCGTGCCTTCCGGGAAGTGGCCGCAGAAGATCACCGCGTGGGCCCAGACGTTGCGGATGGCGTTGGCGGCGATGGTGCCGAACAGGGCCTGCTTGGCAGAACCTGTCAGCATGGCCAGGGCAGGGGTGGCGGCGTAGTCCTTGGTGAACTGGGTGATGACCTTCTTGCCCAGGGCCTTGAGGTCCTTGAGCAGGGCTTCCTTGGACTTGGTGCCTTCCTTGTACTCGGTCAGTTCGAGGTCGTAGATGGCAATGCCCCACTCGAAGACCGGCGCCAGGATGGCATTGAACAGCGGGTTGGCCAGGTTGATGGGCTTCCACGGCTGCTGCTCGTCCATGCGCAGGAGGTTGTATCCGACGTCGTTGTCCTTGCCCACGACGTTGGTCCAGCGGTGGTGGAGGTCGTTGTGCGTGTGCTGCCAGGACCGCGACGGCGTGACGAAGTCCCATTCCCAGGTGGTGGAGTGGATGTCCGGGTCGCGCATCCAGTCCCATTGTCCGTGCAGGATGTTGTGGCCCAGTTCCATGTTTTCCAGGATCTTGGCCAGGCTCAGCAGGGAGGTACCCGTAACCCAGGCGGCCTTGTTCTTGCCCACCAGCAGGGCGGCCCGGCCGGAGAGTTCCAGGCCGCGCTGGATCTTGATCATGCGGCGGATGTAGGCGGCGTCCTCCGCACCCCGCTTGGCCAGGATCTCATCCCGGATGGCGTCGAGTTCACGGCCCAGTTCCGCCACCTGTTCATCGGAAAGGTGCGCGGCTGCCGGCGGCCTGACGGTCGGGCTGCCCGATTCGGCCAGCTTGCCGGGACGAGTGCGTGAGGAGCCGGCGTTGGCACCTGCGGCGCTGGATTTGGTGGGTGAGATGACAGACATACGGTACTGCTCCTCAGAGTTCGAGGTTGACGGGTCCGGCGGCTGCCGAAACACACGTTTGGATCAGTTGGCCGGGTTCGCCATGGATTTCCCCGGTGCGGAGGTCGCGGACCTGCCCTGCGAGCAATGGCGTAAGGCAGCTGTGGCAGATGCCCATGCGGCAGCCGCTGGGCATCAGCACCCCGGCGTCCTCGCCGATGTCCAGGATGGGGGTGTCGCCGTCGGCTTCCACCTCCCGGTCGGAGGCTTCGAAGGTGACGAGTCCGCCGTCGTGCCCTACTCCGGCGTTGAACGTGGTGTTGAAGCGTTCGATCATCAGGTTGCCGGCATCTCCGGCCACCGCCACATCCGTGCCGGGGGCACGGGTGGTCAGCGCGGCCCGCTTCCACAAGGCTTCAGCGTCGTCCAGGAAGCTGTCCGGGCCGCAGGCGTAGGCCGCACGGTCCTTCCAGTCCGGGCAGATCTCGTCCAGCTCCTTGGTGCTGGAGAAGTCCATCCGGCCCTGTTCGCCGGTGTACCAGTGCGCCAGCCGGAAATTCGGGAACTGGTCAGCGAGTTCCGCCAGTTCCTCCCTGAACAGGCTGTCGGCGGCCGTGCGCGCGGAATGCACCAGCACGACGTCGGCATCAGGACGCCGCGGAACAAGCGTGCGGATCATGGACATCACCGGAGTGATGCCGCTGCCCGCGGTGATCATCAGGAGGGGGCGGGGGTGCTCTGGGAGCACGAAGTCACCCTGCGGCGGGGCCAGGAACAGGACGTCGCCGGGCTTGGTGGTGCGCACCAGGGTGCCGGAGACGGCGCCGACGTCGGTCACTGTAATGGCAGGGTCCTTGCCGGCGGGGGCGCTGAGCGAGTAGGAGCGCCAGTGGCGGACGCCGTCGAGTTCGACGCCGATCCGCGCCCATTGCCCGGCCAGGTGCGCTTTCCAGCCGCGGCCGGGCCGGAAGAAGATAGTGGCGGACTGGGCAGTCTCCTGGACTACCCGTGTGACCACACCGCGCAGTTGCCGTGCAGAGTAGACAGGGTTGAAAAGCGAGAGGACGTCCTCTGGCGATAGGGGGGTGGTGAGTACCGAAGCCGCTTGGGCCAGCTGTCGTAGCCGGATCATGCGTCAAAGCCTAGGGCGGCGCGAGCCATATTTCTCTCTCTCCGTCATATGACCGTTCAGCAGTCACAGTGTAGTTGGGGCGCGAAGCCCCCACACCGCACTTTAAGAGTAACGGTTCGGTATCGCAAAAGGTTCCCAGGGTCCTATCGGCTCCATCCCAGGGCCGGGGCCACGAACTGCACGATATTGCCCAGGAGCTTGGCGTTGAAGTCCACGCCCAGCTGGTTGGGAACGGTCAACAGCAGGGTGTCGGCCGCCTGCACAGCGGTATCGGCTGCAAGCTGCTCCGCCAGGAGGTCCGGTGCGCCCACGTAGCTCTTGCCGAACCTGGCGGTGAGCCCGTCGATGACGCCCACCTGGTCGCGGCCGTCCCGCAGGGCGCTCCCGGCAAAGTAGTAGTTGTCTTCTTCGTCCACGATGGGCAGGACGCTCCGGCTGACCGAAACGCGCGGGACATGTGCGTGTCCTGCCGCCGCCCAGGCTTCCCTGAACAGCTGGATCTGTTCAGCCTGGAGCTCGTGGAACGGAACGCCGGTGTCCTCCGTGAGCAGGGTGGAACTCATGAGGTTCATGCCCAGTTCTGCCGCCCAGACTGCCGTCTTCCTGGTTCCGGCGCCCCACCAGATCCGTTCCGCCAGTCCCGGGGACTGGGGCTGGACGGGCAGGAGTCCGGTGGCGCCGCCGGCGTACCGGGGGTCTGCCTGGGCAACGCCGGCTCCAGTGATGGCTTGGCGGAAGGCGGCGGTATGGCGCCGCGCCATGTCCGCATCCGTTTCCCCGGGTTGCGGGCTGTAGCCAAATGCTGACGCGCCTTCGCGGGCAGGTTCCGGTGAGCCGCGGCTGATGCCAAGCTGCAGCCTGCCGCCGCTGATGAGGTCCGCCGCCGCAGCTTCCTCGGCCATATACAGCGGGTTTTCGTAGCGCATGTCGATCACGCCCGTGCCGATTTCGATGCGGCTGGTCCGGGCGGCAATGGCGGAGAGGAGGGGGAACGGGGATGCCTGCTGGCGGGCGAAATGGTGGACGCGGAAGAACGCACCGTCCACGCCCAGCTCTTCAGCCGCTACCGCAAGTTCGATCCCCTGGAGCAGGGCATCGGCCGCTGTCCTGGTGCGGGAACCCTGGCCGGGTCCCCAGTGGCCGAAGGAAAGAAATCCGATGCGCTCCATACCTCCCCCAACCGTCCGGCAACCGGCTGCATTCCCGGCTGGCATGATGGCTGCGTGGGTATTCCGGGTGAAACGGTCAGTGTTTTCAAGACCATTGTGCTGTTCGTGCTGGCCGCTGCAGCCGAAATCGGTGGCGCGTGGCTTGTGTGGCAGGCCGTCCGTGAAGGGAAGGAGTGGTGGTGGGCAGGACTCGGCGTGGTTGCCCTTGGGGCCTACGGGTTCGTCGCCACCTTCCAGCCCGACGCCCATTTCGGCCGGATCCTCGCCGCGTACGGCGGGGTGTTTGTGGCCGGTTCCTTGGCGTGGGGCGTGGTTTTTGACGGTTTCCGGCCGGACAGGTGGGATATCGCGGGGTCCCTGGTCTGCCTGCTGGGCGTCGCCGTGATCATGTTCGCGCCCCGAAGTGGCAGTTAGCCGGCCGTCCTCCTAGAACATCGGCAGGACGAAGCCTCCCAGCAGCGCCACCGCCCCGATCGCGGTCAGGCAACGGCCCAGGACCGAGGCCGTCCTGCCGGCTTCCTCCGGGACGGTGGTCTGCCATTGCGTTGGGCGCTTGGGGTGGTAGTAGACGGGCAGTGTGTCCCCTACGGCCATGTCTCTGATGTCATAAGGGGACATGGGAGCGTTGTGGACCTGGTGCTTCCGGTCGAACCAGCGGAACCCCACCCCGGTGGAATCGGAGTACACCACGGCCTCAGCCACATCCCAGGGGTGCACGAAGCGGCGGAGGAACCCGGTGTAGAACAGCAGCCCGAGCCCCGCAGGCAGGCATAACCACGTGAGCACTTCCAGGATGGGACCTGCCATATCGAGCGCAGTGGGCATGAAGTTGATGGTACAGCCCGGGACTGGTGGCTTCAGCACCTACTACGTACGCTGAAGGAGACCGGACCGGAGTAAGGGGAAGCCATGAATGACCAGGATATTTTGACGCACATCCAGGCCCTTGTTGAAGAGGAGCACTCGCTGCGCGAGGGCTCGGGCCACGGGGAGGCGCCGGACCAGGCACGGCTCAAGTACGTTGAGGAAAGCCTGGACCAGTGCTGGGACCTGTTGCGCCAACGCCGGGCGAAGAAAGATTCAGGCGAAAACCCGAACGACGCCGAAGCCCGCCCCATCAGCGAGGTTGAGGGCTACCGGCAGTAGGCTCCGCCTGACTGCCCCCTGGTGCCCGGGTCAGCTTGACCCGGGCATCTGTTTCTATTCTCCAAACAGATTGAGTTCTTCCATGCGCATCGCAGTAGCCCAGATCATCAGCAGCGCCGACACCGCCGCCAACCTCGAACTGGTGTGGGACTACGCAGCCCAGGCCAAGAATGCCGGGGCGCAGCTGGTGGTGTTCCCCGAGGCGACGATGCGCGCCTTCGGCCACCCGCTCAAGGACATTGCCGAGCCACTTGATGGGCCCTGGGCCGGCGAGGTCCGCAGGATTGCCAGGGAGCTGGAGATCACCATCGTGGCGGGCATGTTCACCCCCGGGAAAGACGGCCGCGTCCGCAACACGCTGCTGGTCACCGGCCCCGGCGTGGACACTTCTTACGACAAGGTCCACCTTTTTGACGCCTTCGGCTTTACCGAATCCAGGACGGTCGACGCGGGGGAAGCACCGGTGACGTTCGAGCTTGACGGCACCGTGTTCGGCCTGGCCACCTGCTACGACGTGCGTTTTCCGGCACTGTTCACGGCGAACGCCAATGCCGGCGCGCAGGTGAACATCGTGTGTGCGTCGTGGGGAGCCGGCGAAGGCAAAGCCGAGCAGTGGGATCTGCTGGTCCGCGCCCGGGCGCTGGACAGCACCACGTTCGTGGTCGCCTGCGGGCAGGGCGATCCCGAGACCACGGGTGCAGGTCCTGCGGGAACAGCACCTACCGGCATCGGCCACAGCGCCGTTGTCACACCCCTGGGGAAGACGGTGGTAGCGCTTGGCGGCAAGCCCGAGCTCGCCGTCGTCGACATTGATCCCTCGGCCGTGGATGACGTGCGGGCCAAGCTGCCGGTGCTGGCCAACGCCCGCCGGTTTTAAACCGGTGAGGCGCCGTTCACGGCGTTGAAACAGAAGGCAAAAAGGCGCACGACGGCGGATCTCACCTTGGGCCTGCTGCGGAGCCTTGTTTTCCTTGGGAACCCAAGGGGGTGGCGTGCCCTGGACAGGGCGGGAGGGAAAGCGGCGTTTACATTCCTGAAACATACGCGATACGTGATCTTCACGCAGGAGCGATTTGTGTAACGTGCGCGCAACTTTAAGCGGCACTGGCTGAAACACATGGCGCCAAAAATGGAACCCGGGGGAAATGCCAAGGGGCCTTAGCGGTCCCGCACCTAGTTCACGTTGCGAAGGGACCCACCGGTGGAAATCACTGCCCAACACGTCTGGCTGATGATTTCGGCCGCCATGGTATTGCTGATGACCCCCGGGCTCGGCCTCTTTTACGGCGGTATGACCCGCGCCAAAGCTGCGCTCAACATGATCATGATGAGCTTCATCTCAGCAGGGATCGTCGGCGTCGTCTGGGTCCTCTGGGGCTACTCGATGACAACCGGCAACGGCATCATGGGACTCTTCGGCAATCCCTTCACCAGCTTCGGCCTGCAGAACCTGATCGGCTCCCCGGATCTTCTCAAGGCCGGTTACAGCGCCACCTTCGCCATCATCACGGTCGCCCTGATCAGCGGAGCCATTGCCGACCGCGCCAAATTCAGCGCCTGGGCCCTCTTCGTTCCGGTCTGGATCACCGTTATTTACTGCCCCCTGGCTTTCATGATCTGGGGTGGCGGCCTGATGAGCGCCGGCGGCGCCGTCACGGCAATGTTCGGACAGGTCATCGATTTCGCCGGTGGCGCAGTGGTGGAAATCAGCTCAGGCACCGCGGCGCTGGTACTCGCGGTCATCGTCGGGCAGCGTCATGGCTTTGCCAAGGACCCCAACCACCGCCCCCACAACATCCCGTTCATCATGCTCGGCGCGGCGATCCTCTGGTTCGGCTGGTTCGGGTTCAACGGCGGTGCCGCAACAAGCGTGGAGCAGGCCGGACTGATCTGGATCAACACCCTGGTTGCCCCTGCCGGAGCCATGCTGACCTGGCTGATCACCGAGAAGATCCGCCACGGCCACCCCACGTCCCTCGGAGCTGCCTCCGGCGTCGTCGCCGGCCTGGTGGCCATCACCCCGTCGTGCGCAAACATCAGCCCCCTGGCCGCCGTCGGCCTGGGCCTGGTGGCAGGCGCCGCATGCTGCATCTTCGTCGACCTCAAGTACCGCTTTGGTCTCGACGACTCTCTTGACGTAGTGGGCGTCCACCTGGGCGCCGGCCTTATCGGCACCCTGTCGCTGGGCCTGATCGCCCTTCCTGTCAACGGCCAGGGCGGCGGCCTCTTCTACGGCGGCGGCGTCCAGCAGCTCATCGCCCAGACAGCCGCCGTCGTCATCACCCTGCTGCTGTCCGGCCTCGGCACGGCTGTCATTGCCGGAATCATCCACAAGACCGTGGGGTTCCGTGTCAGCCGTGAGGCGGAAACCGCAGGTGTGGACCTGTCCGAGCACGCCGAAACAGCCTACGCGTTCGGCGAGATGGGGTCCGGTTTCAGCACCCTGGGGCACATGCTGACCCACCACGCTGCAGCCCCCGTCCCCGCCGCTGCGGTCCGTGCCGAACAGCACGCCAAGGAAGACTCCTTCGCGTAAGTCACGGCCCTTCAGGTTCCGGTTGGACGGCGCCGGACAGCAAGGCCCGTCCAACCGGTGTCCACGCAGACACTAGTCCGCGAGGATCTTGTAGAGCGCGCGGCGCGTTTCGTCCATTTTCTCCATGGCAGCGGCACGCTGCTCCTCCGTAACACCCGCACGGAACTGATGGATGGCGCCCATCAGCTTGACTATGCTCTGGTGGAAGTCCCTGTCGGCACTGTCCGGTTCAGCATTCCAGGCGTTCTCCATCTCCTCGCCGTGTTCCGCCACGTAGGCTTTGCCGGCGTCCGTCAGGGCGAACTCCGTCCCCCGGCCTTCGCTGAGCGCCTCGATCAGGCCCTCGTCCACCAACTGCTGCAGGGTGGGGTAAATGGACCCGGGACTGGGACGCCACATTCCGCCGGTTTTGGCTGCAATGGTCTTGATTAGTCCGTAACCATTGGATGGCGCCTCCGCCAGGAGGGAGAGGATGGCCGCGCGGACATCCCCCCGGCCGGCACGCCGGCCACCCCTGCCGAAGCCGGGACCAAACCCGGGCCCGAACCCCGGACCAAACCCGGGCCCGAACCCGGGCCCGAACCCTGGGCCGAAACCGGGGCCCCTGTGTCCGTGCGGGCTCCTACGGCCCCTGCCCCGTTCAAAGCGGCCCTTGCCGAATTCCGGGCCCTGGCTCTTGTCTTCAAACATGCCTTTCATGGTGGCATCGTCCTTTCATTCGTCATCTAGTCGACGCTTCTTCAGCGATAGTTAACGATATGTCGTTAACTATCGCTTGTCTACGCCTTCCCGTGACCAAATCCTGACCTTTCCACATCTGGCTACCCCCTCGGCAGGAGCGTATTCTGATCGCACCTTCGAGGACGAGGGCTGAGGGATGGCGAAGAAGCGGAAGCGCAGGCATGGCTTCAGCGCGGCCCTGGGCAGGATCCTGGGGTTCCTGGCGGCCAGTGTGATGTGCGGGGTCCTGGCCGCCAGCCTGGTGGTTCCGGCCGTAGCGGCCGCGGGGATGGGCGTGAGTTCGTCCATTGGTTTCTTTGAGAGCCTGCCGGGGGACCTGACGGTCCAGCCGCCGTCGCAGGCGACGAAGGTACTCACCTCCGACGGACAGCAAATTGCCACCTTTTACGCGGAGAACCGCATAAAAGTGCCGCTGGACCAGATGTCGCCGTTTATCAAGGACGCCATCGTTGCCATCGAGGACAGCAGGTTCTATGAACACGCCGGCGTGGACCCGCAAGGGATACTGCGGGCACTGGTGTCCAATCTGACCAAGGGCGGCGAGCAGGGCGCATCCACCATCACCCAGCAGTACGTCACGAATGTCCTGAACGAGGCCCAACTCTCGCAGGACCGGCCGGATGCGGTGGTCCTGAACGGGCAGAAGAACATTGGCGACAAGATCCGCGAGATGAAGCTGGCCATCACCTTGGAGAAGAAGTACACCAAGGACCAGATCCTCGAGGGCTATCTCAACATTGTGTTCTTCAGCAACAACGCCTATGGGATTGAATCCGCTGCCCGCTACTTCTTCAGCATCAGCGCGAAAGACCTTACCCTTCCGCAGGCGGCCCTGCTGGCAGGTGTGGTCAACAGCCCCACCCTGTACAACCCGGTCACGAATCCTGACAAGTCCATCGGGCGGCGCAACCTGGTCCTGTCGGAGATGCTGCGCCTGGGAAAGATCACTCAGGCCCAGCACGATCAGGCTGTTGCCACCCCCATCCAGCTGAAGATCACGCCCCAGCAGCAGGGCTGCGCCTACGCGTCCATGGCACCCTACTTCTGTGACTACATCTCGCACCTGATCCTGAACAACCCCGCTTACGGGCCTACGGAAACGGATCGGGAGCGGCTGCTGTACCGTGGGGGCCTGACCATCGCCACCACCCTGGACAGCCGGCTGCAGGCCGCTGCCCAGGCCCAGGTGGACGGGACCGCAGGCGCAAACCCGGACCGGTGGGCGGCCTCCTTGCTAAGCATCCAGCCAGGCAGCGGCAAGATCCTGGCGATGGCCCAGAACACGGCGTTCCTTCCGCAACCGGGAAAGTTCGATACCAACCTGAACTTCAACGTGGATGCGAAAGACGCCCAAGGCAATGACCTGAACGGCGCGGGCGGGTTCCAGCCGGGGTCCACCATGAAGCCCTTCACATTCGCGGAATGGCTGAACGAGGGCAAGACCCTCACCGCTGAAGTGGACGCCTCCCGCCGGGTCTACCCGTTGGGGTTCCCCTGGAAGGACAGCTGCGGAAAGGTACTGGGCGCCTACAGCACCGCGCAGGCTAACCCTGCCCTTGGTGCCGCCGACGACCTGCAGAATGCGGAGGACGGCTTCTATCGGCCCATGCCCGTCAACTACGGCCTGTACAACTCGATCAACACCGCCACTTTCGCGTCCGCCTCACAACTGGACTTCTGTGGCATCCAAAAGATGGTGGACGCTGTTGGCCTGCACAGCGGCCTGGACAGCAGCCCGGTCAACATGCACCAGCTTGGCAACCTGCTGGGCGGCACGGGCGTCGCTCCCCTCACCCTGGCCAATGCCTTTGCCACCTTCGCCACCGAAGGCCGCTACTGCGCTCCCATCGCGTTGGTGAGCATTACGGATGCAGCCGGGGCCAAGCTGCCGGCCCAGGCTTCCGACTGCCACGACGCCGTCAAACCGGATGTGGCCCGTGGCGTCAACTCGGTGCTGCAGGACGTCCTGAAGAAGGGCTCGGGCGTCTGGATCAATCCAAAGGTGCAGGACAAGCTTCCCACCGCAGCCAAGACCGGTACCTCCAATAACAACGGTTCCACCTGGGTGGTGGGATACACCACCGGCCTGGTCACCGCTTCCTTCTTTGGAGACGCGCTGGAAGGCCAAAAACGGGCCGGACAGAACGTGACCATCAACGGCACCTTCTACCCGAGCCTGGACGGATACATGATTGCGGGCCCGCAGTGGGCCAACTACATGCTGAAGGTGGCACCGCTTTATCCCGCGTCCCCGTTCGCGCCACCTCCCGCTTCGATGATTGGTCCAAACCCCAATTACAGGCCATAGTCCCTGCGTCTGTGCCCCGCGCACGCCTGGCCCGCGCCGGAACTTAGCCGGCACCCCTCCACAGCCGCTTCCACCAGGTGCGCCGGGGCTCCGGTTCAGGAGGAACCTCCTCGACGCGGCCAGCCCTCCGGGTGCGCCAACGTTCCACTTCCTCTTCCACGTCACGGGTTTTGGTGATGACAGGCGGCCCGCCCTGAAGCTGCCGCCGGGCATCGATAACGCGTCGGTTGAAGTCCTGCAGGATGTCGCGAACCTGCTGTTCCGTGTACTGCGCGTCCAGCTTTGCGTCGAGTTCGGCGTCCTCGCCACGGAGCAGGATGGCGGC
>Ga0308161_1003912_pt1 | contig 14056 bp, 12 predicted proteins | sample PhyFR2_FD_201034 | JGI IMG/M metagenome (GOLD analysis project Ga0308161, IMG submission 201034) | Phyllosphere microbial communities from UC Gill Tract Community Farm, Albany, California, United States - DLSLF.R2 | ecosystem: Host-associated > Plants > Phyllosphere > Unclassified | place: USA...
CGGGTCGCCTTTTTTGGTTACTTTTTTGGCGAAGCAAAAAAGTAACCCGGCTGCCGGGACGGACTCCCGGCTTGTCTCCACGGTAGTGCAGCCGTATTGCGTCACCCGGCAAGGCACGGGCAGTACTGTCGGGGTTGTTGTTGACGTTCGTATTGAAACTTCAAACGTCAAAAGCAACTGCTGCTTCGCAGTGACGCCTTACCCCTGGTGAAACAAGCCGACTGCACTATCGTCATGACCAGGCCGGGAGTTCGCCCCGGCGGGCGACCTACTTTTTTTGCTTCGCCAAAAAAAGTAGGCAAAAAAAGGCGACCCGGTGATCGCGCCCTCGCTGCGCGAGGGTCCCCGTGCCGTCGGTGCATGGAGCGGGGCGCGGCGAAACTCGCCAAGCTGCGCTTGACTCAGACAGACGCCGCACCTTTTCCCGCTCCACGCACCGACGTCACGGCGCGCTCAACGGGACTTAAAGGCAACTTCAGAAGCAACCGCAACGGCAACTGCAACTGCAACTGCAATGGCAACTGCAACCGCAACGGCAACTGCAACCGCCACAGCAATTACCGACCGCCCTCCTCCCCAAATAAATCGACCCGAAAAAAAACCGCTGCCATCAGCAGCGGTTTTTAATCAAAGCTTAAAGCGCTCAGCGCTGATACACCGCATCCACCACGCACAGCGCCGTCATGTTGACGATGCGTCGCACGGTCGCCGACGGCGTCAGGATGTGTACCGGCTTGGCGCAGCCCAGCAGCACCGGCCCGATCGCAATGCCGTTGCCGGCCGTGGTCTTGAGCAGGTTGTAGGCGATGTTGGCAGCATCGATATTGGGCATCACCAGCAGGTTGGCTTCGCCGCTCAGGCTGCTGTCGGGCATGGTGCGCTTCAACAGCGCCGGGTTCAGCGCGGTGTCGCCATGCATTTCGCCATCGACTTCCAGTTGCGGGTCCAGCTCGCGCAGCAGCGCGAGCGCCTGGCGCATCTTCCTGGCCGATTCGCTGTTGCTGGTGCCGAAGTTGGAATGCGACAGCAGCGCCACCCGCGGCATCAGGCCAAAGCGGCGCATCTCCTCGGCGGCCAGCAGCGTGATCTCGGCGATCTGCTCGGCGCTCGGGTTCTCGTTGACGTGGGTGTCGACGATCATGATCTGGCGGTCCTGCAGCAGCAGCGCATTCATCGCCGCATAGACATTGACGCCTTCACGCTTGCCCAGCACATGGTCGATGTAGCGCAGATGCACGTCAGTGGTGCCGTAGGTGCCGCAGATCATGCCGTCGGCATCGCCCTTGTGGACCATCATGGCGCCGATCAGGGTGTGACGACGGCGCATTTCCAGCTTGGCGTACTGCTGGCTGATGCCCTTCCTGATCGTCATCTGCAGGTAGGTCTCCCAGTAGCTGCGGAAACGCTCGTCAAACTCGGGATTGATCACCTCGAAGTCCACGCCCGGACGCAGGCGCAGGCCGAACTTCTCGATGCGCTGCGCCAGCACGGCAGGACGACCAACCAGGATAGGCTTGGCCAGGGTCTCGTCGACCACCACCTGCACCGCGCGCAGCACTTTCTCTTCCTCACCCTCGGCATAGACGATGCGCTTCAGTTCCGCAGGCGCCTTCTTGGCCACCGCGAAGATCGGCTTCATGAAGGTGCCGCTGCGGTAGACGAATTGCTGCAGGCGCTCGGTATAGGCCTGCACATCCTGGATCGGACGCGCGGCAACGCCGCCCGCTTCGGCCGCCTTGGCCACCGCCAGCGCGATGCGCTCCATCAGGCGCGGATCGAAAGGCTTGGGGATGATGTATTCCGGGCCGAACGACAGATTGGTGATGCCGTAGGTGGTGGCGACGATGTCGGACTGCTCTTCCTGGGCAAGACCGGCGATCGCATGCACCGAGGCGATTTCCATGTCGCGGGTGATGGTGGTGGCGCCGCAGTCGAGCGCGCCGCGGAAGATGTAGGGGAAGCACAGCACATTGTTGACCTGGTTCGGATAGTCCGAACGGCCGGTCGCGATCACGGCGTCGCTGCGCACTGCCTTCACGTCTTCCGGCGTGATTTCCGGATTTGGGTTGGCCAGCGCCAGGATCAGCGGACGCGGCGCCATCTTCATGACCATGTCCTGCTTCAGCACGCCGCCGGCCGACAGGCCGAGGAAAATATCGGCATCGGCGATCACGTCGTTCAGGCTGCGGGCCTCGGTCGGCTGCGCAAAGCGCGCCTTGTCCGGGTCCATCAGTTCGACGCGTCCGGAATACACCACGCCTGCCAGGTCGGTTACCCAGATGTTCTCGATCGGGAAGCCAAGGTCGACCATCAGGTCCAGGCAGGCCAGCGCGGCCGCACCGGCGCCGCTGACCACCATCTTGCATTCCTTCATGCCCTTGCCGACCACCTTCAGGCCATTCAGGATGGCGGCGCCGACGATGATGGCGGTGCCATGCTGGTCATCGTGGAAAACCGGGATCTTCATCTTCTCGCGCAGCTTGCGCTCGATGTAGAAGCACTCGGGCGCCTTGATGTCTTCCAGGTTGACGCCGCCAAAGGTCGGCTCCAGCGCGGCAATGATGTCGCACAGCTTGTCGGGATCGGTTTCGTTGACTTCGATATCGAACACGTCGATGCCGGCGAATTTCTTGAACAGCACGCCCTTGCCTTCCATCACCGGCTTGGATGCCAGCGCGCCGATATTGCCCAGGCCGAGAACGGCGGTACCGTTGGAAATGACGGCAACCAGGTTGCCGCGTGCGGTGTAGCGGAAGGCATTGGCAGGGTCGACCACGATTTCCTCGCAGGCGGCCGCAACGCCAGGGGAATAGGCCAGCGACAGGTCGCGCTGGTTGGTCAGTTGCTTGGTGGGAGTAACGCTGATTTTTCCGGGTGTCGGAAATTCATGGTATTCAAGCGCCGCCTGGCGCAATTGTTGGCGAATTTCTTCTTTCTGGTCGTTCGGCGTATCCATTGCAACCTTCCTGTGAATTCTTACGGAAAGCTGACGATTCTAGCAGACGCTTGACATTGAACTAATAGGTATTTTCACGAATCAAGAGTTGGTTAATAAGGTTCAATATATTTCTACCAAGAATATTCTTGAAAGCTATCCCTTCGATAACTACAATCAATTTCGCAGATCGATTTAGTTTCGCTATGATTCACTCCATTCTGATTTGCCAATTTAATTTTCCAAGGGAGTACATCATGGCTGACCACAATTCCGTTACCGTCCAAAACCTCGAAGCCGCCTTCGCTGGCGAGTCGATGGCGCATATCAAGTACCGTTATTTCGCCAAGCTGGCGCGCGCTGCCGGCGCCGAAGATGTCGCGCAAGCCTTCGAAGCCACCGCCGATCAGGAAGTGATGCATGCCTTCGGCCATCTCGACCTGCTCTATCCAAAGGCGAAGATGACCCCTGCGAAGGCGCTGGAAATCGCGATCGAGGGCGAAACCTACGAGTACACCGAGATGTATCCGAAGTTCCGCCACCTCGCCGTGGAAGAAGGCAACCAGGCGGCCGTGGCGGAGTTCGACGAGCAGATTGCCGAATCCAAGGAACATGCCGAGAATTTCCGTCGCACCCTGGAAATGGCGGCCAAGCGCTTCGCCGCGCTGGCCAAGGTCGAGGAGCGCCACGCCAACCACTATCGCGACGTGCTGAACGCGCTCGACAAGGCCGCCTGACGGCATACCGAATTTAATCTCAAGAAAGGGAATCCAATGAAAACTTATCAATGCGTCGTTTGCGGCTTTGTCTACGATGAAAGCATCGGCATGCCGGAAGAAGGCATCCCCGCCGGCACCCGCTGGAACGACATTCCCGACAACTGGGAATGCCCGGACTGCGGCGTCTCCAAGGCCGACTTCGAAATGGTGGAAATCTGACGCCAGCCGGACGCAGGCCGCCATCAGCCTGCCCAGCCACAGTGCGTGGCCTGCCAGGCTGAAGCCAGCCCCTGACGCAGCCGCTATACTGGCGCTCCGGAACACGCAGGTTGCCGGTTGCCGAACCTGCGTTCTCGCTGCGAAACAATAAGATACTGAAGCGCGCCATCCCGGCTACCGGCATGGCGCGCATTTTTTGCAAGGATGCTCATGAAACCCATCATCATCATTGGCGCCGGCATGGCTGGCTATACCGCCGCCCGCGAACTGCGCAAGCTCGACAAGGAAGTGCCGATCACCATCATCACCGCGGACGATGGCGGCTTCTATTCCAAGCCCATGCTGTCCAACGCCTATGCCCAGAAAAAGCTGCCGGCCCAGCTGGTGACGCAGAGCGCCACCCAGCTCGCCACGCAGATAGGCGCCACCATCCTTACTTCCACCAAGGTGGACGGCATCGACACCGCCGCGAAGACCCTTTCCACCAGCGCCGGCGTTCTGGACTATGACAAGCTGATCTTTGCCATCGGCGCCCAGCCGATCCGGCTGCCGCTGCAGGGCGACGCCGCCGAACAGGTCATGTCGGTCAATCACGTGGAAGACTATGCCCGCTTCCGCGCGCTGCTGGATGCGACCGAAGCCGGACGCCAGGCGCGGGTGATGATCCTGGGAGCCGGCTTGATCGGCTGCGAGTTCGCAGACGACCTGGCCAGCGGCGGCCACGCCGTCACCCTGATCGACCCCAATCCGCTGCCCCTGGCGGCGCTGGCCGCGCCGGCATTGTCCGAAGGCTTGCAGGCGGCGCTGCTAGACCGCGGCGTGCGGCTGTGCCTGGGCACCACGGCAAGCCGGATCGATCGCGGCGAAAAAGGCATCACAGCCTCGCTGGCCAATGGCGAGACGGTGGAAGCCGACATCGTGCTTTCCGCTGTCGGCCTGCGGCCCAGCACCGCGCTGGCCCAGGCTGCCGGCCTGAAGATCAATCGCGGCATCGTGGTCGATGCCTACGGCCAGACCAGCGCGCCGGATGTCTATGCACTGGGCGATTGCGCCGAGTACACGGAAGCCGATGGCGTCACCCGCATCCTGCCGTATATCGCACCGCTGCTCAACGCCGGGCGCGCCATTGCTAAAACGCTGACCGGCACCCCGACCGCAATCGATCTCAAGCCGGCGGCTGTCATCGTCAAGACGCCCTGCTACCCGCTGGCACTGGTGCCGCCGCCGCAAAAGGCGCTGCAGGACGGCAAATGGCATACCACCGAGGAAAGCGGTCGCACCGTATGCCGCTTCATCGATGCGGAAGGCGTGGTGGCGGGATTCGGCCTGTCGCATCACGAGGCCGCGAGCCGCCAGGTGTTAATGGCAGAACTCGGCAAGACGTTGGCAACCGGTAACGCTGGCTGACAGCCGGCTTCAGCACCCTCAGCCCCACTACGGTCAACAGGGCCACCATCGCAGGCAAGAATGTGTCCTGACCTTTACTCCGCGGGGCCTGCAGCGTGGTCTTGCGGGGTATGCCCTGATCGATTTTCGCTGATTAGTGCGGTGCTGTAATCGTTTTTTGCTTAGGGGCGGCGAAGCGGTCTCCGCTCGATTTCTTCATGACTACCGGAGGTATTGACGCCGACGATGGATTCTGATTGCCGTGGAACCGTCGCGTCGCGTTGCCCTGCTTGTGCCCAAGCTCGTCCCGCCACGCCCGCGTGAACCACTTGGCTGGCATCGTTTCAGCCTTGCTGCATAGCCTGGCCGGAAGCAGCTCAAGTACAATCCGGCATGCTTTCCGAATTCAGCCTCATCTCCCGTTACTTCACACGCGCGCCGTCTGCAGGCAGCGGCGTCGATCTCGGCGTAGGCGACGACTGCGCGCTGCTGGCGCCCGCGCCGGGCATGCAGTTGGCCATTTCGTCCGACATGTTGGTGGAAGGACGCCATTTTTTCCCGGGCGCCGATGCGAAACTGCTTGGACACAAGAGCCTGGCAGTCAACCTGTCTGATCTGGCCGCCATGGGCGCAAAGCCAGTCGGCTTCACCCTGGCACTGGCCCTGCCCACCCTGGATGAATCCTGGCTGGCCGGGTACTCGGCCGGCCTGTTTGCACTGGCCGAAGAACATGGCTGCCAACTGATTGGCGGCGACACCACCAAGGGCCCGCTTACCCTGTGCATCACCGTATTCGGCCATGTCCCGCCCGGCCTCGCGCTGCGCCGTGACCAGGCCCGGGAAGGCGACGACATCTGGATCTCCGGCACCTTGGGCGAAGCACGCCTGGCCCTGGCTGGCTACCGCAAGGAATGCAACCTGTCGGATGCCGACCTTGCAGCAGCCGGACTTCGCATGCATGCGCCCACGCCGCGCATTCCGCTTGGCCTGGCGCTGCGGGGCATCGCCCATGCCGCCATCGATATTTCCGATGGCCTTGTCGGCGACCTCGGGCATATCCTGCAACGTTCCGGCGTTGGCGCAACCGTGAACGTGGATGCAGTCCCCGCCGGCCCTGTGCTGCGCACGCAGGCAAGCGCCATACGTAGAAATTACGTCATGGCGGGTGGGGACGACTATGAACTATGCTTCACCGCGCCACCGGCGGCACGCGCTGAAGTCCACGCGGCCGCGCAACGCGCAGCGTGCGAAGTCACACGGATCGGCGCCATCGAGGACGTGCCAGGGCTGCGACTTACTGATCACTCGGGCATGCCGCTGTCCTTGCAGCTCCAGTCCTTCGACCATTTTTCCACCCCATGACTGCACCGTTGCGCTCGCCAGTCGGATCGCAGTCCACCGCCGCTCTGACGCAATTCATGCTCGCCCATCCCGCGCACTGGCTGGCCCAGGGATTCGGCAGCGGCTTGTCGCCGGTGATGCCTGGCACGGCAGGCACCTTGATGGGCTGGGCTCTGTTCGCCGTACCGACCGGTCTCTGGCCCGCCATCTTTACACCGTTATTCTGGGTAGTCGCCATACTCGCGGGTTTCGCGGTCGGTATCTGGGCCTGCGACCGGACCGGGCGCGACATGGGTGTCGCCGACCACGGCAGCATGGTATGGGATGAAATCATCGCATTCTGGCTGGTTATGCTTTTCCTGACGCCAGCCGACTTTTCTACCCAGTGCGCGGCCTTCCTGTGGTTCCGTTTCTTCGACATGGTCAAGCCTCCGCCTATCCGTTTCTTCGACAGGCATGTCAAGGGCGGCTTTGGCGTAATGTGGGATGACATCGTGGCAGCGTTCTACACATTGCTGCTATTTGCTTTTTGGCGTGCTGCTTGAACTGGTGTCGCGGGATAGCGATTGCTTTAATTTTGCAGAGCGGAAACACCTGGCCAAAAACTTTGTCAGGTGGCTCTATCGCCCGCCGCCACTTGACTTGCCGGCTAGAAGCCGGTGGAAGCAAAACAAGATAAAACGAGCAAACCGAGGCTGCCTAAACAAATTCTTCATTCTTCAAATCAGTTACCAGCATCTTCCCCGGTGAATGAGTGATACAGAAAGGTAGCTTGCTCAACTCGGCAATATACTGCGGGGTGACACCGCATGCCCAAAATACTGGCAGCTCATCATCCATCAGGGGCACGGGGTCGCCAAAATCTGGTTTGGATAAATCGGCAATTCCCAACCCCTGCGGAAAACCAATATGGACAGGGGCACCGTGCACGCGAGGATAACGGGCAGTAATCTGGACCGCACGCGACACATCCGCAGCTTTTATAGGGCGCATGCTTACGACCATATTCCCTCGCATGCATCCCGCTGAATGACATGCGAGATTGGTTTTATACATTGCAACGTTTGTCTTTTGATCGACATGGCGCAGTGCAATGCCTTCACGCATCAACGCATTTTCAAATGAAAAGCTGCATCCCAGCATGAAGCCAACCAGATCGTCTCGCCAATAGGCGCGGATATCTTCTGGTTGTTCGGTAAGCACGCCATTCCTGTACACGCAATAGCCAGGCACATCCGTGCGCAAGTCAGCACCTTTTGCGCAGGCAGGCGCAAAACAGCCTGGCTCCAGTACTTCAACTAGCGGGCACGGCTGCGGATTGCGCTGGCAAAACAAAAGAAAATCGAATGCATACTCGGCAGGCACAATCATCAGATTCGTTTGAACGTAGCCATTTGCCAGACCTGCGGTTTGCCCCGCAAACGCGCCGGTGCGACAGAGAGCCCGTATTTCGGCAGGCTCGGCACTTTGAATAGAAATGTTCATAATCCGAGATACGCTTTCTTGATATCAGGGTCATTCAGCAATTCTGTCCCGGTGCCCTCCATGACAATGCGGCCGGTCTGGATAACATAACCGTAATGCGCGATTGCAAGCGCCTTATGCAAACTCTGCTCTACCAGCAGTATCGAAACGCCCTGGGCATTGATCAACTGGATTGTGTCGAGCACCTTAGTGACAAACTTGGGCGCAATACCCCATGAGGGCTCATCCAGCAGCAGCATCTCCGGTTTCGCCATGAGTCCGCGACTAATGGCAAGCATTTGTTGCTCGCCTCCGCTCATTGTGCCGGCTAGCTGTTTTCGCCGCTGCTTGAGAATCGGAAACAGGTTATACATCGTGTCGATGGACTCTGCGATTTCTTCCTTGTTGCTGCGGCTGTAAGCGCCCAGTTCCAAATTGCGCTCAACGGTCAGTCTCGCAAAGATGCGCCGCCCTTCCGGAACGAGCGACAAGCCAAGTCCTACGCGCTTGTGGGCAGGAACTTTTGAAATGTCTTCGCCTTTGAAAAAAATCGAGCCTTGGTCAACGGCGTTCAAGCCAGCAACTGCTCTCAGCGTTGTCGATTTTCCGTTTCCATTGCCCCCTACGAGCGCAACGATGCTACCTGCACGTACATCTAGATCCACCTTGGAAACAGCAAGAACCCCGTCATAACTGACTTTCAAATTCCGAAGCTGGAGCATTATTCGTCCCCCAGATAAGCCGCGATCACCACGGGATCATTTGAAACGACCTGCGGCGGGCCTTCGGCGATTTTTCTTCCATAATCAAGAACAACGATTTTGTCAGCAATGGGCATGATCCCCTCAAGAACATGTTCGACGATCAGGCAAGATATGCCCTGATTGCGGATCTTCTTTACCGTATCCACCATTTCCTTTACTTCGGACGGATTAAGGCCAGCCATGACTTCGTCCATTAACAGAAGACGGGGCTTGATCGCCAAAGACCGGGCTACGGCTAATCGGCGCTGTTCGCTGATCGTCATGCTTGCGGCCGGTTTATCAGCAAATTTTGCAAGGCTAACCAATTCGAGTAATTGCCAGCCATATTCACGTGCAGTGGGGATGCTCCTGTTTCCTAGTACCGCGCCGACCATCACGTTCTCCAGTGCGCTCATACTGTGAAAAGTGCGTGCCACCTGGAAAGTCCGGCCTATTCCAATGCGAGCACATTGGTCCGGTCGCAAGCCACTGACCTCCTTCCCGTCGAGCCAGATATTCCCGCAACTAGGGTGAGAATAGCCGGCAATGCAATTGAACATCGTCGTTTTTCCTGCGCCATTCGGACCTATTAATCCAACTATTTGTCCAGCATCCAGTTCAAATGAAATATCTTCATTGGCGCATATCCCGCCGAAATGCTTGGATACCTTTTCCACCCGAAGAAGAGTCATGCGCTTCTCCCTTCCAATTGCATCTGGCGAATCGCAGTCCGCCTGGACAAGTATCCGCGGATCCAGCCGACAACCCCGGCCGGATAATAGACGGCAATTACTACGATCAGGGCGGCATAAATGACCAGGTCCGTGCCTTTTCCGGATCCGCCAAATAGCATGCGCGTACCTTCCTCGATAAACGTCAGCACGGCCGCACCAATGACAGGCCCTGATAACGTGCCGACACCGCCGAGAATAGATACGAGAGCCATTTTTATCGAGAGGCCTGTATGTAAAACTGACCCGGGATCGATGTAAAGCTCTTTATGCGCATATAGGCTGCCACCCAATGCCGTGAAAAAGCTGCTGATGGCGAAGGCAATCTGTTTATAGAGACTAAGATTAACGCCCAGACTTTGGGCAGCATCAGGCTCATCCTTTATTGCTCTAAGATAATATCCAAAATAACTTTTTTCAATCGCGTAATTGACTCCCAATGTCAGCAATAACAATCCAAGAGCGAGATAATAATATGGCTCTTTGTCTGCAAAGATAAGAAATTTCCAGCCGCCTTCCATAGGAAGGTTGAGACCAACTGCACCGCCTGCGAAATCCCAGTTAGTGAAGACAATTTGGATAATTTCAGCAACGGCTATAGTGGCCATTGCAAAATAATGTCCTTTCAGACAAAAACAGGACCAGCCAACAGCCAGACTAATACAGGCAGCAAGCAGTCCACCGATAGGAATGGCAAACCAGGGATTAATACCAAATTTTGTAAACAAAAGAGTCGAAGTATAGGCACCCAGCCCATAAAACGCCACCTGCCCCAATGATATCTGCCCAGCATATCCACCAATAATATTCCATGCCACGCCAAGCTGCGCGGCCATGAGTACAAGAATTACAAAGTTCTGATGCGATGGAGATTTTTCAAAAAATGGAAAAAAAATGACAACGGCGAGCAAAACGACGAAGAAAAGGCGCATAGGCCATTTATATCCTGCCGATCCATACGAGGCGCTGACGACCGGTTGTTGATTCAACTGATTCATAATTCTCCCTGAGGCCTTTATTAACGGTTTAAACTTTTCCCATCAGACCCTGTGGTCGGAACATCAATACTGCAAGGAAGAGACAAAGCACTATCCCCATTTTGTATTGCGGACCAAGAAAAAACCCGCCCATTACTTCAATTACTCCAACCAAAATGCCAGCTAGCAAAGCACCTACGACGCTACCAAATCCACCAAGATTTACTACAACAAAGGCAGTTAAAATAAAATTGGCACCAATTTCAGGAAAGATGGGGAAAAAAGTGGATAGTAATCCGCCGGCGACGCCTGCACAGGCCGCGCCTACACCCCATGCCAACGTAAACATGCGCTGTGAATCTATTCCCATCAGACGCGCGGCTTCTTTGTCTGCTGCAGTAGCCTCCAAGGCTGCGCCGGTTCTTGTTTTGGTTAAAAACAAGTAAATCCCGAGGGTTACCAATATTGCACCTACCCCGGCGGTAAGCTGGGGCAATCCGATTTGAATTCCCGACAGGGAAACCGTGCCGCTGACGACTGAATTCCCTACCGTCCTGAAGTCAGGTTTCCATAGAAATTGAGCCAGACCTCTAAACAGGATCATCAAGCCAAATGTAGTAAAAATCTGAGCAAGCATGGGAGCATCTATAATCTTCTTGATAACTACCCGATAGACCATGGCGCCGACGCCAAAAAGAAGTACAGCCGTAAGAGGAAGGGTGTAAATCGGATCCAAGTGATAAATCGCATAGAGCCAGAAACTGGAATACATCCCTAGCATCAAGAACTCGCCATGTGAAAAGTTCACGATATCCATAACACCGAAAATCAGCGTTAGTCCTATGGCAATCAATGCGTAAATTAGGCCAATTAGTAGCCCCGAGGCGAGAGTCTGGATGATAATTTCTGACGTCATTTATACTCCTGGCAAAAATCTATAACAGCTTTTCTGTACAAGTGGCGCCTTGGTTTTTTTTAAATGCCAAGGCGCCACTGTTAGACTTAAAAGATCAATAATTTATCACTGCACCCACTTTGGCATGGGCCAGATCACTTCGCGTGTAGCCAAATTAAAGGGCCAGATCGTGTGATATTTTCCGTTGACAATCTGCACCAGAATTCCCGAACCCAAAGCATTCTGACCTTGCTGGTCAAACTTTATGCCCTTCCACGGCATAATAGTGTTTTTGCCGTCAATATTGGTTTCTGAAAGGGCTTTCCTGATCGCTTCCGGCTCAGTGGAGCCTGCACGGTTTATAGCATCAGCAAGCGTTAGCAATCCTGTAAATGTACGTGAAGAATTACCAGTGAAATTAACTTTATAACGGCTGCGGAATAGTTCATTAACTTGTCCAATAATAGGCTTGTTCTTCGCCAGATCTAATGACCATACTTCTCGCGTGATGATATGGTCGGCGTCTTGACCTAAAGTCCGAATGAACTCGGTATCCGTGAAGCCGGCATTATTGGCCAAAATCATATCGGGTGAAAAATTAAGCTCCTTATATGTTTTCATTGCCAGAATCGCATCTCCCAAATAGGAAGATTGCAGTACGACTTGTGGCTTCCCGGATTTCAAGGATTGAATTTCCGATGTCAGCTGAGTGCTTTTTGCAGGATAAGATATTGACTTTACGACAGTTACGCCACGCTCTTCCGCAAGTTTACTTTCTAGTTTAGAAGTTTCATTACCCCACAGAGTATTCTCGTTAAACAGTGCGACCTGCCCCACTTTTATTCCTTTTTTGGCCTCCAGATCTTTGAAGAACTCAAAAAAGTTATGAACAAATAAATCATCATGCGGCGTGATGCGGTAAAACCATTTGAAGTTTCTTGCGGTTAAGGATGTTGATGATGAGTCTGGGTTCAGGTAAGGAATCTTGTATCGCTCCGCGACTTGGCTCGAGGTTGCGGTCACATTGCTGAAATACGCCCCAACCACTGCAGCAACTTTTTCCTGCGTTATCAACCGTTCTGTCTCTGTAGCGCCGATTTGAGGATTGCCCTGATGATCCGCAAATACCAACTTGATTTTTGCGCCCTTGAGGTTAGGTAATCCGCCTCCGCCGGAGAAAGGGAGGTCTGGTATATCTTTGGCTCCGTTGTTCACGATGTCAGCGGCTAATTCGAGTGCACCTTTAAGTTCCGCGCCAGTCGATGCCGCAGCTCCGGTAAGCGGATAAAGAACACCGATCTTGATTTCCTGCTGCGCCATGGCCGCGCCACTGAGAGTGAATGCGGTCAGAAAAAAGGTCGTTCGTTTTAACGCTTTCAATGGAAACCGCATTGGGCATCTCCTTTAAGTGTGGGGAATGCGCTCCATGCAAGATGCATAAAGAGCAATATTTCAACCAAGTTTGCTTGTACAACGACAGCCGAACCAGTTAAGACGAATGACTATTTCATGCCAAACCTGCGTCACGCGACGCCCAATTGGACCCTTCTTGGGGCAAATGCTGACCCAAATTCCATTACCGTCTTGCCTGAGGTTTAGCCTGAATTTCAAGACGCATCACGCAAACGGCAGATCCTTTAGTCATTCGCAAAGTCGACAAATAACTATGACTACCGTGTGTCCAGCAGAGCGACTAATGCCGCCATTGAGAGTGTTTATGTGGTTACGCTGACTTATTTAATCGATCTGTCTGTCGTGTATTTCAGAAGCACCTGCAGTTCGGTAACACCGGCCTTCTTTAGCCATTCGCGCGCAACAATTTCGCCTATCCGGTCAAGATAGCTGCGGATCATGAAATCCATGCCGAATACCTTTACGTGATTGGCGGTCAACTGCTTTTCGTAAATCTGATCGCTTTCCTGGCTGAGCTGCCACCCTCTTGCCTCTGCCACACGGGCGGCATCCATCAACACCTTGCGGTCGGCCTCAGCTATCCGCGAGAGCGTGTCTGCCCTGATGAAGACCATGTTCTTGGGAAGCCAGGCATTTACTTTGTAGTAATAGTTCATCGCCCGCCAGGATTTGGTATCTACCCCTGTCCAGCTTGAGGTCAGCATTAACTCCACCCGCCTTGCGGAAATGGCTTTGGCAAGATCAAGGACCTGCACCGTTACTGGCCTTGCACCGATCAACTCTGCAATACGCTGTGTAGTTGGGTTGTAGACCCGCATCGCACGTCCGCTGAAATCACGAATCGTGTTGACCTCATCGGACGAGTAAAGATTTTGAGGAGGCCATGGAACAGCATACAAAACAGCTAATCCGCGTTTTTCCAGTGCCTTCTCGACTGCCGGCCGCGAGGCTTGCCACATACGCCTGGCATCCTCGTAGCCCGAAACAATGAAAGGGAGCGAGTCCAGCCCAAACAGCAGTTCTTCCTTTTCCAGACTGGACATGATGACTTCACCTGCTTCTGCCCTGCCTTCACGCACCCCCGCAAAGATTTCCGCCGGCTTTAGGAGACGTCCGCCCGAATGCACACGGATGTTGACGCGCCCGTCCGTTGCTACCTTCACATCTTCCGCAAATTGCTGGATGTTACGAGTTTGAAAGTTATCCGCCGCATAACCAGTCGCTAGGTCAATG
>Ga0308161_1003914_pt1 | contig 14052 bp, 12 predicted proteins | sample PhyFR2_FD_201034 | JGI IMG/M metagenome (GOLD analysis project Ga0308161, IMG submission 201034) | Phyllosphere microbial communities from UC Gill Tract Community Farm, Albany, California, United States - DLSLF.R2 | ecosystem: Host-associated > Plants > Phyllosphere > Unclassified | place: USA...
TAAGCACTTTACTTACAATTACAACGCTGGAGCACTTATGAGCGCGATCAATGCGAAAACAATAGCGCGCATCGAATTGCCGCAAAAACTAATACCTATCTTTACGGGCAATGCGCGTTATCGTGGCGCATTCGGCGGCCGCGGATCAGGAAAAACCCGGTCATTTGCCAAAATGGCTGCTGTTAAAGCTTTTCAACTATCCAGCCAAGGTGAAGAAGGGCTAATTTTATGTGCGCGTGAATTTATGAATTCGCTCGAAGAATCTTCTTTCGCTGAACTTAAAGCAGCAATCTTATCTGAGCCTTGGCTTGAACGACATTTTGAAATTGGAGAGCGCTTTATCCGCACTAAAGATCGCCGGGTAAGTTTTGGGTTTGCAGGACTCCATCATAATATCCATTCAATCAAATCTAAAGCCCGCGTGAGGCTGTTATGGGTGGATGAGGCTGAACATGTCAGCGAAGCGGCCTGGATGACAACTATCCCCACAATAAGGGAGGATGATTCGGAAATTTGGGTGACTTGGAATCCTGAACGCCCATCAAGTGCAACCCACAAACGATTCCGAATAAATGCGCCGAATGACGCAAAAATCACCGAATTAAACTGGCGCGATAACCCTTGGTTTCCTGACGTCCTCAATCGCGAGCGTTGTGCGGATTTAGCAAACCGCCCCGAATATTACGCCCACATCTGGGAGGGTGACTTTTTAACGGCTGTTGAAGGTGCTTATTATGCGAAAGCTTTGCAGAATGCTAGGGCCGAAAATCGTATTAGCCGTGTAAAAGCTGACCCCTTAATGGCAAAACGCGCTTTTTGGGATATTGGTGGCAGTGGCGCAAAGGCCGACGCAACAGCGATTTGGATTGCCCAGTTTATTGGCCGAGAAATCAGGATACTCGATTACTATGAGGCCCAAGGACAACCGCTCGCGACCCATATCGCCTGGCTGCGAAAAAATGATTATGAAAACGCCTTGATGACCTTACCTCACGACGGCTCAACCCACGACCGGGTCCACGATGTGAGTTTTGAAAGCGCTTTGCGAGAGGCCGGTTTTGAAGTCCAGATTATCGCCAATCAAGGGGCGGGGGCGGCGCGCCTGCGGATAGAGGCAGCACGACGACTGTTCCCGTTAATGTGGTTCGATGAAGAGAAAACCCAAGGCGGCTTAGAAGCTTTACGATGGTACCATGAAAAGCGCGATGAAAACCGTAGCATTGGTTTAGGGCCTGTCCATGATTGGTCAAGCCATGCCGCTGACGCCTTTGGGCTGATGTGTATTGCCTATGAGCAGCCAAGCCAAACGACGCACCAAAGTCGCTATCATCATAAAACACATCACTCCGCTTCATGGATGGCGGGTTAGGAATGAGAATGCCTGTAAACGAGACCGAATTAAACGATGAAATGATCGCACTAGATGTCACGATAGAAAGCGAAACGAACCCACTAACCGACAGCCGCGACCAATACTATCATGACGAAACCTTGACGTTAAAACTGATGCAATGGTTCCGCGAGGATATCAGCCATGTTATGGCATGGCGAAAGGAGGCCAGAGAAGATTATGCTTTCTATAATGGCGATCAGTGGGCGCCAGAAGACCTCGAAATTTTGCATCAGCAAAAACGCCCTATCATGACATTTAACCGTGTGGCACCGCTCGTCAACGCTGTGGTGGGCTCAGAAATCAATAATCGTCGGCAAGTAAGGTATATACCACGAGAATTAGGCGATAGCGTTGCAAATGAATTGCTGACGGGTGCCGGCGAGTGGTTTCGCGACCAATCAGGTGCTGAAGATGAAGACTCCGAAGCCTTTAGCGATACCGTTATTTGTGGAATGGGGTGGACCGATACACGTTTGGATTTCTCAAATAACCCTGATGGTGACCCTGTCGTCCAGAGGTTGGATCCACTTAAAATGGTTTGGGATTGCGCTGCAGCCAAAGCCAATTTGATTGATGCTGAGCGTGTCTGGTATGTCGATGAAAAGCCAATCGACGAGCTCCAGGCGATGTTTCCCGACGCAGATGTCCATGACCTGCATGCGGCGTGGGTTAACAATAGCGATCAGGTTTTCTCAGCTAATTGCGAAGAGGAATGTAGCGAACCTTTCTCCAACGTCAGTGATCGCGAAGCCTCTGGAAAAAGAAATATGGCGACCCTTGTCGAGTGCCGCTGGTATGAGAGGGAACTCGTTTTTCGGGGGCCTGACCTCATAACTGGAGAGCCGAAACTTTATAGCAAAAAAGAAGTTGATCATATTTTAAAACGTTTTCCTGATTTTCCCCATGTCAAACATTATCGCAAAATTGTTAAACGCGCTTTTATCGGCCGCACGGTTTTAGCACCTCCAGACCGACCCCTGGTCCCACAAGGTCAGCTTGGTTGGGAATGTATCACCGGCTACTTTGACAAGTTGGCGCGCCAATTCTATGGCGTGGTGCGCCCGACAAAAGACCCGCAACGCTGGTCGAATAAATTCTTCAGCCAGGTCATGTATTTGCTTAATAGCCAAGCCAAAGGCGGACTATTGGCGGAACGCGGTGCTTTCGATGATGACCGCCAGGCAGAGGAAAGCCTTGCAAGAGCTGATCAGATAACCTGGACGAAGAATGGCGCGCTTTCTGCCTCGACGGCGCGCATTCAACCAAAACCGGTGGCGCAATTTCCCGCCGGCTTTTTTACTCTATTCAACGAGAGTAAAGAGGCGATTTCACAAGTGACCGGGCTATCGCCGGAATTTATCGGCACTCGAGAAGTCAATCAACCCGGTATTCTGGAATCCCAGCGCCGCCAGTCATCTTTGAATCTTCTAGCATCGTTATTTAATTCGCTGCGTCGTTACCGCAAAAGACAAGGCAATATTGTACTTTACCTCATCCAAAACTATCTTTCGGATGGCCGTTTGATCCGTATCGTTGGCGAAGATAAACAGCGTTATGTCCCGTTAACTCGGGAAATAGCCGCTAACCGGCAATACGACATCATCGTTGATGATGCGCCCACTAGCCCCAATGAAAAGGAACGCACATTCGCGGTTATACAGCAAATGTTGCCGATCTTAAAAGATTATCTCACGCCGGAAATCGGCCTGGAAATTTTGAAATATTCGCCATTACCCGCTTCACTCGTCGACCGTTGGCGCCATATCGCTTTAACGCAAAAAACCGATGTAAATGATGATGCGCCCACTGCAAAAGATCAACTTGAGCAAATGAAACTGCAAGGCTTAGGGCAGGATCTTCAAGCCAAACAACTGGCCCATACGCTCGATATCAAAAATAAATCGGTGGATCTTTATATCAAGCAGATGCAGGCGGAAAACGAGTTACGTCTTGCGGCTATCCGCACAGAAGCCGCCCAGCAAAAACAGGCAGCTGAAAATATACGCAATTCCATTGACCGCCAAAATGCCGATACCAAACGTTCAAAAATAACAACAAAAAACAGCTTCTTATGAGGCGATCACAGCTGCTTCAAACCTTTTGGTGCGAATGAGCTTCCAATACTCCGATGAAGGTAGATTTTAAATGCCAATAACCCATAATATAACAGATGGCGCAATGACACCGCAAGTTATTGAAGAAAAGTGCAACGCCAATCATAATCAACAAAAAATGGTGCCTCACCGCGCTCTGCATGCGGAGCGCGCTAAACATAAAAGGACACGAGCAAATTTTTTAAAATTGCGCCAGCAGCTTGACGAAATCCAACTTGCCTATTTTAATCTACTCGTAGAAAGACAGCAAAGACCGCGGCAGCAAACAATCCAGCAAGCCCCAGACCCCAAACTGAATATCGTTGCCTATATCCGTTGGCTGGCGAAGAACTGTTAAAACGGCACCATAAGTCATTGCGTGATGGCATAGGCAATGATAATTTAAATAAAAATGTGAAGCAGAATGCCTATTCGTTTAACTGTAACTCTATTAGCAATTGTTGCCTCATTCGGTATAGCCAATGGTAAGCCGACGGAACAGCCTTTGGCCGATGTATCGTCAAACCTGGGGTTGTCATCCTCCCCCGAAAAGAGCCAGCATATTCAGCTGGAACGGCGGGCAAAAGGCCCGATGGAATTCCGTGTTTCGCAACAAGGGCAAAACCAAATAATTTTTGCCACAGGTGTAATTGTTCCCGAAACACCAACTGTTTTCCGTCAGTTTCTCCAAGATAATAAAATCACAGCGCACCGACAGATTATTGCTTTCGATTCAGAGGGTGGCGATCTACTGGCTGCTATGGCACTTGGTCGAGAGATCAGAAAAGCTGATTTTTCGACATTTGTAACCAGTCGCTTCAACCGCGTCGATCAAGATAATAACGGGAAAACGAATGCCTACACGATAAGCCCCGATAAAACAGATGATTTGAAGGGAAAAACTATCGCTGGTAATCCAACAGTTTGCGCTGATGCATGTCTCCTCGCGTTCCTTGGCGGGCGAGCACGTACCATAGAAGACGGTGAAATTCGTTTCAAAACATATCGCCCGCCATTAGATGAAGCCGGGACTACCTCCGGCCAAGAATTGGATATTCGTAAGCAACAGCTGATAGAGATTGCCTATATTTACGACTATGCGAACGAAATGGAGTTTGATCCCAGTCTAGCTTTTATTGATTGGCGTGACGCTGGACCGCATGTTTTTACTTCATCGGAATGGGATCAATATAAGTTAAATTTTGCCCCAGATATTATTGATAATTGGAGGTTGAAACCACGAGCGAACGGGCTACAGCTCGAAGCGAAAAGCCATGATGGTTCGTTGAAGTTCGTTTTTTATTGTGTCGCCCAAAACAGCGCGGCGCACGTTACCATCTCTTCGTCAAACTTCAGCGACCTTTCACAACCTGACTATGATAAAATCACCAGCTATCAACTCTTCGGCCAAACGCTTCCTGCAGCTGCGGCGACTATCACTGCTAATGCAGCAAATTTCGATCTAGATTTGTCTTTAAACCCGATAAAGCCAGAACATTTTAACGGCGACGCTGCCCATATTTTAGCCTTCACAAAAGATGATGCCAGTAAGCCAGTTTTAAAATTTGACTTGGCAGGCCAAGATCAACTTAAGCGTTTAATGGAGATTGCCTTACGCAATTGCCTTTAAAAATCCTGACATTAGTCGAAATCGGAAGCTAAAGATGCTTTCGCCACTATCATTGGTAGCCTGCGTGGTCGACCGCTATAAATAAATCAAATCTCTACACAGCGTTATTGATTGTCACCATTCGTTATTCTTACGAGTTGCGACCAAACGACCTTTCGGAAGATTATGGAAATTAGCAGGAGTAATTGGTGAAAGACGCCTCATATGCATGGCGTACGCAACTTCCTTTTTAAGGCAGCTGTTATCAGTTACACGCGTTCAACGTAAGGCCAATTTCTCCGTCGCCTGACGAAACTCAACTCCAATTTGCGATGGATAAGGCTGAGGTGGCATTTCCTGTGAAGTTTATCCATCAACGGCATCATGCATGGAAGGCCATAGAGAAAGCTGATTAAGGCGCAACTATCTGTAACGAGAGAATACCCAAGCCTACACCTGCCGTCAGAAAGCAAAGAGAGGAGTGGCAAAGTGTGATTTTACGCTTTAGCTGGCAAGCTAGCATTTCCTGTTTCAACGAGGATAACAAATTGCGTTCCTGCGGCGAAGCCAGATATTACCTCAACATTCAACTCAGATTACTCCAATGAATGTATAAAAAGCAAAAGAGCATGACTTTGCTTTTTTGCTTCGTGATAGTTTTTTACCGAACAATATCACGTTGGTGTGTCGCCACTTAGCAGGGTTCTGACCCGCTTTCGTTTGGCGAGACGATAATCGCTTTCCAAAATTTCAAAATATCAAAACTTGCTTATGCATAAAGCAGATAACCAAACAATAATTAGGAGATACAGCATATGGCTGTCACCAAATTTAGTGTCAATAGCCCTTTTGCCATCAAAACATGGTCAAAACAACTAGCGACTGAAGTTTCCAAGGCGACTGCAATTGCGCCGCTTATTGGCACAACTTCAAACAGTATTATACAACTCAAAGAGGAAACACAGAAGAGCGCGGGAGATCAGGTGACATTTGGCCTGCGCCGACAGCTTGTCGGCCAGGGCGTTTCAGAAGCAACCTTACTCGAGGGCAATGAAGAAGCTTTGGCAACCTATTCAGATGTTGTCATGATCAACGAATTGGCCCACGCCGTTCGGGTGAAAAATGAAGGTACAATCGATGCCCAGAGAGTAGCATTTAACTTGCGCGATGAAGCCAATGCTGGCCTAGTTGATTGGTACGCCGACCGCCTATCATTGACCGCGTTTGTTCACCTTTGTGGCTATACCGCATATCAACTCAAGTTTGAAGGGCGCAATGTAACTCTCACGAACCTTTACACCGGCTTCAATACACCGAAGCCGCCGTCACCTAACCGTAAAGTTTTAGCGGGTGGCAAAGCAACCGAAGAGGCACTGACAGAAAATGAAAAATTTGATTTAAGTCTCATCGATAAAGCGGTGGAGCGCGCAAAGCTTGCAAATCCCAAAATCCGCCCAATCCGAGTCAACGGCGAGAATGTCTATGTCCTTTATTTACACCCAACCCAGGTAACGGCGCTGCGCACCAATACCTCAGCAGGACAATGGCTTGACATTCAAAAATCGGCCTATAGTGGATCGCGTGCAAAAAACCCAATCTATGATGGGTCACTTGGTATGTATAACGGCGTGATTTTACGTGAAGCTGAACACATTATGCCTGGTATTGATAGTAAAGGTAACGAACTGCCGAATGTTCGCCGTGCCGTTCTTGCCGGCGCTCAAGCCGGTGTTATCGCTTTTGGCAAAGGAAGAAGCGCAGAAAAATTTAAATTAGTCGAAGAGCTTTTCGACTACCAACGCGAGCTCGGCGTTGCCGCGAAAACCGTTTTCGGCTTTAAGAAAACTGTATTTGATGGAGAAGATTTCGGAACGATCGTTATCTCAACTTTTGCCTCGCCTTCTTAATGTGAACGGCACAAGGAAGAGAGCCTTTGCTCCCTTCCTTGCTTTTCAACTTCAATCAGACAACGGTGATCACACCGTGGGGGCAGACTATGGACAATGAACAAAATGGTCTAAATGCGATACCGCGTATAGAACGCACGATATTTAGCGAAAATGATGATCTTCAATACCAACTTAATGGAAATGTGCCAAATCACGGCCTTTCCGATCACGAATATTCTAATGAAGACGCTCTGACCTGCGAGGGAGAATCGACGATTGATTCCTCAGTCGAGGAACAGCCCACTGTCGACAGCCATGGCGTTTTGAACGATGCCGAGGAAGCGGGTGAACAGAGTACCGAAGAAACCTATATTAGTCGCGATCACCTCATCCAAACATTCCAGCGGGCAGTGGCTGAGTTTAGTGCGGCCAAGCCAGATTTCACAGACGCATTCAATTATTTGAGCGCCAAACGTGACCAACAGTTGCAAGCCTACAGTAAAGTCGATCCAAATTTTGCCGACGCCGGCCAACGGGCGAAGCAGATGCAAAATGACGTGTATGAATTGATCAAAGCCGCGCGCCAAGCTAAAAAAAATCCGGCTGAACTTATCTACCAGATAGCCGAGACCTATGGATATGGTAAGCAGGATTTTTATCGACAGCTTTCACAGGTGCAAAGTGCTTCACGCAGCCTCACTGCTACCCCTGGTTATCGGGCTGGACAACCGATGACTATAGATTATTTAGCCGAAATGCCACAAGCGGATTTTGACAGGTGGTATTGGAAAAATAAGGATGAATTCCGACGGATCATGGGCGGCTGATCATTGGTTTGCCCGAGCAATCGAAGGCAAACTTGACCCTCGAAAATTTTACTTTAAAAAAGCGGAGTTGACACTGCCATCTGGGGAGATTGGGTTCACGTGTACCGGCGGCTACGAATAAAAAGAGTTTCGACACTTGCGAACAGCGATAACGATGGCAAACTCAAAAAAACATTGAGTTGGCCCCACCTTATCGCACTGGGTATCGGTGGTATCGTGGGCACTGGAATTTACACTTTAATCGGCGTTGGAGCTGACCGCGCAGGGCCTGCTATTCTACTTTCTTTTTTGGTAGCTGGTACGGTCTGCGCATGCGCAGGCCTAGCGTACGCAGAATTAGCATCAACCATTCCTTATGCTGGGGGGGCCTATACCTATAGTTATACCGCCTTAGGCGAGATCATTGCTTGGATTGTCGGCTGGAGCCTGATCCTTGAATATTCACTCGTTCTAAGCACGGTCGCAGTTGGCTGGTCGGCTTATATGACTGGCATTCTTAATGGATTGGGCTACCATATACCTTTCTATTTACGCGCGGGTTTCGACCAAATAGAACCAGCCAGTTTTATTGACAATGTGGTTTACCTTTTACCCCATTTCTATCGTGACTTATTTAGTACTGCTGGTCAAACCTCCATAAATCACGGCTTGATCAATTTACCCGCCATTTTAATTGTTTTCGCCGTTGCCGCGAGTTTAATGATAGGCACGAAGGAGAGTGCAACAGTCAATATTGTGTTGGTTATCATCAAAATATTAGCTTTATCACTCTTCGTAGTTATCGTTTTGCCGCATTTTCGCGCAGAAAATATGCATCCCTTTATGCCATTTGGTTTTAGCAAATCCAGCTATTCCGACGGCATAGAACGCGGCGTAATGGCCGCTGCTTCAATCGTATTTTTCGCATTTTACGGCTTTGATACCATTGCAACGGCGGCAGAAGAAGCGAAAAATCCCAATCGCGATCTTGCCATTGGAATATTAGGATCGTTAATTGCTTGCATCATTATCTATATCCTCGTTGGTTTGGCAGCTGTCGGTACGTTACAGTTTAATCTATTCTCTCAAAGTGGCGAACCATTGGCACTGATACTGCGCGTACTTGGAAATGATAAAGCGGCAACGTTGATAGCGGTTGCAGCTGTCGTTACGCTGCCTACCGTTTTGATGGCGTTCTTTTTTGGGCAGGCGCGAATTCTATTTGTTATGGGCCGCGATGGCCTGTTACCGCAGGCCCTGGCAAAGGTTAACTCGAAGAGCGGGACACCCGTCATAACGACCGCGATCACTGCCATACTAATCGCTGGAATCGCTGGGTTATTTCGACTTGACGAAATCGCTGCACTAGCAAACGCCGGCACACTATTGGCCTTTACCGCCGCTGGTATTTGTTTGGTTGTGATGCGGCTGCGCGAGCCCCAATTACCCCGTAAATTCAAAGCACCAGCCGTGTGGCTCGTCAGCATCATTGCAGTGGCCGGTTGTCTTTACCTCTTCGTAAATCTGCCAACAAAGACGCAGTACTATTTTCTGATCTGGAATATTTTCGGGCTGATTATCTATTTTTTTTATGGATTTTGGCATAGCCCCTTGCGCAAAAACGCAGATTAAACCGATTTCACTTTCAAAACACTTGAATAAGGCCCGCGAAACGCGGGCTCTTTATTTTTAAGGAGGGATATAATGGGCTCTAATTGGGAAACGGACTGGATCTTATATTCATTTGATCCGCCACTGAAACTGGATAGCAAGACGGATCATCACCAACAAGACTGCTCCAAAAAAAACACAAGAGGATATTGCGCCAAGTGCCAACGACAGATCGGCCGCGGCATCGCCATTCATCAAAAACATTGTAAAGGGTAAATGATGGCTATTTCAATTATTACACATGGGCCAGACAACGGCACGCCAATCAGCTTAATTCCTAAAGCAAAAAACCTGATGGATATGGTTACTCTTATATCTGACGAGATCGATGACACTACCAATGAGTACAGTTCGCAGATCCAAGCCGCCATTTTTGCAGCCATTCGCGTTTGCGAAAGAGAGCCGTTCTATTTTAACGATAGTAGCGATGTCGTCATTTCAACTCAAAAAGACAAAACGTGGTATAGTGGTAAAGATGAAAAACTTCTGAATTCGATTATACGGATTGTTGCTGCCTATTATCAATTTGGGACAGGTAAAGAGATCGAACTGCAACGCCTATCTATCAAACAATTCACAGAATTGGAAAACAGCGCATATGGGCGACCGGAAAGTTTTTGTTATTTTGCACAAAAAATCGGGTTTTATCCAACTCCAAACGAAGACAAGTATAAAATAAAATTGATATTATCGCCGATCAGGCTGAGTGCGCTAACAAGCATCGATGAAATGGCTCCATGGTTTACGGAAGCCTTCGATCTTATCAAAGCACGGGCTAAATATGAACTGTATAAAGATATCATCAAAGACCCGCCATTGGCACTCGCTGCTCTTAATGACTTTAACGAACAGATGGCCATGCTGCACGTTGAAACATCACGACGTCAAGCAACTGGTAACATCCTAGCGACGAGGTTTTAATGACCTTATTTCCAATTCCCGAATACCGACCCGACGTTGCCGACATCAATAGTAATTTTACCGATGAAATTCGCAACTTGCTTGTAGCCGATGGTTCCTATATCCCAATGCCATCCTTCGCAGCAACCTCTCAAAGCTTACCAAAGCGCCCACTCGGAGCGGTGGCGTTGCGCAGCCTTGACGGAGGTGTCGCTGTTTTTGCTGGCACCGAAGACAAACTTTATCAGCTCGATAATACTGACATGTCTTGGCACTCAATTACCGAAAAAGATGTAAACTATAGTGCAACCGAAAGCGCACCTTGGAGTTTCGCATGTTTTGGCAATTACGTTATTGCTGTTAATAAAAATAACAAACCTCAAGTATTTGTTCTTGGAAAATCGCAATTTTTTCGTGATCTGGGAGGTAACCCCCCGCAGGCTGGAACCGTGAAAATCTGGGGTGATTTCGTTTGCCTTATGCAACTGCCGGATAATCCCAACCGGGTGCACTGGTCCGGACTGAATAATGCCGAATTTTGGACGGTTGGTGAAAATAACTGTGATTATCAAGATTTTCCTGAAGGTGGCTCTGTCCAAGGGTCGAGCGAAGCCACCAACCCAATTATCTTCCTACAAAATGCCATTTATTTTGCAACCTTCGTTCCCGGCTCGGATATCACATTTTCTTTCCAAAAAGTGCATGATAAACGTGGCGTAAAATCGCCACGTTCAATTGCCTGTCGTGGTGCTAACGTATTTTATGCAGACGAAGGTGGGTTTTTTCAAATCTCAGCCGATGGCGCAATCACGCCCATAGGCTTCGAAAAGGTTGACCGCTCTGTATTTACAAGACTTAACGCTTCTCATATATCCGATATTTCTGGTGCGATTGATCCTTTTTATAGCCGCGTCTACTGGGCAGTTGATTACGCTGGGCGAGGTATATTTGATGAGATGCTGGTCTATGATTGGGGCTTGGGGAAATGGTCGACCGTTACGATTAACGCTGCCTTTATTTTACCCATATATATTTCTGGCTATACGCTTGACGGCCTAGACAACGTCAATACCAATCTCGATCAATTGGGAATTTCGCTTGATAGTAAGGCTTGGCAGGGCGGCGCGCCAATCCTTGGAGCATTTTCTGAAAATTTTAGCTTGGGGACATTTTCTGGTTCGCCAATGGAGGCCGCTATCACAACCCAGGAACTTGGGGCGACCGACGGCTCAGTCCAACGTATGGAAAACTTGCTATGTCTTGTGGACACGGATCAGGTGCGCCTTTCGATTGGCGTGAGATTTCGGCGCAGTGAACGCGCGGCTTTTGTCTGGTCTAAGGAATGCCAGGTTTCCAACTATACTCAGCGTTTTCATAAGCGCTCACGCGGCCGTTACCATAGGTTTCGTATGCGTATACCGGCAGGTGTCGAATGGCACCACCTTAAGGGCTTCGACGTTAGCTTTACGAGCGCGGGACGAAGATGATGTATTCCATCTATAACACCACCGACTGGCCGCTGCACGAAATCAGTAAATATGCGACGGAGCTCACACAGGCTATGGTAAAATTTACCGAACGCTTTCCTGATGATGTGAGCCTTGAAGAAATGGCAATTGATATCGCAAATGGCCGCCACCAACTCTGGCTTATCTTAGATGAAAAGAAAATTTTTAAAGCGTTTTTGACAACCGAGATCACCATAACTACCACTGGAAAAAAGCGGGTGACATTATGCCAGTTGGCGGGTGAAGGCGGCGCTGAAATTGCCCAACTCATCAATTCCATCGAAGCATGGGCCAAATCAATTGGCGCTGATGAGATTTGTCCGATTGGCCGCCTGGGATGGCGTAAAGAATTAGCAAAATATGGTTATCAACCAACTATAACAAAATACCGAAAGGAACTTTAAAATGGGCGGAAGCAGCGGAAAAGGTGGTTCCAAAACGCAAACCACAAGCCAATCGAATTTGCCTCCAGCATGGGCAATGCCGCTTTTTGAAAAACATTCGAAAGATACTATGAATTTATATAATTCAGGCCAAGGGGGAAATGTTTATCAAGGACAACGAGTAGGTGATTTGAGTGACCAGACGCGATCGTCAATCGACAACTTACAAAAAACAGCCAATCTTTATAACGATAGCGGGTTACAAAATCTGGCGAATGGCGCAACCATGAGCGCCGAAAACTTAAAGGATATGGCATCTGGTAAATTCCTGACAGAAGGCAACCCATATTTTCGCCAACGTTTGGATAGCCAAATTGATGATATGGCACAAAAGGTTAATAGCCAAATGTCTGGTGCCGGCCGTTTAGGCTCGGGTGCAAATACCCAAGTTTTAGCTAAAAACACGTCAGCAATGTTGCTGCAAGGTCTCGAAGACGACTATAACCGTGCCATGCAAAACATGCAGCAAGCTAATGTTAATATTGACCGCGCCAATCAAAACCAACTTTCCGCAGCGAATAACTTTTACCAGGGTCAGAGCAATGCCAATAAGAACGCCGTTAATGGCGGTACTATTCTTGACCAAAATGAACAGAATAAAATTAACTCGGATTGGTCTAAGTGGGAAGAAGAAGACAACCGCGGTTGGAATCGGCTGGACCTATTACAAAATGCGATGCGTGGCTCAGCAGGCAATTATGGCACTTCAAACAGTAAGACGACAGCAAATCAATCGCCCGATTTGTTCGGCATGGCCGGAAACTTTTTTTCAAAGTTAATTGGTAAGTAAATTTCTACGCAGCCGATTGACAAACGATCAGGAGTTAGCCGGCAATTTTCCCTTTAGCTTGCTTAAATACTTTGGTCGGGATCCTACCGCGAGCGAGATGCAGTTTAAAGCTAATTTTAAGAAATCAACGCCCGCTGCTCACCTACAGTGATTTAGTAGTCTTCCCCGCATTATCGCTCCTCTAGCGGAGACGATCATCATATCGAGAATTAACCACGTTGGTCGCAGTAATTCCTTCTAACGAGCAGTCTCAAAGCAGCTTGGCCGTCACCTTAGAACTTTTCCACACTTTAGGTACGCGCTTAAGTGCGAAAAGCGCTAATGGATAGTTTAATTTTGGTCAGTTTATAGAGAGGTTTTATGAGCGTGGTTTCTAATCCCAGTTAAGCAAAGTTATTCACTACAGTTCCCAGAATTTACTTATAATACCACGAAAAACGCGACCTATCAGCGTTGCGTCACGATAAAATTGCTGCCGCAGATACAAATTCCACCAAGATAGTATTGATCGTTAGCCCAACCTATCTGAACGCGAAAATGACAATCGTTAAGCGCAATAAAAAGTTTTGCAAGTATCTGTAAACGCTTTCACTGCGATCCCAATTCAATTTGAAATATTAGGAGTTATTGATGAGCTCAATTTATGATTGGTCGTTATCTGCGGCCATGAACGCCAATGCTGATGACATTATTAACTGGGCCGAAGGTCAACCGCCAAGCAGCGTAAATAATTCTGCACGCGCTATGATGCAGCGCATGCGCGAATATATTGAGGATTTAAGCGGTAATCTGCAGGCTGAGGGGAGTGAAAATGCGCTTAGATTACAAACGAACACCAAATTCCTAAAATACCAAAACGGCCTTCATTTTTCGTTTCGCGCAAAGTCTGATAATAGCGCTGCCGTAACACTCGATATTAACACTATCGGCCCAAAACCTGTTTTCAAGGC
>Ga0308161_1003917_pt1 | contig 14040 bp, 12 predicted proteins | sample PhyFR2_FD_201034 | JGI IMG/M metagenome (GOLD analysis project Ga0308161, IMG submission 201034) | Phyllosphere microbial communities from UC Gill Tract Community Farm, Albany, California, United States - DLSLF.R2 | ecosystem: Host-associated > Plants > Phyllosphere > Unclassified | place: USA...
GAATGTCAGTGGACTTGCCGTTAGGCAGGTGACTGACATTTCAGCGGTTGCAACGGTGGCGGCGCACTTCAATCCGGCACGGCAATCGCGCATTCCGGCAAATCCACGGCCGGAATCGGCAGCCGTTTATGCAGAAGCGGCAACATGATCGGCAAGCGGATGTGCAATTCCGGCACGAATGCCGCGAAAACCCTTGCGGGGCTTGGCTCAGGCCGGTTGGCCGATCTGCGCGGGCGCGCGCATCAGCGTATCGCGCGGCAGTTCGCCGAATACCTTGCGGTAATTGTCGGCGAAGCGCGAAAGATCCCACAGGCCGCAGCTGAGGGCGATGGCTTTCACCGAGCGACGGCTGGAATCGGCCATCGACAGGCTGCGGCAGGCCGCGCACAGGCGCAGCATGGAGAGATACCGGTTGGGCGAGGTTCCAAACAGGTCCTCGAACGCATAACGCAGGCCGCGCTCGCTGACCCCAGCCGCATCGCAGATTTCATTCATGTAGATATTGCGGCGCAGGTTGAGCCGCATGAAGTTCTCTGCCCGCTGTGCGATCAGATAATGCGTACGCCGTGCACGGCTGCAACCCGGGCGATCCGCCGCACCGGCACCCAGAAGGGCCTGCACATGCTCGTGCAGCAGGGTTTCAGTTTCTTCCGGCTGCAGGCCTGCACCCTGCCCCAGCTGCAGGTGCAGCTGCTGGTAGTGGCGTGCCAACGGCGTGCCTTCGCTGGCCAGATTGAACAGTGACAGTGCCTGGCCAGCGGGAGGCGTGCTGCGCAGGCTCAGTTCGGTCAGCTTGCGCTGCACCCGTGCCACCGGCAGCAGCATCAGGGTCATGTGCGTGCCTGGGCTCAGGGTGAACTCACTGATGCCTTCCGGCATGATCGTCAACGCCATCCCCGGCGTGAGCGGTACGCCATGGCACCAGCTCAGCGTCTCATCGGTGGCGTGCAGGTACCCGAGCATCGCCCAGTCCGGCGGCAGCATGAAACGGCCGCGGCAGTGGAAACCGCAGCTGATGCTGCAGAACAGGGCTTCCTCGTGCACGCGCGAAGCGAATGCCGCACGTGGCCCATTGCCATCGAGCAGCAGCAGTTCGACATCACAGACACGAAGCACGCCGCTCAGCGTGGCCAGGTCTATCGACCGCAGGCCGCTGTCGCCGCTGTCTCCTACCCCACCATCGACCATGACAGTGTTGTCCCCCGTTGATCCGCCATGCGATGCGGCCCCCACTGCCTGACAGGGCGCGCAGCGATCCAGAAACCACTTCCGTTGTCGTGCAGGCCGCATCGGCTCCGATGCGGCCAACCATGGAAATGCAACAGCTTGAATGCGAGTATGCCCGATAATCGGCGAAGGTAAACCCGCGGGCTGCAATGAAGAAAAAAGATACACAGATGAAGAAAATGTCGGCGCCATTGGCACGGTCTTCGCATGCGCCGGAAAATGGAAATCACATAATCTGCACGACCATGAATCGTTTTGCCTGCGAACGGATTCTCGTCACAGAAACGGCCTGAAAGTTTCAGCATCGCGGGGTTTCTGCCGAATTTGCATATAGGTTCCTGTTGCAGCCAACTTCCATTCAGGCAAAGTCGATAGCACGGTGATCCGGCCAACTGATCCGGCCGCACCCAGGGGGACAGCATGACCACGCACGCATCATTGGATGCCTCGACCACCGGCCCCGGGCCGAGCGGTCGCGACCGTGCGGCTGGCGGCCTGCCTGGAGACGATCACCCTGCTTGAGCACAGCGGGCCCATCCCGCCGTGCCTCCTCCGCCAGGACGCGCGGAGGCCCACGGACGATCCCGGCGGAGCCGGGCCACCGCCCAACGCAGGTGTACTGCATCCGCAGACAGGTAGAGGGAGACATTGGTCATGAACGCATCGATCCGCAAATTCCTGAAGGAAGAAGACGGTGTCACCGCGCTCGAGTACGGGCTGCTGGCTGCCGTCATCGCTGGTGTCCTGATCGCGGTCGGCAACGACCAGATCAAGGGGTTCTTCGAAACGCTGTTCAAGAACCTCTCCGCACTGGCCACCAAGGCGTCGGGCTCGACGACCTGAGCGGCGACCGCGCGCGGCCGGCAGAGCCGCGACGGTGGGGCGCATGGAACCAGGCGAAGACCGTCCAGTGACGGACGACGGAGTGTGCGATGACACTGCTGGGATTGTTGGCCATCGGCGTATGCCTGCGGATCGCGATCAGTGATCTGTATGCCCGTCGGGTGCCCAACGCCTGGCTGATCGCCGCTTGCGTGATCGCCACCGTGGTGATCGTCTTCGGCCAGTTCAGTGCGCCGCGCCAGCCGTGGCTGCCCCACGTTGCCGGCGCGGCGCTCGGCCTGTTGGCGCTGCTGCCGTTCTATGCCCTGCGCTGGATGGGCGCCGGCGACGTGAAGTTCTTTGCCGTGCTGGGGCTGATGCTGGGCTGGCAGGCGCTGCTGCCGGTCTGGCTGGTCGCCAGCCTCGCCGCCGGGTTGCACGCCGTGCTGGTGCTGGCGGGCCGGCGCCTGGGCGTGTTGCTGCCCGGGCACCTGCAGATGCAGGTGAATCGCACCAGCACGCAATGGCACGCGCATCCGGCCCTGCGCGACATGCAGGCCGCACGCCAGGGACGACGTGGCATTCCCTATGCCGCCTACCTCGCACTCGCCGCCATCGGCTGGGTGCTGGCAAGCATCTACGGAGGTGCACCATGAACATCCGCAGCCCGCGCCGGCAACGCGGCGTCGCCAGCATCGAGTTCGCCCTGATGCTGATGCTCGGCCTGTTGCCGCTGCTGCTGTTCACCTTCTCCGGGGTGATGATCATGGCAGCGCAGCAGACCCTGGCCACCGCCTCGGCCGAAGGTGCGCGCGCCTCGCTGCGCTACGGCACGGCCGGCGAACGGCGCACCGCCGCCTGCGTCGCCGCACGCACCTCGATGCAATGGCTGCTGCAGTTCTCCAAGCAGAACGTTGACTGCAGCGCGGGGGGCAGCAATGCCATCGTGGTGTCCGCGCAGGCGCCCTGCGCCGGCCTGGCCACGGCCCAGTGCATGACCGTGACAGTCAGCTACGACTACGCCAGCCATCCCTTCCTGCCCGGCACCGCCACGCTCTACAAGTGGGTGATGCAGGCTCCCATCCGCAGCGTCGCGGTCGCCCAGCTCGATCTCGGCAGCGGCAACTGATGACCGATATTTTGGAGACGGTTCCATGCTCAAGTTGACCCGCATCGCTGCCGTCGCCCTGATCGGCCTGGCCGTGCTGCTGGCGCTGATCGCCTTCATGATCGGGCGCAAACCGGCCGCACCGGTCACGGCCGCGCCGATCGCGCACAACGAAGTGCAGGCCATCACGGTGGTGGAAGCCGTGGCGCGCCTGCCCGCGGGCGAGCCGATCAGCGCCAACGACCTGCGCCTGGCCCAGCGCACCTCCCCCGTCGCCGGTGCCGCCACCAGCATCGCCGCCGTGGTCGGCAAGGTGCCGGTGCAGGACATCGCCGAAGGCAGCCCGATCAGCAGCAGCGCATTGGCACAGGGCTTCTCGCTGCAGCTGCGGCCGGGCGAGCGCGCACTGGCCGTGCCCGTGGACGAACTGGTTGGTGCCGGCAACCGCATCCTTCCCGGTGACTTCGTCGACGTCTTCCTCAACCTGCGCAATGCCCAGCCCAGCATCAACAGCCCCGCCGAAGCCGCGCAGACGCGCCTGCTGCTGTCGCGCCTGCGCGTGCTGAGCTATGGGCAGCAGGACATTGCGCCAGTCGCCTCGGAAGCCACCTCCAATAGCGAGGCCGACACCCGCAACGACCCGCGCGCGGCCGACATCACCGGCAGTGGCGGCAGCCACAGCAGCAATGAAGCCCCGCAACCCGCGCGCAGCGCGGTGCTGGCGGTACCGGTGGCCGACGCCAATCGACTGCTGCTGGGTGCGCAGCAGGGCAAGCTGTTCCTGGCGCTGCGCAATCCCGCTGATACGGGCCTGCCCGACCTCGCACTGTTCCCTCAGTCGCGCGGCGTGATCGATCCGCTGCGTGGGCTCGACGCAGAGCAGCAGCTGGCACTGCAGCGCCCGGAGAACCACGCCTTCGCCGGTATCGACGGCGACGCGCTGGCCGGCCGCGGCAGTGCCCCGCCACGCAGCAACGCGGATGCACCCGCACGTGCGCTGGCGCCCCGTCGCAGCGCCCCGCGCGCTTCGGGTATCGAGATCATCCGTGGCGACAGTTCCGCCCCCCGTGGCTCCCTTTGACCTGCATCGAGCGCATCCATGACCGAACGTCGCCGCCGTCCACGCCTTTCTCCCCGCCAGCGGTGGCTGGCCCTGCTGCTGGTGCTGCTGGCACCGGCAACGAGCGTGGCCGCCGATGACCTGGTGCTGCAGGCCCGTGAGCAGCGTCCCTGGAACCTGCCGGCCGACCTGGAACGGGTGGCCATTGCCGACCCCGGCGTTGCCGACATCGTGATGCTGCGCGGCCAGCGCCAGGCGCTGCTGGTGGGCAGGATGCCCGGCACCACCACCCTGCTGCTGTGGCACCGCAAGCAGGCCGAGCCGCAACGGGTGACAGTACGGGTGCAGAGCGCCGTACAGGGCGCGGCCAGCACCGGCGGCAACGATCTGGTGTTCACCCAGCAGGACCAGCAGGGCCTTTTGCAGGGAAGCACTGACAGCGTGCTCTCGCACATGCAGGAACAACGCACGGCGGCGATGGCACTGGGCAAGGAAGGTGCGCTTGCCGATACGTCCACCATCAGCAGCGGCGGTGTGGTCCAGGTCGAGGTCAAGGTGGTCGAGTTCAACAAGACCGCGATGAAGCAGATCGGCATCAACTTCCAGAACCGCAACGGCGGCTTCGCCTACGGCTTCGCGCGGCCCGGCACCGGGTTGCCGGGCAACACCGGCCTGCTGCCCGGCATGAAGGAAGGCAACAGCAGCAACGAGGCCGTCTCGCCGATTTCCTCGGCGTTCCGCCTTGTTTTCGGCTCGACCAAGGGGCTGTGGAACGCCGATGTCGAACTGCTGCAGGCCAATGGCATGGCCCGCGTACTGGCCGAGCCGACGCTGGTGGCGCTGTCCGGGCAGAGCGCCAGTTTCCTGGCCGGTGGCGAACTGCCGATCCTGGAACCGCAGGGGCTTGGCACTACCACCATCACCTACAAGCCGTTCGGCATCGGCCTGACCGTGACCCCGACCGTGCTGGCAGCGAACCGCATCGCGCTGAAGGTAGCGCCCGAAGCGAGCGACCTGGACTACAGCAATGCCATTGTGCTCAACAACGTGCAGATTCCCTCGATCACCACCCGCCGCGCCGACACCACCGTCGAGCTGGGTGATGGCGAGAGTTTCGTCATCGGGGGCCTGGTCAGCTCCAACATCGTCTCCAACGTCAGCAAGATTCCGCTGCTGGGCGACCTGCCGATCATCGGCTCGTTCTTCCGCAACTTCGATTACAAGCGCCAGGACAAGGAGCTGGTGATCATCGTCACCCCGCGCCTGGTGCAGCCACTGGCGCGCAACACCGAACTGCCGCTGCCCGGCGAGCGCGAAGCCAGGCCGCATCTCCCCGAGTGGGGTTCCTGGTTGCTGGGTCCGGTCAGCCAGGACCCGGTGCCCGGATTCTCGCGCTGACTCCATGATGCCTGCGATACCACGCCCATGCCCTACGCCACCGCCCAGCCGCTGCATCCGCAAGGACCGCCAATGAACCTGGTCCTGTACGGCATCGACCGCGAACTGCTGCCCCGGCTGGCCGCCAAGCTTCCGCCGAGCACCGCCCTGCATTGGCAGGACAGCAACGCCCCCACCTCCGCCCAGGACCTGCAACGCGGCCCGCAGAGCCTGGTGCTGCTCGACTTCCGGCCCGAGCATGCGGCCGCCTCGAGCGTGCTGGCGCAGCAGCTGCAGCAGACCCAACCGGACCTGCCGCTGGTGGCCGTGGGCGCCACCAGCGCCGGCCAGGTCGAAGGCGTGGTGATCGCGCTGCGCGCCGGCCTGCGCGATGTACTGGACCTGGACAGTGACGACGCAGGCATCGAGGCGGCCTTGCGGCGCGCCCTGTCTCCGCGCCCGGCAGCGGTTGCCCAGCACGCACACAAGGCACGCCTGATCGTGCTGCTGGGTGTGCGCGCCGGCGTCGGCACCAGCACCCTGGCCGCACATCTTTCGGTGCTGGCGCAGCAGACGCGCGCCCTGGCCCAGGGCGAAGCCGTGCAGCAGGACGGCCTGCTGATGGAGCTGGCGCAGCCCTCCGGCGACCTCGCGCTGTACCTCAATCTCGACAGCCGCTTCCACTACGAAGACGCGCTGCGCAATGCCAGCCGCATCGATGCCACCCTCGCCCGCACGGCCATGGCGCGCCATGACTCCGGGCTGGTGCTGCTGGATCGTGCCAGTGGCAGCGATGCCGTCCCGCCCTCGGATCCTGGCGCGCTGCTGCAGCGCCTGCGCGGCGTGTTCGCCAGCGTGCTGTGCGATGCCGGCGGCTGCCCGTTGCGGCAGCTTCCGCCCCTGTTGCTGGACCAGGCCGACGAGATCTGGCTGGTCACCGATGCCTCGATCGCCACGCTGGTTTCTCTGGACCAGGCCCTGAAGCACCTGGCGGGCCAGCGTGAGCGCGAGAAGCGCCTGCAACTGGTGATCAACCGCCACGATGACAGCAGCGGCATGAGCCCGGAACAGATCGCACGCCGCTTCGAAGTACCGCTGCTGGCGACGCTGCCCGAACGACCGCGCGTGCGCCTGGCCGCCAGCCAGGGACACCTGCTGCTGCAGGATGCCCCGCGCGACCCCTATCTGCGTGCCCTCGCCCCGCTCGTGTCGCGCCTGGATCCGGCCGCCTGCCCGGTCCAGCCGCATGGCCTGCGGGAAAGACTCTCCCTTGCCCTGGGTGGATCGCAATGGAAGACAAGGTAACCCCGTTCCCGCACGCCGTTGCCCGCCCGGTACTGCCCGAATCTGCCCCGGGCCACCTGCCGTTCGCGCAGACCGAGCAGTACCAGAAGGTGCTGTCGGCCGCGCATGAGCACCTGCTCAACAGCATCGAGGACGAGCGCATCGACATCGATTCCTGGGCCCCGGACACCATCGCCCGCTGGGTGCAGGTGCAGACCGTGGGCTTCATCCAGGAATGGCGCATCCCGATCAACGAAGAAGAGATGCAGGTGGTCGCCGAGGGACTGGTCAAGGAGCTGACCGGTTTCGGCCCGCTGGACGACCTGCTCCACGACCCCTCCATCGAAGACATCCTGATCAACGGCTTCAAGGACGTGCACGTTTCGCAGGGCGGACAGCTCAAGCGCGCCACCCAGCGCTTCACCGATGACACCCACCTGCTGCGCATCCTGCGCCGCATCCTCGCCCCGCTCGGCCGCCGGCTGGATGATTCCAATCCGATGGTCGACGCGCGCCTGCCCAACGGTGGCCGCCTCAACGCGATCATCTCGCCGCTGGCGGTGGACGGACCGATGGTGTCCATCCGCAAGTTCCGCAAGGACCCGTTCACCCCCGACGAACTGCTCGCCAAGGGCACCTTCGACGCACCGATGCAGGCACTGCTGAAGGCGATGGTGCTGGGGCGCTGCAACATCCTGGTCTCCGGCGGCACCAGCTCGGGCAAGACCTCGCTGCTCAATGCCCTGGCCAGCTACGTGCCGGCCGATGAGCGCGTCATCACCGTGGAGGACACCGCCGAGCTTTCGCTGAACCATCCGCACGTGGTGCGCCTGGAGAGCCGCATCGGCGGCGCCGAGGGCCAGGGCGCGGTCAGCATCCGCGACCTGGTGCGCAACAGCCTGCGCATGCGCCCGGACCGCATCGTGGTCGGCGAAGTGCGCGGCGCTGAAGTGCTGGAAATGCTGCAGGCGATGAACACCGGCCACGACGGATCGATGGCCACCATCCACGCCAACACGCCGCGCGACTGCCTGTACCGCATCGAGATGCTGGCCGGGTTTGCCGGCTTCCAGGGCAGCGAAGACAGCCTGCGCCGGCAGATCGCCAGCGCCATTGATTTCATCGTGCAGATCTCGCGACTGGGCAGCGGGCGCCGGGTGCTGGTCTCGATCACCGAGATCACCGGGGTCAGCGACAACCTGATCACCACCCAGGAGATGTTCCGCCACGAGGTGCAGATCGATGGCACCGGCCGCGAGACCGACCGCTGGATCGGCCTGGGCTTCCATCCGCATTCGCACAAGCTGGAGCCGTTCCGCCAGCAGCTGCGCGAATCACTCTACGGGGACTTCTGAACATGGGCACCGGCCTGCTGCTGGGCGTGTTGAGCATCATCTCGGTGCTGCTGGCGCTGGCCGTCTGGCTGTGGGGTACCGCCAGCAGCCGTGAACAGCGCCAGGCCTCGCTGCAGCACACCGAGCAGCAGCTGGCACGCGGCAGCACGGCCGGTGCGGTGCCGGCCGGGCCTGCCGTTGCGGCGGCGAACGATTCGGCCCGCCCCGCCAGCAGTGGGAGCCGCGCATTACCCTGGGATGGCGTCCTGCAGCGCGCCGGCCTGCAGCCGGGCTGGAAGCTGCCACTGGTGCTGCTGGTACCGGGACTGGTGCTTGCGGTCGTGGCGGCGGTGCGGCTGGGCACGGCCTGGATGTTTCCGCTGACCCTTCTGCTGTACCTGCTGGGCTGCTGGCTGTGGGTGATGCGCCGGATCACGAAACTGCGCGCGCAGCTGCTGCACCAGATGCCGGACTTCCTCGACAACCTGGTCCGCCTCACCGCGCTGGGCAACAGCCTGCAGGCCGCGTTCCAGGTGTCTTCGATGCAGACCAGCGCGCCACTGCGCGGCCTGCTGGACACCACGGTGCGCTATGCGCGCAGCGGCATGGAGCTGGATCGTGCATTGAGCCTGGCCGCACAGCCGTACCGGATGGACGTGCTGAAGGTGCTGGCGGTGGTGATCGGGGTGAGCGTGCGCATCGGCGGGCGCGCCGACCAGATCCTGCAGCGCATGGGTGATTTCATGCGCGACCTGGAGCAGGCCCAGCAGGAGCTGGCCGCCACCACCTCGGAAACCCGCATGTCGGCCTGGGTATTGGGGCTGCTGCCACCGGCCAGTGCGGTGCTGATGGCGATCTCCAGCCCGGCGTTCTTCCAGCCGGTGCTGCATGACCCGCTCGGCCACAGGATCCTGCTGATCGCACTGGGCCTGGAACTGCTCGGGGCGTTGCTGCTGTATCGCCTGGCCAAATCGCTATGACCGCCCGCAGCTACCCGGGAGGTGCCCGATGAGCGCCAGCGCCTGGTTCGCCCTTTCGCTGCTGGTGCTGGCAGCGGGCGTCGCCCTGCTCGGCATTGCCGGCTGGGTGCGCAGCCATCGCGAGCACCGCACCTCGGCCGCGCTGAAGACCGCCCTGCAGCCGCGCGAGGAAGCCCGCGACACCGAGGCCACGCGCCGCGACTCGCTGGGCTGGCTCGAGCGCTTCGGGCGCTCGCTCAGTGGTGGCCGCCTGGAGGCCGCGCTGCTGGCCAACGAGGACAGGCTGCTGCTGGACCTGGCCGGCTGGAACACGCGCCGCGGCACCGCCATCTATCTCGGCCTGCGCCTGTTGCTTGCGCTGCTGGTGCTGGCGCTGGCGCTGGCGTTCAGCAGCGCGCACGGTCTGGCCAGGGTGATGGTGGTGATCGGTGCGCTGGCGGCCGGGCTGCTGCTGCCCAAGTTCGTGCTGTCGTCGTGGGTCAAGCGCCGCCGCCGCGCGGTCGAGAACGAACTGCCCTTGCTGATCGACCTGCTGCGCCTGCTGCAGGGCGTGGGCTTCAGCATGGACCAGAGCCTGCAGACGCTGGGCGACAAGCTGCGCGATGCGTTGCCGGTACTGGGCGGCGAACTGCAGGAAGCCAACGTGGCCTACACCCACGGCCGCACCCGCGCGCAGTCACTGCGGCGCTTGAGCGAGGTCTACGCCGATGACGACCTGGCCAGCCTGATGCAGCTGATCCTGCAGGTGCATGCGCACGGCGGCGCCGTGCAGGAACCGCTGCGCCAGTTCAGCATCCGCCTGCGCGAGCAGCGCCGCAACACGTTGAAGGAAAAGGTCGGCAAGCTCTCGGTGAAGATGACCGTGGTGATGATGCTGACCCTGTTGCCGGCACTGATGCTGGTGCTTGCCGGTCCAGCGCTGGTCGCGCTGGCCACCACCATGTCCAAGATGGGATCGCCCTGATGCCTGCCCTGCGCACCCCCTGCCTGCTGCTTGCCGTCGCCCTCGCCACCCTGGCCAGTGGCTGCGCATCGACCACGCCGAAGTACGTGCGGGCGCCCAGCCTTGCGCCGCCGGAGCCCGATCCGCAGGACAGCCGCAACACCTATCTGGAGCTGATCGAGCGCATGCAGCAGCAGGGCGCCTGGTATGCCTCGCTCGCCCACGTGGAGGCCTTCCGCCAACGCTATGGTGATCGCCCCGCCCTGCGCCTGCTGCAGGCCGACGCCCTGCGCGAGACTGGCCAGAGCGACGCAGCGGTCGCGCTGTATCGCGAGCTGTCCAGCGGGCCGCAGGCCGCTGCAGCCGCCCACGGCCTGGGCCTGATCGCTGCACGCCGCGATGACGACGCCGGCAGCGAACAGGCGCTGGCGCGCGCCACGCAACTGCAGCCCTTGAACACCGACTACCTGGGCGACCTGGGTTATGCGCGGCTGCGCGCCGGCCAGTTCGACCAGGCGCGCGAGCCGCTGGCCAAGGCCCTGGAACTGTCGCCAGGCAACGCCAAGGCCACGGCCAATCTCGCACTGTGGGCGCTCCTGCGCGGCGACCAGGCCACCGCGGAGCGCCTGGCGGCACAGGCCAACCTCAACGACGAAACGCGCCGCAGCATCCAGCAGCAGGCCCAGCAGATCCGCACGCGCCTGCAGCAGCGGCAGGCGGCGGCCGCCGTCAACGCCCCTGCGCCTGCGTCCGCGGCCAGCAGCGAACACGGCGCCCGTGCGTCGGGCAGCACCCGGCTGGCAGCCGAACCACGCCGCGAAGCACGTGACGAGCGCGATCCGCAGCGCCTGCCACCGTCGATGCTGGAACGCTTCAGCACCACCGAACACCCGACCGGAAGCACACCATGACTGCGATGCGCCTGACCCGACGCCTGTTGCCCGTGCTGTCCTGCCTGCTTGCTGCCGGTGCCGTGCAGGCCCAGCAACAGCCATTGACCGGACAGATGCTAGGTGGCCCCTTGCCGTCGGCACCGGCCGCAGCACCGATGCAGGCCGAGCCGCTTCCCACCGTGGAGCTGGCCGCACCCGCCGTATCCGCGGCGGTGGCAGCGGTGCCACCGGCACTCCCCGCAACCGACGGTGCCCCGCCGGCAACACCGCGTGCGCGCCTGCAGAGCGGCGAAGCCACCCGCAACCTGTTCCGCCTGCAGGCGTCGGGACAGCAGGCCGGCCAGCGCCTGCCGATCCTGGGTGACCAGGCCACCCTGAGTTACGCGCGTTACCTGAAGAGCTTTGAACACGAGATCCCGGACTTCTTTGAGACCGATGTTGCCCGGTCCAAGGATGCCTCCTCCTCCGGACGCTGAGGTAGGCCATGAAACGCCCACGCCAGTTCAGTTTCGGCCGCGCACGCGGCGGCATGTCGGTCACCATGATGCTGGTCATGCTGGCCTTGCTGGCGATGCTGGGCCTGATCGAGATCGGCTATCTGTTCTGGGCCAAGCGCGATGCGCAGAAGGTTGCCGATCTGGCCGCACTGGCCGGCGCGCAGCGACTGGAGTTGTGCAGCGCGGACAACAGCGACAACAGCGCCGCCCGGCAAAGCGCACTGGCCCAGAACAGGTTCGCAGGCACCTTGCAGGTCCGCTGCGGCAACTGGAGTGCCAGCCGCGGTACCAGCAACCGTTTCGTCACCAGCGTTGATGCCAGCAACCCGCGCAATGCGGTGCAGGTGATCGCCGAGCGCAGCGTGCTGCCCTTCTTCGGCCAGAACCCCAGCCTGCCGACCGTCAGCGTGCAGGCGGTCGCCCGCCGCTCGGAGCCCACGGCAATGTTCGCGGTGGGCTCGCAGCTGCTGCGTACCAATGGCGATTCCGTACTGCTGTCGACCCTGCGCCTGGTCGGCCTGGATGTCAGCAATGCCACGGTGCTGTCCTATGACGGTCTGGCGCAGGCCAACGTCACCCCATCCGGCCTGCTGAAGGCACTCAACATCCCGGTGAGCGCCAACCTCAGCGTGGCCGATTTCAACCGCCTGCTGTCGGTCAACAAGATCTCGCTGGCGCAACTGGTCGATGCCACCGCCACCGTGGTCGGCCGTGACTCGACGGTGGGCGTGCAGCTGCGCGCCCTGTCCGACCTGGTCGCCACCCAGCTGGACATCAACAAGCTCAACATCGTGCTCGGCAGCCAGGCCGGCGGCGGCGGGCTGTTCGCGGAAGTTGTCTCACCCGACGGCACCGTCGGCAGCGCACTGGAATCGAAGATCAACGTGCTCAACCTGATCAGCACCGCCATCTCCATCGCCAACGATGGCAACGGCGTGACGATCAAGGGGCTGGACCTGCTGGGCATCAACATCCAGGGCGGCGTGGTCGAGCCGCCGTCGATCGCCATCGGCGGCGTCGGCACCCGCGCCTACAATGCGCAGGTGCGGCTGATGGTGGACGTGGACAGCAACAACCTGTTCGGGCTTGGGCCGCTGCTGAACCTGCTCGGCACGCGCCTGCACCTGCCGCTGCACGTCGACGTGGCCAACGGCATGGGTACCCTGACCGGCATCCAGTGCGGCGGCAGTCCCGCCAAGGCCACCATCCAGGTCGATTCATCGGTGCTGCGTGCCTGCGTCGGCAACGTCGACCCCGCACAGCGATTCTCCAAGGCCAATGTCTGCGACGCCACGCTGCAGAACGAACAGCTGTTGAAGCTGCTGGGCCAGCCGCTGATCAACGACAGGATCACCCTGCCCGCCCTCACCGGCTCACAGAACCTGACCCTGGCTGCGGGCGAGACCGGCTCGACCCGGATCAATCCGCTCGCGATCGGTGACGCAGTGTCGAGCCTGGTCAACGAGCTGCTGCGGGTGCTGTCGGGCATGCTCAGCTCGCCCAAGCAGGGCATGAGTGCCAACGACACGGCCAAGGCGCTGGCCGATCGTTACCTGCAGGCGGCCTTTCCCACTGGCGGACGCTACAACGTCGACCAGGTCATCCCGCTGCTGCGCGATGGCGATCCGGCACGCAACCTCGCCCCGCTGGGCAACTGGACGGTGAAGAATGGCGTCCCCAAGCCCTGCCTGCTGGGCCTGACCACCTGCTGGGAAGACGGTTCGGTGTGGACCGGTTACAGGACGACCGTCACCGGCCAGGGCCTGGGCCTGCTCGATGGCCTGCTCGGCTCGCTGGTCGGCGGCCTGCTGATCAACCGCTGCGACAGCCTGCTCGGCAACCTGATCGACTACAACGGCTGCGTACGCAACAACCTGGCGTCGTACATCCAGACCGCGCCGGCGGGTTTCCTCGATGGCGCCGGTGGCAGCGGCGTCGCCAACCCGGACGGAAGCGTCAGCTGCAGCGGCCTGCTGTGCACCGTGCTGAAGCCGATCCTGGCCGCACTGCGACCGGTGCTCAACAGTGTCGGCACTCTGCTGACCAACCTGCTGGCCAGCGTGCTGGGCCTGGAACTGGGCCGGACCGACGTCAACGTGCAGTCGATCCAGTGCAGCGCGGCACAGCTGGTCTATTGAAATCGCGCCGTGACCGCCGCCCTTGGCGGCGCCCGCGCCCATGCTAGACTCCCGGCGGGGAACCACCTTCATCTCAACCCACACTCATCCGTGGATGGTCTAGACATGCGAGAAACTTCAGGGGGCGCGGTCTTCGCCCGGCACGCGCGCAACGCAGCAGTGCTGGCCGTGGCCATGATGCTGGTGGCACCGGCGGCGATGGCCGCGCGTGGCGACCGCGAGGCTGCAGCCGAACCGGCGCGCAGCGCGCCGGTGGTGCGCAATACCGTGGACGAGCTCAAGCAGTTGATGGATTCGCGCCAGCTGACCGAGCTGCGCACCACCTACAACGGCAACTACGGCGCCAGCCTGCTGTTCAACGCCAATACCCTGACCTA
>Ga0308161_1003918_pt1 | contig 14038 bp, 13 predicted proteins | sample PhyFR2_FD_201034 | JGI IMG/M metagenome (GOLD analysis project Ga0308161, IMG submission 201034) | Phyllosphere microbial communities from UC Gill Tract Community Farm, Albany, California, United States - DLSLF.R2 | ecosystem: Host-associated > Plants > Phyllosphere > Unclassified | place: USA...
ATGCGGCGACGGCGGGCGTCGTCAGCTCCGCATCCGCGAAGACCGTGTCGACGACCGCGTCGAAACCGGGGCGGAGCGTCGAGGGTCGCACGGCGACGTCGCCGAGGCGTTCGATCAGGGGTTCGTCGCGGAAGAGCTCGTCGACGTACGGCCAGACATCGCCGAGCGCGCGGATGATCCGCCGCCTCGATTCGTCTGTGCCGCCGGCCAGACGCAGCACCCACTGCACGGAGTGGTCTCTGTGGTAGTCGACCTCTTTGAGCGACTTCTCGGCGATCGCCGCGAACGTCCGATCGGTGCTCGCCCGCAGAGCCGCGTAGAGCTCGAACATGTAGGTCGACGCGACGAACTGGCGCGCGATCGTCTGCGCGAAGTCCCCGTTGGGCTGCTCGACGATCCAGGCGCTGCGGAACTCCGGCTCGTCACGCAGGTAGGCGAGATCGTCTTCGGAGCGTCCGTCGTAGGAGCCGGCGAAGTGCAGGAAGGAGCGGGCGTGGCCCAGCAGATCGAGCGCGATGTTGCCGAGGGCGACGTCCTCCTCGAGCTCGGGGGCGCGGGCGATCCACTCGCCGAGCTGCTGCGAGAGGATGAGCGCGTCATCGCCGAGCCACAGCGCGTACTCGGCGATGTCGGCGGATGCGGCGGCGGACCCGGTTCCGGTGAGCTCGTCGCTCAGTCGCAGTTCGTCGACCGAGACGTCGCCGTGCAGGCCCGCATCTTCGATGGGCCCCTGAGCCTGTCGAAGGGTCACAGGTGCGGCACCCCCTCGGACGCCGTGTAGTACACGGCGTGCCGGTAGTTCTTGCCCGCGGGGCTCTCGAAGTACGCGCCCTTGGCATCGGGGTCGCTCGTCGTGATCGCCTCGGCCGGAACGGCCCAGATCGAGACGCCCTCGCCGCGACGGGTGTAGAGGTCGCGGGCGTTGCGGATCGCCAGGTCGGCATCCGGGGCATGCAGCGATCCGACATGCACGTGGCTCAGGCCGCGGTTCGCGCGCACGAAGACCTCCCAGAGGGGCCAGGGCTCGCGCTCGTCTGCTCCGGGCGTCGCCATCACGCCACGACTCCGACCGGTGTCTGAGCCCTGCGAAGGGCCTGCTTGCGGGCGTATTCGGCGGCGGCCTCGCGCACCCACGCGCCCTCTTCGTGCGCCGTGCGGCGGCGCTCGAGACGCTCGGCGTTGCAGGGCCCGTTGCCGCGGAGCACCTCGAAGAACTCGTCCCAGTCGATCTCGCCGATCACGTACTGCCCGGTCTCCTCGTCGAGGCGCAGGTCGGGATCGGGCAGGGTGACGCCGAGGATCTCGGCCTGCGGCACGAGCATCCCGACGAAGCGCTGGCGCAGCTCGTCGTTGGTGAAGCGCTTGATCTTCCACTTCATGGACTGCGCGGAGTTCGGGGACTGGTCATCCGGCGGGCCGAACATCGCCAGACTCGGCCAGTACCAGCGGTTCACGGCATCCTGTGCCATCTGCTTCTGCTCGTCGGTGCCCTGCATGAGCGAGAGCAGGATCTCGAACCCCTGGCGCTGGTGGAACGACTCCTCCTTGCAGACGCGCACCATCGCGCGGCCGTACGGGCCGTACGAGGCACGGCACAGCGGCACCTGGTTCACGATCGCCGCGCCGTCGACGAGCCATCCGATCGCGCCCATGTCGGCCCAGGTCGGGGTGGGGTAGTTGAAGATCGACGAGTACTTGGCCCTGCCGCTGATGAGCTGGTCCATCATCTCGTCGCGGGTGATGCCGAGGGTCTGGGCGGCGGAGTAGAGGTAGAGCCCGTGGCCGGCTTCGTCCTGCACCTTGGCCATCAGGATCGCCTTGCGCTTGAGGCTCGGGGCGCGGGTGATCCAGTTGCCCTCCGGCTGCATGCCGATGATCTCGGAGTGCGCGTGCTGCGAGATCTGTCGGATCAGCGTCTTGCGGTACGCCTCGGGCATCCAGTCGCGGGGTTCGATCCGCTGCTCGTTCGCGATGAGATCGTCGAACAGGCGCTCCTCATCGGAGAGCCGGTCGTCGGCGGACTCGCCTCTGATGAGGGAGAGATCTGCGGGGCTTGTCATCATCGACTCCTCGGTAGCGACCTGCTTTACTGACCGGTCGTTAGGTAATTCTGACACGACGGTCGTCGGTACGCAAGGCGGGGCGCTCAGCGGGAGCGCGAGACGAGGTCGAGGAGCGCGCGGCCGTAGGCCTCGGACGGGTCCGGATGCTCGAATCGCAGGGTCGAGCCCGCGATCTCGACCTCGACGACGAAGGCATCGGAGAGGCGCGTCAGCGAGCGGAACGTGCCGCGCAGGAGTTCGCGCAGCTGGTCCTCCCGCGGGAGCCAGACGGCGTCCGCCAGAGTGACCGCGTCGAGGGCCCACTCCGTCGTGCCGTTGAACGCGAGGTCGGTTCCGCTGGGCGTCTGGCGGGCCTCGATCGTCATCCCGCTGACCGTGAACACGTCGGCCTCGGCTTCGAGTTCCACGTCGTCCGGGAGGTCGAGCTGAAAGCGATCGCCCTCTTCGGGGTGCCACACGAGACCGGCGTCGCGCAGGGATACGGCCAGTTCTCGGGTGATCATCTCTCCACGCTAGACGACGCAGCCGGGGCCGGGCGCGGACAGGGCTGTGGACGGAGGGGCCGGGGTGTCGGTGGGGTCGGGCAGAGTGGAGGCATGACTTCCTCCGCACCCGTCGACACCCGCGGCGCCGCTCTCGGCGCGCTGCGCGAGCTCGTCGGCCGCCCCGACGCCGACTTCCACGATGGTCAGTACGAGGCCATCGAGGCGCTCGTCGAGGGCCGGCGTCGTGCTCTCGTGGTGCAGCGCACCGGGTGGGGAAAGTCCGCGGTGTACTTCGTCGCGACGCTGCTGCTGCGGCGTCAGGGTGCGGGGCCGACCGTGCTCGTCTCGCCGCTGCTCGCTCTGATGCGCGACCAGATCGCCGCGGCCGAGCGGGCGGGGGTGCGCGCGGTCGCGATCAACTCGACCAACGCGCATGAGTGGTCCGAGGTGATGCAGCAGCTCGACCGCGACGAGGTCGACGTGCTGCTGGTGTCGCCCGAGCGACTCAACAACCCGGCGTTCCGTGACCAGCAGCTGCCCGCTCTCGTGCGGCGGATCGGCATGCTGGTCGTCGATGAGGCGCACTGCATCAGCGATTGGGGGCATGACTTCCGCCCCGACTATCGGCGACTGCGCGATCTGATCGAGCAGATGCCCGTCGCGGTGCCCGTTCTCGCGACGACGGCCACGGCCAACAGCCGGGTCGTCGCCGATGTCGCCGAGCAGCTCGGCACGGGCGCAGGGCAGGAATCCGGCGATGGCCCCGAGGTGCTCACGATCAGAGGCCCGCTGGCCCGCACCTCGCTGCGTCTCGGGGTGCTGCGCCTGCGCGATTCGGCGAGCCGCCTCGCCTGGCTGCTGAGCCACATCGACGATCTGCCAGGCTCGGGCATCATCTACACGCTGACGGTCGCCGCGGCCGTCGACACCGCGCGGCTGCTGCGCGAGCACGGGCACGAGGTGCGCGCCTACACGGGCCAGACCGACACCGACGAGCGCGCGGAATCCGAGGCGATGCTGAAGCGCAACGAGGTCAAGGCTCTCGTCGCGACGAGCGCTCTCGGCATGGGCTTCGACAAGCCCGACCTCGGCTTCGTGCTGCACCTCGGCGCCCCCTCGTCACCGGTCGCGTACTACCAGCAGGTCGGTCGTGCGGGCCGCGCGAGCGAGAGCGCCGACGTCCTGCTGCTGCCCGGCGTCGAAGATCGCGACATCTGGCACTACTTCGCGACGGCGTCGATGCCCGACCGCGAGCGGGCGGAGCGCGTGATCGGCGTGCTCGGCGATCAGCCGATCTCGACGCCGGCGCTCGAGGCGATGGTCGACATCCGCCGCACGCCGCTCGAGCTGCTGCTCAAGGTGCTCGACGTCGACGGAGCGGTGCGACGAGTGCAGGGCGGATGGATCGCGACCGGGCAGCCGTGGGCCTACGACGCCGAGCGCTATGAACGCATCGCGGCCGAACGTCGTGCCGAGCAGCAGCACATGATCGACTACGAGCAGACCGACGGATGCCGGATGGAGTTCCTCCAGAGATCCCTCGATGACGACACCGCCGCGCCCTGCGGTCGGTGCGACAACTGCGCGGGGGTGTGGTTCCCGAGCGAGATCGGCGAGTCCGCGACCACGCAGGCGGCGCACTCGCTCGACCGGGTCGGCGTGCCGGTCGAACCGCGTCGCGCCTGGCCGACAGGGGCCGATCGGCTCGACGTCCCCGTCAAGGGACGCATCCCCGCCGACGAGCAGGCGGGGGAGGGGCGTGCCCTCGCACGTCTGACCGACCTCGGCTGGGGTGGCACGCTGCGGGAGCTCTTCGCGGCGGGAGCCGTCGATGCTCCCGTCACCCCGCAGGTTCTCGGCGGATGCGTGCGGGTCCTCACCGAGTGGGGGTGGGCGCAACGCCCCGTGGCGGTGGTCGCGATGCCCTCACGGTCGCACCCGCTGCTCGTGGACTCGCTCGCCCGGGGGATCGCCGAGATCGGCCGCCTTCCCTATCTCGGCGCGCTCGATCCGGTGAACGGCGGACCGACCGGGCAGCCCGGCGGCAACAGCGTCTTCCGTCTCGCCGGTCTGTGGAACAGGTTCAGCGCGCAGGGTCTCGACATCCCCGAGGGTCCGGTCCTGCTCGTCGACGACCTGGCCGACAGTCGGTGGACTCTGACCATCGCCGCCCGCACGCTCCGTCAGGCCGGTGCCACGGAGGTGCTTCCGTTCGTCCTCGCGCTCCGCGGCTGATCGCCTCTACGCGATATCGCGTAGAGGCGATCCTTCCTCAGCGCAGGTCGTACACGCGCTTGTACTTGCCCTCGCTCCGAGGGAGTGTGCCCGGCTCCTCGACCTCGACGTCGACACTGGTGCCGATGTGCACCTTGATCCGGTGGGTGAGCACCGCCGCGGCAGCCTCGCACTCCTCGGCACTCAACGACGGGTGCCGCTCGATGCGCACCGTCATCGTGTCGAGCTGACCGACACGATGCAGCTCGAGCACGAAGTGCGGCGTCAGGGTCTCGATGCCCATCACGAGTTCTTCGATCTGCGTGGGGAAGAGGTTCACGCCGCGCAGGATGATCATGTCGTCGTTGCGCCCGGTGATCTTCTCCATGCGCCGGAGCGCCGGGTAGGTCGTGCCCGGAAGAAGTCGCGTGAGATCCCGCGTCCGGTATCGGATCACGGGGAACGCCTCCTTGGTGAGAGACGTGAAGACCAGCTCGCCCAGCTCGCCGTCCGCCAGCCGCCCACCGGTGTCGCCGTCGATGATCTCGGGCAGGAAGTGGTCCTCCCAGATGTGCGGGCCGTCTTTCGTGAGCACGCTCTCGCTCGCGACACCGGGTCCCATCACCTCGCTGAGACCGTAGATGTCGACCGCATCGATGTGCAGTCGACGTTCGATCTCGCGGCGCATCTCGTTCGTCCAGGGCTCGGCACCGAGCACCGCCACGCGCAGCGACGTCGTCGTCGGATCGATCCCCGCCGCCTCCATCGCGTCCGCGATCGTGAGCAGGTAGCTGGGGGTGCACAGGATGGCGTCGGGCTGGAAATCCTGGATGAGCTGCACCTGTCGTGCGGTCTGCCCTCCCGAGACAGGGATCGCGGTGGCGCCGAGCCGTTCGATGCCGGCGTGCGCCCCGAGCCCCCCGGTGAAGAGCCCGTATCCGTAGGCGTTGTGCACCCTCATCCCCGCCCGGATGCCGGCGGCATGCAGCGACCTCGCGACCAGGTCGCCCCAGCGGTCGAGGTCGCCCTCGGTGTAGCCGACGACGGTCGGACGTCCCGTCGTACCGGACGACGCGTGGATGCGCCGCACCTCGGGCAGGGGCACGGCGAACATGCCGAACGGGTAGCTCTCGCGCAGGTCCGCCTTGGTGGTGAAGGGCAGCTTCTGCACGTCGTCGAGCGTGCGGATGTCGTCGGGGTGCACACCGTGCTCGGCGAACGTGCGGCGGTACACGGGCACGTTCTCGTACGCGTGGTGCACGGTCCACTGCAGGCGTTCCAGCTGCAGACGGGCGAGCGCCTCGGGTTCATGCAGCTCCGGTTCGGTGCCGATCTCGCTGCGCTGCTCGATCTCGGTGCGGTACTCGGTCATCGTCGACTCCTTCGTCGCAGGGGGATTCTCCGCACGATCGCGGATCATGGTGTGCACGCCGACTCACGCCGTCTGCGACCGGTTCGTCGTCAGTGAGCGACCGCGCACCTCGGCGACCACGTCACCCGAGTCGTCGGTGACGGTGACGTCGTAGAGCCCGTTCCGGCCGCTCACGACCCGGCGCACCGCTCGTGCGGTCAGGCGCTGGCCCGCGGTCGTCGACTTCAGGAAGGTGATGTCGGCGCCACCGGCGACGGTGACCCGCTCATCCTCGTTGCAGGCGATCGCGAAGGCGGTGTCGGCGAGAGTGAACACGAGACCACCGTGGGTGATCGCGAAGCCGTTGAGCATGTCGTCGCGCACCGTCATCGACACGATCGCCTCTCCCGGTACGTCGAGCTCGATGACCATGCCGAGCATCGCCGAGGCGGCATCGCGCTGCATCATGGGCCTCATGCTGCAGCGACCTCGGCGGTGTCGTCCTTCTCGACGAGGGTCAGGACGTCGTAGGTCGCGACGAGCTCGTCGCTCTGGTTGCGGATCACGGCATCCCAGCGCACCTCGCCGTATCCGTCGGTCTCGCGGGGCGTGATCTGCTTGGCGGTGAGCTCGACGCGGATCGTGTCGCCGGGGGAGACGGGGGTGATGAACCGCAGGTTCTCGAGCCCGTAGTTGGCGAGCACGGGGCCGGGCTCCGGGTCGACGAACAGTCCGGCGGCCCACGAGACGAGCAGGTAGCCGTGGGCGACCCGACCGGGGAAGAACGGGTTGGCGGCGGCGGCCGCGTCATCCATGTGCGCGTAGAACGTGTCGCCGGTGAAGTGCGCGAACGTCTCGATGTCGGCGAGCGTCACCTCGCGCGACGCGGACACGATCTGATCGCCGATGCGGAGCTCTGCGAGCGACTTGCGGAACGGATGCCGGCCGTCGCTGTGCGCGGCGGCTCCCGCGTGCCACACGCCGGTCAGCGCGGTGAGCATGTCGGGCGATCCCTGCACGGCGGTGCGCTGCATGTGGTGGAGCACCGCACGGATGCCGCCGAGCTCCTCGCCGCCGCCGGCCCGGCCGGGACCGCCGTGCACGAGGTTCGGCAGCGGGGATCCGTGACCGGTCGACGATCGGGCGTCATCGCGGTCGAGAAGCAGCATCCGGCCGTTGAAGGGCGCGATGCGCGCGGCCAGCTCCACAGCCTGCACCGGGTCGTGGGTCGCGATGCTCGTGACGAGCGAGCCCCCGCCCCGCGCGACGAGCGCTGCCGCGTCGGCGGTGGTGTCGTACGTGAGCAGCGACGAGACCGGGCCGAAGGCCTCGATCGAATGCGCGGCCTCGGACTGCGCGTCGTCGAAGCGCAGCAGCATCGGCGCGACGAATGCCCCGTCGGGGGAGGGTCCTGTCGAGCCCTCGGCGAGGCGCACCTCGGGGTCGTCCGTCGTGCCGACGACGATCCGGCCGCCGGCCGCCTGCAGTCTGCCGACCTGTCGCAGCACCTCGTCGCGCTGCGCGATCGAGGCGAGCGGGCCCATGGTGACGCCCTCGCTGCGCGGGTCGCCGAGCACGGTCTTCTCGGCGATGCGCGCCTGCACGGCGGCGATCACGGCATCCGCCGAGCCCGTCGGCACGATCGCGCGACGGATCGCCGTGCACTTCTGGCCGGCCTTGCTCGTCATCTCGGTGACGAGCTGGCGCACATAGGCATCGAACTCGGGGGTGCCGTCGACGGCATCGGTGCCGAGCACCGACGCGTTGATCGAGTCGGTCTCCGCGGTGAAGCGCACTCCTCCGGTCTGCACGACGGGGTGGGCCTTGAGGCTCTCCGCCGTCGACGCGCTGCCGGTGAATCCGACGATGTCCCCCAGCCGCAGGTTCTCGAACAGGTCGGGCACGCTTCCGCTGACGAGCTGGAGGGACCCGTCAGGCACGAGCCCGGATTCGACGAGGATGCGCACCATGGCCTCCGCCACGTAGCCGGTGGGGGTGGCCGGCTTCACCAGCGTGGGCATGCCGGCGAGGAACGCCGGAGCGAACTTCTCGAGGGATCCCCACACCGGGAAGTTGAACGCATTGATCTGCACCGCGACGCCGGGCAGCGTCGTGTAGACGTGACGACCGAGGAAGGATCCGTCCTTCGAGAGCGGTTCGACCGGACCGTCGACGTGCACGCGGCTGTTCGGCAGCTCGCGTCGTCCTTTGCCGGAGTAAGAGAACAGCACGCCGATGCCGCCGTCGATGTCGACCCAGGAGTCGCTCTTCGTGGCCCCCGTGCGGGATGACAGTGCGTACAGCTCGTCCTTGCGTTCGGTGAGCGCCAGCGCGAACTGCTTCAGCAGCACGGCGCGCTGATGGAAGGTGAGCGCGCCGAGACTCCTCTGCCCCACCGAACGGGCGTGCTCCAGCGCCCCGGCGAGGTCGAGGCCGTCGGTGGAGACATGCGCGACGACGTCGCCGGTCGATGCGTCTCGCACCTCGGTGGACCGCTCAGGGGTCGACGGGGTCCACCACTCGCCCTGGACATAGCTCGGCAGATACTCGGTCATCTCTCCTCGTTCCATGCGTAGAACCCTTCGCCGCTCTTGCGGCCCAGCTTTCCTTCGGCGACCAGACGTCGCAGAAGATCCGGCGGAGCGAAACGCGCGCCGAGCGTGCGCTCCAGCTCCTCGGCGATCCCCAGGCGCACATCGAGGCCGACCACGTCGGTCGTGCGCAGAGGGCCCATCGGATGCCGGTATCCGAGCGTCATCGACGCGTCGATGTCGGCCGCCGAGGCGACTCCCTCTTCGAGCATCCTGATCGCTTCGAGGCCGAGCATCACGCCCAGTCGGGACGAGGCGAAGCCCGGCGAGTCGCTCACGACGATCGGTGTCTTGCCGAGAGCGCTCACCCATCCGGTCGCGCTGTCGACGATCGCCGTCTCGGTCCGGCTGCCGCGCACGATCTCGACGAGTGCCGATGCCGGCACGGGATTGAAGAAATGCAGACCGAGGAAGCGCTCGGGGCGCCGTCGGTCTGCGGCCAGGTCGTCGATCGAGATCGACGAGGTGTTGCTCGCCAGCGTGGCGTGAGCGGGCATCGCGGCTTCGGCGCGGGCGAGAGCATCGGCTTTGAGGGCGCGATCCTCGGGCACCGCCTCGATCACGAGGTCGGCCGTGGCGAACGCCGCGATGTCGGTACCGGTCGTGAGCCGGTCGGCGAGCTCTGCCGCATCCAGAGAGGAGTCGCGTTCGACGGACCTGCGGATGCTTTCGCCGATGCGCGTCAGGGCGGCGTCAGCGCTCGCCTCGTCACGCTCGACCACGCTGACGTGCGAGCCCGCGAGCAGGAACGCATGCGCGATGCCGGCGCCCATGCGCCCGCCGCCCAGCACGCCGACGCGCGCAGGCGCGGTCTCGGTCTCGGTCATCGGGTCTTCCTCTCGAGGAATGCGGTCATCCGGCGGTGCTTCTCGGGCGAGTCGAACAGCTCGGCCTGCAGCTCGAGTTCGATCGCCGGGTGCTGCGCTCGCGGCGTGCGCAGGGCCCGCTTCGTGAACCGGGTCGCCAGTGGGTCGTTCGCCGCGATGCGATCGACGATCCCGTGGGCTGCGGCGAGCAGCTCGTCGGCCGGATGCACCGACGAGACCAGGCCCCAGCGCAGTGCCTCCTCGGCGTCGAGCGCACGCCCGGTGAGCAGCAGCTCGCTGGCTCGCGCCTCGCCGACGATCTCGGGGAGGCGCCATGTCGCGCCGGCCGCCGCGATGATCCCGAGTCCGGTCTCGGGGTTGCCGATGCGGAGGGACGGCGTGGCGATGCGGATGTCTGCGGCGTAGGCGAGTTCTGCCCCGCCGCCGAGGGCGTAGCCGTCGATCGCGGCGACCACGGGCATCGGCAGCTCGTGGATGCGGATGAACACGGTCGCGTTGATGCCGCGCCTGGCGTCGGCGGCGGTGCGGTCGCGCAGCTGTGCGATGTCGGCGCCCGCAGCGAAGACACCGCCCGATCCCGCGAGGATCAGCGTGCGCGGAGCCTCTTCGAGCATCGCGCACAGCCCGTGCAGCGCGTCGACCGTCGCCTGATCTATGGCGTTGCGCTTCTCGGGGCGGTCCAGCGTCGCGACGATCCGGTCGTCGTGCTCCTCGATGTGCAGGGTCATGTCAGGCGCTCGACGATCATGGCGGTGCCCTGCCCGACGCCCACGCACATCGTGGCGAGTCCGTAGCGGGCGTTCTCGCGCTCGAGCCGTCCGAGAAGCGTCACGATCAGTCGGGAACCGCTGGATCCGAGCGGATGGCCGAGCGCGATGGCGCCACCGTCGGCATTGACGATCGCGGGGTCGAGTCCCAGGCGGCGGATGCAGGCGAGGGACTGCGAGGCGAAGGCCTCGTTCAGCTCGACGGCGCCGAGGTCGTCCACGGTCAGACCCGCCTTGGCGAGCGCCTTCTGCGTGGCAGGAACCGGCCCCAGTCCCATGATCTCGGGAGCGAGGGCGGCCGTGGCCGATGCCACGATGCGCGCACGCGGGCGCAGTCCGTGGCGCTCGACGGCTTCGGCACTCGCCACGACGATCGCTGACGATCCGTCGTTCAGCGAGCTGGAGTTCCCTGCGGTGACGACCTCGCCGCCGGCGACGACCGCACGCAGCCGCGCGAGTGCGTCGAGGGTGGTGTCGCGTCGCGGTCCCTCGTCGGTGTCGACGAGTCCGCGGCCCGTCTCGACGCCGACGATCTCGGCGGCGAAGCGCCCGGCGTCGATCGCGGCGATCGCCCGCTCGTGGCTCTGCAGAGCGAAAGCGTCGGCATCGGCCCGACTGATCGCATCGACGCGCGCGACCTCCTCCGCCGTCTCCGGCATCGAGAAGGTGGCCTTGTCGCGCTCGCTCAGCCGGGGGTTCGTGAAACGCCAGCCGATCGAGGTGTCGAACGCGGCACCGGGCCGTGCCCATGCCCGGTCGGGCTTCGCCTGCACCCAGGGCGCACGGGTCATGGATTCGACGCCGCCCGCGATGACGAGGTCGGCGTCTCCTGCGCGCACGGCATTCGCGGCGAGGGCGATGGCCGACATCCCCGAGGCGCAGAGGCGGTTGACGGTCAGGCCGGGGATCGAGTCGGGAAGGCCCGCGAGCAGCACGGCCATGCGCGCCACGTTGCGGTTGTCCTCGCCCGCCTGGTTCGCGGCGCCGAGGATCACCTCGTCGATCTCCTCGACGGGAAGACCCGACCTGCGGGCGGTCTCACCCACCACCAGGGCTGCGAGGTCGTCGGGGCGGACGGACGCAAGGGCCCCTCCGTAGCGCCCGACGGGGGTGCGGACGCCATCGACGAGATAGGCCTCGGACATCATCATCCTCTCGATCACCCACGCTGGCGATAATTTCAGACCGATCGGTCAGGAATACGATCTCAGATCGGGAGGCGAATGGCAACTCCGCAGGAATGACAGACTTGGCGCATGTCGCAGCCCCGATCCGATGCACCGGCCCCCCGACGCGGCCGGCCCGGTTACGACCGTGAGCAGGTGCTCGCGGTCGCGGTCAAGGTGTTCAACGAGCAGGGCTACGACGCGACCAGCGTCGCCGACCTCAGCGCCACCCTGGGTTTGACGAAGTCGGCGCTCTATCACCACTTCGACTCCAAGGCGGCGATCCTCGAGCTCGCGCTGAACGATGCTCTCGACGCTCTCGAGGCCGTCGTGGACGACGCGACCGCCCGGCATCCGCTCGCCTCCGACCGTCTGCGATCGATCATCCGCGGGGCCGTGCGCGTGCTCACCGAGAAGCTGCCCTCGGTGACGCTGCTGCTGCGGGTGCGCGGCAACGGTGACGTCGAGACGGCCGCGCTGGTGCGCCGCCGCGCATTCGACCAGAGGGTCACCGCGATCGTCTCCGAGGCCCAGGAGGAGGGGCTGATCCGCGATGACGTGGATGCCGCGGTCGCGACGAGGCTGATCTTCGGCATGATCAACTCGGTCGTGGAGTGGTATCGACCCGGTGGTCCCGTCGATCCCGACGAGCTGGGTGAGGACATCCTCCGAGTGAGCCTCGACGGACTGCAGTCGCGCTGAGCTGTTGCGGGCGGTCTCGCGCAGGAGCATATTCGACAGTGACGAATGCCTTTCCGATATCGCGAAAGTTCGCCGCCGCAGAGATCAAGGGAGATCGAACGATGAAGAAGCTCATCAACAACCCCGCCGATGTGCTGGCCGAATCGCTGCGGGGCGTCGCCCTCGCGCATCCGGAGCTGTCGGTCGACCACGAGACCCAGGTGATCACGCGGGCGACGCCCAAGGCACAGGGCAAGGTGGCGGTGGTGTCGGGAGGCGGATCCGGGCATGAGCCGCTGCACGGCGGCTACGTCGGCGTCGGGATGCTCGATGCGGCCGTGGCCGGCGAGGTCTTCACCTCGCCCACCCCCGACCGCGTGCAGGCCGCGACGAAAGCGGTCGATCGGGGTGCCGGAGTGGTGCACATCGTGAAGAACTACACGGGCGACGTGCTGAACTTCGAGATGGCCGCTGAGCTCGCGGCGATGGAGGGCATCGAGGTCGGCACCGTGATCGTCGACGACGATGTCGCCGTGCAGGACTCCCTCTACACGGCAGGGCGCCGCGGGGTGGGGCTCACCGTGCTGCTCGAGAAGCTCGTCGGCGCGGCGGCCGAAGAGGGGCAGGATCTCGCCTCGGTGGTCGCGCTCGCGCAGCGGATCGTCGGGCAGGGGCGCTCGATGGGCATGGCCCTCACGAGCTGCACCGTGCCCGCGGCGGGCAAGCCGACGTTCGATCTTCCCGACGACCAGATGGAGATCGGCATCGGCATCCACGGCGAACCGGGTCGTCACCGCGAGCCCCTGGCGCCGGCGGCCGAGATCGCCCGCCAGCTCGTCGAGCCGATCCTGGCGGACCTGGATGCGGCGGGGCCCGCGATCGTGATGCTCAACGGCATGGGCGGATCGCCCCTGATCGAGCTGTACCTGATGTACGGCGAAGTCGTGCCGCTGCTCGAGAAGGCGGGTGTGCAGATCGCCAGAAACCTGGTCGGCGACTACATCACCTCGCTCGACATGGCCGGATGCTCGCTCACCGTGCTCAAGGCCGATGACGAGCTGCTGCGACTGTGGGACGCTCCCGTGAACACCCCCGGCCTGCGGTGGGGCGTCTGATGGCGGCGCTCGGGACGGCGGAGCTGTCGGCATGGATCCACGGGTTCCGCGACGTGGTCGCCGAGAAGAGGGAGTGGCTCACCGAGCTCGACTCCGCGATCGGCGACGCCGACCACGGCGCGAACATGGCCAGGGGTATGGATGCGGTCGTCGCGAAGCTCGACGCGGGCGTGCCCGACACGGTCGACGAGCTGCTCAAGACGGTGGGTATGACCCTCGTCAGCTCGGTCGGTGGCGCGAGCGGCCCGCTGTACGGCACCCTGTTCCTGCGCATGGGAATGGCCGCGGGGCCGGTGACCTCCCTCGACGTCGCGGCTCTGGCCGCCTCGCTGCGGGCCGGACTCGTCGGGATCGTCGCTCGCGGCAAGGCTGAGGCGGGCGACAAGACGATGATCGACGCGATGGCCCCGGCGGTCGATGCCTTCGATGCCGAGGCCGCCGGCGGTGCGGATCTCGGTGCGGCCACGGCGGCGGCGGCGCGGGCCGCGGCATCCGGTCGCGACGCCACCGAGCCCCTCGTCGCCCGCAAGGGACGCGCGAGCTACCTGGGCGAGCGCAGCGCCGGTCACCTCGACCCCGGCGCCGCGTCGACCACGCTGCTGTTCGAGGCGCTCGCCCGGGCCACCGCGGAGACCGCCTCGCCCGCAGCGGGATCGTCCTGATGATCGGCATCGTCGCCGTCTCCCACAGCGCTCGACTCGGGGAGGCGGCGCTCGAGCTCGCCCTGCAGATGGTGCAGGGCGGGGGAGTGCGCGTGCGCGTCGCCGCCGGGGCGGGT
>Ga0308161_1003919_pt1 | contig 14037 bp, 15 predicted proteins | sample PhyFR2_FD_201034 | JGI IMG/M metagenome (GOLD analysis project Ga0308161, IMG submission 201034) | Phyllosphere microbial communities from UC Gill Tract Community Farm, Albany, California, United States - DLSLF.R2 | ecosystem: Host-associated > Plants > Phyllosphere > Unclassified | place: USA...
CCAGGGCAGGATGCCGTCCTTGAACTCGGTGACCTGCTTGCCGTCCTTCAGAACGATGGCATCCTTGCCGACGAGGTCGATACGAGAGACATGGCTGTCGAGGTTGACGCGCACGCACGGCCAGTTTAGGCGCGCTGCGACCTGTTCGATATGGGTGGACTTACCGGTGCCATGGAAGCCGGACACCATGACACGTCGGTTATGAGCAAAGCCTGCAAGGATCGCCAGTGTCGTATCGCGGTCGAAAAGATAATCCGGATCCAGATCGGGAACGTAGGCGTCGCCCTGGCTGTAAGCCGGAACACGCAGATCCGTATCGATACCGAAGACCTCACGGACAGAAACAGTCGTATCCGGCAGGTTGGTAATATCAAGGTCAATTTTGCTCATCACGTCTCCAAGGCGGGTAGCAACCACCCGGCCAAATCTTCATAAGGCAATTACCAAAGGGGCTTAGCAGAAACCCGATTGCTTTAACAATTGGTAGGCTTGAATGACAGCCCGAAAACGCTCTTCCGAACCGCGATCGCCACCATTAGCATCAGGATGGTGCTTTTTGACAAGCTCCTTATAGCGTCGTTTGATGTCTTCCTGCTTGGCGCCAGCCTCCAGACCGAGCGTGTCGAAGGCCTTCGCTTCCAGTGTTTTCAGTTTGCGGTCCGGCTGAATGCGCTGGCCGCCCGCCCTTCCGTCGCCAAAACCATTGGTGAAGCCAAAAGGATCCCGGATGCGCGCATTTGCAGCACCCGAACGCAAGGTCGAATGAAGTGGGCTGTCGCGCGCTGTCTTGTTCACCCCCACCGTCCATGTGGGGCGGTGGCCGGTGATTGCTTCCTTCTGGTAGCGGGCAATCTCGCTGTCGGAGAGGCCCGAAAAATAATTGTAGCCCTTGTTGTATTCCTTCACATGCTCGAAACAGAACATGAAGAATTGCCCCTCGGCATTGCGGCCGACGGGTGCGCGGTGATTACCGGGCTTGTCGCATCCATCCCACTGACACACGGGGGCTTGAGCCTCCGGCGGTTGGTCTCTCTTGCGACGCGTGCGGATGCGGTCGAAGTATTTCGAATCCAGTTTCATGATATCCCAATTATGGTGCGCAAAAGGGTGCACAACAAGAATTGACAAAGCGGAATGTTGCAGGCTTTTAGGTAGCCCCTTTAGGCCTGTTTGGTAACCCATCGGCTCTCCGTTGCCGAATTGCCAGACAGGCTCTAACCAACGTGAGAATCAGGAGATGGATGCCATGTCCCTGCGCCAACGCATGGAAAACAAGCTGCGGGAAGCATTTTCGCCGGATCGCCTGAATGTCATTGATGAAAGCCACATGCATGCCGGACACCAGCCGGATATGACCGGCACAGGCGAGACGCATATGCGTGTTCAGATAGTGTCTGAGCAGTTCTCAGGCAAGTCTCGCGTGGACCGCCACCGTGCCATTAATGGGCTGCTGAAGCCCGAACTGGATGCCGGTCTGCATGCGTTGGCCATCGAAGCAGCGGCGCCGGGCGAACCGACGCGGTTTTGATTATCTACAGCGGCAATGAGCCGTGGCAGCTTTAGCCCGGATGCTTTTCCGATAGGAAGCTCTGCACCTCCGATGCCGCAACATCATCCGCCACGAAAGACTGGCCGATGCCGTGGGTCAGGATGAAGGTCAGCTTGCCGCCCTTGACCTTCTTGTCCTGGGCGATCGCCGCCATCAACGTTTCGACCGGCGGAAGTGTGCCGGGGATATCCTTCATCGAAGTGGGCAGGCCCACCGCTTTCAGATGCGCTTCGACGCGGGTTGCATCGTCCGGGCTTGCAAGGTTCATGCGGGCGGAGAACTGGTGCGCCAGCACCATGCCGATGGCAACGCCTTCTCCGTGAACCAGCCGTTCGCTGTTATATTCGGTTGCCGCTTCCAGAGCGTGGCCGAAGGTATGGCCGAGGTTCAGCAGCGCACGGACACCGTTTTCCTTCTCGTCTGCGACAACGACGTCCGACTTCGCCTGGCAGCTCGTGGCGATCGCCTCGATGCGGGCCGGGCCTCCTCTCTCGATTTCCGCCCAGTTCTTCTCAAGCCAGGAGAAGAAATCCGGCTTGTCGATCAGGCCGTATTTGACCACTTCGGCGTAGCCTGCACGAAACTCGCGGGGGCTCAGCGTATTGAGAACGGCGGTATCGGCCAGGACCAGATCCGGCTGATGGAAGACGCCGACGAGGTTTTTGCCGTGGCGGCTGTTGATGCCGGTCTTGCCGCCAACGGAGGAATCGACCTGCGCCAGAAGCGAGGTTGGAATTTGGACAAAACGGACTCCGCGCCGAACGATGCCGGCTGCAAAACCCGCCAGATCACCGATGACGCCGCCGCCGAGCGCGATGACCGCATCGTTCCGCTCAATCCGCGCGGCAAGGATGGCATCGCACACGGTGACGAGGTGATCGAAGCTCTTGGTCTTTTCGCCTGCCGGTAGCGTCAGCGATACGGCCTCGATGCCGTCGGTCTGCAGACCATCCATCAGGGTCTCGAGATAAAGCGGCGCGACATGCTCATCAGTGATGATGGCGGCGCGCTTGCCTTTCAGCCGTGAGGAAATTTCTCCACCGGCGCGGCCGATCAGGCCAGGTCCGATGAGGATATCATAGGCACGTTCACCCAGCGGAACATGAACAAGGCGCTCGTCGGTCTGGATGGCAGTGGGCATGGCATCAGGCTTTCTTGGTGAGGCTGGCGATGGCTTCTAGAACTTCCGTGGCGATGATGTCCTTGCGAACATCGCGGGATTCGATGGTGATGTCGGCGTCGCAATAGATGGGGTAACGCTTTTCCATCAGTGCAGCCAGCGTTGCCTTGGGGTTCTCGGTCTTCAGCAAGGGGCGATGATCCCGCTTGTTGACACGTTCCCATAGCACTTCGAGATCGGCTTTCAGCCAGAGCGAAACGCCGCCACGCTTGATATGTCTACGGGTATTCTCATTGATGAAGGCCCCACCACCGGTGGAGACGACCTTGGGTCCACCACGCAACAGGCGCTTGATCACGCGCGTTTCCAGTGCCCGAAATTCCTCTTCGCCATAGCTAGCGAAGAGCTCCGAGATCGTCATGCGCGAGACACGCTCGATCTCGTCATCCGTATCGATGAAGGGGATTCTCAACTGCTGCGCGACCGACCTGCCGATTGCAGATTTTCCCGCACCCATGAGCCCGACGAAGACGATGTTGCGCCTGCCAAGGGCGGCACGCGCTTTTTCTCCCAGGCTCTGGGGAAGAGATAAGTTGGTTTCGCTCATGAATGATGGCCCATTTGGCTTCGGTATCTTCAAATGTTTACCAAGCGTCAAGCCAAATCGCGCCTTATAAGCATGTCGCGCAAAAGTGTGCAGCGGTTTTGCGATAACGACATGCGATGAAACAAGAACCTAAAGCCTAGAGCGCGAATCTGAAAGATCGCGGCGCGCTTTAGGCCATAGAAATAGCCTGGCCGGATGACACCGATTGTTATGCGATAAGGCCAGCCACGCCATGCCCTTGCCAAGATGTTCCCACAGGCAAGGCGACCAAGTGCTGCGGAGTGATCATGCCCACCCTTTTCCGTTTTATCTTCATCCTCGCGGCCATCGCCGGCATCATCTATGGGAGCATGGTATCGCTTGTTTCGCTGGTCAAACCGCGCGAGCGGGAAGTCACGGTGCGTATTCCTTCCGAGCGCCTCAACCCGCCCACACCTTGAGGAGCAGGCAAGCCATGTCTCGCCAGGATCATGCACGACTGGAAGGTTTTCTGGAAATGATGAGCGCCGAGCGCGGTGCGGCGATGAACACGCTTGCCTCCTATGAGCGCGATCTCACCGACCTAATAGCGTTTCTCTCATCGCGCCAGGCGTCGTTGACCGAGGCAACCACAGCCGACCTCTCGGCCTATCTCGCTCATCTCGCCGCCCAAGGCTTTGCCGCATCCTCGCAGGCACGGCGCCTTTCTGCGCTCCGGCAGTTTTACAAGTTTCTCTATTCGGAGGGTGTTCGCGCCGACGATCCGACCGGAATACTGGACGCGCCACGCAAAGGTCGATCTCTTCCGAAAACCATGAGTGTTGCCAGCGTCACAGCACTTCTCGCCAAAGCCGCGGAAGAGGCGAGGCTGGAAGGGCCGGGGCAACTGGGGCGCATCCGCATGCATCTTCTGCTGGAACTGCTCTATGCAACGGGCATGCGCGTTAGCGAACTCGTCTCCTTGCCGGCCAAGGTCCTGCGACACGAAGGCCGTTTCCTGATGATCCGTGGCAAGGGTAACAAGGATCGCGTCGTCTTGCTGTCACGAACGGCGATCGAGGCGATGGAAAGATATGATGAAGCCCGCAAGGCGCTTGCGCCGAAGGGCAAGTCAGACGAAGAAAGCCATTGGCTCTTTCCCTCTGCCAGCAAGGAGGGGCATCTGCCCCGTCAGGTGTTTGCTCGCGACCTGAAGGATGTCGCCATCCGTGCCGGCCTCACCCCGTCGGCTGTCTCGCCGCATGTGCTGAGGCACGCCTTTGCCAGCCATCTTCTGCAGAACGGCGCGGATCTGCGCGCAGTGCAGGAACTGCTCGGCCATTCGGACATTTCAACGACACAAATATACACACATGTGTTGGAAGAACGCCTCCAAGAGTTGGTACAAACGCACCACCCTCTTGCCAAACAGGGCAAAAACCTTGATTAGAGCGACCGGAACCGCCGGGAGAGCCCGGTCAAACCTTGCGCAAAACGATCGGAAACGGATCTCATGCTCAGCTATCTCGACTTCGAAAAACCCATTTCGGACCTGGAAGGCAAGATTCTTGAACTGAAGAAACTGGCCGCAGAAGACGAGAGCATAGATACGTCCGAGGAAATTTCGCGTCTGGAATCGCGCGTCAATGACGCGATGCAGGACATCTATTCCAAGCTGAATGCCTGGCAGAAGACGCAGGTTGCCCGCCACCCGCAGCGCCCGCACTTCATCGACTATGCGAGCGCGCTCTTCACTGACTTCACGCCGCTGGCCGGCGACCGCAAATTTGCCGAAGATGCCGCCATTCAGGCAGGTCTTGGCCGTTTCAACGGTCAGCCAGTCGCCATCATCGGCCAGGAAAAGGGCAACGATACGAAGTCGCGCCTCAAGCATAATTTCGGTAGCCCGCGTCCGGAAGGATACCGAAAGGCGATCCGCGTTCTGGAACTGGCCGACCGTTTCTCTCTACCCGTCGTGACGCTCATCGATACCGCTGGCGCCTACCCGGGTGTCGGTGCTGAAGAACGTGGCCAGGCGGAAGCCATCGCCCGGTCAACGGAAATGTGCCTGAACGTCAAGGTGCCGATCGTGTCCGTCGTCATCGGCGAGGGCGGCTCCGGCGGCGCCATCGCGATCGCCACCGGCAACCGCGTCTACATGCTTGAACACGCAATCTACTCGGTGATCTCTCCCGAAGGCGCAGCCTCCATCCTCTGGCGCGATTCGACCCGCGCCAAGGAGGCCGCGACCAACATGAAGATCACTTCGGACGACCTGAAGGCGCTCGGCGTCATCGACGGGATCATCCCAGAGCCTATCGGCGGCGCTCATCGCGACCCTGCAGGCGTGATCGCCGCGACAGGGAAAACAATCGAATCTGCGTTGAAAGAACTGACGGCTCAAACCGGCAGCCAACTCCGCGCCGAACGCCGCCAGAAGTTTTTGGACATCGGCCGCAGCCTGTAATTCGCTCGACCCTGTTTTCTGTCTGCAAAGGCGCGCCGCTCCCGGTGCGCCTTTTGCTTATCTGTGGTTCACGCTGCCGCGGGATAGGCCTGCCTTCTCGCACACGACGCTTTTGTCTCGCACTAATATGAAATATGAGGAATATTTCATATTTATGACAATAGGAGGCAGTGATGTCGATATCGGCGTCGGTAAGCGATAATTCCCGATCCCCGTTAAGACTTCTGGAAAAGCCGCTGGCGTCCGGCATGTCGCGTGAGGTCTACGCTCTTCCCGGTACCAACATGCTGGTGAAGGTGCAGACAAAGATACCGCCACGCCGCTACTTCCAGAACATCCGGCTGCTGTATTTAGTGCGGCGTTTCTATAAGGCTATCGTGCCGCTGCGGCGCGAATTGCGGGAGTATGAGCGGGTCGCACAAGAAGGCCCCAGAACCGCGCGTCATCTCCAGCATTTTGCAGGCGTCGTTTCCACCGACAGGGGCACGGGAATTCTCGTGAAGGCTGTGCGCCGGAGGAACGGTGCCCTTGCGATGACCCTTCAGGACGCGATCGAGAGCGGGCAATATAGCCAGCAGACGGATGCGGCGCTTTCAGAATTCCTGGACTGGCTGATCAAGAGCGAGATTGTCGCCGTGGACGTGCACCTGAAGAATATCGTCGTGGATGAGAAGAACGGTGCACTCGTCCTGATCGACGGCATCGGAGACAAGACCTTCCTTCCTGTCCGGTCATGGTTTTCCTGGTTGAACAGAAGTTATAAGAAGCGACTGGCCCAGTCGATCTATGCAGAAGTGGCGCACCGCTTTATGAAATCAGCGTTGAGCAACCGGACTGTTCTTCTGCTCTTCGTATTCGCAGGTACGATATTGGGTATCGATATCTCGGATGGCCAGTTGATTGATGGGTAGATTTCAAAGCCGGTCATTCAACAGCTACCGCATTTTCTCATTTAGGTGGCCACGCATCAAACTCTCTGCGGCTGTTCGTGGGAATAAACGAAATAAGACCATCGGGGAGCCGCATAATCTGGAGCATCGACGCGCCCGAAAGTCGGCTGTTGTGCGAAAACTCCGCCGGCAAAACGTGTTGATGCGGACAGGCCAGCGCCAAGGCTCTCAGTGCTTCCTTGACGAAGTCGCACCCTACGACTTGCACGGCGGCGAGCAGGGGTTACCAACGGACCGTGGGCTATTGCGCGCGGGCGGATGGTGCTGACTTGAATGTGCGGATGGTCATGCGTTGTGCGCGGGGCGATTCCTATTGAAATGGGCCGCAGCACAGAACAACTTGCAGCGACCTTATCTCCCCACCTGCTTTTCAGGTCGCGGCAATGCCGACTTCTCTCGCAGGAACCTCTTGGCGGTCGCACGGGAAAAGATTAGGGCGACATCATTGATAGGTATAAATGCATACGCGGCTGTGATCGAAGCGGCTACAACAGCCATCTGCACCAAGAAGCCGTAGTTGTTTCCATAGGTAGACATCAGCGGCGCTCCGATCATCATCATCACGGGGCCGTGAACCAAGTAGAGTGGAAAAGAAATTCGCCCCAACTCCCTCGATAAGCTAGAGCTAAAGAAACTGCGAACGCTAGCAACGCAGATACAGGCGATGGTCAGGCACATCATGCCCATCATTGTCCCGCGGTTTAGAGTGTACTCAAAAATGAAAGGCGAGCTCAGGCCGAAGACCACAATTAGAATCATCGCCCAGCGGGCTATCTCGCCGTCGTATCGTTCCCGCCAGCAATGTGCTATCAGGGCGCCAAAGATGAAAAGGCAGTAGACGCTGTCAAATAATATAAGAACAAGAGAGAGGGTTAGCAGTCCGGCAAATCTAAGGCGCTCTGGCACCAGCGCGACTGCGCCAAGAACAAGGAAAGAGCCGAGAAGCTCCACGCTCATGGTCCAAAGCGGACCAGCGTAGCTGCGTGGGTGGCTGTAGTTAAAAAACACGTCAAACAAGGAGAAGCGGAGCAGGTGCCACAGGGTCGGTTCGACTGCGAAAACATTCCCGAATGGGTCGTACCTCTCAGCGGGAGGCGCTACAAGTCCCAGAGCCCAAGCCAGATGAACAACCGCGGAAATTGCGAAAACTGGAACCATCAATCTTGGATATCTTGCGACGGCAATCCTCTTTAGAAATTGGCTATCATTCCTTTCAAAATACGGTATCGCTAAAGCAAAGCCTGAAACGATGAAGAAAACCATAACCGCGCCAGTGCCATTAAAAAACGGCATAAAATGCAGATAAGAATGGCTGAAATCGTTGAGAGGAAAGCCGTCGCAAAAGACATGGTAGAACAAGACGGCGACTGAACCCCAGCCTCTAATTCCATCCAGAAAATACTGCCTTTGCAATCACGCCGCCTTATCGCTGCTGCACGATCGACTCAGAAAGCTGACAGCGACGTGGCAAGAGGTCGTTTCAATATCAACTTAATTAGATATGTAAAATATAAAATTGAGCCAGTCCTAAGCTGCAAGACAAAGTTAGCACAGATGTTCGCGTCCAATGGATGCCGACGCTAAGCGCGATATGTGTGAAGCTGCCCACGCCAAAAGGGCTCGTGAGGGGGTGAGTTATCGCCGTTTGAGGTCGCAGAAGTAGCCATGCATATCGAACGATCTGCTCGCCACACGGTATGCTCCTACTTCCTCTTTAACAGCGAAGCGTATCTCATACTTCGCGCTAATCACGTCTTCCGCATCATTCTTAGGAGAAAACGTAACTGGGTAAGAGACGCCCTCATCGTTAAAGCCTTCAGGTAGTGGACCAGGGCCATTATGAGAAAGACGCGAGTGTTGTAGGGCAAACATTGTTTCTTGCTGATCGTTGAATGACGTCCGTGTGATATAGAGATGAGGCGCTTCTATCGAGACGAGCCGGCGGAGCATTGCAAGCGGGTCGGGCGTGTATTGCAACGAGCCGCTTGCGAAGACGAGATCCACGACGCCCATATCTTCTTCGGCTTCTTCAATACTCTCAAAGAATCTGAGCCCCCGGCATGCAAGATTTGCGTTTGCCGCCTTTACCATGGCGGGCGTCTCCACAACATTCCATGTAATGTTCTCGGCGGAGCCGAGCAAGGAGCGCGCAGCGAAAAATTGTGTGCCACCGCCACCGCCGAAATCGATTACCGAAAGAGTTGGACCCTTACGCTCGACGGCGGCTAACCCGACAGCAAGACGGAGTGTGTCTATACCAAGGGTGCGAGTACGCTGGAGGTGGTCTTGGTAGATTTTGTTCTTTTGAACCACCACATCAACGACGTTGCTAGATTGATATCCAGTACCATCAGACGCGCTGAGAGCCGCCTCATAGGATGGAAAGGAAAGCTGTGGAGTTCTACCAGAGGCCTTCAAAAACAGCTTTCGCACAACGCCTCCAACCTAAAATACCTCTTCCTGGTTGCGTATATTGTCCCTTGCTAAAAAAATTCAAGGGCGACGCTGGCAAAGCTGGGCCGCTTTCGATCATCGTAGTAAGAGCGCGGTGCGCCGCAATCAGGACGCAAGCGAAATCTTTTCGGCACACGTCGCAGTTTGCCTTGCTGCCTCCCAAGCTCAAAACCCGCCGATACCTGGAGAACGATCTATTGCCGGTTTAGTTGAGTCTAAAATAGGTTTCGGTTAATTCGCGAGTATGAAAGCCGCGCCTAAAATTAGGACACTCGCCACAATTACTTTCTGAGGTGTTGAGGGCCATGTTTGAAGCTTCCAACCTAGATAAGTGTCGCTTTCGTAGTCGGAATAGGGCTTCTCAATTTCGAGGACGTAACGGAGCCAATTGATGAAGTTGCGCATTAACGTCGTCCCTGTGTCCTAATCGGTAGTGCTGTAAAGCGAAAAGGTTGCACGGTTATCTTCTCCTTCGCTGATGAGGCATGTCGTTCACAGTGGCGTTGGAGATATCTTTATTGTAAAATTTTCTAATATAAAACAAGGTATCGAAATGGTCATCCACTTCCAGTTCGGCGGCGCCTTCCGCGGGAACCAACCTAATCTTCGGATGGCTCGACCACACTAGGTTCCGCGTTCGGCAAGCTTGCGAGCGCCTCATTCCGCGAGTGAGGCGGCATGTCTATGAACCGTTGCGGATCAATTAGCGGCGTTCCAGGATTAGTGATTTCCACCCTGTCCGAAAACACTTCCACCATAGGCCGGCGCCGCCGACTGTCATATCTTGGTGGATAAGTGCATTCGCCACGAGTTCGCGTAAAGCAATTTCCGGGTACATCGGGGTTTCAGCTCGAAGTGCTTGGCCGATGTGCTCGTTCTTGGGGAGAAGTCCATTATGAATGAAAGGATACCTTCAAAGCCATTTGCATAACCTCGCTGGCCGTCTCTTCGATTAACCACGTCATTGGCACGACTGGTGCCCCAAGCGGTGCCACGCGGCTCAGCCTATTAGCAAATGTTTGCATTGCGGGCTACAAGTTCCCAGGCGCGAGAACCTGAAGAAACCTGAATTAGCTAGGGTAATTGACGCTGCTTGAACTTGCGGACTGAACGAGTGGAACTATACAACGTCGCCATTGGCGGAAGTCTGCATCAGGCTGATGCAAAGTAGCAAAGGAGCTAATCACGGCCTTGTGAACACCTTCTTACCGAGGCAAGAAAGGCAGGCAGAATAGTGGATAGAATTAGCGGAAAATCAACTAAATTACTGAAAATGCACCATTTTTTGAAGAATTATGGTGCCCCTTGCCGGAATCGAACCAGCACTCCTTTCGGAACCTGATTTTGAGTCAGGCGCGTCTACCAATTCCGCCAAAGGGGCAACTCCGAAGCGTGTCGGTTGGTATGCGGCGGACTATACGAACCGCGGGTCTTTGGTCAACCTGTTTTTGCTGAAAATTTCGTTTGATGAAACTTTGCTAGTCTGCCGCGGGAGCGGCGGTTCTGAGGATTGCAGTTCGGGTGGGACTGGATTAGAGCGATGGTGCTTTCCGCCTAGAAGCGTGACGCGATCGTTCAAGTTCGCTTAGCTTTCTTTGAGGCGTTTTTTGCAAGACCTCTTTCGTCGATACGCTGAACTTTTTGCGACGCGGGATGTCTTAGTTTCTACCCGTTCAGGTGGTTTGCAGGATTTCGGCGTTATGAGGACGATGATGAGCGTAGGTGTTTCAGCAGAAAAAAGCCGCATGGTTTCGGCGTTGCTCGTCACGGCGGGTATGATCTTCACCGTTGGGTCGGCGTTGGGGTTTCAGCATATTGGCGGCTATACGCCCTGCGCGCTTTGCCTTTTGCAGCGTGATCCTTACTATTATGCGATCCCGATCGGCGTTCTTGCCGTCCTCGCCAGCATCTTCAAGATGCCGGCTGCCCTCACGCGGGTGCTGCTCGTCTTGATCGGCGTTGCCATGCTCATTGGGCTCGGGCTTGGCGCCTATCATTCGGGTGTTGAATGGGGTTTTTGGCCGGGTCCGACGACCTGTGCGACCGGCGCACCGTCGATTACCACCAACGCCGGCAATCTCTTGAATGATCTCAACGCCATCAAGGCACCGTCCTGCAACGAGGCAGCGTTGCGTGTTCTGGGGCTTTCCTTCGCGGGCTGGAACGTGATCGCAAGCGCAGTGCTTGCCGGCATTGCATTCTGGGGTGCGAGCCGCAAAAGCGTCTGATCAAAGTCACATACGGACTTAGAGCGCACCGCGATGTGCGAAGCGCGCGGTTCGCTTTAAGCTTTTCGTGTGAATCCCGTTATCGCAACAAGCTGTAGGGCACCGGTCGTCCTATTGGACGCACAAAGTGCGCTCTATCTCTGAGCCTCTACGCATCGTGCTTTCCGAAACTCGGGTTTGATTTTCGGGCCGATCCTGTAGCCGTTGCATAGCGCTTCGTTCGCTCGAAGGGAACGAGAGTCGCAGAAGTCGTGTCTACCTTTGCCGTTTGAAGCAGTCCTGAAAAATCAGGGCTGCAGTTCGGTATCCCAGTAGAGATAGTCCATCCAGCTTTCGTGCAGGTAGTTCGGCGGGAAAGACCGTCCGTTGTTGTGCAAGTCCTGAACCGTAGGCTGGTAGGGATGCTGGTGCGGGAACATGCCGGCCTGTTTCGGTAGCTTGCTGCCCTTTTTCAGGTTGCAGGGAGAGCAGGCCGCCACGACATTGTGCCATGTCGTCTCTCCGCCATGGGCGCGGGGGATGACGTGGTCGAAGGTCAGGTCGTCGCGAGATCCGCAATACTGGCACTCGAACTTGTCGCGAAGGAACACGTTGAAGCGGGTGAATGCGGGGTTTCGCGTTGGCTGGACATAGGTCTTGAGGCTGACGACGCTCGGCAATCGCATCGAAAAACTGGGAGAGCACACCGCGTGGTCATATTCCGCGATGATGTTCACACGGTCGAGGAAGACTGCCTTGATCGCGTCCTGCCAGGACCAGAGCGACAAGGGATAATAACTCAGTGGCCTATAGTCTGCGTTCAGGACGAGCGCCGGCAGGGCCTGTGGTGAAACTGCAATCGTCAAGGGCGTCTCCTGAGCGATTCTGCATCTACATCTGTATATTAGGTCTGTTGTTACAGGATTGTGAAGCCTCTAAATGAAGCGCGGAAAGAAAGGCGGATTTCAGGCAATCGGTAGCGCATCGCGCCGGGTGATCGCGGCGTAATAGGCCCAGAAAACGCGCGCGGCGACTGATTGCCATGGCGACCAGAAAAGCGCCCTTTCGGCGAGTTCGTTTCGGCTCGGGCGGGCGTCCAGCGCGAAGGCGTGCATCACGGCGGCCTGAAGCGCCACATCGCCCGCGGGGAAGATATCGGCGTGCCCGCCGCAGAACATTAGATAGACCTCCGCCGTCCAAGGACCGATGCCTTTCAGGGCCGTCAACCGTTGCATCGCGACGGTTGGTTCGAGGTGGCTGAGTTCGATCAGATCCAGCTCGCCTGCGGCAACTGCCGCGGCGAGTGACAAGAGTGTTGTCCGTTTGGCATTCGACAAGCCGAAGCTTGAGAGGGTCGCCTCATCCACGGCAAGAAAACGCTCCGCTGTCATCACTCCCGTTCCCGCCACCATGCGGCGCCAGATGGCATCGGCGCTTGCCCGGGAGACCATCTGCGAGACGATGATATGCGCCAATCCGGCAAATCCGGCCTCGTTCAGCCTGAGCGGGATTTCACCCGCCCGCTCGATCACCGGTTTCAGCCGTGGATCGATCAGGCGAAGTGCGGACACACCCTCTTCGATATCGGCCGTGGATTGGATGATCTTCATTTCAGAACCCGGTCCATAATGACATTTCGCCGCAAAACGTGGCAGAATACACCATGACTTCACCCATTCGTCAAAACCCAGTCTTTCGCTTTGCGCCCAGTCCCAACGGCCCGCTGCATCTGGGGCATGCTCTTTCGGCTTTCCTGAACCATGATATGGCCGTCGCGCAAGGTGGGCTCTTCCTGCTGCGTATCGAAGATATCGATTTGACGCGCTGCACCCCTGCTTTCGAGCAGGGTATCTATCAGGATTTGCGCTGGCTCGGCTTGACGTGGGAACAGCCTGTTCGGCGGCAATCGGAGCATTTTTTCGAATATCGTGCGGCGCTTGATCGTCTTATCGACATGGGGCTGGTCTATCCGGCCTTCATGAGCCGCGGCGAGATCAAGACTTTTGTTTCGGAGTACGAGTCAGCCGGTCGAGGCTGGCCGCGCGATCCGGATGGCGCACCGCTCTATCCGCCACTGGACAAGGAGCGTGGCCCCCAAGAGGTCAAAGCCTTGCTGGCGTCAGGAACAAATCACGCCTGGCGCCTGAATATGGAGCGCGCGCTGGCGCAGCTTTCCGATCCTTTGGTCTGGTTGGAGTTGGGGCAGGGCAGTGAGGCATCGATCAAGGCCGATCCGGCCGCCTGGGGCGATGTGGTTCTGTCCCGGTCCGATGCCCCATCCAGCTATCACCTGTCTGTCGTCATTGATGATGCGCTGCAGGGCGTGACAAAGGTCGTGCGTGGGCTCGATTTATTCCATGCCACATCCGTGCATCGGCTGCTCCAGGCGCTGCTCGATCTGCCGGTGCCGGAGTATCATCATCACCGCCTGATTCTAGGGCCGGATGGGCGCAAGCTGTCGAAGAGCGAAGGCAGCACAGGGCTGACGGTCCTGCGTGACGCGGGTTATACGCCGTCAGATGTCCGCCGCCTCGTCAGCCTCTAACGCCCGTCTCAGACTGCCGGTGCGGATGCCAGCCTTCACCACCCGGCGAACGCGGTACTTCATCAGCGCCGCATTGACCTCAGCACCCAGCATGAAGATAACGCCGACCATGTAGAGGAAGACGAGGACGATCATCACCGAGGCGAGACCCGCATAGGTGGCGGCATAGTTGGCGAAGGT
>Ga0308161_1003920_pt1 | contig 14035 bp, 13 predicted proteins | sample PhyFR2_FD_201034 | JGI IMG/M metagenome (GOLD analysis project Ga0308161, IMG submission 201034) | Phyllosphere microbial communities from UC Gill Tract Community Farm, Albany, California, United States - DLSLF.R2 | ecosystem: Host-associated > Plants > Phyllosphere > Unclassified | place: USA...
GTTCGTCAACCTGAGTCCTCACCGTGCCGGAAGGGCGTCCGGCGCTTGACCCTCCACGATAGACCGTGACCGCCACCAGGAGGCGCGGGCCGGGAGGCCACGTCGACCAGGCCCGGTAGACTCGTCCGCCGTGACCGAAACCCTGCCTGCCGCCGTCCTGTGGGACATGGACGGAACCCTCGTCGACACCGAACCGTACTGGTTCCTCTGCCAGGTCGAACTGGTCGAGTCGTTCGGCGGCACCTGGAGCCGCGAGGACGGCGACGCCATGATCGGGAGCGGCCTGTGGCAGTCCGCCCGGGTCCTGCAGTCCCACGGGGTCGACCTGACCGAGGACGAGATCATCGACCGCCTGACCACGGCGGTCCTCGAGCGGGCCGCGGTCGAGATCCCGTGGCGTCCCGGGGCGAAGGAACTCCTCGCCGAGCTCCGGCGAGAAGGCGTCCCGACCGCCCTGGTCACCATGTCCATCCGCCGCATGGCCCAGTTCATGGTCGACGCCATCGAGTTCGAGGCATTCGACGCGATCGTCGCCGGCGACGACGTCGAGCACGCCAAGCCGCACCCCGAGGCCTACCTCCGGGGCGCCGCCCTGCTGGGCGTCGACCCCGCCGACTGCATCGCCATCGAGGACAGCACCCCCGGCCTGGCCTCGGCCGTGGCCGCCGGCACCGTCGCGATCGGCGTCGAACACCACGCACCGCTCGCCGACGACGGCCCCTACATCCGCCGCGACACCCTCGTCGGCACCACGGTCGACGACCTCCGCGCGTTGCACCGGGCCGGCCGTGCCGTCCGCGACCAGGCCATCTCCGACTCCTGACCCCGGTGCGCACGCCGCGCCTCCTGCACCCCTCGGGGTGCGACCCGATCGAAAGCAGCACCCTCGCATGACCGCGTTCCGCCGCCAGTCCGGCCCCTTCGTCGAAGGCGACAAGGTCCAGCTCACGGGCCCCAAGGGCAAGATGAACACCATCGTGCTGACCCCGGGCGCCGTGTTCCACACGCACCGCGGCATGATCGCGCACGACGACGTCGTCGGCTTGCCCGACGGGTCCGTCGTCCCCAGCACGACGGGCGACGAGTACCTCGCCCTTCGTCCGCTGCTGAGCGACTTCGTGATGTCCATGCCCCGGGGCGCGGCCATCGTCTACCCGAAGGACGCCGCCCAGATCGTGGCGTTCGCCGACATCTTCCCCGGCGCGACGGTCGTCGAGGCGGGCGTGGGTTCGGGTGCGCTGTCGCTCTGGCTGCTGCGGGCCGTCGGCCCCGAGGGTCGCCTGGCGTCCTTCGAGCGCCGACAGGAGTTCGCCGACGTCGCCGAGGGCAACGTCGCGAGCTTCTTCGGTGCCGAGCCCGAGAACTGGACGGTCACGGTCGGCGACCTGGCCGACGAGTTGCCCGCGGCGATGCCCGACGGGACCGTCGACCGGGTCGTGCTCGACATGCTCGCGCCGTGGGAGAACGTCGACGTCACGGCCGACGCCCTCAAGCCGGGCGGTCTGGTGATCTGCTACGTCGCCACCGCGACACAGCTCTCGCGCACGGCCGAGGCCCTGCGCGCCTCCGAGGCCTTCACCGAGCCCGACGCGTCCGAGACGCTCGTCCGCGGCTGGCACGTCGAGGGCCTCGCCGTCCGCCCCGACCACCGCATGATCGGGCACACCGGCTTCCTCCTCACCGCCCGCCGGCTGGCACCGGGAGCGGTGCTCCCGCAGCTCAAACGACGCCCCTCGAAGTCCGACTACAGCGATGCCGACGTCGAGGCCTGGACGCCCGGCGCACTCGGCGAGCGGTCGGCCAGCGACAAGAAGCTGCGCAAGACGGCACGCCAGGCCCGGACGGCGGCCGAGGCCGCGATCGCGGCGACCGAGGCCGTCGACGGCACCACCGACGGAGCCGGCGCCGACGGCACGTCGACCGGTTCCGCCCCGGCCTGAGCATCATCGAGGGCTCCGACCACCCCCGCTAAGCTGTCCCCGCATCCGAACGACCCGACCGGTCGCCCCACCCGACCCCCCGGTCGCCTCCACGAAATGAGTCCCCGTGCGCAAGATCCCCGCCCTCGTCGTGACGGTCGGCCTGCTCGCCTCGATGACGGCCTGCTCGAGCACGGCCGGCCCCGGCTCTGCCGGCTGCCCTCCCACGGGTGACGCCGCCTCGGTCGTCACCGCGACCGGCGACTTCGGCACGAAGCCCGACGTCGACGTGCCGACGCCGATCGTGACCAAGAAGACCGAGGTCTCGACGCTCATCGAGGGCGACGGTCAACGACTCGTCGACGGCACCCCGGTCGTCATCGACTACACCCTGTTCGACGGCAGCACGGGCCAGGAACTCGAGGACAGCGGTTACGACGGCTCGACGAACGTCCCGTTGACGGTGGGCGGGCAGACGCTCGCCCCGCTCGTCGACGCGTTGGAGTGCTCCACGGTGGGTTCGCGCGTCGCGGTCGCCGTCAAGGCCAGCGACCTCTCGGCATCGATCAACGGCGCCGCGACGACCCCGAACGACGATCCCGACGCCGCCTACGTCGCCGTCGTCGACGTCAAGCGGGCGTTCCTCGCGAAGGCCGACGGGGCCCTCCAGCTCGGCGCGGACGGCCTGCCCGCGGTGGTCACCGCCCCCGACGGTGCACCCGGCATCACGATCCCCGCGGGTGACGCCCCCACCGACGAGGTCGTGCACCTCGTCCGCAAGGGGCACGGTCCGACGTTGACCGCCGACGACTCCGCCGTCGTGCAGTTCACGGCCGTCACCTGGAGCCAGCCGTCCACGGTCGCGGGGTCGACCTGGACCAACGGCGGCTCGGCGACGCCGGTCGACCTCGGCGACGAGCAGATCCCCGACGACATCCGCTCGGCCCTGGTGGGCCAGCAGGTCGGCTCGCAGGTCATGGTCGTGCTCCCCGCGACGTCCGACAGCGGTGGCTCCGCCTACGTGTACGTGTTCGACGTGCTCGGGGCGATCCGATGACCCGGCCCTGCTGAGCCGGTCGCCGTGCCCACTGCCCGCACCCCCCGCGTCCCCGTCGAAGAGCGACTGTTCAGCCTCGTGTTGGCCTTGCTCGCGACGGACTCCGGGTTGAGCAAGACCGAGATCCTGTCGACCGTCCAGGGATACCGCCAGAGGTACTCGCGCTCGGGTGACAACGCCGCGCTCGAGCGGCAGTTCGAGCGGGACAAGGACGACATCCGCGAACTGGGCGTCCCCCTCGAGACGATCGACGACCCGGCGGCGGCAGGCAACAACCAGGCCCTCCGCTATCGCATCCCGCGGGGCGCGTACGAACTGCCCGAGGACATCTCGTTCTCGTCCGAGGAGACCGCCCTCCTCACCTTGGCGGCGATGGTGTGGCGCGAGGGGTCGCTCTCCCACGAGTCCCGACGGGCACTCCTCAAGTTGCGCTCGCTCGGCGGCGCGGCGAGCGTGCCCGAGCTCGAGTACGCCCCTCGGCTCCGTTCCCGCGACGCGGCCTTCGAGCCGCTGCGGACGGCGCTCGACCGGGGCGTCGTCGTCCGGTTCGACTACCTGAAGCCCGGTGACGAGTCCGCCCGCCGGCGCGAGGTCGCCCCGGCAGCCCTGGTGCAGCACCAGGGCCGGTGGCTGGTGTCGGCGGTCGAGGTCGGCACGGGGGCGCTCAAGACCTTCCTCCTGTCCCGTGTCGTCGGCCCCGTCCAGCTGACCACCACCCCGTACACGAGACCCGACGATGCCACGGCCGAGCGCGCGCTGGCCGACCTCGAGCAGATCTGGCGCGATCGCACCGCGACCGTCCGCGTCGAGCCCTTGTCCGACGCCGAGACCCGACTCGGCAAGCGCCGTGGCACGACCCGTCTCGATTCCGACACGCTCCTCGTCCACTGGACCGACGACAACCTGCTCGCCGACGAGCTGGCCTCCTTCGGTCCCGAGGTCACCGTCGTCGAACCCGACGGACTCCGTGCCCTGGTGCGCACCCGCCTCGAGGCCGTACTCGCCGCCCACACCACCGGCCTGGTCGACGGGGGTGCCCGTGGCTGAGCCCCGCGGTGCCCTCCACGCGGCCGACAAGCTCGCCTTCCTGCTGTCGCTCGTCCCGTGGCTCATGGACCACGAGCGAGTTAGCGTGGCCGAGGCGGCCGCGCACTTCGGCGTGAGCGTGGGCGAGATCCGGCGTGCGGTCGAGCTGATCGCCGTCTCGGGCGTCCCTGGCGAGACGACGCAGTACCAGCACGGCGACCTCTTCGACATCGCGTGGGACGACTTCGAGCAGAACGACGTCATCGTGCTGACCAACCTCGTCGCCATCGACGACTCGCCACGGTTCTCCGCTCGCGAAGCGGCCGCCCTCATCGCGGGCCTGCAGTACCTCTCGTCGCTGCCCGAGAACGCGGACCGCGCGGCCATCGCCACACTGATGAGCAAGCTGTCGCGTGGGGCGTCCAGCGAACCGAGCCAGGTGGCCGTCGACCAGTCCGAGACGAACGAGGTCCTGGGGCTCGTCGGCCGGGCGGTCGAGGCGGGCGTCCAGCTCGAGTTCGACTATCGCGGCACCCGGGGGGTCGCGGAACGACGGCGGGTGGATCCGCTGCGGGTCGAGTCGGTCGACGCCGACTGGTACCTCAGGGCCTGGGACCACCTGCGCGAGGCGCCCCGGACGTTCCGACTCGACCGGATCGCCTCCCCGGCGCTCACCGCGACTCCGATCGCTCACCGGGCCGACGACGTCACCCTGCCCGAGACGCTGTTCGAGGGGTCTCCGGACGACCTGGTCGTGGTGCTCGACCTCGACGCCGCCGCGGCGCCGCTCCTCGCGGACTACGGTCCCGACGAACCCGAAACCCTCCCGCACGACCGGGTGCGCCTCCGGTTGCGCGTCAACCGACTCGGGACGCTCTGTCGCCTCGTGGCGGGACTCCCGGGTCACCCCGAGGTCGTCGGGCCCGAGTCGGCGCGCTCGGCCGTGGCCGACTGGGCGCGTCGGGCGATCGAGCGTTACGACGTCGACCCGTCCGTCACTCCCTGAACGTCCGGCTGCGGCACGCCCTGTGCATCGCCTGCGCCGTGCCTACCGCAGACGAGGCCGCACGGTAGAGTGGACGTCACCCTGCCCCGCAAGGAGACCCCATCATGTTCGGAAACGCGCTCTCAGGCTGGCACCTGATCATCATCCTGGCGATCGTCCTGTTGCTCTTCGGTGCGCCGAAGCTCCCGGCCCTCGCGAAGAGCATCGCCCAGTCGATGCGCATCTTCAAGAACGAGGTCAACAGCGACAAGAAGGAGTCGGCCGTCGACGACGACCTCGACGACCGTCCCGTCCGTCGTCCGGACGACTCGTCCGCCCGGTACACCGACGGTCCGACCGCACGCCGCGTCGACGACTCGTACCCGTCGCCGAACCGCGACGTCCCGCCGAAGTCCTGACGCGTGGCCACGACGACGACTCGTGGCGACAGCACCCAGGGGAAGGGCACGGGCCGCAGCCGAGGCCGCGACGGCAAGATGTCCCTCGGGCAACACCTGCTCGAGTTGCGCAAGCGACTCTTCATCTCCGCCCTGGCCCTCATCGTGGCTGCTGTCGCCGGTTGGTTCCTCGCGCCCTTCGTCCTCGACGCCCTGAGGTCGCCGGTCGAGGCGATCGCGGCGGCACGCACGGGTGAGACCACCCTCAACTACTCGAACATCACGGGCGCCTTCGACCTGAAGCTCCAGATCGCGGTCACCGTCGGGGTCGTCATCTCCAGTCCCGTCTGGCTGTACCAGGTCTGGGCCTTCATCGTTCCCGCCCTCGTGCGCAAAGAGAAGCTCTACGCCGTCGGCTTCATCGGCACCGCCATCCCGCTCTTCCTGGGCGGCTGCCTGGCGGGATGGTACGTGCTGCCCCACATCGTCGAGGTCATGACAGGCTTCGTGGACACCCAGGACGCGACGATCATCGAGTCGAAGGTCTACTACGACTTCGTCCTCAAGCTGGTGCTCGCCGTGGGCATCGCCTTCGTCATGCCGGTGTTCCTGGTGCTGTTGAACTTCGTGGGCGTCGTCTCGGCCGCCGCCATCGTCAAGGGCTGGCGGGTGGCCATCCTCGTCATCGTCCTGTTCACCGCGATCGCGACCCCGTCGGCCGACATCTTCTCGATGTTCCTCCTGGCCATCCCCATGATCGTGCTGTTCTTCCTCGCCGCCGGCGTCGCCTGGCTGCACGACCGCCGGGTCGCGAAGCGGGCAGCCGCGCTCGACGCCGAACTCGCGGCGGGGTGACCCGGTGAGCCCCGACCTCAGTCCCGCGGAACGCTTCGCTGCGGCGAAGACGCGAGACAAGACCCCCAAGCTCCAGGCCTTCCGGTCCCGTCTCGGCTTCGCCCTCGACCCGTTCCAGCTCGCCGCGTGCGCCGCCCTCGAAGCGGGCGACAGCGTCCTCGTCGCGGCACCGACCGGCGCCGGCAAGACCCTGGTGGCCGAGTACGCGATCCACCTCGCCATGCAGGACCCGCGGGCCAAGGTGTTCTACACCGCACCCATGAAGGCACTGAGCAACCAGAAGTTCCAAGAACTCGTGGCCGAGTACGGAGCGTCCGAGGTCGGGCTGCTCACCGGTGACACGAACGTGAACTCCCGGGCGCGCATCGTCGTGATGACGACCGAGGTGCTCCGCAACATGATCTACGCCGGGTCCGAGATGTTGACCGACCTGCGGTACGTCGTCCTCGACGAGGTCCACTTCCTGGCCGACCGGTTCCGCGGCGCGGTCTGGGAAGAAGTCATCATCCACCTGCCGCTCGACGTGCGGCTCATCTCGTTGAGCGCCACGGTGTCGAATGCCGAAGAATTCGGCGACTGGCTCCAGACGGTCCGGGGGAGCACCGAGGTCATCGTCTCCGAGGACCGTCCCGTGCCCCTCGACCAACACGTCCTGGTCGGGGGCAAGTTCCTCGACCTCTTCGACTCCTCGGGGCAGGCCGCGACGAACCGGGTCAACCCCGAGCTCCTGCGCGCGACCTCGCTCGGCCGACGCGGCGGGCGGAGCGGTGGTCGTCGAGACGGCCACTCGGCGGTTCGGACCGGCCCCCGGGGCCACGTCGTACCCCCGACGCAGGGCGGTCCCGGTCGCCTCGACCGCTGGAAGATCGTCGAGATGCTCGACGACCAGAACCTGCTTCCCGCCATCTTCTTCGTCTTCAGCCGGGTCGGCTGCGACCAGGCCGTGTCCCAGGTGCTGAGGTCGGGCATCCGTCTCACGACCGTCGACCAGCGTCGCGAGATCCGCGAGATCGTCGAGGCCCGTTGTCGCACCCTGCGCGACGAAGACCTCGCGGTCCTCGGCTACTGGCGGTGGCTCGACGGGCTCGAGCGAGGTGTGGCGGCCCACCACGCCGGCCTGTTGCCGGCCTTCAAGGAAGTCGTCGAAGAGCTCTTCCAGAAGAAGCTCGTCAAGGTCGTGTTCGCGACCGAGACGCTGGCGCTCGGCATCAACATGCCGGCCCGCACGGTCGTGCTCGAGAAGCTCGAGAAGTTCAACGGCGAGGCTCGGGTGCCCATCACGCCCGGCGAGTACACCCAGTTGACCGGTCGTGCCGGTCGCCGGGGCATCGACGTCGAGGGCCACTCGCTCATCCAGTGGCAGCAGGGTCTCGACCCGCAGGCCGTCGCCTCGTTGGCCTCGCGGCGCACCTACCCGATGAACAGCAGCTTCCGGCCGACGTACAACATGGCCGTCAACCTCATCGAGCAGTTCGGACGATCCCGCACCCGCGAGGTGCTCGAGACGTCGTTCGCCCAGTTCCAGGCCGACCGCTCGGTCGTCGACCTGGCCCGCAAGGTGCGGTCGCAGCAGCAGTCGCTCGACGGCTACGCCGCGTCGATGGCGTGCCACCTGGGTGACTTCGGCGAGTACACGATGCTGCGTCGCGAGGTCGGCGACCTCGAGAAGCAGGGGGCGGCCCGGGCCGACTCCCAGTCGCGGGCCGAGCGCGACAAGCGTCAGCGTCGCATCGGCGAACTGCGTCGGCAGGTGCGGACGCACCCCTGCCATGCCTGTCCGGAGCGAGAACAGCACGCCCGCTGGTCCGAGCGCTGGTTCAAGCTGAAGAAGCAGACCGACCAATTGTCGGCACAGATCCGCAGTCGTACCGGCGCCGTCGCCAAGGTCTTCGACCGGGTCACCGACGTGTTGCTCGACCGCGGCTACCTGGTCCCCACGGGCACGAACGCAGGAGGGGCGGGTCGCGTCCCGCGGGACGCCGAGGTCACCGTCGCCCCGACCGGTCGCACGTTGCGGCGCATCTACGGCGATCGCGACCTGCTCGTGGCCGAGAGCCTCCGCCTCGGTGTGTGGAACATGCTCGACGTTCCGTCCATGGCGGCCATGGCGGCCACCCTCGTGTACGAGCCGCGTCGGGACGAAGGCCAGCTCTCCGAGCGGTTCCTGCCTCGCGGCGAGTTCCGTGCCGCGCTCGACGCCACGCAGCTGCTCTGGGCGGAGCTCGACGACCTCGAGCACGAGCACCACCTTCCGGGCAGCCAGCCCCCGGCACCGGGTCTCGCCCTCGCGATGCACCGTTGGGCCCGAGGTGCCGCACTCGATTCTGTGCTCGACGACGCCGACCTCGCCGCCGGCGACTTCGTCCGCTGGACGAAGCAGACGATCGACCTGCTCGACCAGCTGTCGGTCGTGGGGGACCTGCCGGTCGGTCCGACGGCCCGGCAGGCGCTCGACGCCGTCCGTCGCGGCATCGTGGCCTACACCGCGGTCGGCCCCTGACCCTCCTCCCCGACGAGGCCGGACGTCCGCCGAGGACGACCGGCCTCCCAGACGCCGCCACCTAGAATCACGGGGTGTCTTCCCGAGCGACCGACGTCCGACTGCCCCTCTGGCTCGCCCTGATCGTCGCCCTCGGTGCCGGCGCCGTCCTCGACGGCGGCTTCCCGGACGGCGACGTCTGGCCGCTGACCTTCGTCGGCATCGGGTTCGTGCTGGTGGCCCTCCGGGGCCGATCGCTCGGCGGTTCCTTCCTGGTCGGCCTCGTGGCGGGCCTGTCCTTCTACCTGATCCACATCTCGTGGGCGACGCTCTTCCTCGGTGTCGTGCCCTGGGCCGCGTTGTCGACCCTCGAGGCGCTCTTCTTCGCCGCCGGGGCGATGCTCATCACCCTCGCGTACCGCTGGGTCCCGCTCATCTGGCCCGGCACCCTGGGCCGCACGGTCCTCCTGCCCGTCGTCGTCGGGGGGCTCTGGACGCTCCGTGAGTTCGTCGCCGGCAACTGGCCCTACGGCGGCTTCGCCTGGGGTCGCGTGGCCCTCAGCCAGTCCGAGAGCCCGTTCGCCGGTCTCGTCGCCTGGCTCGGCATCTCGGGGCTGTCGTTCCTCATGGTGGCGATCGTCGCCGCACTGATCCAGCTCGCCCTGCAGACGACCGTCCGGGGTTCGACCCGCGTGCTCGCCGCTGCCACGGTCGTGGTCGCCGCCCTCGCGGTGCCGCACTGGCCGACGCACTCCTCGGGCACCGCCACCATCGCCGCCGTCCAGGGCGACGGCGACGCCGGCTACTTCGCCGACCGGCAGTACGGCGACCTGACCAACGCCCAGGTGCTCGCGATGAGCGACCTGCAGGCCCAGCTCTCACGGCTGCCGGAGGACCAGCGCTCCCTCGACATGATCGTGTGGCCCGAGGGAGGCAGCGACCGTGATCCCACCCGCGACGCCACCGGCCAGTACGTCTTCGACGCGATCTCCCGTGGCTACGACGCCCCCCTCGTGTCGGGCGTCATCACCGAGAGCGACGACGGTGAGACCGTCCACAACTCGTCCCTGCTCTGGTCGGGCGGTGGGGTGACGGACCAGTACGACAAGAAGCACCCGGTCCCGTTCGGGGAGTACGTCCCCGATCGCGCCTTCTGGCGGCCCTTCGCTCCCGACCTGATCGACCTCATCGGGCGGGACTACACGCCGGGCACGCGGGACGAGGTCTTCGACCTCGGTGACTTCCGTGCCGGGATCTCGATCTGCTTCGACATCGTCGACGACCAGCTCATCACCAACATGATGGACGAGGGCGCGCAGGTCATCATCGGCCAGACGAACAACGCCGACTTCGGGACCCGTCCCGGGCAGACCGACGAGAACGAGCAACAGCTCGCCATCGCACGCCTGCGGGCGATCGAGACGGCGCGTCCCCTCGTCAACGTCTCGACCGTCGCCTCGACGCGGGCCATCGACGCCTCGGGCAGGACGACCGCGAGCATCCCCGACTACGAGCCCGGAACGATGGTGGCGGTCGTCGACCTCGGCACCGGGACGACGCCCGCCGTCGTGGCGAGTCGAGCGATCGAACTCCTCGTGTCGTTCTTCGGTCTCGCGATGCTGCTGCTGTCGCGCCTCTTCATCGGGACCCGGCGTTCCACTCGTCGACGCCGGCTCGACGAGGCACCCGACCCGATCCTGCCGCGGTGGCGGGTCGTCGACTGACGGTCCGGCTCCGCCGGGACGAGAGAAGGCCCGACCACCGTGAGGTGGTCGGGCCTTCTCGTCGGATCGCTGCCGGACGGGTCGTCAGGCGCCGATCTTGTGCTGACCCTTTCGGGCCCTGAGGAAGTCGAGTCGTTCTTGGAGGAGCTCCTCGAGCTCGTCGCGGCTGCGTCGCTCGAGCAACATGTCCCAGTGGCTCCGGGGGACCTTCACGTCTCCGGCGTCGATCTCGACGGGCTTGCCGTCGGCCGAGAGCAGACGACCCTCTTGGCCGCTCTTGGGCGACTGCCAGATGTCCGGGATCTCGGCGTCCGCAGCGAACACCATGTCGAACGTCTGACCGTCGGTCGTCTGGTAGACGGCCTTCTTGCGGGGCGAGAACTCCACGCCCTCTTCGCTCTGCAGGCTCTGGCTGCCGAGCCTCATTCCGCGCAAACTGCGATCTGCCATTGTGTGGTCTCCTCTCGCGTTGCAATCACCCGTTGTAACCCGTTCTGGCCCTCCGCCGTTCCGGGCCGTGCGATTTCACAGTCCCTTCACAGTGCCCGGGCAGTCTCGGGACGGGGTCACACGGCGCGCCGACGCACCTCGTCGAGCGCCAGGTCGGTGCGATCGGTGACGATGCCGTGCACGCCCAGGTCGAGCAGCCTCACCATGTCGGCAGGCTCGTTGACGGTCCACACGTGCGTCTCGACACCCAGGGCCGCCCACTCGGCCACGCGCGCGGTCGTGACGATGCGGACCGGGCCCTTGCGCTCGGGGACCTGGACGGCCCGGCACCCGGCGAGGGCGCGCCGCACCAGCGACCGCCGGAGACGGGGGAGCGGGACGAGGCCTGCGGCAACCGCCGCGACGATGCCCCGGGACGAGGCCGACGTCGCGACTCCCGGCAGGGCCCGGACCGCCCGCAGACGCCTCCGGTGGTCGAACGAGGTCACCAGGACGCGATCCGTCGCCCGGACGCGTCCGATCGCTCGGACGGCCGGTGCGACGGCCTCGTCCGACTTGAGGTCGATGTTGAACCGGGTCTCCGGGAAGGCGTCGAGCGCCTCGTCGAGGGTGGGGATCTCGTGCTCACCGTCGAGCCGGACCATCTTGACCTCCGCGAGGTCGAGGTCGAGGAGGCGCTCCTCACGTCCCGCGAGCCGCGTCAGGTCGGGATCGTGGCTGATCACCGCGATGCCGTCGCGCGTGGCGTGCACGTCGGTCTCGACGTACGTCGCCCCGGCCGACACGGCGAGGGCGAACGCCAGCATCGTGTTCTCCGGGGCGTCGACGGCCAGGCCGCGATGCGCCAACACCCGGGGGCCGGCCGGAGCGAACCAGCCGGCCGAGATCGGGGGAGCGGACGGCACTACGAGGTCGCCGGAGGAGTGGTCGGCCCGGTGTCCGACGCGCTCGCTCCGGGAGCCGGCCGATCGGCGCCGGCCGCACCCGCGCCTCCGGAACCGACACCGGAGCCGGTCTCACCGGGCGTGGTGACGGTCGGGAAGCCGAGGTCCGGTTCGGCCTCGAGGTCGACGGTCGATGCGAGGTCGGGCGTGACGTCCATCTCGGAGACCTTGGGGGCCTCGGTCGGGGTCCACCCCGGGGCGTTCGGGTCGCGCGGGGCGAAGAAGCCCTGCCCGATGCCCTTCAGGGCCTCGGTCAACTCGCTCGGGATGATCCACATCGTGTTGGCCGAGCCGTCCGCGATCTTCGGCAGGGTCTGGAGGTACTGGTACGCGAGCAGCTTCGGGTCGGGGTCGCCGGCGTGGATGGCGTTGAAGACCGTCGCGATGGCCTCGGCTTCGCCCTGTGCCCGCAGCACCTGGGCCTTGGCGTCGCCCTCGGCCTTGAGGATCGACGACTGTCGCGACCCCTCGGCCTCGAGGATCTGGGACTGCTTGGTGCCCTCGGCGGTGAGGATGGCGGCGCGACGGTTGCGCTCGGCACGCATCTGCTGCTCCATGGAGTCCTGGATCGACAGGGGCGGATCGATGGCCTTCAGCTCGACGCGGCCGACCCGGATGCCCCACTTGCCGGTGGCCTCGTCGAGCACGATGCGCAACTGGCCGTTGATGTTGTCGCGACTGGTGAGGGCCTGCTCGAGGTTCAACCCACCGACCACGTTGCGCAGCGTGGTCGTCGTGAGCTGTTCGACGGCCCCGAGGTAGTTGGCGATCTCGTAGGTGGCCGCCCGGGCGTCGGTCACCTGGAAGTACACGACCGTGTCGATCGAGACGACCAGGTTGTCCTCGGTGATGACGGGCTGCGGCGGGAACGAGACGACCTGCTCGCGCATGTCGATCAGCGGCCGCACGCGGTCGATGAACGGCACCAGCAGGTTGAGCCCGGGGGAGAGGGTCTTGTGGTACCGCCCCAGACGTTCGACCACGCCGGCACTCGCCTGCGGGATGATGCGGACCGAGCGGAAGAGGATGACGAGGACGAGCACGACGACGATCGCGACGACCACGATCGTGACGACGGTTCCGGCACTGATGGTGTCCATGGCTTCAGGACCTCTCTGCGGGGGCGACGAAGGCGGTCGACCCCTCGATGGCGGTCACGACGACCGGGGCCCCGGTGTCGAGTGCGAGGTCGGCGCCTGCCGACGTCGCGGGGGAGGACAGCACGCGGGCCGTCCAGGTCTCGCCGTTCGACAGCTTGACCTGGCCGGGGTCGGAGCCGATGGGCACGACGACCGTGCCGCGCAGCCCGAGCAGCGCCTCGACGTTGCTGGGGGTCGGATCGCCCCCGCGGCGGAGCGCCCGCAGCAACGGCGGCCGCACGGTGAACAGCAACAGGACCGCGAGGACGGCCGCGATGATCGCCTGCAGCCACCACGGGGCACCGAAGAGGCCGGCGAGCAGCCCGCCGACGCTGCCGATGGCGAGCATGAGGAAGGTGAATTCGAGCGTCGTCACCTCGACGATGACGAACACCAGGATGAGCGCGATCCACGCGACCCATGCGTAATCGTTCAGGACGTCCACGTCGACCTTCTCTCGTTCCCCTGTTATGGAAACTACCACCCACCACCGACGGTGACGAGGGGGATTGGTAGGGTCGAGTCCGGTCCACGGGCCGATCGAACCCCGCACAGTCTGGAGCACGCCTTGTCCAACCCCCTCGCCGCAGAGTCCCTCGCCGGAGCCCGAGTCCTGGTCACCGGGTCGTCCCGGGGGATCGGCGCCGACACCGTGCGGTACTTCGCCGAGGCCGGTGCCAAGGTCGTCGTGAACTACCGCAACAAGGAGAAGCGCGCGCTGCAGCTCGTCTCGAAGATCGAGGAGGCCGGCGGCGAGGCGATCGCCATCGGGGCCGACCTGACCGACGAGGCCAGTCTGACGACGATGTTCGAGACCGTGCGCGAGGCCTGGGGCGGCCTCGACGTCCTCGTCATGAACGCCTCGGGCGGCATGGAGACGGGCATGGCCGAGGACTACGCGCTCAAGCTGAACCGCGACGCCCAGGTGGCGCTGCTGACCGCGGCCCTGCCGCTGCTCGCCCCGGGCTCGCGCGTCGTCTTCGTCACGAGTCACCAGGCCCACTTCATCCGCACGACCGAGACGATGCCCGAGTACCTTCCCGTCGCCCTGAGCAAGCG
>Ga0308161_1003923_pt1 | contig 14031 bp, 12 predicted proteins | sample PhyFR2_FD_201034 | JGI IMG/M metagenome (GOLD analysis project Ga0308161, IMG submission 201034) | Phyllosphere microbial communities from UC Gill Tract Community Farm, Albany, California, United States - DLSLF.R2 | ecosystem: Host-associated > Plants > Phyllosphere > Unclassified | place: USA...
GCTTAAATTTTGTGGGCACGGGTAAACATATGCTAGATATCATTGTTGTCTTTGTAGGCGCACTGGCGCTGCTGTTCGCCGCGCGAAAAATTGCCCGTCGGGTTGGCCTGGTCGACAAGCCGAACGCTCGCAAGCACCACTGTGGCCACATCCCGCTGGTGGGTGGGGTCTCTATCTATTTTTCTCTGTGGCTACTATATGGGTTGCAGCCCGGATGGCTGCCCGGTTTTCCAGTCTATATGCTGTGCATCACGCTGCTGCTGCTGGTCGGCGTGATTGACGACCGCTTTGACCTGCCGGTGATGCCGCGCATGCTGGTGCAGGCCGGGGTGGCGGGGATTATGATGTGGCAGGGGCTGGCGATTGACTCGCTGGGTACCTTCCTGTTTGGCTATCCGCTGATGTTGGGCGCGCTGGGATACGTGGTTACGCTGTTTGCCGTGATCGGCTCGATTAACGCCTTCAATATGGTTGATGGCATCGACGGCTTACTCGGTGCCCTGGCCAGCGTGGCCTTTGCCACCCTGAGCATGCTGTTCTTCTTCGGCGGACAAACGGAGCTGGGGATGTGGTGCCTGGCGCTGGTGGTGGCCTGCGTGCCCTACATTCTGCTCAACCTCGGGGTGCCGTGGGGGCGGAAATTCAAAATATTTATGGGTGATGCCGGCAGTATGCTGATTGGCTTCACCGTAATCTGGTTACTTATCCTTGCCTCTCAGGGCGAAGACGCGGTGATGGCTCCGGTGACCGCACTGTGGATTATCGCTCTGCCATTAATGGATATGATCCGCGTGATGATCTCCCGCGTACGCCGCGGCAGCAGCCCGTTCCGCCCCGATCGCGAGCACCTGCACCACATTCTGATGCGTGCCGGATTCAGCGGGCGTATGACCTTAGCGATCATGACTTCAGGCCAGCTGTTTAGCGGCATGCTCGGTATTATCCTCGAAGGTTGCCATGTGCCGGACAGCTGGCAATTTGCGATTTTCTGCCTGAGTTTTATCTCGTTTATTTATGGCGTACGCACGGTGGCGAGAATAAAGCTGACTGCTGACAGTATTATGACGGTGAAATAAAAATTCATCTGATGCAGAAATAAAATTGAATACAGTGAGAATATAAGCGTGAAAATTTTAGTGACGGGCGGAGCCGGATTTATCGGCTCGGCCGTGGTTCGCCATATTATTATGAACACCTCTGACAGCGTCATCAATGTCGATAAATTAACCTATGCCGGTAATCTGGAATCTCTGGCGCAAGTCAGCAGCAGTGATCGCTATGCCTTTGTGCAGGCAGATATCTGCGACGGCGCGGCAATGAGTGCCATCTTTGTTCAGCATCAGCCTGATGCGGTGATGCATCTCGCTGCGGAGAGCCATGTTGACCGCTCAATCAGCGGCCCGGCAGCATTTATTGAAACCAATATCGTGGGTACCTATGTCCTGCTGGAAGCGGCGCGCAGCTACTGGAATGGATTAGATTCAGACCGTAAAGCCGCGTTTCGCTTCCACCATATCTCGACGGATGAAGTGTATGGCGACCTGCCGCATCCTGATGAAGAGCCAGCGGGTAGTGCACTCCCCCTGTTCACTGAAACTACGCCGTATGCACCCAGCAGCCCTTACTCTGCGTCAAAAGCATCCAGCGACCATCTGGTGCGCGCCTGGCTGCGCACCTATGGTTTCCCGACAATCGTCACCAACTGTTCCAATAATTATGGCCCATACCACTTCCCGGAAAAACTGATCCCGCTGGTGATCCTTAACGCGCTGGATGGCAAAGCGCTGCCGGTATACGGCAAAGGCGATCAAATCCGCGACTGGCTGTATGTAGAGGACCACGCGCGCGCGCTGTATACCGTGGTGAAGCAAGGGCAGATCGGCGAGACCTACAACATCGGCGGCCACAATGAGAAGCAGAATCTGCAGGTAGTAGAAACCATCTGTGACCTTCTGGACGAACTGGTGCCTAAAGAGTGCAGCTACCGCCAGCAGATTACCTATGTTGCCGACCGCCCGGGCCACGATCGCCGCTACGCCATCGATGCCGCTAAGATTGCCGCAGAACTTAACTGGCAGCCGCAGGAAACCTTTGAAAGCGGGATCCGCAAGACGGTGCAGTGGTATCTGACTAACAGCGAGTGGGTTAGCAATGTGAAGAGCGGGGCTTACCAGTCGTGGATTGAGCAGAATTACAGCGAACGTCAGCCATGAATATTCTGCTATTCGGGAAAAATGGACAGGTGGGCTGGGAGTTACAACGCTCCCTGGCACCGCTGGGTAACGTCACCGCGCTGGCAACATCCTCTACTGAATACTGTGGTGACTTCACTAACACTGCGGGCATCATTGCCACCATCCGCGCCCTTCGACCTGACGTCATCGTTAATGCAGCCGCTTACACTGCCGTTGATAAAGCGGAAGGTGAGCCGGAACAGGCAAAGTTGATTAATGCGGTCACCGTTGAGGCCATCGCTAAAGAAGCTCAGGCACTCGGGGCATGGCTGGTGCATTACTCCACTGACTACGTTTTTCCCGGTAACGGAGAGCAGGCGTGGGCAGAAGATGATATCACCGGGCCGCTCAACGTTTACGGTGCAAGCAAACTGGCGGGTGAGCAGGCCATCCAACGGCATTGTCCTAAGCATCTTATCTTCCGTACCAGTTGGGTATATGCCACCAAAGGCAATAACTTTGCCAGGACGATGTTGAGACTGGCAAAAGATCGCACTGAGCTGGGGATTATTAACGATCAGCACGGGGCACCCACTGGTGCAGATCTGCTGGCTGATTGTACTGCCCATGCCATTACGGTTGCCCAGCGTGACTCTTCGGTTGCCGGTCTTTATCATCTGGTTGCTTCAGAAACTACCACATGGTTCGACTACGCGAGTCTGGTCTTTACTGAGGCAAGAAAGGCGGGTGTTGTGCTGGCGCTCACTGAGGCGAAACCCCTGCCAACCAGCAGCTATCCCACTCCGGCTCAGCGGCCGTTAAATTCTCGCCTTGATAACGCAAAGTTTCAGCAAACATTTGGGCTTAACCTGCCAGATTGGCAGGCAGGTGTCCGACGCATGCTCGAAGAGCTTGCAGCGTTAAAGGCAATTTAACCCTACATTCACATTCTGAGATTTGCTCAGAGTGACAGATTAGAGATACCCAATGCGTAAAGGAATTATTCTGGCGGGCGGTTCCGGCACCCGCCTGTACCCGGTCACGATGGCCGTCAGCAAGCAGCTGTTACCTATCTACGACAAGCCGATGATCTATTACCCAATCAGCACCCTGATGCTGGCGGGAATTCGCGATATTTTGATTATCAGTACCCCGCAGGATACACCGCGCTTTGAGCAACTGCTGGGCGATGGCAGCCAGTGGGGCCTTAACCTGCAATACAAAGTACAGGACAGCCCGGACGGTCTGGCGCAGGCCTTTATTATCGGCGAAGAGTTTATCGGTGATGACAATGTAGCACTGGTGCTGGGCGATAACATTTTCTACGGCCATGACCTGCCGAAAGAGCTGGAAGCTGCAGTAAACCAGAAATCTGGTGCAACGGTCTTTGCTTACCACGTCAACGATCCAGAACGTTACGGCGTAGTTGAGTTTGATAAAGAGGGTATCGCCGTTTCCCTTGAAGAGAAACCGCTGGAGCCGAAAAGTAACTATGCGGTGACCGGGTTATATTTCTATGACAATAGCGTAGTCAAGATGGCGAAGAGGCTGAAACCGTCACCACGCGGTGAGTTGGAGATTACTGATATCAACCGCCTGTATATGGAGCAGGGCAGTCTCTCTGTTGCCATGATGGGGCGCGGCTATGCGTGGCTGGATACCGGTACCCATCACAGCCTGATTGAAGCCAGTAATTTCATCCAGACAATCGAACAACGTCAGGGCCTGAAAGTCTCCTGCCCGGAAGAGATTGCCTATCGTAAAGGTTTTATTGATGCGGAGCAGGTCAAAACGCTGGCTGCACCTCTGTCGAAGAATGAATATGGGCAGTATCTGCTCAAGATGGTGAAAGGATACTGATGCCATGAACGTGATTAAAACTGATATTCCTGATGTACTAATCTTTGAACCCAAAGTGTTTGGCGATGAGCGTGGTTTTTTCTTTGAAAGTTTCAGCCAGAAAGTGTTCGAAGAAGCGGTAGGGCGCAAAGTTGAGTTTGTTCAGGATAACCATTCTAAGTCTTCCAAAGGTGTTCTGCGCGGACTGCACTATCAGTTAGCGCCACACGCGCAGGGAAAATTAGTGCGTTGTGTTGCTGGTGAAGTATTTGATGTAGCAGTTGATATCCGTAAGGATTCTGCGACGTTTGGTAAATGGGTCGGGGTTAATCTTTCTGCCGAGAATAAACGCCAGTTGTGGATACCTGAAGGTTTTGCGCATGGTTTTCAAGTATTGAGTGAAAGTGCTGAGTTTGTGTATAAAACTACTAATTACTATCATCCTGAAAGCGATAGAGGAATAATTTGGAATGATGAGAAACTAAATATTCAATGGGTAGGTTTAAATGAAATAATATTATCTAACAAAGACCAGAGTATGCCAAGTTTAGATTTCCGTTAATTAACACTGCATTATAATTCTGGTTAGATATCATGATAAAAAACAGCTTTATTCGAAGTGTTTTTATATTAGCATCTGGGACGGCATTGGCTCAAATTATCAACTTGGCTTTTATACCTATTATCACTCGTCAATATGGACCAGAAGCTTACGGTATGATGGGTAGCTTTATGTCTGTAGTGAATATACTTATTCCACTCTCAGCCCTGAGCTACCCGATAGCAGTTGTTTTACCTCAGCAGCGTATGATGGCAGCTACGCTTGTTAGATTGAGCCTATATTTGGGAGTAATGGTAGCAGCTACATCCTTAATAATGTTTTTTTTTGTTAGATTATTATTTCCTGAAGTAATTAACACAGAGAAGTTTCCGTTGTGGTTCTGGATGCTCATACCTATGATGCTGCTGATACTACCTTTCCAACAAAGCGGCCAGCAATGGCTTATAAGAACAAGAAGCTACAAACAGATTGCCCAAATTTCTGTGGTGCAAGCTGGAATATTAAACACATTGCGTGTTTGCGGTGGTTTATTAGTTCCTTTACCTATTACTCTGGTATTAATTACAGCAGTTGGATACCTCCTTCAGGCTTTACAATTATTTTTACGTTCACTACGCACTGGTCTTGTATTCAACTCGAGATGGTTTTGCGCCCGGGTAATAAAATTAGCTGCATCGCGATACTATGACTTTCCATTATATCGAACCCCTCAGGTACTGGTGAATTCTCTTTCGCAGAGCCTGCCAATTTTTATTATTGCATGGTATTTTGGCGCAGCAGAAGCAGGGTTTTATACTCTTGCACAAACTATTCTTGGTGCACCAGTGACTTTATTAAGTAGCGCAATTAGTAATGTTTATTATCCGAAGGTGAATGAAAAAGTAACTAGCAATGAGATGATTTTCCCCTTTGTTAGTAAATCAACTTTGCTAATGTTATCGGCCTCTTTTCTGATTTATATTATAGTCATCTTTTGTGGTCCGTGGCTTTTCTCGCTAATATTTGGAGGTAAGTGGCATATGGCAGGTGAGTATGGGCGTTGGATGGCAATATACTGTGTTTTCTGGCTGGGAGCAAGACCGGCTATTGATTCTATACCCTCACTGAAAATCCAGCACCTCTTCCTTGTGTATGAGTTAACTTCCCTTATATTAAAATGCACGGCACTTTTTGCTGGGGTCTACTTTATTAGAACCAGCTTAGGTTCGATGGCGCTTTTTTCTATTGTTAATGCGCTGGCATATTTTTCACTGATTGCTATGGTTCTTATTATAGCAAAAAAACTAGATTTGAAAAAAATGGAAGAATGTAATGCAAACTGAAGGGATTACCCGAAGTCACACTCCTTATGAAAAATACAATCTACTACTTATAAATGTCATAATTTACCTTAGTTTGTTTAGTGTTGCTTTCCGTATATTGGCGCTTGCTCTTATTACAATGGTTCTAGCAACTTTACTGCTGGTATCGAAGTTTAGAGCAAGAATGCAAAGCTATTTGGTTATTGGTTTTTTTCTGGTTTTTTTTCTTTTGTATTACTTTTTAGGGATTGGCCATTTTGAGCGTGGGCCTGAAAAATTCACTAATTTGATTTTGTTAAATTTGTTTTGTTTTATGTTTTTCTTTATGCTTGGCTACTTTGAAGCTAAAAAAAATATAAATAAATACATAAATTTCTTTAGTATAAGCAGCATGCTTTATGTTTATTTGGTCTGTATTTATAGCCAGTTAAATGGCTATCCTGGATATAATCTTGTTTATGACGTAGTAAATGGTAGTGAAGAAAATTCACCTTTGTATGCATTACAGTTGGTTATCTTCAGTGTAGTATACATTAATAACAACAAGGTCAAGGGTAATTTATTAACTATCATCATTATATCATTGCTTACATTTTATTTCAGTGCAATTTATCTAGGTTCGCGTGCTGCATTTATCTTACTGGTTTTATATTTCATTTTAACATATAGATATAATCTAAAGCGTATATTATTATCCATGATGTTTCTTTTGATTTTAGCGATGCTATACATATTCTCGATCGATAGTTTATCTTGGTTAAATATACAAGACTTTGGCGGTTTTTCTCAGCGTGGTTTAGATAGCCCACGTTTTAGTATGTTGGTTTATGGTATTGAAAACTTTCTTAACTATCCAACCGGAGGCTTGAAAGTGCAGGCCGAGGGTTACACTGGGATCTGGTTTCATAACATGTTCCTGGACTTAGTAAGAGTATCGGGTTTTTATGTGATGTTTATGTGGCTAGCAGTGCTGATATTCGTTGGGATAATTTTCTTAAAATTCCGAGAAAAAAACCATAACTTAATTATATATCTTATCTTAAATATTGCACTTATGCAGGATCTCGCATTTGATGGCTTCTTTAATATTATGGCGTTGGAATTCTATTTAATTGGAAATGCTGTCTGGCTAGCTTTTGGCCGCCAGCAAAAGATGAGTCAAATATAATGATTAATAATACATTGTTTATCAATGAGTCTCCTGTTTATGGTGGGCATGAGGAGATGTTTATAAGAATACTGACCTACTTAGATCTAGAAGATGATCAGGAAGTTACAATAATTACGAATTCAAAAAATAAAAAGTTTAATGAAGAGTTAGAAAGAATTAAATGCGAAAAAAAACGAAAGATAAAAATACTATCTCATTCATTTATGGGACTACCTGTTCGGCCAATGACTAATCTTCTGGCATGGCACGATGCACTAGTAATTTATCGCGCTATACGCAGTGGTTGCTTTAACCAAGTAGTTGTAGTACAAGGCACAATTGAAATTGGTGGATTGTCATTGTTTGTGGCAAAGTTGGCTGGTTGCAAAGTGATTACGTATATTCCAATTACTAAGCGCAGTAAGTCACTAGGTGTTAAATTCGGATGTCTAAGAGACTATATTAATAAATATTTTTACTATAAGTTGCCAGATTTATTTATTACAATCTCTTCTTTCAATAAGAAAGAGCTGGTCACGGATTTTAACGTTAATGCTGAGAAAGTTGAAATTGTTTATAATTTTACAGAACACTCATCAGAAGTCTCATTGACTAGTCAATCGATAAAACTTCCTTCAGGTATTAATTTCTTGTTAATTGGTCGCATAGATTTTTTACAAAAAAGGCAGGATAAATTTCTGTATAGCTTTTTACGTTTAAAGTCGGGGCGAAATGTTAATTTGCATATCGTTGGTGACAATGATAGTACTGAATCGAATACATTGAGAGCTAACTTTCAAAAACAAGAGAATATTTTTTTCCACGGGTGGAGGGATCCATTTGAAATTGCAGTTCTCATCCGCGAGTCTGATGGAGTAATCCTACCCTCATTATTTGAAGGTGTACCACTTGTTATGATTGAGGCGGTGAAGATGCACAGAGTAGTTTTTGCCAGTAACGTTGATGGAATGAAAGAATTTTTACCAGCGGAATGGCTTTTTGATGCGAACGATCTTTCTCAGGCAGTGAAGCTTATGGAACAAAGTAAGCTATGTAAGTTTTCTAATGATAAGAAACTTGATGCTCTTAAAACAGATTTTGAAGATAAATTTAATGCTCAACAGACATGCTCTGCATTTCTTAAGATAATTTCTAGATAGGCTCTTAATGAAAATTTTATTAGATTGCAGGCTTATGACGGCTAGGCCAACAGGTATTTCAAGGTATTCAGAAAAGTTATTATCCTATTATGTTGAAAAATATGGTTACGAAAATATTACTGCCCTAGTCAACGAGTTTCATCCAGATATAAAATGTCAACAACATAAAACTAATTTAAAGCCTTTTAATATATTACACTGGTTGAAGTTCCCGCTCTGGTTGAGAAATTTAAAATTTGATTACTATATAAGTTTCCATTATTCCGGTCTTGCATACAAGGTTAAGGGTATAAAATCAGCAATCACTGTTCATGATATGATGTTTGAACTGGTTCCAGGCTTTTTTAGTGGGAGAGTTAAAAAATTAATAGGGAAAATTTATTTTCGGTTTATAGTTAAACGTAGTATGGGATGTAGTAATGCCGTGCTGAGCGTTTCCGAAACAACACGCAAAGATGTCAAAAGTTTGTACGGTTACGATTCAGTAGTCACTGGTGAAGGTCTTTTCCTTAATGCTGCTCCTAATTCGGATATAATATCTCAGCTAAAATTAAATGATAAAAGTTACTATCTTTATATTGGTAATAATAGACCTCATAAAAATATTGGCAGTCTTCTTAAAGCCTTTGAAATAATTCATCAGCAACATCCTGAGCGCTCATTAGTATTGGTAGGGCATCGCAGTGATGTGATGGCAGAAGGAGTCATTTATCCTGGTTTTGTCAGTGACGAGCAATTAGTGAGTTTATATCAGCATGCAAGGGTGTTTGTATTTCCGTCATTGTATGAGGGTTTTGGATTGCCAATTTTGGAAGCACTGTCAAATAATTGTGCTGTTATTGCTTCTGACATTCCTGCATTCCGTGAATTCGAGAACGATAACATTATTTACTTTGACCTCAAGCATCCAACATCACTCTTAGATAAAATGTCAGCAGAAGTGATTTTCAACTCAAGCGAGGCTTCAGTTATTCTTGATAGATTTAGCTGGGCTAACACCTATCGAAATCTCGACCTTTTTTTGGAGAGATTTATATGAAGCAGGTATTTGTTTTACACGATTTTGATGGGAAACCATATTTTAAAGCATTAGAAACTGTAGCTAATGTAACCTATCTTAATACTCGCCCTTTTCGTTTTTTGTTACGGGATCTATTTAAGTATAAGAAGGTGCAAGCCGAAACTATACAATCACTTCTGTTCTTTTTTAAAATGCCGTTCGTCAAAGACAAGGTTATATTGCTAGGGATGGCACCATTTAACTATCGTATGTTGATTTATGGTTGGTTGTATATACGCAATAAAATGGTGTTGCATACTTCTTGGCATGAATGGAACGGAGCAGTACCATTTAATTATTCCCACCCATTGAAGAGTGTTTTGAAAAAAGCGTGGCGCTATTTTTTAACGCGCTTTGCATGCACTGTGGCTGTGACACAGCAAACGGCTAATTCATTTAGTACGTTTCTACCTGATGTTTCCGATAGAGTATTAACAATTCCCCATGTTGTAGATATTGAACGTATATCAGAAAAAAAATTAAAGGATAAATGGCAGGGGCAGGCTTTAAATTTTCTTTTTACTGGCCGTCTCACTCAAGCCAAAGGTGTTAATCAGTATTTACAACTCGCTGAATTTGCTTGCCAGCAGGGTAATGGCTTTAAATTTCACATTGCGGGGCGTGGAGAGCTGGAACAAAACATTCTTGGCTTTATGAATACACACGCAAACCTTTACTTTCATGGTTTCATCAGTGACCGCAAGCAGTTGAAAGAACTTATGGCCCAGAGTCATATTTTACTTCTGCCATCGCGTAGGACTAAAGGTTGGGAGGAATTATTCGGTCTGGTGGTAATTGAGGCTATGAGTCAGGGATGCGTAGTAATTGCATCAGATCACATAGGTCCTAGTGAAATAATAACGCATGAAGTGGACGGTATGTTAACTCATGAGAATAAATTTTTCCCAACTGTCAAACTCGTGATCGACCAAATCGGGGTTGATCGGCTAAAGTATTTTAACTATGCGCAAAGAGCTGTCATGACAAGTGAAAAATACTCATTGGATAAGGTTTCGCTGAAGTGGTCTGCGATGCTTGAGAATTTATGATTATTTGGGTATGCCATGAATATTTATATTAGTGTTGTGTCGCACGGTCATGCTGAGCTTATTAAGGAAATCAACTGTCTGCCAGAACTCGCAAAGCATTGTCAGGTTGTTGTAAAATGTAACAAGCCGGTTGACTCTCTGGCTTTAAATGACTGGTGCCTTTCAAATAATATCCATCTTATATCTGAATCTTATGGTATTGGTTTTGGTGCTAATAACAATATTGTATATCATTATTGCGAAACTGCACTAGACATGAATGAAGATGATTACTTCATTGTGCTTAATCCTGATTTGTCAATCTCCGCTGAGCAAGTCCTACTACTAACTCAGTACATGCAGGTTGATAATGTAAAGTTTGGCGCAATAAACCTATTCAAAGATCCAGAGATGACGCTGTACGATAATTCAGTCAGACAATTCCCAGCTTTAAAGGATTTTATCAAGTCTTTCATCTTTAGAGTGAATGACTGCATTATTGATAAGTCGCAGATTTCGACTCCATCAAAGGTAGATTGGACTGCAGGCTCTTTTATGGCAATAAATTCTGGGTTATATAAGACGCTGGATGGTTTTGATGAAAGATATTTTATGTATTGTGAAGATATAGATATATGCTACCGTTCATCATTATCTGGTGTGCCGGTTGTTTACTACCCTCATGTTAGGGCAGTACATTTGGCGAAGCATGCAAATAGGAGTTTTTTTTCACGCCATTTCATCTGGCATTTGACCAGTGCATTCAGATTTCTTGTTTTCAAATTCAATAATAAGTTGCCCAAAATATGATTATTCCTGTAATTATGGCTGGTGGTAGCGGCAGTCGCCTATGGCCGCTGTCGCGTGCGCTGTTCCCAAAACAATTTCTATCATTGTTTTCAGAAAAGAGTTTACTCCAGGATACTTTACTGAGGAGTTATAATTTAGCGCCCAGTCATCCTATTATTATTTGTAATAATGAACATCGATTTTTGGTGAAAGAGCAGTTATTAGAAGTAGGTATCAACAATGCTGAAATTGTACTTGAGCCTTCAGCAAGGAATACCGCGCCTGCCATTGCCTTGGCTGCATTTAGTGCAATGGAGCGCTCGGTAGATGCAGTTATATTAGTCATGCCATCAGACCATTTAATTGGTGATAACGAAATATTTTCTGAGAAATGTCATATTGCTTATGACTCTGCAATGAATGGGAAGTTAGTCACTTTTGGAATAGAAGCTACAGCGCCCGAGACTGGCTATGGCTATATTAGCGCTGGTGACGAATTAGAGCCAGGCGTATTCGCGGTCAAAAATTTTTTTGAAAAACCGGATATGGCATTAGCACATACTTATATCTCAAGTGGAGATTACACTTGGAATAGTGGTATTTTTTTATTTAAAGCTAGCACCTATCTTTCTGAGTTGAAAAAATATCGTCTGGATATCTGGCAAACTTGTCAGGAGGCCTTCGCGCAGTCTTGGCGGGATCTTGATTTTATACGTCTGCCTACTGAACTATTTTCTTCTTGCCCAGCTGAATCAATCGACTATGCAGTGATGGAAAGAACAGATAATGCTGTTGTAATTCCAGTGAACTTTGCTTGGAGTGACATTGGTTCATGGTCAGCACTTTGGGATATAACACCTAAAAACAATTGTGGCAACGTCATTCATGGCGATATATATACCTATGACTCTCATAATAACTACTTGTCTGCACAGGACAAGTTTGTAGCCTGTATAGGCATTGATAATGCAGTTATAGTCGAGACTAGAGATGCGGTTCTAATTGCCGACAAAGATCGAGTTCAGGACGTAAAAAAAGTTGTAGAATATTTAAACATAAATCATCGTGTAGAGAGTCAAAGCCATCATAAACAATATCGACCTTGGGGAAATCATGAAACTCTTTCCACAGGTGCTCGTTACAGCGTTAAACATCTTATTGTTAAGCCAGGTGAGCGAAGTGCTTCTCAGATACATTATCACCGCTCAGAACACTGGATTGTAGTTTCTGGTACTGCCTGTGTAGTTCGTGGAGAAGAAACGTTTATTTTGTCAGAAAATCAGTCAACTTACATACCAATAGGCGTACCACACTATTTTGAGAATCCAGGTAAGATCACGCTAGAAATTATTGAGGTGCAGACGGGGTCTTATCTAGCAGAAAATGATGTATTAAGGAACAGCGAAAAATGAACGATGTGGTCAAGCTCAATTGTTTCAAATCTTACGATATTCGCGGACGGTTAAACGAAGAGCTTAACGAAGATATCGCCTGGCGTATAGGGCGTGCATTTGCTGCGTTGTTTAAACCTGTAACTGTGGTTGTCGGTGGTGATTCACGATTGACAAGCAAAAGCTTGAAAGCATCATTGACACGTGGGCTGCTGGAGTCAGGTGTTAACGTTATCGACATCGGTCTCTCAGGAACTGAAGAGATTTATTTTGCTACCGGCTGGTTGAATATTGATGGTGGAATTCAGGTGACAGCCAGCCATAATCCAATCGATTATAACGGTATGAAGATAGTACGTGGTGGCGCGCGTCCCCTAAGCGGTGATAAAGAACTGCGAGAATTGCAGAAATGTGTAGAAGAGAATAATTTTCCGCATTTAAAAAATACTAATCCCGGGAACTATTCACAACGCTGCCTCAAAAATGAATATGTAAGTCATCTACTGTCATTTATAACTGGCGAAAATTTAAAGCCACTAAAATTAGTTATCAATTCAGGTAATGGTGCTGCTGGTCCGGTAATTGATGAAATAGAAAATCGATTCAATGATATTGGTGCACCTATTGAAATTATTAAAGTCCATCATAATCCAGACGGCACTTTCCCAAATGGCATTCCTAATCCTTTATTACCTGAGTGCCGACATTTCACGCGGAATGCAGTCATTAATCATGGAGCCGATATTGGGATTGCTTTTGACGGGGATTTTGATCGTTGCTTTCTCTTTGATGAAAAAGGGAACTTTATTGAAGGGTATTATATTGTTGGTTTGCTCGCCGCCGCTTTTCTAAAAAAACAACCTGGTTCCGTAATTATTCATGATCCACGCTTAACCTGGAACACTCAGGAAGTTGTTAAAATGTCCGGAGGACGCTCACTTCAATCTCAAACAGGCCACGTCTTCATGAAGGAAATGATGCGTATTGAGGATGCTGTTTATGGCGGTGAAATGAGCGCTCATCACTATTTTCGCGATTTTTTTTACTGTGATAGTGGAATGATTCCATGGTTGCTAGTAATAGAATTACTCTCTCTCAGTAAGTGTAATTTATCAGATTTAGTTGCCAATTTTATTAATAGTTATCCCTCTTCTGGTGAGATAAATATACGTCTTAAAAATGCCTCCGATGCAATTGAGAAAGTAAAAGCAGTATATTCGCCGCTGGCTTTGCATATTGATAACAGTGATGGAATATCTATTGAGTTTAAAGAATGGCGTTTTAATTTAAGGATTTCCAACACAGAGTCGTTGTTAAGGCTGAATGTTGAATCTAGGGGCAATAAGCCACTCATGGATATCAAAACTCATGAAATACTTAGTATTTTGAAGGGCTAAATAGCTGTTTTTCTCTACAAAATTATCTATCGCACCAATCACTACCATCCCCCCCTAAACCTGAGTTAACATGTTCAGAACATTGACCGCAGTCACAGAACTGCTGGTTTTCTCACCTAGACAGGAGTAGGTATGTCCAAGCAACAGATCGGCGTTGTAGGTATGGCTGTGATGGGCCGT
>Ga0308161_1003924_pt1 | contig 14028 bp, 7 predicted proteins | sample PhyFR2_FD_201034 | JGI IMG/M metagenome (GOLD analysis project Ga0308161, IMG submission 201034) | Phyllosphere microbial communities from UC Gill Tract Community Farm, Albany, California, United States - DLSLF.R2 | ecosystem: Host-associated > Plants > Phyllosphere > Unclassified | place: USA...
AGGCACCGGGCTGATCGCCGGGTGGATGCTCGCCACCACCTTCTATTTCCTGTTCTGGGCCCGCGTGGCCACCGCCGATGTACTTACTGTGTGCGGCGTGCTGGCAGCGGTGTGGTGGTATTGGCGCGGGCCGGATGACACACGGCTGGGGCGCTACACGGTGTTTTTCCTGTTGCTGGCCGCCACCTCACTGTTCAAGGGCTTGATCGGTGTGGTGCTGCCGGGCCTGGTGCTGTTGCCACACCTGCTCAGCGAACACCGCTACAAACGCCACCTCAACCTGCGCCTGGTGCTGGCCCTGCTCATCGCAGGCATCGTGTACGCAATTCCCTTTGTGCTGTCCCACCGCTACGGCGCCCCCACTTACGGCGAGAGCGGCCTGGAACTGGTGTTCCGGGAAAACGTGGTGCGCTTCTTCGACCCCTTCGACCATATGGGACCGATCTACACTTACCTGATCTACCTGCCGGCCTACACCCTGCCCTGGGCACCCTGCTGGTTACTCGGCCTGTGGCTGGCCGTGCGCAACTGGCGCAAGGCGCCGCCCAACGTACGCTGGCTGGTGTGGGGCCTGGGCCTTTTATTTGTCTTCTTCACCGCCAGCGGCAGCCGCCGCAGCTACTACGTGTTGCCGCTGGTGCCCTTTGCCCAACTGCTCGGCGCCTGGTGGCTGAGCGAGCGCCTGCACAAAAAACCTTCGAGCTGCCCGCGCTGGCAAACAGGCTTTGGCTTGAGCGCAGGCCTGCTCTTGCTGGTGCTGGGCGTGATCTACCCCTGGACCAACGGCAACGGCGGCGTCACCCGCTTCGCCACCGACCTGCAAGCCCAGGCTGAGAAAAGTGCGCCCTGGAATCAATGGCAACTGGTGCTGGTAGAGGTCGACAACAAGCTGCCCATGTACCTGCAAAACCACGGCAAGCCCTTCTATTACGTGAGCGAAGCCCAGGACTTCCCGCGCCAAGGCAACAGCGCCGCGTTCATGGCCTGGCTGGAAAAAACCAGCGGTCAGGGGTTTGATCCGCAACGTACGATAATCGTCGCGCAGTATTCCAAGGACGAGCCGACACCGTTAGCGTTTCTGGCGGTGGATCATCAAGTGGTGACGACGCAACCGGATAATGGGGAGCGGTTGTTCAAGGCGCGTGAGGGTGGGAGTGTGGCGTTTGTTCCAGGGACGCGCTGAGGCACTCTGCTTGCTGGCCTTTTGTCATGGTTTGTAAAGGGCCAGCAAGCCGTGTCCCTTTAAATTGCAGGACGTTTCCGAGACAATCCCCGCCGCCTTGTGCCGGTTGGAATCGGTGGCTAGTCTGCGGTCCATCACTGCTCATCAGTGATCGGGTTTAGTCGCTCGGGTTTCATATGGCGCATGGTTCCATGATGTTTCATGGTGGCTGTGCGTATGGGCGCCTTCGGGCGCGCCGGTTTGCCATGTGGCCGGTCGACTAACCTGCGTACAGCCGCCACCCATTCGTTTAGTCGCGAGGGGTGTCAGCTCCAAACCATGTGGAGTTACACCATGAATAAAGTCCTACCCGATTCACCCCTCGATCCTGCAAAAGACCGTGCCGCGTTCAACCGCGCCATCGACCATTACCTGCCCAGCCAGGGTTTCCACAACGTCAACGACGACCTGAGTTTTGAAGATGCTTTGCTCTACACCGCCAGCCTGCTCGACAGCGCTTCGGCAACGGCGCTCGATTGCGGCGAGCTGCTGGATAACCCAGGGCGGGCGAAGATTCTGGCGGTGTGGCATTTGTTGGAGATTGCCAAGACCACGGTAGATCGCTCTATTGAGTGCGTGAAGCCTTTGAAGCCAACAACTTAAAATGTAAAAGCGGGCTTGGCCCCATTTTGTAGGAGCGAGCTTGCTCGCGAAAGACTCACAGGCGCGGCGTTTATTCAGGAGGCACGCGTTACCGTTGGGGTTTTTCGCGAGCAAGCTCGCTCCTACAGTGGTATTGATGCAAATACCTTGGTAGTTCAGGCGAACCGAGTCGATGCCATCGCAGCATAGGTATCTACACAACTTTGTGGACTGTAACAGCGGACGGTAACCACGATGCGAAGCGAGCCGCTCTTGATCTGCTTTTGATCTTGATCTCAGGCGCCCCGTTAAACCACGCTGGCCGGAATTCGACAGGGATTTGGGGGGTAAACCGGCAGGGATGCCGGTTTAGCCGCCCCGCGCCATGGATGGCGCGTGGCGGCGGCCCCCCAAATCACTGGCGGATTACGGGCACACCGAGCCCAAGCGAGGTGCCGAGTGGTGGGGCAAGAGCCCTTTGGTTACTTTGGGCTGGGCCGGCATTCCGGCTTTTCCAAAGTGACCCGCCGTCAGAGCGGAACCCTAGGTGGCCGTTACCTAAATAACGGATATGTACCCGGTCCAACTGTGTTGACTGTTAGGCCGTCTTCGCAGGCAAGCCAGCTCCCACATTTGAATCAAGTGCGTCAGAAAGATAGGCGCCGGCCGTCAGGCCGTCACGGGAGCAAGCTGCCTCGCCACAGGTCTCGCGTCGGCTCTAAATTGTGTAGATACCTATGGCCATAGCAGGCACGCCAGCTCCCACATTGGATCGCAGTGCCTAAGCTAAATCCTTCGGCGGCGGTTGAGCTGGGGGATGGCGGTTTGGGGTGCTTCTACACGCGGGGCCTGCGCCGCTGTTTTCGCGGCCAGTTGCGCCAGTGTGGGCTGGCTGAACAGGGTGCGGGCGTCCACGTCCAGCCCGGCCTTGCGCAGGCGGGCGACAAGGTTCACTGCCAGTAGGGAGTGCCCGCCCAGTTCAAAGAAGTGGTCATGGCGCCCTACCCGTTCGAGTTTCAACACCTCGGCCCAGATCCCGGCCATCAGGCTTTCCACCTCGCCCACTGGCGCTTCGTAGGCTCGGCTAAGCACAGCCTCCAGCCCTGGCGCTGGCAGGGCCTTGCGGTCGAGTTTGCCGGCGGGGTTGAGGGGCAGTGCGTCGAGTTGCACGAAGGCGGCCGGCACCATGTATTCCGGCAGGTGTTCCAGCGCATGGTCACGCAAGGCTTGCAGGCTCGGCGCCTGGCCGCGCAGGGTGAAGTAGGCCACCAGGCGCTCATCGCAAATCAATACGGCCACCTCGTGCAACGCCGGGTGGGTGGCCAGGCATGCTTCGATCTCGCCCAGTTCCAGGCGCACGCCGCGCAGTTTGACTTGGAAGTCGTTGCGCCCGAGGAACTCAAGCGTGCCGTCGGGCAGGTAGCGCACCAGGTCGCCGGTTCGATACAGGCGGTCGCCAGCCACGAAGGGGCTGTCGATAAAACGTTCGGCAGTCAGCTGCTCCAGGCCCAGGTAGCCACGGGCAACGCCGACGCCGCCGATATGCAATTGGCCGCTGATGCCCATGGGCACCGGCGCATCATGGGCGTCTAGCACGTACAGGCGGGTGTTGTTGATGGGGCGGCCAATCGGCAGTTGCAGGATGGGCACCGGCGCGCCGGGTTCGAGGGTCCAGGCGCTGCTGTCCACCGTGGCTTCGGTGGGGCCGTACACGTTGTGCAAACGCACCCTGGGCAAGCGCGCCTGTACGCCCCGGGCCAGGGCGGCGGTGAGTTCACCGCCGCCGCACAGCACATCGGTGAGGCTGGTGCACAGGGCCGATTCATCCAGGTCGAGAAACTGCTGCAACATGGCGGGCACGAACTTGATCACGCTGATCTGCTGCGTGCGAATCACTTGCGCCAGGTACGCCGGCTCGCGGTGCCCATCGGGCCGCGCCAACACCAGGCGCATGCCGTTGCTCAACGGCCAGAACAGCTCCCACACTGAACCGTCGAAGCTGAACGGTGCGCGCTGCAACAAGGCGCCGCCTTCGGCGTTCGGGCACAGGTGCGAGCCCCACTGCAGCAGATTGCCCAGGCCGCGATGCTCGATCATCACGCCCTTGGGTGTGCCGGTGGAACCCGAGGTGTACATCACGTAGGCGAGGTTGGCGACGCTCAAGCCGGGCACTTGTGGGTTGTCGATCGGTGCATGGTTCCAGGCGCAGTGGTCGAAGTCGATCAGCGGGATCGAGACATCGCCCACCACGTCGCGGGTGGCGGCCTGTACCAGCAGCGCCACCGGCTGGCTGTCGGCAAGCATGTAGGCCAGGCGCTCGCGTGGGTAACCGGGGTCGAGGGGCACATAGGCGCCGCCGGCCTTGAGAATGCCCAGCAAGCCCACCACCAGATCCAACCCTCGCTCTACGCACAATGCCACCCGCGCGTCGGGCTGTACGCCGTGCTCGCGCAAGTGGAAGGCCAGTTGGTTGGCGCGTTCGTTGAGCTCGCGGTAGGTCAATGCCTGCTCATCCGTCTGCACCGCGATGGCATCGGGAATTCGCCGCGCATAGGCTTCAAACAGCGCTTGCACGGTCAACGTGTGCGGGTGGTCGGTGGCGGTCGTGTTGAAGTCCACCAGCAATCTGCGCAGTTCGCTGGCGGGCAACACTGGCACCTCGCGCAACGGCATTTTCGGCGTGTTTTCCAGTGCGTCCACCAGGCCGTTCAGCGTGACGTCCAAGTAATCCAAGACCCGTTCAGCGCCGACTGCGCGTGGCGTCTTGGCCTTGAGCCGCACGCCACTGCCCAGGTCGTCCACCGTGAGCATCAACGGGTAACTGAGGATGTCTTCACTGCTGAGCAAGGCAATGCCCGGCACCAGGTTCAGCTCGGGGTCGGCCGAGGTGTGACGGTAGTTGAGCAGGCTGTTGAATAGCCCGGTCACCCCACTGCAGCGCTGGGCCAATGCCAGCGACGCCTGTTCATGGGCGAGCAAGGCACTCAGTTGCGCGTGGGTGTCGTGCAGCGCCTGCGCCACGTTTTGCCCTGCCAGGCGCAGGCGCAGCGGCAAGGTGTTGATGAACATGCCCAAGGCCCGCTCGGCCCCCTCGCCGGCTTGCAAACGGCCGAGCAGCACGGTGCCGAACACCACGTCTTCGCGGCCCGCGACACGGCTGAGCACCTGAGCCCAGGCCAGGTGGAACAGGCTCGCAGCACTCACCCCAAGGGCTCGGGCCTGGCTGCGCAGGCGTAGATTGAGCGTGTCGCTGAGCGCACGCTGCGCCTCTTCGGTTTCGGCGCGATTGGCCTGGCGCTCCTGCAGGCCGAACGCCAAGGTCGGCTCATCTACATCCGCCAGACGCTCTCGAAAGAACGCTTCATGCGCCGCCTGGCGCACGGTCGAACGGGCGTGCGCCACCATATTGCGATAAGGCACGGGCGCCGGCAGTTGCGCCTGTTGGCCCAGCAAATGGGCGCGAATCTCGTCCACCAGCAGCGTGGTCGACGTGGCATCGTTGACCAGATGATGAAAGCGCAGCCTGGCGACCCAGCGCTGGTGCTGGGGCTCCTCGGCGTAATCCAGGGCCATCAGCGGCGCCTGGCGCAAGTCCAGCGGTTGCGCCGGTTCGCGCAGCGGTTCAACCCGCAACTGCGCCTGGCGCCACACCATCTGCATTGGTTGTTCAAGGGCATCCCACACCAGGCTGGTACGCAAAATATCGTGGCGATTGATCACCTGTTGCAAGGCACTGGCAAAGGCCTCCAGTTGCTCGCGGTGCGCAAAACTGAACAGCGCCTGTTGCTGGTACGGGTCGTGCGCGTCGGTGAGGTGGTGGTAGAGCAACCCTTCCTGCAACGGCGCCAGCGGGTAGAGGTCCTGCACATTGGCGGCGCCACCGGGGATGCCGGCGACGATGCGGTCGAGGCTGGGTTGATCGAGTTCGGCCAGGGCGAGCAAGTCCGTGGTGATATGGGTGCAACCGGCCGGGATTCGATTGGCCGGCACCGCCTGTTCGTGACCGCCACACGCCGCCGCCAGCGCCGCCACGGTGGGCTGGCCGAACAGCACCTGTACATCGGCGCGCAGGCCGGCCTCGCGCATACGCTGCACCAGCTGCACCGCCAACAGCGAATGCCCGCCCAGCTCGAAGAAATGATCGTGGCGACCCACTGGTTGCACGTGCAGCAACTCGGACCAGATCTGCGCCAGTGTGGTTTCCACGCCCTCCCGGGGCGCTTCGAAGCGACGGGTGATAAAGGCTTCCTGGGTGGGTGACGGCAAGGCTCGGCGGTCGAGCTTGCCGTTGGCGGTGAGGGGCAACGCGTCGAGGCGCACGTAAGCCGCGGGCAGCATGTAGTCCGCCAGCGTGGCTTGCAGGTGGGTGCGCAGTGCTTCGATTTCCACAGGCTGACGTGGCACAAACCAGGCCCATAATTGCCCGTCGCGAGACTGCACCACCGCGTCCTGAAGCGCCGGATGGCTGGCCAGGGCCGATTCGATCTCCCCCAGTTCGATGCGCACGCCCCGGATTTTTACCTGATCGTCGTTGCGCCCCAGGTAGTCGAGAGTGCCATCTGGCAGCCAGCGCGCCAGGTCGCCGGTGCGGTACAACCGACCACCGCTGAAAGGGTCGTCTAGAAAACGTTCGGCACTGAGTTCCGGACGGTTCAGGTACCCCCGCGCCACACCCTTGCCGCCGACATACAACTCCCCCGCCACGCCAATCGGCACCGGACGTTGTTGCGCGTCCAGCAGGTAGACCCGGGCATTGGCGACCGGCGCGCCGATATGCAACGGCTGGCCCACCTCGACACGCCCCGAGGTCGCCACCACCGTGGCTTCGGTGGGACCATAGTTGTTCACCACCGCAAACGTCTGCGCCTGGGTGACGGTGCGCAGGCGGTCGCCGCCGATCAGCAAGGTGCGCAAGGTGGGATGCCCCTGCCCCTGGCTGAACGCATATTCGGCCACAGGCGTGGGCAGGAAACACACATCCAACGGTTGCGAGCGCCACCAGCCGAGCAACGCGTCGATATCTTCCGCGCCCTCCTGAGCCGGTGGCAGGTGCAAGGTCGCGCCCACGCACAACGCCGGCCAGACCTCCCAGGCCATGGCATCAAAACCGAAGCCTGCGACGCTGGCGGTGTGGCTGCCCGCGTGCAGGTCGAACGCCTGGCAATGCCAGTCCACCAGGTTCGACACGCTGTGATGTTCAACCATCACGCCCTTGGGCAAGCCGGTGGAACCCGAGGTGTAAATCACATAGGCCAGGTTCGACGGCGTGACCGCAACCTGAGGGTTGCTGTCGATGGACGCATTGCCAGGCTCCAGCGCGATCACCGGTACCGTCGAGACGGGCAGACGCTGGCGTAAATCGTGCTGGGTCAGGATGGCCACGGGCGCGCTGTCGTGCAGCAGGTACTCCAGGCGTTCGGCGGGATGGGCCGGGTCCAGCGGCACGTAGCAGGCGCCGGATTTGAGGATCGCCAACAGCCCCGCCAGGGTGTCAAGGCCACGTCGGGCCAGGATCGCAACGCGGTCATCGGGCTTTACGCCGAGCGCCACTAATTGGTGGGCCAGCGTATTGGCCTGGCGGTTGAGTTGGGTGTAGCTCAGTGCGCGGTCCTGATACACCGCCGCAATAGCGTGGGGCGTACGTGCGGCCTGGGCTTCAATGCGCTGATGCAGGGTTTGCGGCGTGGCGTTGGGCTGCGCGGTGGCGTTCCAGTGCTGCAATCGGGCCTGCTCCTGGGGCAACAGCATGGAAAACTCAGCGATGGGCAGCGCAGTATCTTCCAGCCCCTGTTCCAGCAGCCCGATGAAGCGCTGGGCCAATGCCTGCACGTCGCCCGCCTGGAAATACGCCTCGTTGTAGACGCAATGCAGCCAGGCATTGTCCTGGTAACGATGGCTGCGCAGGTGAATGGCGAGCGGTAGCGCTTCATGCTGATTGGAAACCTTGATCGCGCGGGCCTGGACCTGACCGAAGCGCAGATCGTGGTCGTCCTGCTCGAACGATACCGACACGTCAAAGAGTTGCCCGCGATCCGTTCGGCGCAGGCCCAGCTCGCGGTTCATCTCACTCAACGGGAAGCGCTGATGACGAAAGTCCTGCTTGAGCTGATCACGGATGCCACGCACCAGGGCACCGAAAGACACGCCCTCGCTGAACGCAAAACGTACCGCGCTGACCTGGGTGAACAGGCCCACAGTGGCGCGAAAACGCGCGTTGGAGCGGTTGAGAATCGGCAGCCCCACCGCCCATTCCTGGCGTTGGCTGGTGCGGGTGAAATACACATACATCGCCGCCAGCAACACATGAAAGGCCGACGCCTGGTAGTGGTTGGCAACCTGCTCCATGCGGCTCTGCAACGGCACCGGGAAGCCTTGCACCCAAGTGTTGCTCGACGTCTTGGCGTTGTGCCTGGGGGTGAGCAGTGGTTCGGGCAGCACTTGGTATTTGCCCAGCCAATAGTCGCGGTCGCGGGCGTAGCGGGCCGATTGCAGGTAGCGCTGGTCGGTGTCGATAAAGTCGATGTAGGACGGCGCCAGCAGCTCAGTGTCGCGCCCCTGCTCCAGGGCGCTGTAGAGCTGCGCGAGGGATTGCAGCATCTGGCCGAAGCCCCAGCCGTCGAGGATCAGGTGATGAGCCTGGGTGCCGAGGCGGTAGTGATCATGGTCAAGTTTGACCAGGAAAAACCGGCACAGTGGTTCGCCGCTCAGGGCGTAGGGCCGGGCCATTTGCGCCTGCATCAAGGCTTGGGTTGCCGCCGATGGGTCGGGCAGCGCGGAGAAATCATGCAGCGCCATCTCCACCCTCAACTCAGGGGCGTATGTTTGCCCAGGCAGGCCATTGGCGTCGGTATGCAGTTGAGTGCGTAGCGCATCGTGACGGGCCACCAGCAGTGCGACGGCACGGCGCATGCGTTCGGGCTCGACGGTGCCGGCAAAATCCAGGTAGCCGCCAATGTTGTACAGCGGCGAGTCGCCCACGCGCAGTTGGTCGAGCCAAATGTCTTGTTGGGGGCCAGTGAGGGGGAAGCGGGCCGGCAGGCTGGAGGAATGCTGCATAAGATCCTTCTCATGGAGGTCAGGCACTGGCCGCGCAGAGGTGGCCCATTACACCGAAGTGGCCGGATTTGAGCATGGGCGCCCAGGGGTGTCTGACACCCGAAACCCGGACATTCAAATGGATGGATAGGCCTTGGTGGAAGGTTCATGACTGAAACGATTAAAGCGTTGTAGGAGATTGGCTACATCGAATCCATCTCGAGCCTCTTGGCAACCTCTTTATTTTATAAATTCATCATTTACATCAATAAGTTAACCAAGCCTAAAAATAACTTACGCCTGTACGTAGCCGGCTTAATTCACGAGAAACGTCGGTTTAATGGCGCAGTTTTTATGGCAGCTTGTGTCCCTCGTTTCCGCTACATACGTAGGACAAATCCCTATGGCTAAATAACATCTCGAACGCCGAGTTACGTTCAAGCAGTACGGAGCGCCCTGCGCAGGCCCTGGGCAACCGTTGACGGTTTTCGACATCAAGGATGAGATGGCTATGAGTCTGACCTCAAGTATTGGCGACACATGCGGCCCGCTTTTTTATGCCGAAATGGGCGAGTTGATTTCAAACAGCGGCGACGAACATTTCGCCGCCACCATGCTGCAGCTGGTGGGCAAGTGGGTACCGATTCACCTGGTTGACCTCAGCGAGTGGACCCTGGATGAACTGCGCGACCGCGTGCTGGACATCAAGCTACTGGGCAGCGCCGGGGTGAAGAAGGATTTGTCTGTGCCCCAGACCCTGCATGCGCTGAACGACCACCCGTTGTTGCGGCAAATGCTGCACATGCAAGATCCGCTGCTGATCCAGATGAACGCCAAGGCCAACAGCACGCACCCGCGCGGCACCTCGCACCAGTGCAACCTGGTATCGCGCCAGGGCAACCGGCGCTGTGTGATTTCGTTCTACCGCCTGCCGACCCAGCAGGGGTTTTCCCTGGCTGAGTTGTCGTTTCTCAAGTGCCTGTCGGACACGCTGTTGCCGTTGATGGAGCGGCACGCCCAGTGCCTGCGCCAGGCGCCACACGCCGAGACTGAGCCGGCCCATACCCTGCTGGAACAATCGCAGTTGCAGCGTGAGTTCTACAAGCGCTTGTCTTTGAGCGACATCACCCTTTCGGCGCGGGAACAGGAAGTGTGCCTGGGCCTGCTGACCGGCGGCACCGTGCCGCAAATCGCACAGAAACTCAGCGTCAAAAACAGCTCGATCGAGACCTACCTCAAGCGCGCCGCCGCCAAGCTGGGCGTGAGCGGCCGACATGGCCTGGCCAAATGGATGGTGGGCGCCTGATGAATAAACAGACGCTGTGCACCCTCGGCATGGCCTGGATGCTCGGCGGTTGCTCGCTGATCCCCGAGTACCAGCAGCCAGCGGCGCCGACGCCTGCGCAGTACCCCCAAGGCGGTGTCTACCGCCTGGCGCAGGCCGGCAACATGGCGCAGAACCCGGACTGGCAGCAACTGTTCCACGACCCGGCGCTGCAACAGTTGATTAATGATGCGCTGGTCAACAACCGCGACCTGCGGGTGGCAGCCCTGAATGTGCAGGCGTTCCAGGCGCAGTACCGTATCCAGCGCGCGGATTTGTTCCCAGCGATCTCCGCCACCGGCGCCGGCAAGCGCCAGAAGTTGCCAGGGAGCGTGACCGGCACCGGCAAGTCAGCGATCACCTCCAACTATTCCGCCACCTTGGGGCTGAGCGCCTATGAGCTGGATTTGTTCGGCCGCGTGCGCAGCCTCAGCGAACAGGCGCTGCTTACTTACCTGGGCAGCGAACAAGCGCGGCGCAGCGCGCAATTGAGCCTGGTGGCCAACGTCGCCAATGCCTACCTGACCTGGCGGGCCGACCAAGAACTGCTGGCCCTGGCCGAGCAAACCCTGGCGGCCAACGACCACAGCTGGCAATTGACCCGCCGCAGTAAAAGCGCAGGCAAAGCCTCGGCGCTGGACGTGGTGCAAGCGCGCACAGCGGTGGAAAGTACTCGCGCCAGCGTGGCCCGCTATGAGCGCCAAGTGGCCCAGGACCTCAACAACCTCATGTTGCTGGTGGGTGGCCCAGTGGATGAACACTTGCCCGCGCGCCCGCTGGCCGATGACCTGGTCGCCCGCGTGCCCGCCGGTTTGCCCTCGGACCTGCTGCAACGCCGCCCGGATATCCTCCAGGCCGAATACCAGCTGCAGGCGGCCAACGCCAATATCGGTGCGGCCCGTGCTGCGTTCTTTCCTTCAGTGACCCTCACGGCAAACGCGGGCAGCACCAGCACAGAGCTGTCGGGGCTGTTCAAGGGTGGCTCGGGCAGTTGGACATTCCAACCGCAGATCAACCTGCCGATCTTCAACGCCGGCAGCCTGCGTGCCAGCCTGGATTACGCCAAGCTGCAAAAAGACATCACCGTGGCCCAGTACGAAAAATCCATCCAGGCTGCCTTCCAGGAAGTAGCCGACGGCCTCGCCGCACGCCAGACCTTCAACGACCAACTGGCGGCGCAACGGGATTTCGTCGAGGCCAACCAGACCTATTACAACCTGGCCCAGCACCGTTACCGCAGCGGCGTGGACAGCAACCTGACGTTCCTCGATGCGCAGCGTTCACTGTTCAGCGCACAACAGGCGCTGATTGTGGACCGGCTGGCGCAGTTGGTCGCCGAGGTGAACCTGTATACGGCGCTGGGTGGCGCGTGGACGCAATGGCCGAACCTGGCGGCCGCGCGTTAGAGCAACTTGAGTCCAGACTCGGCATGACGATTTGGGTCGCGGCTATCCAGTGGCTGTTTGTGCCCATAACTGTCCACGAAGCCGCCCACAGCGGCCATCGAATGGAACCCGCTGTTGACCGTGCCGATGGCGCCGTTGAGGAAGTCCTGGAGGGTTGCGGGCGCAACGAAGTCTTTCAAGCCCAGGCGACGCAACGCTTGCCCCGGATACTCACCATCATTGAGGCTGCGCATGGCGGCGGCAAAGCTCTTATTGGCCTCCCCATCATTATTTTCAAGGTAGGCTCGCTTGGCACTGACAGCGTATAAAAACTGCGCATTGACCAGAACATCGTTGGGCCTGTCGGTGCCGAAGTGGGCGCCGGCCTTGGCCTGCTTCAGTTCGTCATCGGTGATGTGCAGTTTGAACCCATCGCGCATGACAATGCGATAGCCGCTATCGGTGGCCTCAATGGTTTTGTAAATACCGTAAGGGTTATGGCCGAACCTCATCATCGCGGCTTTAATCGCGGATATCGTCACGCAATTACCTTCGGCCAATTGGTAAAAGTCTTTGAAAATATCACCGGGCTTGATGCCCGTGTTCGCAGGCGTACCTTTCAAGAATTCGTCACGTTTGCCGTTGCGTTTATCGGGGACCGGCGCAGGCAAAGGTGTTGAATCGACTTCAGGTTTTAACCGCGCAGATAACAGCGTCAACAAGCGCTCCAATTCGCCGACCAGGCGACTGAGTTGTTCAGAAGTTCCAGTTGGGGCAGAGGCGTTGGCGAAGGGCAAAACACGTGGCGAAGTGACGGCGTCGCTTGCCCTGGCATGACCAAAAGCAGCAGTGTTAACAGAAGACACTAACATGTTGAACAACCCCTATTATTCACTAAATACTTTAAATCACCCGCGAAGCGTGACCACCTTCAATGACGGTGAAACCGGCGTGTTATATAACTGCCCCTCCATCACGCCCTCAATAATTACACCGTTCTTGTTTCGTGCGCCCTTGTCCAACGGCACGCCGACCTGCGTGCCCAATGCACTGGCATCGATGACCTGCAGATGTTCTTTAAGCCCCAGATAGGACAGCGCCGTATCACCGTCGATGCCGCCTCCGGCCCCCGACAGCACACCGGGATAAGTGCGATGGGCGTGGTACGCACTGTCTTTGCCGTACAGGCTCATGAAGGGGTCCGTCGCGCTGTCGCGCTCAAGCTCCAGGTATTGACGCTTGCTCATCACAGCAAACAGAAATTGCGCATCCTTGACCATGCCTTCATCGCCGCCACTGAACTTTGCCGCCTTGGCCGCCAGTTCAAGTTCTTCAACGGTGATTGTCAGCTTGAAGCCGTCTCGCATCGTCACGTCATAGTGGTCACCATGTTTGGCGACGTGCTTGAAAATCCCGGCTGGGCTTTGCCCGAACGTGGCCATAGCAACCTTGATCGCGGCCACGTGCTCCTCTCGGCCCAGAGCACCCAGATAAGGAAAGTTCTCATACGTGGCACGCAACCCATTGTGCAGATCGTCAGGCTTTTGACCTTTGGGTTTTTCAGACATAAACGCAGTGATTGGCTCATAGTTTTTATCTGAGAACATCTCAATAAGTTCGGTATCAAACGCGTTACGGGTACTGGCCAGGTTCGACCGGTTCATGAACGGTGCCAATTGTTCTTTCCACTCACCCCTGATGGTGGGAACGCTGTCCGGTGCAGGCACGGTATTAACCAGCGGCCTGTGCGGTGAACTCACAAGTGGGGTTGGGTAAGCCGTAACGGGTGGCTGTGGTTTCGGCGCCTCATGCTCCCTGCTCATCCAGGTTTTAAGTGACACCACTAATGTACCCAACAACTTCAACAGCTCCCCCAGCTCTGCGTCCCGGTTTGAGTTGACACTTGGGCCAATCGGAGAATGTGCCGGTAATTTACCAAAGTGATTGGGTTGATCTGTCACTGCCTGATCAAGGGTTTTACCAGGCGATGTAAACCTTGAGTGCGCGGGCGAATAAGCAGGCTGAGTGTGCGTGAGCATGGTAGGGCGTCTCATTTGATCGAAGGGGGATAATCGCGAACGGTCTGGCACTACTTGCCCACTGCCACTGCCGAACCCGGCACTGAACAAGTCCTCTTGCGTGGCCAGGCGGGGGGAAAGGTTCCGGCTCGACAGGTAACAACATCCTTCTCGCTTAACGGACCACTATCAGCCAATTCCTCAACGTTGCGTTTTTTGTCCGACTCCTTATCAGCGCACCCCCGCCTGCCGTATCCGATACTCCCCCGGCGTCATCTGCGCATACCGCAAGAAAAACCGGCTGAAATACGCCGGGTCCTTGAACCCCAACTGGTAGCAGATTTCATTTGCCGAACTGCCGGTAAACAACAGCAGGCGCTTGGCCTCCTGCATCAGCCGCTCCAGGATCAGGCGCTTGGAGGGCAGGTCGGCAATGCGCCGGCACACTTCATTGAGCCGCGC
>Ga0308161_1003928_pt1 | contig 14018 bp, 10 predicted proteins | sample PhyFR2_FD_201034 | JGI IMG/M metagenome (GOLD analysis project Ga0308161, IMG submission 201034) | Phyllosphere microbial communities from UC Gill Tract Community Farm, Albany, California, United States - DLSLF.R2 | ecosystem: Host-associated > Plants > Phyllosphere > Unclassified | place: USA...
GTTTCGCCGGTGACGAACTGTTCGCCCATCAGGCGCATGGCCATGTCGACGCCCTTGCGGATCATCGGCTCGCCGCTTTTACCGATGATGCGACTGAGGGACGAGGTCAGGCCCGCTTCGTTGTGGGTGGCGACCAGTTTGCCGGTCAGCAACAGGCCCCAGGTGGCGGCGTTAACGAACAGCGACGGGCTGTTGCCCAGGTGCGGCTGCCAGTTGCCGGTGCTGATCTTGTCGCGGATCAGCGCGTCACGGGTGCCTTTGTCCGGGATGCGCAGCAGCGCTTCGGCCAGGCACATCAGCGCCACGCCTTCCTGGGACGACAGGGAGAATTCCTGCAACAGACCCTGAACAATGCCTGCACGACCGCCGGCACTTTTCTGGTTACGCAGTTTTTCGGCGATGGTCGCCGCGAGTTTGTTGGTGGCTTCGGCCATCGGTGCCGGCAGGCGCGCCTGCTCGATCAGCATCGGCACCACTTCCGGCTCAGGGCGGCGGTAAGCGGCGGTGATCGAAGCACGCAGAACCGATTGCGGCAGAATGCTTTCAGCAAATTCGAGGAAACATTGGTGAGCGTGATCGGTCTGCACTTCGCCTGCGTCATCGGCGTCTTTGGCGGTCAAACCGTTCAACTCGGTCAGGGTTGCACCACCCTCGAGTTTTTCCAGGTAATTGAAAATTGCCTGCTTGATCAGCCAGTGCGGCGTGCGATCAATCGAGGTTGCGGCAGCCTTCAGGCGCTCGCGGGTCGGGTCATCGAGTTTGACCCCAAGGGTGGTGGTAGCCATATTTTTATCCTCATGGTTGCCACAGTTGCGTGGCATCAGCTGGCCGCAAGATTAGCCGTGCGTTGAATGAGGTGCAACCGGGTGCAACCCTTTTTTTGCCGGAATAATACGCAGCTCGTCAGGAAATAATTTCTGGTACGAAAGTGCTGCTCCTGCTTGGTGCTTTTGCTTCTAGCAAATAGCCATGACTGCGACAAAAGGGAGCAAAAACGGGGTGATCGTCGATTAATCCGACTGGGTGCAACTAATTCTCGCGAAACTGGTTGCACCTTATTTGCTTTGTTGCATAGCATTCGCCGCCAAGGTGCAACCGGGAATAACCCGGTGCACCGGCTGATGGCTTTCCTGGGGAAACATCAGTCTTAAATGCGCGGGATCCCGGATCGTCTGCCAAACGTCGTCGTTTGCGAGCGGTTCACCACCGCCGCTACATAAAAACAAAGCCAGGGCGTAACTCAATGAGCGTAAGCAATCCAACCCTGATCACATTCGTGATCTACATCGCAGCAATGGTGCTGATCGGCTTGATGGCCTATCGCTCCACCAACAACCTTTCCGACTATATTCTCGGTGGTCGCAGCCTCGGCAGCGTCGTCACCGCGCTGTCTGCCGGTGCCTCCGACATGAGCGGCTGGTTGCTGATGGGCCTGCCGGGCGCCATCTACATGTCCGGTCTGTCCGAAAGCTGGATCGCCATCGGCCTGATCGTCGGTGCCTACCTGAACTGGCTGTTTGTCGCCGGCCGTCTGCGTGTGCAGACCGAGCACAACGGCGATGCCCTGACTCTGCCGGATTACTTTTCCAGCCGTTTCGAAGATAAAAGCGGCTTGCTGCGGATTATCTCGGCGATCGTGATTCTGGTGTTCTTTACCATCTACTGCGCTTCCGGCATCGTCGCCGGTGCCCGTCTGTTCGAAAGCACGTTCGGCATGACCTACGAAACGGCGCTGTGGGCCGGTGCGGCGGCAACGATTGCCTACACTTTCATCGGCGGTTTCCTCGCGGTGAGCTGGACCGACACCGTACAAGCCACGCTGATGATCTTCGCGCTGATTCTTACGCCGATCATCGTCCTGCTGGCCACAGGCGGCGTTGACACCACTTTCCTCGCCATCGAAGCGCAAGATCCAAGCAACTTCGACATGCTCAAAGGCACCACCTTCATCGGCATCATCTCGCTGATGGGCTGGGGTCTGGGCTACTTCGGCCAGCCGCACATCCTCGCGCGTTTCATGGCGGCGGATTCGGTGAAGTCGATCGCCAAGGCGCGTCGCATTTCCATGGCCTGGATGATCCTGTGCCTGGGCGGCACCGTTGCGGTGGGCTTCTTCGGTATCGCTTACTTCTCGGCGCACCCGGAAGTCGCCGGTCCTGTGACCGAGAACCCGGAGCGCGTGTTCATTGAACTGGCGAAAATCCTCTTCAACCCATGGGTTGCCGGTGTACTGCTGTCGGCCATTCTGGCTGCGGTGATGAGCACCCTGAGCTGCCAGTTGCTGGTGTGCTCGAGCGCCCTGACCGAAGACTTCTATAAAGCCTTCCTGCGCAAATCCGCTTCGCAACTGGAGCTGGTCTGGGTCGGTCGTGCCATGGTGCTGCTGGTAGCCCTGATTGCTATCGCGCTGGCTGCCAACCCGGAAAACCGCGTGCTGGGCCTGGTGTCCTACGCCTGGGCCGGTTTCGGTGCTGCATTCGGTCCGGTGGTGCTGATTTCGGTGGTCTGGAAAGACATGACCCGCAACGGCGCACTGGCCGGTATTCTGGTCGGCGCGATCACCGTGGTGGTCTGGAAGCATTTCGAACTGCTGGGTCTGTACGAAATCATTCCGGGCTTCATCTTCGCCAGCCTGGCCATCTACTTTGTCAGCAAGGCGGGTGAGCCGACTCGCGGCATGGTTGAGCGTTTCGAGGCAGCGGAAAAAGACTTCCATCTGAACAAGTGATGGACTGAGCTTCGGCTCACATGAAAACGGCCCGCTTCCTAGAGGAAGCGGGCCGTTTTTTTGTGCCTGTGATTTCTCGAATTCTGTGGAAATCCATTGTGGGAGCGAGCCTGCTCGCGAATGCGATTGATCATTCAATGAATGTGTCGACTGACATGCCGCTTTCGCGAGCAGGCTCGCTCCCACAGGGTGGGTGGCAGGTTTGATTGAATTGTCTGTAGTCGAACGGCCGAATTAACAAGGTCCTTTCAGCAAACCACGTAGGGCAAATCTGAATTTCCCGTCACCTGCTCGGCACCCCTTGCCCCTCATGCAGAATCGCCCGCCCTCACACTGCAGAGAGACATCGGATGTTCGCGCCTGCCAATCAACCGCGTTTCACGTTGACCCTCGAAGGCGCCCGGCATGACCTCAAAGTCCTTGAGTTCACGGGCAGGGAAGCCATCAGCCAACCTTTTCGCTTCGAGCTGGAACTGGTCAGCGAGCGGCCGGACCTAGATCTGGAAAGCCTGCTGCATGGTCAGGCGTTTCTGAGTTTCGATGCTCAGGGTTGCGGTATTCATGGTCAGATTTATCAGGTCGGGCAGGGCGATTCCGGGAAACGTCTGACACGCTATCACCTCAGCCTTGTCCCGCGTCTGACGTATCTGGGGCATCGCATCAACCAGCGGATTTTTCAGCATCAGAGCGTGCCGCAGATCATCAAGCAGATCCTCAAGGATCATTCGATCCTGCGCGATGCCTTTGAATTTCGCCTGGGCAGCGAATACCCGGAGCGCGAGTACTGTGTGCAATACGCCGAAAGCGATCTGGCATTCATCCAGCGTCTGTGCGCCGAAGTCGGCATTCATTACCACTTTCAGCACAGCCCCGAAGGCCATCTGCTGGTATTCGGCGACGATCAGACCGTGTTCACCAAGCTGCCCGCGCCAACGTTGTATCTGCCGGGCAGCGGCATGTCGGCGGGAGCGCCGGCGATTCAACGTTTCAATGTGCGCGTGGAAACCCGTACCAGCGTCGTCACCCGGCGCGACTACAACTTCGAAAAACCACGCCTGTCTCTGGAAAGTCGCAGTGACGGCGAGCAGCGTCCGGTGCTGGAGGACTATCACTTCCCCGGCCAATTCAGTGATCGTGAAACCGGCAAACAGCTGACTCGGCGAGCGCTGGAACGGCACGTCGCCGATTACCGTCAGGCCGAGGGCAGCAGCGACGAGTCTTCATTGGTCTGCGGGCATTTCCTGCAACTCACCGAGCATCCACGCAGCGACTGGAATGATCTGTGGTTGCTCACCTGTGTCGAGCATCGCGGCCGTCAGCCGCAGGTGCTGGAGGAATCGGTGACCAGCGATGGCGAATCCTTCCAGGGCTACCGCAATACTTTCGTCGCCACGCCGTGGGACGTGGTCTTTCGTCCGGCACTGTGCCCGGAAAAACCGCGCATGTCGGGCTACCAACCTGCCGTGGTCACCGGCCCAAAAGACCTGGAAATCCATTGCGATGAATATGGCCGGGTCAAAGTGCAACTGGCCTGGGACCGCGATGGCGAATTGAACGAGCACTCCAGTTGCTGGCTGCGCGTCGCGACCGGTTGGGCTCACGATCACTACGGCAGCGTGTTGATTCCGCGCGTCGGCATGGAAGTTTTGGTCGGCTTCATTGATGGCGATGCCGACAAGCCGCTGGTCATGGGTTGCCTGCCGAATGCGGCAACCCCGGTGCCGCTGGATCTGCCGGCAGACAAGACCCGAAGCGTGTTCCGCAGCCAGAGCAGCCCCGGCGGTGGCGGTTATAACGAACTGCGTATCGAGGATAAAAAGGGTGCCGAGGAAATCTACCTGCGTGCCCAGCGCAACTGGACCCAGCATGTGCTCAACGACCAGCAGCTGCAGGTCGATAATCAGCGCAGTGTGGTGGTCACCGGCACCGCCCGGCATGAACTGAAGGCCGACGAGCAACGCATCACCCACGGCCAGCGCCAGACCGAAGTCAGGCAGGATGATCATTTGTCCGTGCTCGGCGACCGGCAGGTGCGGGTGAACAGCCAGGCCACCAGCGCCTCGGCGCAGATCCATATCAGCGCAGGCCAGCAAGTGGTCATTGATGGCGGCGCGAGCGCGACGATTCAGGCCGGCGGACAGTGGATCAACATCGGCCCCGGCGGAATTTTCAGCAGTGTGCCGATTGTTGTGGGTGGCTCGCCAATGGCAGCAACAAGTGCGGCACCGGTGGTGCCGGGCTTGCCAGAGAAACTGGCCGCTGCGCCGGCGGCGGTTCTCACCGCCGCACAGATCATGAGTCTCAAAGGTGATGCGCCTTTCTGCGAAGAGTGTGAGCGTTGTAAGGACGGTGTCTGTGCAGCCTGAACAATTGACGCCCGAACAATGGCTGGCGCGGCAGCCGCTGCACGCGTCGGAACAACTGTTCGCCATTTTCAGTCGCGCCAGCGACGCCGATGCGTTCAAAGCCTGGCAGGGCACAGCGAATCCAGTCTGGGCCGAGACCATTTATGCCGAGTGGGATGCGGTGATGCCCTATGTGGGAATTGTCGCTGCAGACAGTGAGTTTTTACGTTGGGTGGCGGAAACAGAATCCCGGGATTGGGGATGGTTGGCGGTGTCTTCGGCGGATCTTGACGTGCTGGTCGAACATTTCCGCAGCCTGACTCAAGTGCTGATGCCGGACGGTAAAGCGGTGTTTTTCCGCTTTTGGGATGGTCGGTTTCTGCTGCCTCTTTTGCACTCTGACGAGGTCATTCCCGCGCAATGGCTGCCAGTCGTTTCACGAGCCTTGATCAATGGCCAGGCCATTGAAATCGGGGGCCGTGCGCTGGTTTCGGGGCGGGTCTTTCCGTGGTGGAGCGTGCCGCAATCGCTGTTGGCGCAGACTGACGCAAGCGTACGCATCGCCAATGCTCTGCAATGGCTGAGCGAGGAGCAACCGGCCGTGTTCGAGGCGTTTCCCGAGGCTGTTTTGCGCTGCAAGGTCGGGCAGTTTTTCAAATTATCGATGTCGGAAGATTCGTCACAATCGGCGCTTCTGGAGTTTTTGCTGGCAGAGGCAGAGTGAAGTTTCGGGGCAAACGCTTCGGACGTTTCCTTCGAATCGCGGCGGTTTTCATGAACTGGTGCGTGGTGGGTTGCAGGGATAGTCTTTTCGTTGTCGCCGCGAGAGCGGTGGCAGGGGGTAGGATCCCGAACTCTGAAGTGCATAAGTGCCGCAGGCTGAATACAAGGGTCAAAGCGTATTCATGACAAGTTGACGGCGGCTTTGTGCGGGACACGTTTCGACGTGGCTGATTTGGAGTTCTCAGTTCCTACTCCCGCACATGGCTGCCACCCAAACCCGTAGGAAGGTCAATGGCGGCTCCACTCAGAACTTCAGGGATGCCAAGAATGACAACGACAAAACATGATCCGCCCTACAAGAAAATCACGCCTCACCCCGACAACCGCTTCATGGCCCTCACCGGCAATTGCAGCGACATGCCCAGCCTGTTCGTCGACACCCACGTGCCCCTCGACATCCTCATGGACGCTGCCAACCATCGCATCCGCGCCGTGGTCCAGGTCCTGGAAAACATGTGCATGCGCGGCTCGATCGAATGCGACTCCGTGATCCTCAGCGACTTCGCCCTGCTGTGCGCCATCCCATTGCGCGATGGCTGTGATGTGCTCGATGTCATCGGCAAGCGCTTGCGCAGCTTGCCCGCCTGAAGATCGAAAGGCCGCAGCCTTCGGCACAGTGAGCGCCTATCCCATGTAGGAGCCGCCGAAGGCTGCGATCTTTTGATTGATTGAAATCGGGGGGTCAGTCAGAGATGTAGGCATCTTGGATTTTGATAAAGCGGTTGAACGCTTCGGAGTTGTAGATCTTCAGGCACGCAAGGAACACCACTTTTTCATTTGAGAGTTTGCTGCGTGACGGTGTCTGCTGGTAAGCCGCCGATATGTAGCTCAGTGTTTCTTTATAGGGATCGTGCAGCACTTGCAGCGTGTCTTCATCTTGCAGGATGGAATGTAGGCCGTTGCCCATGAATGAATAGGCATTGGCGGACAGCGCAATGTCTTTTTCCAGCGCTGAGCGTTCGTTGAATGGCTTCAGAATGCAGTGGCCCAGCCCGTAGTTCTTTAGTGTCTGGCGTGCCTGTTCAATGTGAGTTTCGTCGGCAAGGGCGAGGTATGGACTTAGAAGGCTGAGTGAACAGATGATGAGATACCGCATGAGTTTTTGACTTCCTGTCGTTCATGGTTAGCCAGTTTAACGCCATAAAAGCAAAGCCCCTCACCCTAGCCCTCTCCCAGAGGGAGAGGGGACTGACCGAGTTGTCTGGATGATGTACGCCGACCTGCGACTTCAGTGGTGAACTTCGCTTGGCCAAGCCTGGATGGTGGTGTTCTTTCTGAGGACTGACCGAGGTGTCTGGGTGTTGTACGCCGACCTGCGACTTCAGCGGTGACCTTCGTTTGCCAAGCCTGAGATCACGTGGATCATTCAGGTCGATGTAATTCGCAAGATCGCCACCGTCAGTCCCCTCTCCCTCCGGGAGAGGGCTAGGGTGAGGGCAGGCTTTTTGTCCGCTCGGCCGCCAACCCCTGACTTGCCGACCGGTAAAAGGTAAACTTTGCGGCCCTCGCAGGAGCAGCCATGAATTATCGTCACGCCTTCCATGCCGGCAATCACGCCGATGTGTTCAAACACCTGACCTTGACCCGCCTCATCGCTCTGATGTCGCGTAAGGAGCAGCCGTTTGCCTATCTCGACACGCACGCCGGCATCGGTCTGTATGACTTGCAGGGCGATCAGGCCAATCGCACCGGCGAGTACCTGGAGGGCATTGCGCGGTTGTGGGATCAGCCGGACCTGCCGGCGCTGACCGCTGATTACATGAAGGTGCTGCACGAGATGAACCCGGATGGCCAGTTGCGCTACTACCCGGGTTCACCGGAGCTGGCACGGCGTCTGACGCGGCCGCAGGATCGGGTGATGCTCAACGAAAAGCACCCCGAAGACGGCGTGTTGCTCAAGGACAACATGGCCGGCGATCGTCGAGTGAAAGTGCATCTGGGCGAGGGCTGGCATGTGGCGCGGGCGATGTTGCCGGTGCAGGAAAAGCGCGCGGTGATGCTGATCGATCCGCCGTTCGAGCAACTCGACGAGATGCAGCGTTGCGCGGCGTCGATGAAAGAAGCCATCGGCCGCATGCGCCAGACCGTGGCAGCGATCTGGTATCCGGTGAAGGATCAGCGTGCACTGCGGCGTTTCTATCAGGACCTGGCAGGCACGGGTGCACCGAAGTTGCTGCGTGTGGAGCTGCTGGTGCATCCGCTGGACACGCCGAACAGCCTGAACGGTTCCGGGCTGGCGATCGCCAATCCGCCGTGGGGGCTGGAAGAAGAATTGCGTGAGTTGCTGCCGTGGTTGTCGAAGAAGCTGGGGCAGACTCAGGGTGGCTGGCAGATGGATTGGCTGATTGCCGAGAGCTGATCGCCGAGCGATCGTTCCCACGCTCCGCGTGGGAATGCCTCAATGGACGCTCTGCGTACGCTGTCAGGACGCGGAGCGTCCCGGGCTGCATTCCCACGCAGAGCGTGGGAACGATCAGGCGGGGTTAGTTGCCCGCTAGGCTCGCAGGCATGCACACGCCGGTGCCGCCAATCCCGCAGTAACCTTCAGGGTTTTTCGCCAGATACTGCTGGTGATACGCCTCGGCAAAGTACACGGGCGGGGCCTGGTCGATCTCGGTGCTGATTTCACCCAGACCGGCCTTGGCCAGTTCCGCCTGATACACGTCTTTGCTTTTCAGTGCCGCATCCAGTTGCTCCGGGGTGGTCGCGTAGATCACCGAGCGGTACTGAGTGCCGATGTCGTTGCCCTGACGCATGCCCTGAGTCGGGTTGTGCAGTTCCCAGAACATCGCCAGCAGCTCTTCATAGCTGACTTGGGCCTTGTCATACACCACCAATACCACTTCGGCGTGGCCGGTCAGGCCCGAGCAGACTTCTTCGTACGTCGGGTTCGGCGTGAAGCCGCCGGCGTAACCGACGACTGTACTGATCACGCCTTCGCGCTGCCAGAAGCGTCGTTCCGCGCCCCAGAAGCAACCCAGACCGAAGATTGCAAAGTCGACGTCCTGAAAGAATGGACCGAGCAGCGGGGTGTCTTCGAAGACGAAGTGTTTTTCCGGCAGGGTCATCGGGGTTTCGCGGCCGGGCAGGGCTTGTTCTTTGGTTGGAAGCACGTTTTTGTTCACCAGAATTTCCGAGCGCAGAACCATGAGCGTTCCTCTCAGTCAGGTTGGAGGTTAAAAGTCAGACCGCCAGTGTGCCGAATGATGCCGAGTTAATCACTACCCAATGTAGGAGCTGCCGAAGGCTGCGATCTTTTGATTTTGCTTTTTAAAAACCAGATCAAAAGATCGCAGCCTTCGGCAGCTCCTACAGGGGGCGGCATGTTATGGCGAGAATGGGGTAGAGGGGTTAGAGACAGAGCGGCCCACGCGGATAGCGCTTGAGCGCTTTGATCAGCTCATCGCCCGGAATCGGTCGGTCGAACAGATAACCCTGACCGACGTCGCAACGATGCCGGCGCAGGAACGCCAGTTGCTCGGCGGTTTCGATGCCTTCGGCGACGACCTTGAGTTTCAGGTTGTGGGCCATGGCGATCACGGCGGAGGTGATTTCCATGTCGTCCTGGTTGTCGGGGATTTCATGGATGAAGCTGCGATCGATCTTGATGATGTCGATCGGGAATTTCTTCAGATAGCTCAGCGACGAGTACCCGGTGCCGAAGTCATCCATGGCCAGGGTCAGGCCCAGGCGCTTGAGCTGGTCGAGCTGCAAATGCGTGTCTTCGGTGGCTTCCAGCAACAAGCCTTCGGTCAGCTCCAGTTCGAGCAGACTGGCCGGCAGCGCTTCTTCCCTGAGGATGTTGGCGATCGAGGCGACCAGGTCCGGATCGGAGAACTGTTTCGGTGACAGATTGATTGCCACCTGCAGATTGCCCAGGCCGGCAGCGGTCAGGGATTTGCTCATGCGGCAGGCCTGACGGGCGATCCATTTGCCGATCGGAATGATCAGGCCGGTTTCCTCGGCGACGCTGATGAACTGGTCCGGGCGAATCATGCCGCGTTCCGGATGGTTCCAACGCAACAGCGCTTCCATGCCCAGCAGGCGACCGCTGCGCAGGCACAGCTTGGGCTGGTAGAACACGTCCAGCTCGTTCTGCGTGAGGGCGCGGCGCAGGTTGTTCTCGACGAACAGTTTGTAACTGGCTTCAGCGTTCAGCGCTTCAGTGAACACCTGCAACTGGTGTTTGCCGTTGGCCTTGGCCTTGTGCAGTGCCAGACCGGCGTTGCGCATCAGGGTCTGCGGATCGCGCCCGTGTAGCGGCGCGCAGGCCAGGCCGACGGAGCCGGTGACGCTGATCAATTGGTTATCGACGAACATCGGCTTGTCGAGGGTCATCAGCAACTGACTGGCGATCTGCTGCCCGGCTTCAAGGTCGGTGTCGTCGAGCAACACGGCGAATTCGTTACTGGCAAAACGCGCCAGGCTGCCACTCGGGCTGAGGCTGTTGCGCAGGCGCCGGGCGAGGCTGATCAACAGTTTGTCGCCAGTCTGGTGGCCGAGGCTGTCGTTGATCCGCTTGAAGTTGTCGATGTCCACCAGCAACAGGCTGATCGGCGTATCGCTGTCGCGGGCGAAGCGCTCATCGAGATTGCGGATGAATGCCGGACGGTTGCCGAGGTTGGTCAGGTTGTCGGTGTAGGCCAGGCGCTCGATACGTTGCTGCGCGAGTTTGGTCTGGGTGATGTCTTCGTAGATGCCGATGTAATGCGTCAGCTCACGGTTATCGCCATAGACCTTGGAAATCGACAGCTGGCCCCAGTACGGTTCGAGGTTCTTGCGGCGGCTTTTGAATTCGCCCTGCCAGCTGTTGCTCTGGGCCAGCGCCGAGGGCGCGTCGAACAGCAGTTCGCTGAGGTTTTCCAGCGCCGGCAATTCCGACAGGCGCTGACCGTGGACTTCCTCGGTGGTGTACTGGGTGATCGCAGTGAAGCTCGGGTTGACGTACTCGACTACGCCGTCGCAGTTGACCAGCAAAAAGGCGTTGGCGCTTTGCTCGACCGCGCGTTGAAACAGGTGCAGGGCGCTGGTGGCGGTGCGCCGGTTGTGATTGTTGATTACTTGTGCGAACTGGTCGGCCAGCTCACCGGCAAAGGCGATTTCGTCGGACTGCCAGGCGCGGGTGTCGCCGGTCTGTTCCAGGCACAACACGCCGACTACCTGGCCGTCGACGCGAATGCTGGCATCGAGCATGGCGTTGACGTCACGCGGACGCATCGCCTCGGCCATCTCGCGGGTGCGCGGGTCGTGCATGGCGTTGTGCGCATCGATGGCGCGGCTGCTGTGCAGCGCTTCCATGTAGTCGGGGAAGCCGCTGATATCGATCGGCTCCGGCAGGATGTATTCCTGAGTTGCGCGATGGTAGGCGGAGATCGGCAGCAAGCGCTGGCCTTCGAGGTTCCACAGGCTGGCGCAGTCGATCTCGTAGATATCGCAGGCGCAGCGGGTGATCAGTTCAGCGGCTTCCTGCAGCGAGTTGTGTGTGCTGTAGCGCTGGCGTGCGAGCAGCAGAATCAGATCCTGCTGGGCACGCACGCGTTCCAGATGCTGCAGTTGTTCCTGCTGGGCACGCTGGTTCAGCTCAAGGGCGATTTGCAGACGCGAGTTCTGAGTTTCCAGATCCACCGAAGGCAGCGCCTGGGTTTCGTCGAACACTTCGTCGACGGCCAGCAGGTAGCCGCGCAGCAAATGCCGGTTGTGCTGTTTGTAGGCTTCGCCCAGCTCGAGCATGTTCAACGCGCCGGCGGCGGTGTGCAGGGTGTAGCGCACCACGTAATGCGCGCTTTTGCTTAGTTGCTGCTGGATCGCGTCATGCAGTTGGTAGCGCGCTTCGGGCTCCATCAGGCTGGCGTAGGGCGAGCCGACCAGTGCGCAGAGCTCGACGGCCGGCTGGCCAAACTGGCGTTCGCAGTTGGGATCAAGGAACAGCATCGCCCAACTGGCTTCATTCAAGCGCTCGAAACGCAGCATGCCGAGCCGCGAGGGCACAGGCAACTGCGTCACTACCTCGGCCGCCATACGGCTGGCGGCATCGGGCTGGCTCTTCATGAAGGAAACTCGCTTGGAAATATGCTGAATGCGCCGGGCTCTCGCCCTCTTGTCTGTTGGCTGCGGCAAGGTTGCATCATTGCGGCACCGACTGACAAGAGAGATGAAGGCCAAGTGCTATAAGAATATGTCGGCTGCAGTGAACATTTCTCCAGTGCACAACTGAAATGAGCAGAAGATCGCAGCTTCACGCAGCCCCAACAGGGTAATGCGCCTTGTGTAGGAGCTGCCGAAGGCTGCGATCTTTTGGTGTTTCAACGCAATTTCATACTGATCGACTGCAACTTCTTGCCATCGCGGTCATGGTAATTGACCAATATCTGATCAGCCTCAACGACCACATGCGCAAAATTGTCCTGACTCACCACGGCACTGGTGAGCTCGTGCCGATAATTCCCGGCTGCCGTGCGCACCAGCGGTTGATCGAGGATAAACGTTGAAGCCTTGGCATACGGCAGCAATTTGCTGTTGTGCAGCGGCGAGGACACGATGGTGTGCACCTCGAAATCGGTGTCCTCGCTGTGACTCAAGCGACTGGTCAGCGAGCCATGGACGTCGCCGGAGACGAACACCACGTTCTTGATCCGGTGAGTGCGGATGGTTTCCAGCAGGCGCAGACGCTGCTCGGGAAAAGCTTTCCAGGCATCGTCACCGTTGAACTTGCGATCGGGATAGAACATCACGCTGGTCACCACGAATTTCACTCGTGCCGGGCTATGGATCAGCCATTGCAGCAGGGCCTGTTCCTGCTCGATGTCGAGAATGCGCCGGTCATCCTTCGACAAGTTGCGTCGGGTGCGACTGTCGGTGACGAACCAGGCGATATCGCTGTCGCCGAACTGATACCAATAATGCTTCAAGGTATTCCGGTCTATCTGGCCCTCGCTGTTATATGCGTAAACCGGGCTGTGGCTGGCTTGATAAAGTTCATAAGCGGCCATGGCGTTGCGATACAAGTCATTGTCTGCATCTTTTGCATTGGCGGGCCAGTTATCTTCTATTTCATGATCGTCGAGCATCATGTAAGTCGATGTATTGGACATCAATCGTTGAATATTCGGTTGCGAGAATGCCGTTCGATACTTCTTCAGAATGTCCTTGGCTTCGCGATCCGGTGCAACGATATTCAAATCATCTACATACACTTGGTCGCCGGTCATGATCACCGCGCTGACGGGTAGATGACTGTTCTCGACAAGTTGATTGATCGAGCCAAAGATGCGATCGCCCAGTTGCGGCAAGGAAGCGACGCCAGCGGTAATCCGCAGATAACGGCACGAACCGACGACAAAGCCCCGAGGCTGGCTGGCTTTCGCGGTGCGGGTGCGAAAGCGGTAGAGCTGTCGCGGCCATTGCAGTGGAAACTCCACCACTGTGTCGATGGTGTGTACCGGATTCATCGGGCTTAACCAGCCGGCTTGATATTCGTATTCACAATCAGCGTCCAGATCCTGTAATACCAGTACGCCCGACATGTCGTTGGCTGGATGCAAAAGTGCAAATACGCTGTTGGACCATTTTTCCGTTCCGGCCTTGCGGGCGCGAACTCCGGCAAATACGCGTTTTTTGTCCTGTTGTTCGCCGCGCATGAAAATGCGAACTTCGTTAGTTGTGGCGTGGCCCACGATGGGGCCGATAGTCGGTTTGAACATGATCGATTCCGTTCGAGATTTTAATAAGATGAATTAAATAAGCGGAGCGCATTGAAGCAACTTTCCTGAGCAGAGGTTAGTTGGCCGGCGGCAGAAAATATTGGCGTTAAGTGGACCAGACCTGTGGCCGATGTCAGCGCAGGTTGTAGGAAAGAGGCGCGATCCGGTTTATTTCAGGCAAAAAAAAGCCCCGTCAATTGACGGGGTTGAGGTACGAGCGTGTGGCGCTCGAAAGGGTGCAGCAAGCGGCCCTCCGTCGCCGGAGGGCCGTTTGGGTTACAGCAGGATGGTGCGGATGTCGCCCAACAGGCTGCCCAGACGCTGAGTGAAGCGTGCAGCTGCAGCGCCGTTGATCACGCGGTGATCGTAGGACAGCGACAGTGGCAGCATCAGCTTCGGCTGGAAGGCTTTGCCGTCCCAGACTGGCTGGATGGTTGCCTTGGAAACACCGAGGATCGCCAC
>Ga0308161_1003930_pt1 | contig 14017 bp, 10 predicted proteins | sample PhyFR2_FD_201034 | JGI IMG/M metagenome (GOLD analysis project Ga0308161, IMG submission 201034) | Phyllosphere microbial communities from UC Gill Tract Community Farm, Albany, California, United States - DLSLF.R2 | ecosystem: Host-associated > Plants > Phyllosphere > Unclassified | place: USA...
GTTTCCACGATACCAACTTAACAGGGGCTCGGTGGCGCTTTGAGTGTTGGCTCCAAGTTTGATTTTGATGGCGGGGCGCATCAATATTGTACTATGAAGTGTAGTCAACGATGATTTATGCGTTGACTTGCTTTTGCAAACCTGACCTCGGGCTGCTAATTAGCTAAAGTGTATCTAACCAATATTTGAGTGAGTTAAGTCTGATGCAGCTAAGTTGGCTTCAGGATTTTGTTGAATTCGCGCGGGTACGCTCGGTTACCAAAGCCGCTGAAAACCGTCACATCACCCACCCTGCATTTGGGCGGCGTATAAAAGCACTGGAAGATTGGGCGGGAGTCCCATTGATTAAGAGAACCAAGCCTATAGAATTGACTTCAGAAGGAAGAATTTTTCTCGACGCCGCGGTCGATATTTTAAAGATTACTGGTTTACTACGCCAAAGATTAAGCCGACACATTACCGGTAATCCGCATGTGACCATAGCCACAGGCATGGCAATTTCAAGCACTTTTTTTCCTAAATGGTATAATGAACTTATCGAAGCGTTAGGCTTTTTCCAAGTCAAGGTAATCGCGGGTAGTATTGAGCGGGCGATAACTGCACTTACCTCACAAGAGGCTGATTTGCTTTTGGCTTATTCGAGCGGGGATACATTGCTGCGTTTAAGCCCAGCACGTTTCGATAATTTGACGATTGGACATGAAAACCTGGTGCCCATCAGTGCCCCTAGACGCCTTGGCAATCCAAAGTTTACCGGACAAAAATCGCGACCCGATCCCTGGCTGACATATTCAACAACTACGGCGCTGCACTCGATCATCAACCACCATATTGCCAATCTCAAGAATCAACCGAATCTCAAAATCGCTCACGAATCAGATTCGTTTAACTCTATTTTGGAGTTAACCGCCAATGGTGTCGGTTTATCATGGCTGCCTTATCGGCTGGTTGAACCAGAACTTAAAAAAGGACGGGTTGTTATCATTGATTGTCCGGGCTGGCCATTGGGTATCAACCTCACTCTTTACCGTCGGAAGTTTTTTAGCCAACCTGTCATTGATCGTATTTGGAGTTATCATAGTTACGCCGTGCCAATTGGGCACGCAGATGTGCAAAATAAGCACGAATAACCGTTTCAATTAGTTATTAAAAGAAAAAAAATGGGCTATTAAAAATCTTTGTCAGTGCGGGGCTTAAGCCATTGGGCAAACCATTTGGAGTAGTGAATGACGCAAGCTGCTAATAATTCTATACCGACTATAGGACAAAGTTTACGTAAAAATTGGCGCGAGTTTATTGCCGCAAGTGCAGGCAATGCCTTAGAATTTTATGATATTCTTATTTACGGCTATTTTGCGATCACGATTAGTCATTTGTTTTTTCCTAATGATAATGCCACTGTTTCGCTTCTAATATCAGTGGGCACATTTGGGATTTCGTTTATCACCCGTCCTCTTGGCTCAATGCTACTCGGCAGTTATGCCGATCGCGCTGGACGCAAGGCTTCCATGACCCTGTCCATCGGTCTAATGGTACTTGGCACCGCCATGATAACCTTTGCTCCCACCTATCATTCGGTTGGTTTATTAGCACCGGCGATTGTTATCATCGCCCGCCTAATACAGGGATTCTCTACAGGTGGTGAATTTGGTTCTTCGGTTGCCTTTCTGGTTGAACACGCAGGCGAAAGCCGTCGTGGTTTTTTTGCTAGTTGGCAAATGTCGACCCAAGGGCTTGCGACCGTGTTTGCGGCTGGTATTAGTGCTGCGCTCTCCGCAATCTTAAGTGCCGATCAGTTGGAAAGTTGGGGGTGGCGCCTCGCTTTTGGCTTTGGATTACTCATCGGACCGATCGGCTTATATATGCGCCGCAATGTGGCGGAAACTGCAGACTTTATTAACGTTGATAAAAAGCACATCAATAAAACGCCACTGCACGACGTTTTTCGCAAGGATTGGCTTGCTATGGTGCTTTGTATCGGGGTGGTCGCTGCTGCAACGGCTTTTAACTATGTTCATAAAATCTATATGCCAACATATGCTATCAGGCAGCTCCACCTACCAGAGACGCTGTCGTTCATCGGCGCGGTCATCACCGGTTTTATGCTTCTTATCATTTCGCCGATTATCGGCGCTATGTCAGATCGCTTCGGAGCTTTGCGCATAGTCGGCACTTCGCTGCTCTTTCTTGGTATTACCTCTTGGCCGTTGTTCTATACCCTTAATAGCTATCCATTTCCAGAGACGTTATTTGCTGTTCAAGCTTTTGTAGGTCTGCTTCTTGCCTTTAGTCTTGGCGCTATGCCAGCTTTGATCGCGAATATATTTCCAACAACAACGCGAAGCACTGGTTTAGCAATAAGTTACAATTTTTCAGTCACGATTTTTGGTGGATTTGCGCCGCTAATTGCGACATGGCTTATTCAAGCCACACAAAGTAATATGGCACCAAGTTATTATGTGATGATAACAGTGGCCGTAAGCCTTATCTCTGTGGTTTTTCTCGCTGCCTTCAACAACAAAACAACGTTACGCCGAATGGAAAAAACATTATAGAACGCGTGATCGTCATGACGCGATTCACTCGTTAGGAGAGTAAAATGTCAACAAAATTTAAACCTTATCCGATTGAACTGCCGACGCCGGATCTTTCACGTTGGCGGGCAGGCAACTGCGGCGTCGATTATGTTTATCAATATTCGAGTGGTAAACCCGGTAAAAACGCCATGATCGTTGGCTTAACCCATGGCAATGAAATTAGTGGTGGCCTCGTCGTTAATCAGCTGCTTGAAGATGAGTTTAGGCCGCGGTCGGGTACATTAACTTTGGTGCTCAATAATATTGCCGCCTATGAAAGATTTTCTCCACAGGACGCCGATGCAACCCGTTATATTGATGAGGACATGAACCGTGTCTGGGACGAAGCATCATTGGATGGACCTCGCCAAACTATAGAGTTGCAACGGGCGCGAGAACTGCGACCGATCGTTGATGGCGCAGATTATCTTCTTGATCTGCATTCAATGCATGAGGCGGATCCACCAATCATGATGGGTGGTTATTGCAAAAAAGGCGAGCTGTTAGCGCGGCAAATCGGTGTGCCTGAATACATCATTATGGACAAAGGACATGCTGCCGGCAAAAGGCTGCGTGATTATGGTGGCTTTGGTGATAGGCGCAGCGAAAAGGTTGCCGTTCTCTTAGAATCCGGGCAACATTTTGAAAAAAATGCATTTCCGTTAGCGCTTGATGTCGCTGCACGGTTTTTGGTCGCGGCTGGCGTTGCTGAAAAAGCGGATGTCGCGCGCTATCTTATGGATTACCAGCCCACACCACAAAAAATCGTGGATATAACTGATGCAATTACCATCAGGAGCGACAATTTTCGTTTTGCCGATAATTTTATCGGAATGCAAGTTATCGAAAAAAAGGGCACGGTCATCGGTTATGACGGTGATGAAGAGGTGGTAACGCCTTATGATCAATGCGTGTTGATACAACCAACCCTGCGCCACGCCCATTGTGGTACGACGGCCGTCCGGCTGGGCCGTTTGGTTGAAGACTATCAGGATTGAAACTATTCACTCGACGCCTCGTCTTTTGTGTCTGGTGAAACCACATAGACACCAATTCTTATATTTAAACCAGCGAACCTCTCGCTGGTTACCCTCGATATTCCCGCGCTAAGCGGCCTCAACTGGTTCGGCTAGCTACGGCTCTTTGAGTATGGGGTGCCAACTTATTTTTACACCTTCTAGTCACCGTCTGGTGGGCGCTATGGGTATGGGTGGCTGACTGTCTCTCTTGCCAATCACTTTTTGCCATGGAAGGGATACTGTCGAACGACGTGGAACATTTTGGTATTGTTCAAGCCTAAGGTTAGTAGGGGAAGAAGCAAACGATTGTGATTAACTCTTAAACCAGAATTTGGTCACTCGCCGACCTCCACATTGAGCTTTGCGCCCTGCATCTGCAAAAAATGCAGGGTAGATCCCTTTAGAGAAGCGCGACTATTAAATTTAACTTGCGTGGATAACGCTATTGCGATCGGGAATTATGCGGTCCGGCGGTCGGTGGTGGTCGATGAAAGCACGAATATTAATGATAACTTTCTCACCCATTTCAAGCCGCCCCTCGATGGTGGCAGACGCGATGTGAGGCAGTAGTATTACTTTGCCGGCGGAGGCGAGAATTGCAAGGCGCGCTCGTGTTTTTAAATCTTTGCCAAAGAGATCCAGGCCAGCGCCAGCTAATTGCTGGCTCTCGATGGCGTCAACGAGCGCGGTTTCATCAATAATTTCGCCTCGAGCGGTGTTAACGATATAGGCGGACGGACGCATCCGTTGTAATCTTTGTCGCGAAATAAGATGGTAGGTTTCAGGTGTTGAAGGGCAATTGAGTGAAATAATGTCCATCTCGGCGAGCATTTCATCGAGATTACGCCAATAGTGCCCTTCGATTTGTTCTTCTATGATCGAACTGGCGCGGTGACGATTGTGATAGTGGATGGATAAGCCGAATGCGCGCGCCCGCCGGGCCACTGCTGTACCAATTCTGCCCATGCCGATAATCCCTAGCTTTTTGCCTGAAATGCGGTGACCCAGCATCCAATTCGGTGCCCAACCAGGCCAATCGCCGGTCTGATTAAAAATATTAGCGCCTTCTACGAGACGGCGTGGCACTGCTAAAATCAGTGCCATAGTCATATCAGCCGTATCCTGGGTGAGAACATTTGGTGTATTGGTGACGAGAATGCCGAGTTTAGCTGCAGCATTAATATCAATATTATCAACACCATTGCCGAAATTAGCAATCAGTTTTAACTTTGGGCCCGCATAGCTTAGAATTTCCTGGTCTATCTGATCAGAAATTGTTGGGACCAACACGTCGGCTGATTGGACAGCTTCAATTAATTCCTGCCGCGTCATAGCGCGATCAGTGTCGAGCAGACGGGCGTCGAAAAGTTCAACCATCCGCTTTTCGATTGGTGCTGGAAGCTTTCGTGTTGTGATGACCAGCGGTTTGTTTTGATACGCCATTTTCGCCCCCTGCAGCACAGATTAATTATCGGCAAATGGTGGCGTTGATCTCTCTTTAACCACTTTTGTGCCATAATCAAACGTTCTAGCTGAGTCTTTCTGGCATAGCTTATTAGAAAAACCAAGGAAATTGAATTGTTGTGGGGCTGGTTTTGCAAGTGTTTTGTGTGTTCTTCATGACCAAGGTGCGCGATCATCGCCAAAAATTGAGATTGATTGCTAGGTTGTTAGCAGTTTCGTTTTTGTTACTGTCGACAGTCGCTCATGGGTATTCACAGGAAACTGAACTAGAAAACGGCGCGAGTGGCCTGCCCTTGCCACGATTTGTTTCGACCAAATCCTCACTGGTGAATGTGCGTGTTGGACCGGGACGTAATTATTCGGTGGTGTGGAATTTCCAAAAGCGCGGTTTACCAGTTGAAATCACCCAGGAATACGATAATTGGCGCAAGATCCGTGATTGCGATGGCGACGAAGGTTGGGTTTATCAATCGCTGCTCACTGGCAAACGCACTGGTATGGTGGCGCCATGGAATAAAGATAAGAAGATTTTAACACCTCTACGTCATGAGCCATCGTCAACCAGCACTGTTGTCGCACAAGTCGAAGCAGATGCCATCGGTCTGATAAAAAAATGTAATGGAGATTGGTGCGAGATCAGTTTTGATGGTGCCAAGGGATGGATGGAACAAACGCAATTGTGGGGTGTTTATCCTGGTGAAAAAATCAAATAGCAAGGCGCGGGCTTTGGACGTGGCTTACGCAAAACTCAAAAAATTCAGCTACGAACAAAGCTTAATTTTCACTCATATCGTTATCAAAGCGATGACGCAGAGTCTCTGGGTCATAATCGGAGGCGGTTTATAGAAACTGCTGAGTGTTCGCGGAAACATTTTTTGTTTTTTTGTTCATGATCGCGTTCAAAATGAAAGTCAGCAATAATGGCGTTGGTCTTTCGACGCTGTATCGCACTGTTAGCGGGTCCATTCTATTCAACGTGTCTAGCGTTGCGCTGCAAACAGAGAAGTTGCCTTGGCCACTTTCGATCATTGCAAGCTATTTGGCCTCGAATATTGAGTAACCGTTAATAATGATCACTGTTCAGCGCCGTCGAAACCATGAGCGAACAACTCGAAAAATGGCAGAATAGGTTTGGCTACCTAAATTGTTGTTAAAAGGTGTACGTGGGCGAAACGATTGTCTCCAAATGTTCAATCAACGATTGGATGGGTTCAATGGGGGGCGTCGGCTACGAGCGGGCCCATCGTTTAATACATATAAGCAAAGGCGTCCCTCTCGATCGTTTCGATTTTTCGCGAGGCCATGATGCTATTTGAGCAATTCACTGAGAGGCGGTGTTTCCCGTATCCATTCGAGCGAAATTTAGCATATTAATTTTGATGGATCGACCAAGACCATCATCAATGGTAGCCAAATCTCAAGGGTCTTCTGCGCCAATTTTTTACTTGAAAAGGTAACTACCATATAACTATTTGTAAAGCATTGGCCAAGTACAATCTCCCAATTGAGCCACGCAAATGATTTAGGTAACCCCGCCAGTTTAAACAATTATTTGCGCTTACAGCGTTGCTCTTTATTGGAAAATCGTCACCGTTGGGTGCCACGTTTAGGCCGAATGCGAATTATCATATCGATATGGGAAATTTCCATGCCTTCAGGTGGCGTGGGCAAATTGGTGATCAGCGGTTTATCGGCAGTTTCCGCAGGAATATCGATGATTTCATTGGCATAATCATCATAAAAGTGATGATGGTCAGAGGTGTTGGTATCAAACCACGTCCGAGAGCCTTCAATAGCGATTACTCTTAAAAGACCAACATCGGTAAACTGGCGCAACGTGTTATAGATGGTTGCTAATGAAACATCAAGTTGACTATCGAGTGCTTCTTCGTAGAGCTCTTCGGCACAAAGATGGCGGTCATTGCCCGAAAAAATCATAGAGGCAAGTGCCAGCCGTTGCTTAGTTGGTCGTAGGCCCAAAGCACGTAATTGGTTCTCTAAAACTTTATCATGCACCTGCCGCACAATTAAATTTTCCTTAAAACTGGTAAAAACATAATTTTTCGCATAAATACCGTTGCCGTAATGGTCAACTAATTGATATATGCGTAAACAAACTGGCATTCAAGCAATATCGCACACCTTAGCGATGTTGACGTTTTAGCATGATCTGTGTTTTACTTAAATAAACACTTTGTGCTAAAACTTGGCCGATTATGTGCAGAATTGAAAAACTGCATAGTTGATGGAGTAACAATGGCTGAGCAAAAGTCTAGCTACACTTATGAAGATCTACTTTCCTGTGCGCGTGGTGAAATGTACGGCCCTGGAAACGCCCAATTGCCTGCACCTCCGATGCTTATGATAAGCCGCATCACTGAAATCAGTGACCATGGAGGCGAGTATGGCAAAGGGTTGATTCGCGCCGAGTATGACATTACGCCGGATCTGTGGTTTTTTGCCTGTCATTTTTTGGGTGATCCAGTCATGCCTGGTTGCTTAGGGCTCGATGCCTTATGGCAACTCACAGGTTTTTATTTGGGTTGGCTTGGCGAACTGGGGAAAGGTCGGGCAATCTCTACTGGAGAAGTGAAGTTCAAAGGGATGGTTACTCCCAAAACAAAACTTGTTGAATATGGTATAGACTTCAAGCGGGTTATGCGTGGCCGTTTGGTTCTTGGCATCGCAGACGGTTATGTCAAAGCAGATGGTGAGATAATTTATCGTGCCAGCGATTTACGGGTCGGTCTATTTCAGGACAGTTAAAAGGTGTCGGCCACGCCGGCAACTAAAAGTGGCAATGTCTCAAGGAGAAGATGATGCGCCGTGTTGTGATTACCGGTATGGGGATCGTGTCCTCAATCGGAAATAATTCGAGCGAAGTTCTAGCCAGTTTGCGTGAAGCAAAATCTGGGATATCTTTTGCGCAGGAATATGCCGATCTTGGTTTTCGTTGCCAGGTTTATGGTATGCCACCTAAGTTGGATATCGAATCTCTTGTAGACCGGCGCGCCATGCGCTTTCATGGCCGCGGCACCGCTTGGAACCATATAGCCATGGATCAAGCCATTGCCGATGCCGGTCTAGAAGCGCAAGAGATTAGCAATGAACGCACCGGAATTATCATGGGCTCCGGTGGCCCGTCCACGCGCACCATTGTCGAAAGTGCTAATATCGCCCGCGAGAAAGGGCCAAAACGCGTTGGCCCTTTTGCTGTACCTAAAGCTATGAGTTCAACCGCCTCAGCTACACTTGCAACGTTTTTTAAAATCAAAGGCGTTAATTACACAATTTCGTCGGCCTGTGCTACATCTAATCACTGCATCGGTAATGCGTACGAAATGATACAATATGGCAAACAAGATCGGGTTTTTGCAGGCGGCTGCGAAGACCTTGATTGGACACTGTCTGTCTTATTTGACGCTATGGGTGCCATGTCATCCAAATACAACGACAGACCCGAAGTTGCGCCGCGCGCCTATGATCTTAATCGTGATGGCTTTGTCATTGCTGGCGGCGCAGGCGTTCTGGTTCTGGAGGAATTGGAGATTGCCAAAGCGCGAGGCGCCAAGATTTATGGTGAAATCATCGGTTATGGCGCCACTTCTGATGGTTTTGATATGGTGGCGCCATCTGGTGAAGGGGCTGAGCGGTGTATGCGTATTGCGCTCGCTCAGGTGAAGGATAAGATTGATTATATCAACCCCCATGCGACATCGACGCCTGTCGGCGATCCACCAGAGGTTGAAGCAATGCGCCGGATTTTTGGAACAGGTGATGCCTGCCCGCCAATTTCAGCAACCAAATCTTTGACTGGCCATTCGCTTGGTGCTGCAGGGGTTCAGGAAGCCATTTATTCGCTTTTAATGATGCAGAACAATTTTATCTGTGAAAGTGCTCATATCGATGAGCTTGACCCGGTTTTTGCGGATATGCCTATTGTTCGCAAACGCATAGATAACAAAGAAATAAACACCGTTTTGTCGAATACTTTCGGCTTTGGCGGCACCAACGCAACGCTGATTTTTCAGCGTTATTTATAAACAACACATTTGGTGAGATCCTCACGGCAGACGGAGATTAATATGGATGGTTTAATGAATGGTAAGCGCGGCCTCATAATGGGCGTTGCGAACGACCATTCCATTGCATGGGGCATTGCTTGTCAGCTTGCCGCGGCTGGAGCGGAGCTGGCCTTCACTTATCAAGGTGAAGCTTTTGGTAAGCGCGTACGCCCGTTGGCAGAAAAACTCGGCTCAAAGTATTTACTCGAATGTGATGTCGAAGATACAGCTTCGATGGATCAGGTTTTTGCCACACTTGCAAAAGAGTGGGGCACTATTGACTTTTTGGTTCATGCCATTGGCTTTTCAGATAAATCGCAGTTAAAAGGCCGTTATGCCGATGTAACGACACGAGATAATTTCAGTCGCACGATGGTGATTTCGGCTTATTCATTTACCGAGGTCGCCCAGCGGGCTGAAAAATTGATGCCGCAAGGCGGTGCACTCCTTACGTTAACTTATGGCGCTTCAATGAGGGTAGTGCCAAATTATAACGTCATGGGTGTTGCCAAGGCCGCTTTAGAAGCAATGGTTCGTTATTTGGCGGCTGATTATGGAGCACAAAATATCCGCGTTAATGCTATCTCTGCGGGGCCGATAAGAACTCTGGCGGGAAGTGGCATTGGTGCCGCCCGCGCGATATTTTCCTTCCAACGGCGCAATGCGCCGCTGCGCCGCACAGTTGATATTAGTGAAATCGGTAAATCTGCACTCTATCTTTTGTCCGATCTGTCTTCAGGTGTTACAGGTGAAATTCACTATGTGGATTCGGGCTATAACATTATGTCGATGCCAACCCTTGAAGAGCTGACTGAAAGTGACGCAGCGCACGGTGATTAGCAGCGGTTAGACGTTTCAGTTTGGCGATTTTAAGGGGTTAAATTTACCTTTACCTTCGCTATCGGCGTTGTGGGCGTTAGTCCGGATATTAGGATCAGCTAATAGATTTCCACGCCAATCATATTTTAGCATGGCTGATACAATTCAGCTGTGAAGAAGCAGTGTTGCTGGTCGGGCGAATAATGCGGGCGCAGCTGCACCGCGCCGTTGGTATTAGTGAAATCGGTAAAATCCGCACTCGATCATTATAAGATTTGTTTAAGGTGTAGCGGCCAGTCCACGAAGTGGGTTTTTGCTAATGTAAAGCTAATAAAAAGTGACGCAGCGCACTGTGATTAGCACCGGTTCGACGTTTCAGTTTGGCGATTTCAAGGAGTTACATTTACTTCACCATCGCTATCGGCGTTGTGGGCGTTAGTCCGGATATTAGGTTGATCAGCTAATGGATTTCCACGCCAATCATATTTTAGCCGGGCTGATACAATTCAGCTGTGAAGAAGCAGCGTTGCTGGTCGGGCGAATAATGCGGGCGCAGCTGCACCGCACTGTCAATATTCATGAAAATCGGCACTCTAATCTTCAATAAGATTTGTTTAAGGTGTTAGCGGCCAGTCCACGAAGTGGGTTTTTGCCAATAAAAAGCTGATAAAACATGAGCGCATGGTGGCTAGATGCTACCATAGAATTTTTGGGTTGATTTTGCTTCGCAATGACCGGAGTTTACTAAAAATCCTTAAGAATTTAGCAGCCAATCCTAGCACATGTTATGTGTTACCGCGGTCTCGGATTATACGATCAGAATTTCGCCCGACATTCGTTTAATTGATCGTTCCTTATGGACCTGTTGACATGTCAGGCGCTAGTAAGCTGACGACTGAAATTGTTGACTTTGCTTTAGCACCTATTTTGACACGATAGGCACATCAATAAATCACGATATTCTGTGTGATAAAATCTAAATCGCTCTATCGTCCGCCAACTAACTTCAGGCAAAGGAAGCGTTTCCGCAGATACCGGTTGTTGAAGACAGGCTTGTTAACAGAACTGCAATCTGTAATTCGCTGTGTGACGAAAAAGTAGCAATATCTGCCACTTTGAAAACATCCGAATTTCATTTGCAGTCACCGTTTTAGACCTCTAACGGAGCGCTTAGGTGTCGAAAGCACAGCCTTTGCAAATTGGGCGTATAATTGATGGAGGTTATTGGAACGCGCAGAAAGGAGTACGGCGGTCGTTTTTCAACGTTACACTTAACGTTTGAAAGCAACACATTCTAATACCTTTGCGCCTCAAAAAATTAGACAAAAGAAATAGCTAAATCTTCATCATTGAGTCTTTTGCTCGTATGCCCGAACCCCTACTCTAAACGCGGTTAGTGCCATATTTTTTTTTGAGAAGCCTCATGAAAAATTCGCGTAGTAAAATTAAACTGGAGTGACAACGCTGCGCGAACAAAAGCCAGAACGTTTATTTGACTTTGAACATTGCAACTTTTTCTACAACGGCGTCTTTGCCGTTATTTCAGGAAAGTTGCGAAAGGGGCGATGGTAAACGAAAATTTGATCGATAAAGCGGCGCAGAAGTTCGGCACTTCAGCGCTTTGCAGCCAATACCTTAAAAGCCCTATCCTCATAGAGGGTCATAAAAGCTGCGAAAGATTGCTTCAAATGTTTTTCATATGGCAAATGTCGGTTTGCAACCAAAAAAAATTGGCCTCCAAGTTTTAATCGTGAAGCGGCCACCGCAATGAAACGTTGTCCCAGCGCTAGATCCTGATCGCGACCATTATGAAAAGGAGGATTGGTGATAATCGTATCATAGTGATTGGTTATTGGTTCTCTCACGATATCGTGCCAAAAAAATTGGATTGGAAGTCTTCCACTCTCGTTTTTGAGATGCCGTCTGGCGTTTTCCAACGCATCGAAATCGGCCTCATAAAGGTCAAGCGCTTGGCAAATGTTGTTATTTTTAACGATTTCCACCGAGAGATAACCCCAGCCCGCACCGAGATCTGCCGTTTTCCCTGAAACCAGATGTTTGACGGTTTCGATTAAAACCTGAGAACCTTGATCGACGCGGCCATGAGAAAACATGCCGGGTGAGGTTTGGTAGTGTTCACCAAATGTCTGCACCGGTGGGGTTAAGCTTGATAATAATTCGGCATCAAGATGTTCAGGAACCCGAAGCCAGAAGATAACTTTATGATTTTTTGTCAATTTTCCCTGAAGGTCGAAATTTCGGTTCACCCATTTAAGCATGGATTGAGCACCAGCTGATTTTTCACCACTGACAATAATAAGCCCGTTTGGTTTAACCTGTTTTAAAAGCGCAAGGAAATTGTTGTGGTTAAGACCTTTGTGTTTGGAAAGGTTTAATAAACCGCCCGTAAATTCCCGCCCCTGCCATTGATTTACTGGCGAGACATCAAATCCAGCTTGTTTGAGAGGTAAATAGAAAGGACGCCAAGGCTGGACCAACGCAACTTGGCTTTTTGCTGGCATTGCTGACGCTGGCATGTTTAAACCGCTAGAATTATCACCTAACCCATAAGCTAGCCAATCGCCCGTTTTCGTATTTTCCGGTATGAAACCTAATTCAAACGGTAGAAAAACTGACATTATCATTCTAACCTATCTACACTAATGTTTATTTGCCAAACGACGTTGAAGCCGGATCAGTGACGGTTTAAACGCAAACCTTGATGATATAAAGCTATTTCTTAAATTGTAACGGTGAAGGCGTTGGTTGCCGAACTTTGCCAAAAAACGTAATCGCGCAGCGCACCTTTCCTATTAATCTATCGCCGGTGCAAATGGTGAATAAGGCAGGAGTATTCGCGAGGACGAGATTTGTTTGGCAAGCGTTTGAATAACTCGCTTCTTTCCATGGCTCTCACTAACTTATGATAACTCGTAAAGTGGTCGACAGCGCCTCAAATATGGCACAGCTGCGAATTCCTATCGGTTAAGTAAGGAGAAAATTCGCCGATTACGGCGAATAAAAAAGGCGCCCACATTCCTTTATACGGCGAATAAAAAGGAATTGGGCGGCCATCGCTAAGACCCGCCGGCCGAACGTCCACTGCACTTTGGGGCAAATCGCTAGGAATGGCATTAAGATCGCCTGCGAACACCCATTGCTAATAGGTTTTAATTATGCGCGAAATCAGGCGGTAAAATTGAAATCTGACAAGACGGGTGAAGCGAATGGTAACAAAGGCCGGGAGGCGGATAAGGAGCTTATCAGTGCCTCTTAATAAAGGTTCGATTTATAAGAATCATAAAACATAAAATTCTTAGCCCTACTTCCACACATTAGGTTTGTTGAACAATCCGTGTGATAGGGATCTATCAATAACTTTGCCAAAAAAAATCGAAAATGCTTTCATCAGATAGTCGATTAAATCGGTCATTTAAATATTGGCCACGTAATTGCCTGCGGAATAGAACGTTAGGTTAAATCTGCGACCACAAACTGCTAGGATAGGCGACAGTGCTCGGGTGATAATTATTAATCAGGGCGCACTGCAGTTAAATAGCAAGCTCTACCAATGCCACGGCACTTTATTGAAACCGGTTTTCCAACCAATTTGCCTTGAAATGCTTTAATTGTGATTTCGACCCACTTATAGCCATGAGCGTTGAGCGTTGAGCGTTGAGCGTTGAGCGTTGAGCGTTGAGCGTTGAGCGTTGAGCGTTGCCCATCGACACCACGATTGCAAGCAAAAAAAAAGCCTGCAGTTTTAACCGCAGGCCCTAAGGTTTATGACTTCTACTGTTATTCAGTAGGCGAACTATTCATGTCCGATTGTGTCGGCGCAGCATCTTGGGCTGGCGCCGCTTCGTGCAACGGTGCGGTACCTGCTTCAGGCGCTGTGGGCGCTGATAAAGGCCGTACAGTTGATGGTGTTGCCGGTTCTTCAGCTGGAGCCTGTTGCTCCTGTAAAGGTGCAGCTGCTTTAGGCGTTGATGCCGGCGCAACCTCGATGACTGCAGGCTGTATAATGCGGCCTGATCCACCCATCATATTGTAATTCAAGTGTTGCAGTGCCCAC
>Ga0308161_1003932_pt1 | contig 14007 bp, 8 predicted proteins | sample PhyFR2_FD_201034 | JGI IMG/M metagenome (GOLD analysis project Ga0308161, IMG submission 201034) | Phyllosphere microbial communities from UC Gill Tract Community Farm, Albany, California, United States - DLSLF.R2 | ecosystem: Host-associated > Plants > Phyllosphere > Unclassified | place: USA...
GCCCGCGACACATCATCCACGCATGGCGTGGATCTACTGCGCCCCGGCTTCGGTGGGTGCCAACCTTGGTTGGCACGATTTGAGTGTCCGCGAAACATCATCCACGCATGGCGTGGATCTACTGCGCCCCGGCTTCGGTGGGTGCCAACCTTGGTTGGCACGATTTGAGTGTCCGCGAAACATCATCCACGCATGGCGTGGATCTACTGCGCTCCGGCTTCGGTGGGTGCCAACCTTGGTTGGCACGATTTGAGTGTCCGCGAAACATCATCCACGCATGGCGTGGATCTACTGCGCTCCGGCTTCGGTGGGTGCCAACCTTGGTTGGCACGATTTGAGTGTCCGCGAAACATCATCCACGCATGGCGTGGATCTACTGCGCCCCGGCTTCGGTAGAAGCCAACCTTGGTTGGCACGCTTTCCCATCCACGCGTGGCGTGGATCTCCTGCGCCCGGGCGCTTGGCACGATGTTCGCCGCGGCAAGACCGCGTGATTCAAGGGTCTCACCAGCTTCACAAGCGCTCGCGCAGCCTCAGGACGCCAGCTGCACCTGCAGCACTGATACGGAGCGTCCAACCCATGAGTACCCGTTTCGACCTGCCCGAGCGCGATCCACTCGGTCCTGACATCGCCACCGTGGTGGCCACTCCCGTCGTGCCACCGCCCAGCGAAAGCGCGGTGTCCTGGGGCGCCATTTTCGCCGGCGCCGTTGCGGCCGCCGCACTGTCGCTGATCCTGTTGATCCTGGGCGTTGGCCTCGGCCTGTCCTCGGTTTCGCCCTGGTCGTTCGAAGGGGTGTCCAAGGAAACCTTCGGCTGGACCAGCGTCGCGTGGCTGACCTTCACCGCGCTGGCCGCTTCCGGTCTGGGCGGCTATCTGGCCGGTCGCCTGCGCACCAAGTGGACGCAGCTGCACGGTGATGAAACCTACTTCCGCGACACCGCGCACGGCTTCGTGTCCTGGGCTGTGGCGACCCTGCTCACTGCTGGCCTGTTGACCTCGGCCATCGGTGGCGTGCTGGGCGCCGGCGCAAAGGTTGCCGGCGCGACCGCAGGCGCCGCTGCCACCACTGCCGGTGCTGCCGTGGCCGGAGCTGGCAGCGCTGCTGCAGGCGCACCGGAGAGCGACCTCAACTACTGGGTGGATTCGCTGTTCCGCGGGGCCACCACGGCGGGCCCGGACGCTGCCGGTGCACCTCCGGTTGCGCCGGCAGCGGGCGCAGCGCCGGGTACCAGCCCAATGGACCCTGCCGCACCGCCGCCGCCCCCGGCCGCCGCCAGCGTCGGCCCACGTGACGCCCGCACGGCCCCGCCGCCGCCGCGCCCGATGCCGGGCAATGGCCCGATGGGCGACCGCCGCGAAGTCCGTGCCGAAGTGAACCGCATCATCGTCAACAGTCTGCAGGGGGACGGCCTGGACCCGGCCGATACCCAGTACCTGTCGCAGCTGATCGCGCGCGAGACGGGCATGAGCGCGGCTGAAGCGCAGGCCCGTGTGACCGACGTGCAGACCCGCATGCGTGCTGCGCTGGAAAAGGCCAAGAACACCGCCAAGCAAGCTGCCGACGATGCGCGCAAGGCAACGGCCTATGCCGCACTGTGGCTGTTCATCACCCTGCTGATCGGCGCGTTCTTCGCCAGCCTCAGCGCCACTTGGGGCGGCCGTCGCCGCGACCTGTAACCCGCATCTGATGCAAGGAGACCTGCCATGAAAACGCTTCTGCTGTGGTTCCTGGGCGTGCCGATTCCGCTGTTGATCCTGTACGCGATCTTCTTCTGAGATCGTGTCGTTGAGTGAGATCCATCAGGCCGCCGCGAGGCGGCCTGATGCCATCCAGTCGCGCATGGACATTTACAGCGTCGAGCCACGCTCGACCCACGCGCGCAGCGCGCATGACAACCAAGCATCGGCCGAGCACTACGCCTCTGAGTACCGGCTCGGCGAACATCCCAGCACACGCCGGAAGGCAGCAGAAAACGCGCTCGGGCTTGCATAGCCCAGGTCCAATGCCACACGCGTCACCGCCTGGCCCTGTCCCAGCCGCTCGATGGCCACCAGCAGGCACACCTGCTGCCGCCACTCGGCAAAACCCACCCCGGTATCGGCGCGGAACAGGCGCGTGAACGTGCGCCGGCTCATGCCTGCTTCGGCGGCAACGTCATCGAGGCGCACTGCCAGCGAAGGACTGTCGAGCAATGCGCGGCAGACACGTGCGAGGCGTGCATCGGTGGGCAGAGGTGCATGCAGGGAAAGTGTCGGCATCGATGCGATTTCCGCCACCAGCAGCTGCATCAGTTTGCCTGCGCGCCCGTCCTCGTCGTACAGCGGGGGCAGGTCCACCGCCGCCTCCAGCAGCTGGTGCAACAGCGCAGAGACCGCGTACACCCGGCAGTGCGCCGGCAGCGCCACGGCGTCGGCCGCCTCGGCGGAGAGAAAGGCGTTGAGCATCGTCACCGGCCCGCGCATGGTCATCTCATGCCCCAGGCCTGCAGGCACCCAGCAGGCGCGCCGTGGGGGAACCAGCCACCGCCCCTGCGGCGTAGCCACACTGATGGTGCCGCGCGCAGCGAACGCGAACTGCCCGCGCCGGTGGGCATGGCGGGGAAACGCAAATTCGGCGGCGTAGTCGTTCGAGGTGACCACGACATCGCGTGGCAGGTCTTCGTAGGGATCAAGCAGCGAATTGCGCATGGCCCGGATTCTATAGCGATTGACCCGTCATCGACGGTGGGCCGGATCCGCGCTGTCTAGCATCAACGCTCCCCTCAGCTGTAATGGAACCACATGACCAATACTTTCCATCGCGTGGGACACGGACCCCATGCTGTCCTGGTGCTGCACGGCTGGTTCGGCGACGCGCACGCGTTCGAGCCCATCGAGCCATGGCTGTCGCGCGACGACTTCAGCTACATCTTCATGGACTGCCGGGGCTACGGCGGCATGCGCGATGCACGGGGGGCCTATACCATCGGCGAGATTGCATCCGATGCATTGGATCTGATGGCGGTCCTGGTCCACGAACGCTTCAGCGTGGCAGGTCATTCGATGGGCGGCATGGCCATTGAACGTATGGCGGTGCTTGCGCCGGAACGGGTACACGGCATGGTGGCCATTGCGCCGGTGCCCTGCGGCGGCATTGCCTACGACGCCGCGACGCGAAGCCTGCTTGAAACGGCAGCCGGGGACGTAGGCGTGCGTCGGTCCATCATCGATCGCAGTACCGGCGGGCGGCTGCCAGCGCAATGGCTCGACTGGAAGGCCGCGTATTCGGCGGCACACGCTTCACCTGCAGCATTTGCTGCCTATCTTCCAGCATGGGCGGATACCGATTTCAGCAATGAGATCGTCGGCAAGCATCGGTTGAAGGTGCTGGTGGGTGCGCACGATCCCACCTTCAACCGCGCACTGATGGAGCGCACCTATCTGCGCCGCTACCGGCAGGTCACGATGGAGGTCCTGGAGGATGCCGGGCATTACCCGATGAACGAAACGCCGCTGGCCCTGGTGGCGGCCATGGAATCGTTCCTGAAAGAGGCGTCGGTTCCGGGATGAATGGTTTCTGGCACGGGAGGTCGTTTCCACATCTTTTCGGATCATCACATCCGCGACCAGCGTGACGACCAGCCTGTAGTGCTGCCGGGCACGCTGGTGGCCAGGATTGGCCACCAGTGCTCAACACGAGCACCCGTGCGTCGATCATGGCTCGACTCTGCAAAGTGCATGTCTCGCAATGAGGTTTGTTGCAAAGACCGGGTGAGGAAATTTGCATAACCCTCAAACATTGAACGCCTTCAAAAAATTTCCTTAACGTTCAGCTATTTAGGAATGGTTGAATGGCCGTCGCAGGGTAGGCGTACCTACCATTCTCTCCGTCGCCCGCCCCCACGCAGGCGGGTGATGCCTCCGCACTGGAGGCCTCATATCCCACCGTCCGAGAGAGACACCATGAACTCCATCCTGAAGAAGGCCGCGCTCGCTGCAGCGCTGGCCACCGTTTCGCTGTCCGCCAATGCATTCGATGCCGACATCAAGGTCTGGGCCAACGTCGATCCGACCCTGGCCCTGCTCAAGGCCGATGGCACTGCGCTGGATTCGGTGGTCAACATGGTCCACAACCCGGTCAGCGGCCTGGTGCCCTGGTCGCAGCAGGTGCGCATCTACTCCAACGATGAAAGCAAGGACATCGAAGTGCGTGTTGGCAGCACCCCGCAGCTGCTCAACACCGATGGTGGCGGCGCGCCGGTGCCGCTGACCGTCAGCCTCAATGGCAGGGCGCTGACCGTGGCGGCGCAGGACTTCTCCGCAACCGACCTGTTCGACGGCGCACTGCCGGGCGCATCGATCCCGCTGGCGCTGCGTATTGCACAGACCGTCCAGGCGCCGATCGCCCGCGGCGGCAGCTACGAAGGCATCGTCACCATCGCCATGCAGCAGAAGACCACCAGCCCGTAAGGCACCCGCGCCGGCCCGCTTGCCGGGCCGGCTGCTTCCGGTAATCCCCATGAATGCTCCCGCACCCGCCGTCACCCGGCTGGCGGTCGCGCTCGCCCTGTCGCTGGCCACACCCCTGGTCGCGGCGCGCGGCGTTCCCGCCGGTTTCGAGGATCTGGTCGAAGGCCAGACCGAACAACTGGAGATCCGTCTGTTCGGTCGTTCGACCGGGCTGGTGCCGGTGCGTGTGACCCTGGAACACGTGCAGCTGGAAACCCCGGCCGAGGCGCTGCAGGCATTGCAGCTGTCCGCCGAAGCGCAGGCTGCGCTGCTGCCGGCGTTGTCGCAGCCGCTGCCGCGGAACAGCCACCTGGCATGCCGTTACGGCGGTGCCAGTGCCGGTTGCGGGTACATCGATCCTCCCCAGGAGCCCACTGCCGTGCGCGCGCTGTATGACGAAGGCGAGGGCGCAGTGCGCCTGTTTGTCGCCCGCCAATGGATCCCCGGCGAGCCGGCCGCCGAGCGCTACCACCAGGTCAGCGCCAATGCCGAGAACGCCTTCCTGCACCAGCACACCTTCAATGTCAGCGGTGGCCGGGGCTACCAGGCGCTGGCCGCGCAGGGCATGGGTGCACTGGGCGTGTTCCAGCGCGGACACCTGTCCGCCGACTGGACCTTCAGCCAGCAGCACTACCGCGGCGGTCTTGCCAGCCGCCGTTTCCAGCTCGACAACGCCTACTACCGCCATGACCTGGGCCAGCAGCACTACCTGCAGGCCGGGCGCATGGACCGCCGCAACCTGAGCAGCCCGCAGGGCGGCACCTTCAGTTTCAGCATGCTGCCGATGGATCGCTTCCAGGGCCTGCGGCTGGGCACCACGCAGGCCTACGTGGACTCCGCCGCCGCCGTGCAGGCCACGCCCCTCACCGTGCTGCTGGCGCGCGATGCGCGTGTGGATGCGTTCGATGGCGAGCGCCTGTTGCAGACCTTCTACCTGCAGGCAGGCATCAACCAGCTCGATACGCGCCGGTTCCCCATGGGCAACTACACCGTCAGCCTGCGCATCTACGAAGACGGCGTGCTGGTACGCAACGAGGACGCGCCGTTCGACAAGGGCGGTGACTGGACCGACAGCAGCGTGCAGTGGTTCCTGCAGGGCGGCCGCCGCAACGAGCGCCGCAGCGACCGCTTCGACGACGAACTGGCGGCCATGGGCGGCCTGCGCGTGCCGATGGGGCGCAACGTGGCCATGACCGCTGGCATCGCCGATCTGGGCGGTTTCAGCTACGGCGAACTGCGGGTGGACCTGCGCCATGTGTTTGCCACCCAGGAAGTCCGCGCCACCTTCAGTGGCATGCACGGCAGCGATGGCAGCCGTGGCCAGCAGCATCAGCTTTCCTACCGTCGCCGCGCTTCGTGGAATGTGTACCACCAGCGCATGCGCGGCCGTGCCTGCCAGTTCGAGGATGACGCGCGCGACCGGCTCGGCTGCGCCGATTCGCTCAGCGCCTCGATGGCGCTGCCGGTGGCCGGCGGCAACGCCTACCTGGCCTATACGCGCCGCCAGACCTGGCGTGCAGGCACCGTGCGGCCGGGGCTGGATGATGATCCGCTGGCCGGACTTGACCCGCTGCTGCCGCCGTGGATGCCACAGCCCGCGCGCATACCGCAGCTCAGCCGCACCTGGCAGGCCAGCTACAGCCGCAGCCAGCGCTGGGGCGAGTTCAGCGTCTCCAGCCGCATCGGCGTGTGGCAGCAGACCAGCGGCGGTGGGCTGCGCGATGGACGTGACCGCGGCATCTACCTCAATTTCAGCCTCAACCGCCTGCAGCACGATGACCGCGGCAGTTCGCAGCGACGCTATGGCGTGGACGTGCGGCAACCACAGCATGCGCGGCCGGATATCAACTACAGCGCCGGGCAGACGCTGCGCCAGGAATACGAGGATCAGTACCGCGAGGTATCGGGCGAACTGCGCGGCAACAACAACGAGCGCTACAGCGCCACGCTGAGTACCCAGCTGCAGAACCGCATCGGCCAGACCGGTGCCACGGTGTCGCGCTACCAGCACCAGGGTGGCAACGAAGTGGCGTACAGCGCCACGCACAGTTCCGGCCTGGCCATCGGCAAGCGCGGCGTGTACTGGGGCGCTGGCGTTGGCGCCGACGCGGGGCTGGCGGTGCAGGTGGATGACACCGACGACCTGGACCTGAGCGGCGTTGCCGCCGAGCTGCAGGTGGGCGGGCTGCGTCGACAGCGACTGAAGCTGGGCGAGCGCCGGCTGCTGCCGATTTCCGCCTACCAGTCGCACCGCGCTGAAGTGCAGGACGCCAGCGCCCTGGACAGCATCGCCGCCGTGCGCGTGAGCGGTGTGGGCGGCGCGCGTCCGTTGTTCCTGCCACCAGGCCGGCTGGTGCGCATGCCGGTGCCTATTGAAGTGACCTACACCTTCATCGGCAACGCCCAGGACATCGCCGGCGCACCGCTGCGCGGTGCCCGCATTCTCAACGCGCCGGTGCCCGGCACCGGCAGCAATGGAGGTTTCGTGGCCGACTTCCCACGACGCGAGAAGACCCTGTACCTGCTGCAGGACGACCGGTTGCTGCACTGCCCGCTGCAGGTGCGCGAGCGCCGCAGCGTGGTGATGCTGGTAGGCGCCGTGCAGTGCGAGCCGCTGGCCGTGGCCCAGCTGCCGGCCGACATCCGCCACCAGGCACGGGTGACGCGGCTGCTGCAGGAGCAGGCGCTGATCGCCGCCACGCCACAGACCGCAGCAGCGGGAGGTGCGAAGTGAGCCGTCGGTTGTGGTGGGTGATGGCGGTGTTGTGTGGGCTGGTGCTGTTGGTGCCGAGGGCGAAGGCGCAGAGGCCGCCGGAAACGCATCCGTCGAGCGAGCACCGCGACATCGTGATGAGTTGGGATCGCTCTGCGATGCCGGGAGATATCGAGTTGTGGGCGCGGAGGACTGTGCTGGGCTATGAACTGCTTGGGACGCTTGACTACGGAAGGTTGTATCTGACCTGCAAATCAAGCAGTGACTCAGCACAGGGGAAATGCCCGGTCAATGACACGCTTGAGAATGCGACAAACATCAAGAGTGTTATTCCACTTCGATTTACCGAACGACGAAGTGGAATGACAGAAGATCTCGACGTGGTAGCAGAGCTGCGTCGAGGCGAAGCAACAACAGCCTGTAGCCTTGATTACTGGGATAGTTTAATTCGCCTGATTTGGTCATCGAGTTTCACGCCCTGCTTCGGGAAACCAGTGGGAACGGCTGTGTCAATGGAGCTGCAAGGAAAGCAGCTTGAGAGGTTGGTTGCAGGGAACTGGACGGCTCAACTGGCTCTTTCACTGCACACACCATCTCATTTGAATATCGCAACGTATACGTTTGATTTTGCTCTTGCGGTAACGGACAAGAACGCGGTCTCCATCTACTTCCCGCTTTTCGATCAGGTCACCCCGCACGTCGGTCTGAACCTGCAGTACGACCCGATCGCGCAGACCATCGGTGGCCGTACCCAGCTCGACATGTGCCTGTACGACGGACTTGGTTCGCAGAGTGCCTACCTCGGCGTCACCGTGCGTGACAGCGGCGCGCAACCTCCCGGGCCCTCGGGCTACTCGGTATGGCACGTCGATGGCGGCAGTGATGCCAGTCAGCGCGTGGACTACACCGTCACCCTGGATCACAACGGCAGCAGCCTGCCCATGCGCAATGGTGTGGAGCAGCTGCTGCACGGCATCGATACCGCACGGCTGCGCCTGGTGCTGCTGCCCGGCATGACGCAGCCGGTGTTCTGCGTGCCTACGCCATTGACGCTGGAAACACCGCGCGTGCCGGTCAGCACCAAGCGCCCCGGCTACTACAGCGGCGATCTCAAGGTGGAACTGCGTGTTCCCACCGTCACGCCCTGAACCCCACATGGAGTCCCCGATGAAACCCCTAGTCCGCTGCCTGCTGCCGCTGTCGCTGCTGATGGCGTTGCCTGCCCATGCCAATCTCACCGTGCACCCCATGCGTACGTCGGTGGACGCGAAGAAAGGCGCACAGATACGCATCTACTCGCAGTCCACCCAACCGCAGTACGTGCAGGCATCGATCAAGCGCATCGTCAACCCGGCGGGGGCAGGTGAACAGGAGGTTGAGGTGGAGCCGAATGAGGCCGCCATCGCCATCACGCCAGGAAAGTTCGCCCTCGCCGGTGGTGGCAACCGGCTGATCCGTGTGATTCCGCTGCAGCCGGTCGAAAAGGAAACGGCCTACCGCGTGTACTTCGAGGGCGTGCGCGGCCCCGAACGTGCTGACCCTGCAGGCGAGGGTGAGAGTGCCCAGGCCAATGTCGGCGTCAGCCTGGTCTGGGGCGCGCTGGTCAATGTATTGCCCGCGCAATCGACGATGGACGTGCAGGTGGAGGGAAACCAGCTGCGCAACACCGGCACGGTACGCGTGGGCATCACCAGCATCGCTGACTGCGATGGTGCGCGCTGCACCGCACATGACGTCTCGCGCAGCCTGTACCCCGGCAGCGCGCTGGAGCTGCCGTTCCCATTGCAGCCGGGTCACACGCTGCAGCTGCGCTATCGGCTGACCCGCGATGGCTATCGCGAGCACCTGCACAACGTCGCGCTCTGAATGCATCACGCCGCTGTGGCTTGGTGCCACAGCGGTTCCTTCTGTTTCGTTTGTTAAGGAGAATCCATGAACAAGATCTATCGACGACTCTGGTCCGCCGCCCGCCAATGCTGGGTGGTGGCAAGTGAGCTGACCCGAAGGAAGGGACGCAGCGCGGGAGGTGTCCAAGGCGGCTTGCTGGCATCCGTTTTGATTGGCTCACTTTCCACCACTGCGAGCGCGGCCATTTTCTATGGCTGTGATGGTGGTGTGTCCGGAATTGTCCGCTGCGCTCCGTTCGTTGGGCACGAGGACATGGGAAATGCGAATGCTTCGTCGCGTAGTTCCTACTATCTTTCCATGGGAGGGGGAGCATGGACCGACGGTCTCTACTCCACCAGTTTCGGAAACCGAACGTCTGCCGAGGGTGACAAGAACTCAGTATTTGGCTACGGAGCGGTGGCGAAAAAGGGATATGCCTCGGTATTTGGTGCGCATGCGGTGGGCGATGGTATTGGTGCAATCGCGTTCGGCCACAACGCGAAGGCTTACACCGAAAATTCCATCGCAGTCGGCAGCGGCTCAAGGACAAATGAGGGCGCAGGCGTGTCGAAGATTGCCATCGGCGGTGATGCCTATGCAGGGACCGCTGGTTGGACCGGCGCCATCGCGCTTGGCGGCAAGGCACGTGCCGAGTTCGACGGCCTGGCCATGGGCTACGAGGCCAAGGCTACTGCGAATGGCACGGTGGCACTCGGACGTGGTTCGGTCGCCAACGAAGGCAATACGATATCGGTTGGCAACACCAACACCAAGCGCCGTATCGTCAATGTGGGCGATGCACGCCTGAATGCCACCAGCACAGATGCAGTAACGGGAAAGCAGCTGTATCAGTTGTCGACTGCGACCAGTGGCCTGATCAGCCAGGCGAGCACGGGCGGGGCGGTTCGCATTGGTGCGGAGAACACCGGCACGACACTGACGGTCAGCAATAAAAGTGGTGCTGCCCGCTATCTCAACGGTGTCCGCAACGGCACGCTGAGCGCAACCAGTACCGATGCGGTTACCGGGCAGCAGCTGTTCGCCACCAATCAGAACGTGACGGCGGCAACCAATCGCATCAATGCGAGAGCACTGTCACTGGGTGAAGGCGCAACCGCCGAATCGGTTGCGTACGGGGTGAGTACAGCGCTTGGGTACAATGCCAAAAGCTACAACGGCCAGAGTGTGGCCGTGGGTTTTGACGCCCGTGCTGGTGTGGATGCCGCTGGCAACAAGGTGGTAAACCTGAATGCAGGTGTCTCGCTGGGTTCGCGCAGCCGCAGTGGCAATGGTGCCGTCGCGGCAGGGCTGCAGGCCAGCGCGGTGGGTGATCGTGCCATTGCCATTGGCCATGAGGCATCGGCGGATGTGATTCACGCCACCGCGATCGGATATCAGAGCGAGGCCAGCGCTGGGCACTCCATCGCACTCGGGCGCGGTACCCACGCAAGCGGCCTCTACGCGACGGCCATGGGCAATCTGGCCAGGGCCTCGGCCGAAAGTGCTGTGGCCATTGGTGATCGTTCCCTGGCTCAGCACAATGGTTCGGTGGCGTTGGGCAATGGTTCGCAGACCAGCGCCGCCAATCAGATTTCCGTCGGCAGCAGCGCCATCAAGCGCAAGCTGGTCAATCTGGCCGACGGTACGCTCAGTACGTCCAGCACCGAGGCCGTGACCGGCAAGCAGCTCAACGCTACCAATGCCAACGTGGTCACTGCACAGAATACAGCCAGTGCCGCGCAGGTGGCCGCTACCGGGGCGAAGACCGCAGCCGACAGCGCGCTTGCCAAAGCCACCACCCTGGCCGGCCTGGTGAGCCAGGTGTCCACCACGGGCAATATGCGTATAGGCAGCGAAAATGCCGGTACTGTGTTGGACGTGCGCAACAAGGCCAATGCCAACCGCAGTATCAGCGGGGTTGCCGACGCGACGCTGAGCAACAGCAGCACCGAGGCTGTCACTGGCCGACAGCTTGCGGCTACCAACAGCAACGTAACCACGGCGCAGAACACCGCCAACGCCGCGCAGACGGCGGCAACTGCGGCCAAGACCACTGCGGACAATGCGCTGGGCAGGGCCACAGCGTTGAGTGGTCTGGTCAGCCAGGTATCGGCCACGGGCAATGTGCGCCTGGGCGCAGACAATGCGGGCACCGTGGTGGATGTGGCCAACAAGGACGGCGCGAAGCGGCGCGTCAACAACGTCGCCAATGGCGTGCTGAGCAGCACCAGTACCGATGTCGTGACCGGACAGCAGCTTCATGCCACCAACCAGTCTGTTTCCACGCAGGGCCAGTCACTGTTGCTGCACGGCCAGCAGCTGGCAACGCATACCCAGGCCCTGGACGCGCAGGACCAGCGCGTCGCGACCAACCGCGCCGACATCGATCAGCTTCGTACGGACGTGGACAACTTTGATCCGGATCTGGATGGGGTAGTGAAGTTCAGTGCTGATCGCCTGCTTGTGGACATGGAGGGTGCGCGCATATCGGGAGTGGCGGCGGGGGATGTCAGCTCGGCGGCCAGTACCGATGCCGTGAATGGTGGGCAGTTGTTTGCGGCCAACGAGAAGATCTCGGCACTTGAAGGCGCCGGAAAGTTCTTTGCTATAGGCGGCGGTGGACCGGCCGATAGCGCGGCTGCGGGATTGGTCGCGGTCGCGGTCGGGGATTCGGCGAGGGCCGAGGCTGAAGGAGCGGTGGCCGTTGGTAGTTTCGCGATAGCAGCGGGAAAGAACTCAGTTTCCTTGGGTAGGGCTTCAAGCGTCGCGGCAAAGGCTGAGGATGGCTTCGCGCTAGGAGTCAGGGCATCCGTTGAGTCGGAGAAGGGTGTTGCAATAGGTGCCGGCAGCTCTGTTTCCGAAGCTGCTTTCAACAGTGTCGCCGTGGGCGCCGGCTCCATTGCAACTGAGGCGATGACGGTCTCAGTTGGACAAGGTGTTTTGAAGCGCCGGGTTGTGAATGTCGCTCGGGGTGTGAATGAAGGTGATGCATCGACGATTGGTCAGGTCAGTGACGCACTGGCAATGCTCGGCGGAGGCGCCGGCTTTGGCTCAGGAGGCGATGTCATTGCTCCTGTCTACAATGTACAGGGTGGCACGCAGAACAGCGTAGGTGACGCCTTGGCTGTGCTCGATGGCGCAGTGCTCAGGTCCGATAGCCGAGTAGATGGCGTCGAAGGCCAGCTGCGTGCGACATTCCAACAGTCGCCATCAACCAGCGCAGAAGGAATCGCCCAGGTGAACCTGGCTGGCGCGCAGGGCATGGTTCTGTCGAATCTGGCAGATGGTCGCATTGCTGCGGGTAGTCGTGATGCGGTGACTGGCAATCAGCTGTTTGCAGTCAAGCAGGATGTTGATCGGAACCGAAGCGAACTGAATGCATTGCTTGATGCAAGCGGATCTGGTGCTTCAACTGCCGGGGACGCATACGGCGTGATCGACTACGGCGGCGCCACGCTGACGGGTGTATCAGATGGTGAACTGTCGTCTGGGAGTAGGGATGTTGTGAACGGTGGGCAGCTGTTCTCCACAAATCTGCGCGTGCGAGAGCTGGAGCAGACGGGGCGTTTCCTGAGCGTGGGATTTGACGGCCTGAGCAATGATGCCGAGGCTGGTCTCCTCGGTGTCGCATTGGGGGATTCCGCCAAGGCGTCTACCGGCTCTGAAGGTGGTGTGGCCATCGGGAGTTACTCGATTGCACAAGGGACGAACTCAGTTGCGCTGGGCCGAGGATCTAACGTGGCCGATTCTGCTGAGAGCGGGTTTGCTCTGGGCGTTGGTTCGAATGTCTATGCGAACCAGGGTGTGGCCTTTGGCGCGTCGAGTCGTGTGGTAGCAGGCGCTGATGGAGCGCTCGCGCTGGGTTCCTACTCAATCGCGACCGAATCAAATACGGCTTCATTCGGTAACGGCTCGGTTAAACGGCGTTTGGTGAACCTTGGTCGCGGCACTGGTGAGCATGATGCAGTCACCGTGGCACAGTTGAGCGAGTCGCTAGCTGCACTTGGGGGCGGTGCGGGTCTCGATGAGGATGGTCGTGTCGTCACCCCCGGCTTCAACGTCCAGGGCCAACACCAGAACACCATCAACGAAGCCCTCGCCACGCTCGACTCGGCCGTAGTCACCACCGACTCCCGTGTCGACCGTGTGGAAACCCAGCTCCGCTCGGTGTTCCAGGAATCTCCGTCCATCCGCAGCGACGGCACCGCCCAGCTCACCCTGGCGGGTGCCAACGGCATGGTCATCTCCAACGTCGCCAACGGCTTGATCGCCGCCGGCAGCCGCGAGGCGGTCAACGGTGGCCAGTTGCATGCCGCGCAGCAGCAGCTCAACGGTCGCATCGATGGCCTGGAGCAGCGCGTGGACGGCCAGCCGCAGGCGCGTGCAATGGCCACGGCGTCGGCAGCGCCGACCGAAGAGATCATGCCAAGCCCGGAAGCCAGCGGTTCGCCGCAGGTCGCTTCGGCAGGCGAGGGCGCTTCGCCTGCACCGCAGCCGAAGTCGAAGAAGGACGATTCGCCCGCGCCCACGCCGCAGGTCGACACCGCCGAGTTGGAAAAGATGCTGGCCCGTGCCAACGAGTACACCGACGGTGCGATCAGCAACTTCGAGCGCCGCCTGGACAAGATGGACAAGCGCTTCAACCGCATGGCGGCGATGAGCAGCGCGCAGACGGCCATGGCCATGAACACCGCCGGCCTGGCGACCTACAACCGCCTTGGCGCGGGCGTGGGCTACGCCGAGGGCGAGTCGGCCATGGCGGTGGGTTACCAGCGCGTGCTCAACGACAAGGGCTCAGCCACCTTCAGCCTCAATGGTGCCTTCACCAACAGCGGTGAACGCAGCATGGGCGTGGGTGTGGGCATCGGCTGGTAAGCCATGGCGCCCCGGTGTGGTGCGCGTAACGAGCCCCGCC
>Ga0308161_1003938_pt1 | contig 13987 bp, 16 predicted proteins | sample PhyFR2_FD_201034 | JGI IMG/M metagenome (GOLD analysis project Ga0308161, IMG submission 201034) | Phyllosphere microbial communities from UC Gill Tract Community Farm, Albany, California, United States - DLSLF.R2 | ecosystem: Host-associated > Plants > Phyllosphere > Unclassified | place: USA...
AGCGACGGGCGTCGTCGTGTGCGCGGGGCCGGTGGTCCGGCCGCTGCGTCAGGAGGCGCGGCGGGCGCGGGCGGCGCGACGCTTGAGCGCGCGACGCTCGTCCTCGCTCAGACCACCCCAGACACCGGAGTCCTGGTTGTTCTCGAGGGCGTACTGCAGGCACATCTCGGTGACGGTGCACCGGGCGCAGACCGACTTGGCCTTCTCGATCTGATCGACGGCGGGTCCGGTGTTGCCAACGGGGAAGAAGAGCTCGGGGTCCGCGGTGAGGCAGGCTGCCTGGTCACGCCAGTCCATGTGTGGTGCTCCTTGATGTCGATGCTCGAACGGCAGGCCGGGGACGCAGTTCGGGGATCGGAACGCTGGGCATGCACGAGGCACGAGGGGGAACCTGTGGGGGAGGCTTCCGCTGGGAGCGAGTCTGACGCCCGCTGAACGCTCGGGGGAGGAGCGTCGAACTGCGGGAGACGCACACCACATCGTGCCGTCCAAACGACCTCGAATATCGTTCCATACTGGTAGGGCCAAATCAAGGGTCCGATCTGGAGGATTGCTGTGCCCGACACCACCCCGCCGCGTTCGCCCGCGGTCACCGTGCTCCTCGTCGTGGTCGGCCTCGAGGCCCTCGCGCTGGCCGTGGCCACCGTCGTCCTGCTCGTCGAGCTCGTGACCGCACCGGCCGCGAGCATCGCGTCCGCGATCGCGCTCACCGTGCTCTCCGCCGTCGCCACGACCTGGCTGTGCGCGATGGTCGTCGGGCTCCGCAACCGCCGTCCGTGGGTGCGCGCCGGCATCGTCGTCTGGCAGGTCCTGCAGGGCGCGCTCGCGATCGGCGCGTTCCAGGGCGTCTTCCGCGTCGCCTGGGTCGGGTGGCTGCTCCTCATCCCGGCGCTGCTCGGGCTCACCCTGGTGCTGTCCCGCGCGGTCTCGGCATGGCTGCTGCCGCGCGACGGCCAGGGCGACTGACCCCGCCAGCGCGACCCGCGTCGCGCTCGTGACGACCGACGGACGGGAGGCGCGGTGCCGGCGGGCACCGCGCCTCCCGTCCGTCGTCCCGGCGGTCCGTGACCGGTCAGACCAACCCGAGCTTCTTCCGCAGGCTGGCGACGTGGCCCGTGGCCTTCACGTTGTAGAGGGGGAGCTGCACGCGGCCCTCCTCGTCGACGACGATGGTCGACCGGATGGTGCCGGTGACGATCTTGCCGTAGTTGTTCTTCTCGCCCCAGGCCCCGTAGGCCCGGTGCACGGTCAGCTCGGGGTCGCTCAGCAGGGGGAAGGTCAGCGCCTGCTCGTGCTGGAAGGTCTTGAGCTTCGCGGGCTCGTCCTTCGAGACGCCGAGCACCTCGTAGCCGGCTGCCAGGAGCGAGGACATGTTGTCGCGGAAGTCGCACGCCTCGGTGGTGCAACCAGGGGTGGATGCCGCCGGGTAGAAGTACACGATGACCTTCCTGCCGCGCAGGTCGGCGAGTGCGTGCTGCACGCCGTCCTGGTCCGGAAGGGTGAAGTCGGGGGCCGTGTCGCCGGCGGCCAAACGCTCCGTCATGGTGCTCCTGTTCGTGTCCGGTGCTCGAGTGGTCATGAGCACGCCGAAGCCATGCTATTGTTGTTTCCCGTTGCAGGACGGAGTTCCGGACAGCAACGAACAGCACGACAGCACGCACCTCTAGCTCAATTGGCAGAGCAACTGACTCTTAATCAGTGGGTTCTCGGTTCAAGTCCGAGGGGGTGCACCACCGAGGCCCGGTCGACATCGTTCGACCGGGCCTTCGTCGTTGTGGCACGGCGCCTGATCGGAGCGACACGCCCGAGTGCTCCTGTGCGGTCGAACTCGTCGGAGCGGCCGCGACGGTCGTCGTCCGGCCCGGACCGTTCGCCCCGACCGTCGGCGTTGACCGGTCGATGACCGGGCGCGAGCCGTCAGGCGGGGACGTCGACGACCCGGACCGGGCCCACGACCGGGACGAGCGCGCCGGCCGACGCCGCGGCGAGGTCGTCCCGGAGCCGTCCGAGCGCGGTGTCGGGCACCCAGAGCGTGAAGTCGACCGCCGCGCCGTACGCGGGGTCGTCGAAGCGGGCGTCGTGGTGTCGCACCCAGTCGCGCAGGACGTTGTCGATGCGACCGGCCTCGGCGTGCGGGACGGTGACGTCCACGCGGGTCAGCTCGGCACGGCGGAGGACCGTGGCCCGGTCGAGCGCCTCGGACACCGACGTCGAGTACGCCCGCACGAGGCCGCCGGCACCGAGCTTCACGCCGCCGAACCACCGGGTGACGACCGCGACCACGTCGGTGAGCTCCCGGCGCCGCAGCACCTCGAGCATCGGCACGCCCGCGGTGCCGGACGGCTCGCCGTCGTCGTTCGACCGGGCCTGGTCGCCGAGCACGCCGGTGACCATCGCGGTGCAGTGGTGCCGGGCGTCCCACGCGGCCCGGCGGACCTCGGCGACGACCCGCTCGGCGTCGGCCACGCCCGTGACGGGTGCGATGGTGGTCCGGAAGCGCGACTTCGTGATGGTGACCTCGTGCTCGACCACCGCGGCGACGGTCGACGGGAGGGTGCGGGCCACACGGTCAGGGTAGTGCGCCGACGGGGGCCGGCGACGGCGGGCTGTGGGTGGTCCGCGCTAGCATGACGACCAGCCGGTGACTGGGGAGCAGTGCCGGCGACTGGGGAGGAGTCCGATCGACATGGCGACACCAGCTCCGAAGGGCGGCGCGCTCGACGCCGCCGAACTCGCCCGGCGCCTGAACCTGCTGCTCGACTTCGAGGAGTCGCAGCGTGGTGCTCCCGTGCCCTTCGCCGCGATCGAGGAGTACGTGGCCGCGCGGGGTGGGTCGCTCTCGCGGGCGAAGTGGACCTACATGCTCTCCGGGGACGGGCGGCGCAACCGCGACACCGAGCTCCTCACGGTGCTCGCGGGCTTCTTCGAGGTCGACGAGCGCTTCCTGCTCGAGGACAGCGCGGTCCCGGAACGGATCGGCGCGCAGATCGAGCTCGTGCGCGCGCTCCGTTCTGCCCGGGTCAGCGGGTTCGCGGCCCGCACCTTCCCCGGCGAGCTGTCGCCGGAGGCGCTCCGGCGCATCGCGCAGGTGCTCGAGGAGGAGTCCGCGCGGGGGAGCGTCGCGTGACCGGGCCGACGGTCGAGTCCTGGTGGCGCCGCGGTGACGCCGAGGGCTGGTCGGACATCGAGCACGCGGTCGCGGCGGCGACGGACCACCTCGGCAAGCCGGTCGTGGTGCGTGAGGAGTCGTTCCTCGCGACCGAGCCGGTGTGCGGCTTCGTCGCGACGCTCCAGCACCAGCACCTCGTGATGATCTCCCCGACGACCTCGGAGACGTTCCGGTCGTTCGTGATCGGGCACGAGCTCGGACACCTGCTGCACCGCCACCAGGACCACGCCCCGCAGTCGGCGTACGTGCGCGACGTCATCCCCGACGTCCCCGAGTACAAGGTCGAGCGCGCGCTGGCCCGCGGTGCCTTCTCGAACGACTACGAGCACGAGGCCGAGCTGTTCGCCGACCGGCTGGCGGCGCTCATCCGTCGCCACCGCGGCCGCCCGAGCGCCTTCCGCGGGGTCTTCGGGTGATCCTCGCCGTCGCCCAGGCCGTCCTCCTGGTCGTCGGGTCGGGTGTGCTGCTCTGGCTGCAGCGCGGGCAGGACCGCACGCTCGCGCTCACCTTCCTGCTGTTCGCGGCGACCATCGTCACCAACGTCGACCCGCTGTACCGCTGGCTCGACCCGCTGCTCGGCGGGCAGAACGTCGTCACCGTCCTCAGCGACTGCCTGATGGTGGCGGGCACGAGCACGCTGCTCTGGGGCGTGGCGAAGGCCGTCGGCGCCGCCCGCCCGTGGATGCGCACGGCGATCGTCACATCGTGCGTCGTCGTCGGCGTGGTCGTGCTCGGCGCGTTCCTCGTCCTCGACCGGCCGGCGACGACCACGACCTTCATGCTGACGGCCGGCGACCAGCCCGCAGCGGCCGTGTACTCGATCGCGCAGACCGTCTACCTCGGGGTGACGCTCGGGGCCACCGCACTGATCTGTCTCCTGCACCTGCGCGAGGCCCGCGGTGCGACCGACCTCGTGGGGCTCTGGGCGATCGTGCTCGGCGGCGTGCTCGGCGCGGTGCGGATGGTCGTCGTCGTGGTCATGGACCTGGCGCACGTGCTCGGCCGCACGGACGTCACCCGGGCGCTGTCCCTGCCCTACGACGTCACGACGCCCGGGGCGGTCCTGTGCGTCGCCTCGGGCATGCTCCTGCTCGTGGTGGGGCTCCGGCTCGCCCGACGCCGTGCGACCCGCCGCGTCGAGGCCGCCCTCGCCGCGCTGGCGCCGCTGCACGAGCGCGTCGGCACCGACAACGCCTACCCCGACTCCGACGACCCCGCGACGCGGCTCAGCCGCACCATCGTCGAGATCAACGACGGCGCCCGGCGGGCGCGGCAGCCGCTCGCGCCGGACGAGCAGGCCGCCCTCGCCGACGCCGAGGCGGCGCTGCTCGAGGCTCCCGGCCGGTCCTGACCGGACGTCGGGCCCCGGGACACGAGGACGACTCGACGCTCGCGCGCGAGCCGTGTAGGGTCTGTAGCAGGTGCTACACGTCGTGGAGTGCCGCCGGGGCGGACTCGGCCGCGTTGGGGGCGGCCGAGCACCCCCGGTCCTCCTGCGGGGCGCACGCCTCGGTGGCTAGGATCGTCGCGTGTTCGTCTTCGCCGCCATCGTCCTGTTCGTCGCCGCCGTCTTCAACGTCGTCACGTGGCCGCGGTTCTTCCAGCGGGTCGCGACCGACCCCCGTGCGCGTGACGCCGCCGGCGGGCCGACGACGTTCTACACGGTGCACCTCGTCCTGCTGCTGATCGCGCTCGCGATCGCGGTGGCCGCGGTCGTCGCGGGGATCCTGCTGCTCGTCTGACGGCCGGGAGGCGCGGGTCGCGCCCGCCTCGCAGGCCGCGGCTGCACGGTGGCCGCGTCGCCCGCCGCCGCGCGGTCGCCACGTCGGTGCCCGCCGCTGCGCGGTCGCCACGTCGGTTCCCGCCGCTGCGCGGTCGCCACGTCGGTGCCCGCCGCCGCGCGGTGGCCCCTTCGGCGCCGGCCTCGGCCGCCGCGGCGCTGCCCGGCGGCCTCGGCGGCGGCGCCTCAGCCCTCGGACGGCAGCGACGCCCCGAGGACCCGTTCGAGCGCCAGTCGCGCGACCGGTTCGTCCCGGGTGTCGAGCAGCACCCGGTAGGTGTCACGCGCCGTCACGAACTCGACGCACACCGCGTCGAAGTCGCACGGCTCGATGCGCCAGCCGTGCACCTCGTCCATCGGGACCTGCGTGGGTGCGTCGCGCTCGAAGCTCGTCTCGGCGTGCACCGTGTGGTCGTAGAACCGGAGCCGTCCGGTGGTGGCCCGCCAGCTGAGCTGCAGGTCGAGCGTGGGGGAGACAGAAGGGTCCGGCACGCGCCGATCGTAGCGGCGTGTGCCGGACCCGTGCCATCCCCACCGGGGACGAGAGCGTTGTCCGGACGACGAGGACGGTGTCCGCGTCGCGCGGCGGTCAGTCCTTGCCGGACCGTCCGTCGCGTCGGACCTGGTTCGCGGGGTCCCGACCGGTGATCGGGTACGGCCCGGTGACACCCTCACGCAGGGCGGCGATGCGCAGGATCCGGTCGCGCTGCAGGAACCAGCCGACGACGAGCAGCGGGATGATGACGACGAGCGAGGCGATCGTGTAGGTGCCCACCGGCCAGTCGATCGCCATGAGCACGACGACGGACACGAGGAACGCGAGCGTCAGCCACGACGTCACCGGGGCACCGGGCAGCTTGAAGCTCGGTTCCTTCGCCAGGCCCTGCTTCGCCCACTGCCGCAGGCGCATCTGGCAGAGGATGATCGTGCCCCACGCGGTGATGATCCCGAGGCTCGCGACGTTGAGCGCGATCTCGAACGCCTGCGACGGGACGAAGTAGTTGAGCGCGACACCCGCGACGGTGAACGCGGCGGTGAGCAGGATGCCGGCGTAGGGGACGCCGCCCTTCGACATCTTCGTGGTCCACTTCGGCGCGGAACCGTTCATGCCCATCGAGTGCAGCGCGCGGCCGGTCGAGTACAGGCCGGCGTTGAGCGACGACAGCGCCGCGGTGAGCACCACGAAGTTCATGATGGAGCCGGCGACCACCCCGACCTGCGGGTTGCCGAGCGACGAGAAGAACGTCACGAAGGGGCTCACGCCCTCCTTGTACGACGTGTACGGCAGCAGCAGCGACAGCAGCACGACCGAGCCGACGTAGAAGACCGCGATGCGGAAGACGACCGAGTTGATGGCGCGCGGGATGACCTTCTCGGTGTCCTGCGTCTCGCCGGAGGCCGTGCCGACGAGCTCGATCGCTGCGTAGGCGAACACGACGCCCTGCACGACGAGCACGGCGGGCAGCACGCCGTTCGGGATGAGGCCGCCGTTGTCCTGCCAGATCGAGAAGCCGGTGCGGACCGCCTCGCCGCCGGTCTCCACCGGGAAGGCGAAGACGAGCCACACGAGCGCGATGACGAGGAAGGCGACGAGCGCCGCGACCTTGATGAGGGCGAACCAGAACTCGAGTTCACCGAAGACCTTGACGGCGACCATGTTCGCGGCGAGGACCACCACGAGCGCGATGAGCGCGAGGAGCCACTGCGGCGCGGCGGTGAACGCCTTCCAGTACTGCAGGTAGAGCGCGACCGCCGTGGTGTCCACGATCGAGGTCATCGCCCAGTTGAGGAAGTACATCCACCCGGCGGCGTACGCGAACTTCTCGCCGTAGAACTCGCGGGCGTAGGAGATGAACGACCCCGAGGACGGGCGGTGCAGCACGAGCTCGCCGAGCGCCCGCAGGATGAAGAAGGCGAAGATGCCCGCGATCAGGTACGTCACCGCCAACGCCGGTCCGGCGGTGTGCAGGCGGCCGCCCGCGCCGAGGAAGAGTCCGGTGCCGATGGCCCCGCCGATCGCGATCATCTGCAGTTGCCGGGGCTTCAGACCGTGCTGGAAGCCCTCCTGCTCGTGCGAGAAGTCGTTCGCGGGCTTCGAGACACCCGTGTCGTTCTGCGCTGTCATGCGCGCCAACCTACATCGGCGGCGGCACCGGGGCGGCACGGCCACGATGCCTGTACGCTCCGACAGGTTGCCGTGCCGCGTCGGGGTCGCCGCTCCGACCGGCGAACACGGTCAGGGCGCGACCGCCACGATGGAGGGATGGACATCCTCCTCCGACTCCTCGTCGCGATCGGGTTCGCCCTGCTCGTGACGGCCGCCGCGGCGCTCGTCCTGCACCTGGTGCTCCGCACGATCGCCCGCCGGGAACGCTGGGCCGCCGTGCTCTCCCGCCGGACGAAGCACCCCTTCCGGACCGTGCTCCTGGTCGCACTCCTCTGGGCGGCGTTCGCGGCGACGATCCCGCACGACGCGGAGCAGTACCCGTGGCGGGACGAGGTCTCGCACGCGTTCCTCATCGCCACGATCGCGGTCGGGTGCTGGCTGGCGTGCGAGGTCGCGATCTTCCTCGAGGACCTCGGCCTGCACCGCTACCGCGTCGACGTGCCCGACAACCGGGTGGCCCGACGCATCCGCACGCAGGTCCTCATCATCCGTCGGCTCACGGTGGCCGTGCTCGTGATCATCGCGGTCGGCGCGATCCTGCTCACCTTCCCGGGCGTCGAGGCGGCCGGCGCGAGCGTGCTCGCCTCGGCCGGGCTCATCTCGGTCGTGGCCGGGCTCGCGGCGCAGTCGACGCTCGGGAACGTGTTCGCCGGCATGCAGCTCGCCTTCTCGGGTTCCATCCGCGTCGACGACGTCGTGGTCGTCGAGCAGCAGTGGGGGCGGATCGAGGAGATCACCCTCACCTACGTGGTGGTGCACCTCTGGGACGACCGTCGCTTCGTCCTGCCGTCGACGTACTTCACGAGCACGCCGTTCGAGAACTGGACGCGCACGGGCAGTGAACTGCTCGGCGCGGTCGAGTTCGACCTGGACTGGCGGATCAGCCCCACCGAGATGCGCACCGAGCTCGACCGCATCCTCGCCACCTCGACGATCTGGGACGGCCGCACGAAGGTCCTGCAGGTCACCGAGGCCGTCGGCGGACTGGTGCGCGTGCGCATCCTCGTCAGCGCCCCGGACGCGGGCGGCCTGTTCGACCTCCGCTGCTACGTGCGCGAGGAGATGGTCGAGTGGCTGCAGCGCGAGCACCCGGACGCCCTGCCGCGCCAGCGCGTGCAGGTGACGCAGGGCCACGAGTCGGTCGGCAAGCGGCGTCCCCGCACCGACGAGCAGGACGCCTCGCTGTTCTGCGAGGGCGACGAGCGCTCCGCGCTCTTCACCGGTCCGATCCAGACCTCCGGCATCCGCCCCGACCAGGTGCCGGACGCCCCGACCGCGCACCCGCGCCCGCAGGAGCGCTGACCGGCCGCCGCGACCCACCGCACGACGGACGGGAGGCGCGGTGCCAGCCGGCACCGCGCCTCCCGTCCGTCCGCGGTCACGTCGGTGACCGCGGGCCGCGTCGCTACTTCTGGCGCGCCTTCACCGCGCGGTCGTCCTCGACGACCGTGCCGAGCGCCACGATCGTCGTGGAGAGCCACGCGATCCAGGTGAGCGCCAGGCGCCAGTCCCGCGGCCCCTGCCGCGTGGTCTGCACGACGCTGTAGCCGCTGATGATCGAACTCCACACCGCACCGCTGAACATGAACTTCCGCACGGGTTCCTCCTCCTGGTCGTCCCGGCCACGCTACCGGCCAGTACATTGGAGCGCCGCCGGTCACCCTGCCCGGCGACGGCCGGTCGACCTGGCCGTGACGAGAACGAGGAGTCAGCGTGCGTCAGGCCGTCATCGGGGGAGTCCTGCTCGCGGTCGGGGCGGTGTGCGTCCTGCTCGGGCTGCTGCCCCTGTCGGAGCTCGCCACCCTGGCCGACCGGGTCGTCCCGGTGCTGGCGTTCGTGCTCGGCCTGACGATCGTGTCCGAGCTCGCGGCCGACGCCGGCGTCTTCGACCGGCTCGCCGACCTGGCCGCCCGGGTCGGTGGCGGCCGCACCATCGGGCTCTGGGGCGCGGTCGTCGTGCTCGCCGTGGTCTGCACGGTGTTCCTGTCCATCGACACCACCGCGGTGCTGCTCACCCCGATCGTGATCACGCTCGCCCGCCGGGTGGGCCTGCCGCCGATGCCCTTCGCGCTGACCACCGTGTGGCTCGCGAACACGGCGTCGCTGCTGCTGCCCGTGTCGAACCTCACGAACCTGCTCGCGGTCGACAAGATCGGGCTCGACGGGCCGATCCCGTTCGCCGGCCTCATGGTGTGGGCGGCGCTCGCGGGCGTCGTCGTGCCGTGCGCCGTGCTCCTCGTCGTGTTCCGCGGCAAGCTGTTCGGCCGGTACACGCCGGTCGCGGTGCGCCGCCCGAGCGACCCGGTGTTCTTCTGGTCGGCGTCGGTCGTGCTCGTCGCCCTGGTCGTCGCGCTCACGGCCGGCGTCACGGTGTGGATCGCGGCCCTCGCCGCCGCGGCCGCCCTCGTCGTCGTCGCGGCGTTCCGCGCCCCCGCGGAGCTCCGTCCGTCCCGGGTGCCGTGGGCGACGCTCGTGTTCGCCGCCGGGCTGTTCGTCGTCGTCGAGACCCTGCACGCCACCGGGCTCACCGACCCGATCGTGCAGGCGCTCTCGGGCGGGACCGACACCGGGTCGCTCCTGCTGCTCGGCGGGGCCGGCGGGGTCGCGGCGAACGCGATCGACAACCTGCCCGCCTACCTCGTGCTCGAGCCGGCCGCCGGGCACGAGGCCCTGCGGTACGCGGCGCTCCTCGTCGGCGTGAACGCCGGGTGCCTCATCACGCCGTGGGCCTCGCTCGCGACGCTGCTCTGGCACGCGCGGCTGTCGAGCGAGGGCGTGCACCTGTCGTGGGGGCGCTACATGGCGCTCGGCTGCGTCGTCGCGCCCCTCACGGTCGTCGCGGGCGTGCTCGCCCTGCAGCTGTAGCCGCTCCCGCCCGGCCGCGGCGTCCGTCGCGGCGACGGACGCCGCCCCGGTGGTGGCGGCAGCTTCCGGCTAGAGCCAGTCCTTCGTCTTGAACACGCGGTAGAGCACGAGCGACGTCGCGACGATGAGCGACACCGAGGCCGCCAGCCCGCTCCAGTGCCCCTCGCCGGGGAACGACACGTTCTGCCCGAAGAAGCCCGTGATCGCGGTGGGGATCGCGATGATCGCCGCCCAGCTCGTGACCTTCTTCATGACCGTGTTCTGCCGGTTCGACGCCAGGTTGAGGTTCGTGTCGAGGACGCTCGACACCGAGTCGCGCAGCTGCTCGACCGAGTCGGCGATCGTCACCAGGTGGTCCTCGACGTCGCGGAAGTACGGGCGGATGCCGTCCGCGATCGACTGGGCGTCGCCGTGCAGCAACGAGGCGACGCTGTCCCGCGTGGGCACGACCTGCCGCCGGAGCACCCCGAGGGCCTTCCGGAGCCGGAACGAGCGGCGCTGGACCTGCTGCTCGCGCGGGTCGCCGTGCTCGAAGAGGTCGTCCTCGAGCGTCTCGATGCGCGCCTCGACGTCCTCGACGGTCGACGTCGCGTGGTCGACGACCGCGTCGAGCAGCCCCCAGACGAGCCACGGCACGCCGTGCTCGCACACGTCGACGTTCGCGTCGAGCCGGCGGTCGACCGCGCCGAGGTCGACGTCCGGGCCGTGCATCGTGACGAGGGCCCGCCGGGTGATGAACGCCTTCACCTCGTGCGTCACGAGGTCGCCCTGCGCGTCGAGCCCCTCGACGTCGTAGACGACCAGGAACAGGCTGTCCCGGTACCGGTCGAGCTTCGGACGCTGCCCGGGTTCGAGGGCGTCCTCGAGGGCCAGGGCGTGGATGCCGAGCTCCTCCTCCACGTGCCGCAGGTCGTCCGGACCCGGGTCGGTGTGGTCCACCCACACGAAGGTGTCGTCGTCCCGGCCCAGCAGGTCCGACACCTCGTCCACCGGGAAGTCCCGCTCCGCGGGCCTGCCGTTCCGCCACGCGCGTGTTGCGACCATGTCCGCGAGCCTAGCCAGCCGACCGGTGCGGTCCCGCCGGGGGACCGGCCGACCCCGCGCTGGTACCGTCGGCGGGGAACCCGGTGCACCGTCCGGGCGGAACGGAGACCCCACCACCCCATGGCAACACCCACCCACCAGGACCGGTACGCCTTCGTCGTCGCCTCGAACCGTCTGCCCGTCGACCGCGTGGTCGACGAGGACGGCAACGAGGGGTGGCGGCACTCCCCGGGCGGCCTCGTGACCGCCCTCGAGCCGGTGATGCGCGCCAACGACGGCGCCTGGGTGGGATGGGTCGGCCAGCCCGACGTCGAGGTCGCCCCGTTCGACAACGACGGCATCCACATCGTCCCGGTGCCGCTCAGCGCGAGCGAGGTCGAGGACTACTACGAGGGCTTCAGCAACGACACGCTCTGGCCGCTCTACCACGACGTCATCGAGCACCCGAGCTACCACCGCGACTGGTGGAACGCGTACAAGACCGTGAACGCCCGGTTCGCGGAGCAGATCGCGGCGATCGTCGAGCAGGACGGCATCGTCTGGGTGCAGGACTACCAGCTGCAGCTCGTGCCGGCCCTGCTGCGCGACCTCCGTCCCGACCTGACGATCGGCTTCTTCAACCACATCCCGTTCCCGCCGGTCGGCATCTACGCCCAGCTGCCGTGGCGGGCGCAGATCCTCGACGGTCTGCTCGGCGCCGACGTCATCGGCTTCCAGCGCCACGACGACGCGAGCGACTTCCTCCGCGCCGTGCGGCACATCAAGGGCTACACGACCAAGGGCTCGACCATCGACGTGCCGGTCGACGACCCGGATGCGCCCCGCAGCCGCAAGGGCATCACGGTCCGGCACGTCGAGGCGCGCCACTTCCCGATCTCGATCGACGCCGAGAGCTTCGAGGAGATCGCCCGTCGGCCCGAGGTCCAGGAGCGCGCCCGCGAGATCCGTGCCGGCCTCGGCAACCCGAAGACCGTGCTGCTCGGCGTCGACCGGCTCGACTACACCAAGGGCATCCGCCACCGCATCAAGGCCTTCGGTGAGCTCGTCGAGGACGGCCGTATCGCCGTCGAGGACGCCACCCTGGTGCAGGTCGCGAGCCCGAGCCGCGAGCGGGTGGACACGTACCGCACGCTGCGCGACGAGATCGAGCTGAGCGTCGGGCGGCTGAACGGCGACCTCGGCACGATCGGCCACCAGCCGATCTCGTACCTGCACCACGGGTACCCGCGCGAGGAGATGGTCGCCCTGTACCTCGCGGCCGACATCATGCTCGTCACCGCGCTGCGCGACGGCATGAACCTCGTCGCCAAGGAGTACGTCGCGAGCCGGTTCGACAACGACGGCGTGCTCATCCTGTCCGAGTTCGCCGGCGCCGCCGACGAGCTGAAGCAGGCGGTCATCATCAACCCGCACGACATCGGTGCCCTGAAGGACGCCATCCAGCGCGCGGTCGAGATGCCCCGCCGCGAGCGCTCGACGCGGATGCGCGCCCTCCGCAAGCGCGTCCGCGACAACGACGTGGCCCGCTGGTCGCGTTCGTTCCTCGAGGCCCTCGACCGGCACGCGCCCCGTTCCGCGCGCATCGACCCGTCGGGCGCCGAGCGCGAGGTGCACCGCGAGGCGCAGACCGACACGATGTCGATCTTCGACCAGGACGCGCAGACCGCGCGCGCCGCCGAGGACACCCGGGAGGCGCACGGTGCCTGAGCAGACCACCAGCGGTCAGCAGGCCGACGGCCAGCAGACCGACGGCCAGCAGTCGAGCGGCCCCTCCACCGACCCGTCCGCCCTGTCGTCGGCCCTCGGGACGCTCGCGGCCGCGCCGCGCCTCCTCGTCGCGCTCGACTTCGACGGCACCCTCGCACCGTTCGCCGACGACCCCGCCCAGGTCGGGGCGCTGCCCGGTTCGTGGGCGGCCGTGCTCACCCTGCAGCGCGCCCGGGACACCGAGGTCGTGCTCGTCTCCGGCCGCCCGCTCGAGGGGCTCGAACGCGTGTCGCACGCCCCGGAGGAGATGGCGCTCGTCGGCTCGCACGGCGTCGAGTGGCGGGTCGACGGCCACGCCGAGGCCGCGCTCACCGCGGACGAGCAGGCCCGGGTCGCCCGGGTCGGCGCCGCGCTCGACGCGGTGGGAGAGCGCTTCCCCGGGGTCGTCGTCGAGCACAAGCCCGCCGGCCACGGCGTGCACACCCGGCGCGTGGGGGCCGACGTCGCGGCCGAGGCGAACGCCGCCGCGAGCCGAGCGGCGCACGAGGCCGACCCGGACGTGCTCGAGCGCGGCGGCAAGGACATCGTCGAGTTCGCCGTGCGGCACGTCACGAAGGGCGACGCGATCGAGCGGCTCCGCGCGCTCCGTGGCGCCGACGCCGTGTTCTTCGCGGGCGACGACGTGACCGACGAGGACGCCTTCCGGGTGCTCCGCGACGGCGACGTCGGCGTCAAGGTGGGGGAGGGCGACTCGGTCGCCGGCCACCGCGTGGCCGACCCGGCCGCGCTGACCGACGTCCTGAAGCAGCTCGCCCGCCTGCGCGCGACGCGCTGACGGCGGCGAGCCGCGCCTCCCGTCCGTGGGGTGTGGTGTCCCGCTGGTATCCCAAACGGTCCTAGACTCACTGCATGCCTGACATCGACGTGAAGCCGCGCAGCCGGGTCGTCACCGACGGGATCGAAGCGACCACCTCGCGTGGCATGCTCCGGGCCGTGGGGATGGGCGACGCCGACTGGGACAAGCCGCAGATCGGGATCGCGTCCTCCTGGAACGAGATCACCCCCTGCAACCTCTCCCTCGACCGCCTCGCCCAGGGCGCGAAGGAGGGCGTGCACTCCGGCGGCGGGTACCCGCTGCAGTTCGGCACCATCTCCGTCTCGGACGGCATCTCGATGGGCCACGAGGGCATGCACTTCTCGCTCGTCTCGCGCGAGGTCATCGCCGACAGCGTCGAGACGGTCGTCAACGCGGAGC
>Ga0308161_1003939_pt1 | contig 13983 bp, 13 predicted proteins | sample PhyFR2_FD_201034 | JGI IMG/M metagenome (GOLD analysis project Ga0308161, IMG submission 201034) | Phyllosphere microbial communities from UC Gill Tract Community Farm, Albany, California, United States - DLSLF.R2 | ecosystem: Host-associated > Plants > Phyllosphere > Unclassified | place: USA...
GAGCGACCAGATGCAGCACTTCCTTCGGCAGCGCGTTACCGATGCCGGTGATGGCACCGCCTGCACCGCAATTGACGAAGCCATGGTAGACGCCCGTATCGACGCCGACCATCAGCGTCAGATCATCGTCACCGGCGGTGATGTTTTCTGCAGCGTAGGTCATGTCCTGCTTGCCGCCGAATTCCTTGAAGCCGATGAGGTTCGAATAGCGCGAGCGCAGATCGAAAAACAGATCAGCGCGGGTCGCAAAGCCATAATAAGGGCTGTTGTAGATCACCGCCGGAAGACCGTTTGCCGCTTCGAGAATGGCGGAGAAATGTGCCTTCTGCGCAGAAACGGAAGACCCGCGGGAGAGAACGCGCGGAATGACCATCAAGCCCTTGGCGCCCACCTTCGCAGCGTGAGCAGCGTGGCTGACGGCCGACTTGGTGTTGATGGCTCCGGTGCCGACGATGACCGGAACACCCGCTTCAGCAAGACGCTGCACGCCTTCCTGGCGCTGCTCGTCTGTCAACAGCGGCCAATCGCCCATGGAGCCGCAATAGACGACTGCCGACATGCCGGCCGCGATGAGTTCCTTGCCCTTCTTCACCAGCAGGTCGAAGTCAGGCGTTCTGTCCGCCTTGCAAGGCGTCATGAGTGCGGGGATGCATCCGGTGAAGATCGTGCTGGCCATGGTTTCCAATCCTTTTGCGGCACCATAGCCGCCTGATATGCAGCCCTTGTAGCACCGGATTTCAATCTTGTCGACAAATAAAATACATGGAATCTGGGCGCGAATACTTGGCTTTATGCAAGGGCGCGCTTTTTGAATTTAAAGGCTGAGATTGGCGCTCTGGCGAGTATCGGCCGTGATGTAGGAGCGGATCTGCGTAACGATCTGATCGGCATGCGCCCTGGCAAGCGCATCCGCCTTTTCGACGTCCCGGTCGATGATCGACTGAATCATATCCTCATGCTCGCTGACATATTGGTTGGGCAGGACATCGTTGAAGGAGGAGTAGTAGAGGCGTAGAATCCGTCGTCCCTCATCGAGCAGCCGAGTGAAGAGCTCGACATAATGACGGTTGCCGCCAGCCTGCGCGATCGCGACATGAAAATCGCGATTGGTGGAAATCATCGAAAGCGCGTCGCGTTGCTCGACAGCCAAGGCAAAGGCGCCCTGCAGGGTGCGGATTTGCGCGATATCAGCCTCTTTATGATTGGCCGCAGCAAGCCTAGTCGTAACGCGATACATCAGGGTCAACGCGTCGAAGAATTCCGGCAATCCGAGAAAATCGATCTGCGAGACGATAGTCGCGCGGTTGGTCAGCGTCGTGATCAGTCCTTCGGCGGAAAGACGAACCAGCGCTTCACGAATGGGCGTGCGCGACAGCGAGAAACGTTCGGAGAGTTGCAGTTCATCGATCGGACTGCCGGGCGCAAGCCGCAATTCGATGATCTCGTTGCGCAGCGTCTCGTAGACGGTGGAAACGCCAAAGCCTCTTCGGTGGGTCTGTTTTTCCCGCTCGTCCGCCTTCTCCACCTCTGCCATCAAACCATCCTTCAGTCTCGATCAAGACAGGCTTAGTCCAGAATCGCGCCTGATGGAAAGATCAAACCGCCCAATGAAAACGCCGGGACAGTGCCCGGCGTTATCTTGATCGAGTTAGGCAGCGCGAAGCGACGCGCTCAATGGAATTTCGACGTCGATTTCCAGAAGCGACATATGCTCGTCGCTGTCCATTTTCACATGGACCTTATCGCTATCGATCTGCACATGCTTGGCGATCGCCGCCAGAATTTCCTCACGCAGAATGACGACCAGATCCGAACCCTGATTGGTGCGCTCATGCGCAAGAAGGACTTGCAACCGTTCGCGTGCGACGGGTGCGGACTTCTGTTTGCGGAAAAGGTTGAAGATGCTCATGCGGCCCTCCCGAAAATCTTGGCAAAGATGCCGCGCTTTTCGCCAGGAATGGAAACCGGAATGTCTTCGCCCGACAGACGTCGTGCCGCATCGAAATAGGCCATGGCTGGCGCCGACTTGGCGTCAGCCAGTGTGACCGGTGCACCAACGTTGGAAGCGCGCAGCACGTCCATGCTTTCGGGAATGATGCCGATCAGCGGAATGGAGAGGATTTCCAGAACGTCGTCGACCTTGAGCATGTCGCCGCGCTCGGCGCGAGCGGCATCGTAACGCGTCAGAAGCAGGTGCTTTTCCATCCGCTCGCCCCGTTCAGCCTTGATCGTCTTGGAATCGAGAAGGCCGATGATGCGGTCGGAGTCACGCATGGCAAGCGTTGCGCCGCGTTCGATACCCGCCGGACTATCGCAGATCACCCAATCGAAATGCTTCTTGAGTTCGGAGATGACCCACTCGACGCCTTCCGGCGTCAGATTGTCCTTGTCGCGCGTTTGCGAAGCCGGCAGCAGGAACAGCGTATCGAGACGCTTGTCGCGGATGAGCGCCTGCGTCAGCTTGGCGTCGCCCTGAATGACATTGACCAGATCGTAGACCACACGACGTTCCGCACCCATGACCAGATCGAGGTTGCGAAGACCGACGTCGAAATCCACGACGACGACCTTTTCCTTGTTCTGTGCCAGCGCTGCACCGAGGGCTGCGGTCGACGTCGTCTTTCCGACGCCTCCCTTTCCGGAGGTAACGACTACTACCTTCCCCATCCTGATCTCCTGTTTCCTGCCGCTTACGGCTTAATTGAGTTTGTCCGCCTTGATCGTATCGTTTTCCAGCCAGAGCTGGACGGCCTGCCCCCGAAGCTTCGGGTCGATATCTTCCGCAACCTTGTAAACACCATCAATGGCAAGAAGCTCGGCTTCCAGCTTCTTGCAGAAGATGCGCGCCGAAGCGTTGCCAAGTGAACCCGCCATGGCGCGTCCGCGCAGCGCGCCGTAAATATGGATCGAGCCACCGGCGATCACTTCTGCGCCGGAGGCGACGGAACCGACGATCGTGACATCCCCTTCCGGGAAGATGATCGACTGGCCCGAGCGCACCGGCTCGCTGATCATCAGCGACTGCACGACGCTGCGGATTTCGGTCACGGGTGCTCTTTGCTCCGCCGGCGTTTCCACCTCGGCAAGCGCCACCGGCTCAACCTCGACATCCGAGGCCGGCTTTCCGCCCTTGAGCGCGGGCGGCATGCCGGTTTCGATCATCGACGGGCGTGCGCCCTCGATGCCCATGATGGCAACGTTGCGATTGTAAAGCTCGGCAAGCAAGGACTTCAGGCCTGCCTTATCGAGCTTCAGATCCGCCACATCCAGCACCACCGGACGTGACAGAAAGAACCCGGCAGAGCGCGCTGCCAGATCGTCCAGCCGCTCCAGCCAGACATCCAGCGGCGACTCGGGAGAAAGAACGACCGCCAGAAATGAGCGGCCCTTGATACGGATCGAACGCGAGTCTGTTAGCACTTTGGTCATCTTGGTAAAGAAATCGTTGATAGAGAGGTAGCGGTGATTTGGTTAACAAATGGTTAACGCGGGCCCTTAGCGACGGCTAAAATTAACTTCGAGACCCCCTTGACCGAGCACCGGACTGAGTCGGTCGACCCGTGTGAAAAAGCCTGCTTATGCGGCTGCGGGAACCGGCCTCAATCCAGAAGGTTATAGGCCTATTCCGGGGGGATAAAATGGCCGAGAATGCGACACGGGATTCATCGAAGGAACGGGAGTTTCTGATCGGCCTCGCGCGTGGCGTGGGCGGTGCGCTTCTCTTTGCGCTTCCCATGTTGATGACGATGGAGCTGTGGTTTCTCGGCTTCTACATGTCGCGGGAGAAACTGCTGCTGCTCTGCGTTCTCAACATCCCGCTTCTGGTGGTGCTGGCAAAGCGTGTCGGCTTTGAGAAAACCTCCTCCTGGATCGAAGTCATCCGGGATGCGGTGACGGCCTATGGCCTTGCAATCATCGTCAGCGCTGCAATTCTTGCCCTCTTTGGGTTGATCAACGATCAGGCGACGACGAGCACGACGGTGGCAAAGATCGCGCTTCAGGCCGTTCCCGCCAGTATCGGTGCGCTTCTTGGCCGCAGCCAGCTTGGCATGCATTCCGAAGACGATGACGAAGGCGACGACGCCGAGACGGAGACCAGCTACTTCATTGAGCTGTTCATGATGATGGTCGGCGCTCTCTTCCTTGCGCTCAATGTCGCGCCGACTGAAGAGATGATCCTGATCGCCTACAAGATCACGCCCTATCAGACGCTGCTCACCGTATTCCTGTCGCTTATTCTGATGCACGGGTTTGTCTATGCCCTTCATTTCAAGGGCGGGCACGGTCATGCAGAAGACAGTGCCTGGTGGCACACCTTCATCCGCTTTACCATGCCGGGCTATGTGATCGCGCTTGGCATCAGCCTCTACTGCCTGTGGAGCTTCGAACGACTGACGGGAACATCCCTGTCGCAGATCGTCGGAGCCGTCGTCATCTTGGGTTTCCCCGCAGCCATCGGCGCTGCTTCGGCCCGCCTCGTGCTATGAGAACGCCATGACCAAATCCTCCGCAGACGGCCATATGGAAACATCCTCGCCCCACTGGATAGAGTGGGTCACCGGCATCATCTCATCGTTGCTCGTGATAGCACTCCTCGGCTGGATATCATGGGACATCTATCGCTATGACGACGCGAAAGCGGATTTCGAACTTTCCGTTGTCTCCGTAGAGCCCGCCAGCAACGGCTTCAGGGTGAACTTCGATATCCACAATGTCAGCCAGACAACCGCCGCAACGGTGCATGTGGTCGGCTCGCTGCGCAGCGCAGACGGAATGACGGATACGGCGGATGTGACCTTCGATTATGTTGCAGCCGAATCCCATGACAACGGGACGCTCTTCTTCAAGAGCGATCCGCAATCGGGCACGCTGGATCTGCGCGTAGGAGGCTTTACCGATCCTTGAAGATCAGAGCCGCTGTTCGGTTTCATGGTCGAACAGATGCAACGACGCTGGATCGATATTGAAGCCGACGCTGTCCCCCGCTTTCACATTGCTTCTTCCCTGAAGCGCCACCGTCATTTCCGGTTGCGTCGCCGTTGTCACGGAGGTCGCGGAGCCTGTGGTTTCCACAATGCCGACCGGCAGGGTGATCGTCGACGATCCGGGCGGTGCGAGCGTGATATGCTCCGGCCGGATACCTACGGTCACGCGTGCGCCCGGCGTGAAGGCGACGGGGGACATGATCGTCTGAGGTTCAGACTTTCCACCAAAATTCAAAACCAGCGTTCGTCCGTCTTCCGCGGCGAGAGCCGCTACAAAGTTCATGGCCGGAGAGCCGATGAACCCTGCGACGAAGCGGTTGACCGGTCGATCGTAGAGCTCAAGCGGCGCGCCCTGCTGCTCGATCACGCCGGCGCGCATGACGACGACATGATCGGCCATGGTCATGGCTTCGATCTGGTCATGTGTCACATAGACAGACGTTGCTCCGAGGCTGTTGTGCAATTTGCGGATTTCAGCGCGCATATGAACGCGAAGCGCCGCATCGAGATTGGACAGCGGCTCATCAAAGAGAAACGCCTTGGGATTGCGGATGATGGCACGCCCCATCGCGACGCGCTGGCGCTGGCCACCGGAAAGCTCACGCGGATAGCGGGTGAGGAGCGTGGTAAGGCCGGTGATCTGGGCGATCTCCTCCGCCTTGCGGCGTGCCTCAGCCTTGGAAACACCCTTCAGCCGCAGCGAATAGGTGAGGTTCTTTTCCACTGTCATATGCGGATAGAGCGCGTAGGACTGAAACACCATGGCGATATCGCGCATGCGCGGCGGCTGGCGGGTGATATCTTCGCCTTCGATGCGGATTGTTCCGCTCGAGATCGTCTCCAGCCCCGCAAGGGTGCGCAGCAAGGTCGACTTGCCACAGCCGGACGGCCCGACAAGCGCAACGAATTGGCCTTTCGGGATGGCGATATCGATGCCGCGCAGCGCGTGGTAGGCGCCGTAGTGTTTCTGGATGCCGGACAGTTCGATCTGCAATGTCATTTGAGCGCTCCGGATGTCAGACCGCTGACGATGCGGCGCTGAAGCAGGACGAAGATGATGAGAATGGGCGTTACATAGATCGCCGCGAAGGTCATGATGCCGGTCCAGTCGGAAGCGTTCGGCCCGACGAAGAACTGCAGGCCAACAGTCGCAGGCTGGAAGGCCCTGTCGGTGATGAGCGAGCGCGAATAGACATACTCGCCCAAGGACTGAAGAAAGATGAGGATCGCCGAAACCAGAATGCCATTGCGGGCAAGCGGCACCGAGATGCGAAGGAATGCGCCGATGCGGCTGTTGCCATCCACCAGCGCTGCCTCTTCGAGCTCGCGCGGCACCTGGGTGAAGGCTGCCCGCACCAGAACGATATAGAGCGGCAGCTTGTTGGCAGCCGTTGCCAGGATGACGCCCGTTCGCGGCCATGACAGCAGGCCAAGCTGACTGAAAGCGACGAAGATCGGCGTCACCATCAGGGATGGCGGCAGGACCTGCAGCATCAGGACGAGGAAGAGTGCCAGATCCATCCAGACCGAGCGGACACGCGCCAGAGCGTAAGCGCAACCCGTGCCGAAGAGCACGACAAGCGAGACCGTACCGAAGGCGATGATCAGCGAGTTCTGGATAAAGGTATCCATGCCCATGTCATTCCAGACACGGGTGACCTTCAACTCGGGATGATGCGGCCAGAGTGTCGGCGGGTTGGCGAAGGTCTCGGTGTTGGTCTTCAGCGCGGTGACATACATCCAGTAGAGCGGGAAGAGGTAGATCGCGACGATAGCGACGGCAATGGCCAGCAGGAGCCAGCGTTTCCAGGGGGTGCTAGACAACATGTTCGTGCCTCGTCGAGCGGACATAAGCGGTGGCGACGACGATGACCAGAAGGGTCATCACGACGGAAACGACCGAGCCATGGCCGATGCGGTATTCGCGGAAGGCGAGCTCCCATGACCAGTATTGCAGCACGTTGGAGGCATTCGACGGACCGCCTTGTGTCAGGGCCGCGAAAAGGTCGAATTGCTGAAGGGTGAAAATGATGCCAAGCGAAATGACGGCACCGAGCTGCGCCCGCATCATCGGCAGGGTGATGGTGAAGAAGCGCTGCAAGCGCGTCGCTCCATCCAGTTCCGCCGCCTCGTAGACGTCATCGGGGATCGAGGCGAGACCGACCGACAACAGGATCATGTTGAAGGGAACCCCAAGCCAGATATTGGCGATGATGACGGAGTAGATCGAGATCGATGGGTCGGAGAGCCAGAAGATCTTCTGCTGGGTGATACCGAGTGATTGCAGCAGCCAGTTCACCACACCGAAGTCGCCGGCCAGAATCCAGCCCCAGATGGCACCGACCACTAGTCCCGGCATGATCCAGCCCGCAAGAAACAGCCCACGCAGCCAGGAGGCGCCCGGAAAATCGAGCCGGAAGAACAATGCAAGCGCCAGGCCGATCCCCAGTTGGAAGATGACGGACAGGAAAACAAACAGGAAGGTGTTGCGCACGATCGGCATGAACAGCGGATCGTCGATGATTTCGCGGTAGTTGTCGAGACCGACAAACGGACGGTCGAAGGTGGCGATGGTGAAGAGATCAACGCTCTGGAACGAGATGACCAGATTGTAGATCAACGGGAAGGCAGAAAAGGTAACGAGATAGGCGAGCGCGAACAGAACGAGCGCGCTGTCAAACCCACCACCATCGCGGAAAACTCGATTGAAACGGAGCATTTCGCCTCCCGACATCTCATATGCACGTCCACCAAGGCGGACCATGCGCTTCATCAGTTTGGAAACTGGCTGCGGACGTGGACGTGCCCGCAGCCTCTCGATCAAAGGACCGGATCGTCCAGCCTATTTGAGGATCTTGTCGATCGACTTCTGCGCTGTCGTCAGCGCATTTTCCGCAGTGGCTTGGCCGGTCAGCGTCGTCTGGATCGCGGTCTGGATCGCCTTTGAAATCTTCGACCAATCAGGGCTGGGGCCGCGATTGCGCGCAAACTTCATCGACTCCTCGAACACCTTGTACGCCTGTGGATATTTCGGATCCTCGACCTTCACCGGATAGGCGGGCACATAGCCGAAGTCGTTCCAGACGCGCGGCATCTGCTCATACATATATTCGATGAACTTGAACGCTTCCTTCGGGTGCTTGGAGTTGGCAACAATGACATTGTCGCCTTCACCCAAAGCCGAAGCATGCGGTGCTCCTTCTTTCGGAACAGGCAGGATCGCGACACGATAATCGAATTTCGCATCCTTGCTCATGCGCGGTAGTTCCCATGGGCCGGAAATGCTCATGGCGGCGTTGCCGGCGTTGAAGGTACCGGTCGAGTCCCACTGGCCACGGATCAGCGTGTCCTTGGAGGCAAGCCCCTCATCGATGAACTTCTTCCAGAGTGTGAGCGCTTCCACACCGCCCGGAACATTAACCTTGTTGTAATCGCCGCCGGCCATCTGCAGCCATGGCAGGAACTGGAAGGTGCCTTCTTCGGTCGCTGCGGCGGAGAACGCCAAGCCATAAACGCCCCTATCAGGTTGCGTCAGCTTCTTGGCGGCATCATAAAGCTCGTTCCATGTCTGCGGCGGCTTGTCCGGGTCGAGCCCTGCGGCCTTGTACATGTCGGCATTGTAGTAGAGCGCGATGGTGTTCGCCCCGCGCGGAATGCCGTAGACGCCATCCTTGTAGGTGACGGAGGCGAGCGGGCCAGGCAGGATCTGATCGAGCTTGATGACCGAGCTTTTGTCGATCATCGGCTTCATGTCGAGCAGCAGCTTGCGCGATGCAAAGAGCGCGACATCCGGGTTGTCGATATAGGTGACGTCCGGCGCTTCGCCTGTCGCCATGGCCTTGGCCAGCTCGTTGACCATGTCCGGAAACTGGACCGATCGGACATTGACCTTGATGTCCGGGTTCTTGGCGGAAAATTCCTCCGCCATCTTGTAATGATATTCGCCCGGTCGATCGACGGTCCAGAGATTGATCTGAACCTGCTCGGCCCATGCGGGCGTCGACAATGCGGCAAGTGCAACTGCACCCACTAGCTTTGCAATATTCATGATACTCCTCCTTTGATCATGATTGCGATGCCGGTTCCCCCCGGCTTGAGTCTTACAAAAGCGACGGGTCGCCGCCTCCATATTCTGCGGCGAGATCGACGAAGGACCCTCCCCGGCTATGCTTCAGATAGTTGAGCGAATGAACCTGGCCCGTCATTTCCAGCTGATCGCGATAAACCGGATCATGCCAGCCTTCGATGTCGATGGAGCCGGACCAGCCTGCCAGCCGAAGCTCGGAAATGATGTCGGTCCAGTTGCTGTCGCCGAAGCCCGGCGTGCGCATGAAGACAAAGGGATGCTTGCCAAAGATGCCGTGCTCCTTGATCACATCCCAACGGATGGTCGCGTCCTTGCCGTGGACGTGGAAAATCTTGTGCGCCCATTTGCGGATTTGCGGCAACGGATCGATCAAGTAGACCATCTGGTGGCAGGGCTCCCACTCCAGACCGATATTATCATCCGGCGTCTCGTTGAACATCAGTTCCCAGGCATCCGGATTGTGGGCAATGTTCCAATCACCCGTTTGCCAGTTGCCGTCCATGGCGCAGTTTTCAAAAGCAATCTTCACGCCCTTGTCGGCAGCACGCTTCGCCAGCTCGCTCCAGACTTCCCTGTAGCGTGGAAGGCTATCCGGCAAAGGCTTGCCGCGGACGCGGCCGGTAAAGCCTGCCACGCAGGTTGCGCCGAAATGATGGGCGTTGTCGATGCAGTCCTTCCAGCCTTGAAGGGTCTGGAGGTCCATCTCCGTCTCTTCCAGCGGATTGCCGAACATGCCGAGCGTCGAAATGGTGATATCGCGGTCGCCGATGGCTTCGACGCAGCGCTTGCCAAGCTCCGCAAGGTCCTGGCCATTGGTCGTCTGCCAGAAAAACGGTTCGAAGCTTTCGAACCCAAGGTCGCCGATTTCCGAGATTCGTTCGGCGGCGTCCCCTTTTGTGGCACTGACCATGGTGCCGATGCGGACGGATTTTGCTGGATCGCTCATATTAGACCTCAAATCTCGATAAGAACACGCTGACCGGTACGGGCGCTTTCAATCGCACCCATGACCATGGCCAGGCTTTTGATATTGTCGGAGGAGACGGTCTCTGGAACCGTCCCATTTTCGATGGCACGCAGGAATGACAAGAGCACGCTCGCATGCCCTTCCGTCTGCTCTTCATTCACGTTTTCAGAAACGTTTACGGCAGAAGTACCACGCAGAAGCCCTTCGTCGCTTCCCGCTACGTTTGCCGAAAAACCATCCTCACCATCCCAAAGGATCATGCCCTTCGATCCGACCAGCCGCCATGTGCTTTCCCAGCTTGTCCGCTCGCCTTCGGCGCACCACGAGCCGCGATAGGTGAAGACCACATCGTTAGAAAGTTCGAAGATGGCGTTGGCCGATGCGCCGTGGGCATACCATGAGCCGGCTGGGTTTCTCTCCACGCAATAGACCGCCAGCGGGTTTTGATCGGCGACGAAGCGCGCGGCATCGAAAGTGTGGATCGCCATATCCAGCAGCAGCACATTTTGCATTTCCTCACGGAAGCCGCCAAAGTGCGGCGCCAGAAAGAAGTCGCAATGAATGGCCGTCAACTCGCCGATCACGCCGTCCTGAACGGCGCGATGCAGGCGGCGTATCCCCCTGATATAGCGCCTGTTTTGAACAATGGCGTGGATTTTCCCGGCACTTTCGGCAAGCTCCTGCAGCGTCTTCGCCTCTTCCAGGGAAGGCGCCATCGGCTTTTCGCTCAACACATGGCAGCCAGCCTTAAGGCCAGTAGCAACCACGCCGAAACGGGCATCGGGGATGACGACGTCGAAAACCACGTCAGCTTTGGTCTTGGTGAGGACGTCTTTGAGATCGCTGTCGATAACAACGTCCTGAAGCCCGAACTCGTCGGCCAGCGCCTGGGCGACGTTCTCGTTCAGATCGACAAGACCGCATATGCGGATCGACGACTGCAAATCTGGATGTGAGGCGATCGCACGCAGCCAGCCTTTGGCCATAGCTCCGCACCCGCACAAAACGGCATTCAATGTCACATTGTCCTCCCTGCTGCCCGCAAACTCCTCTTTGCGGAACCAGCTTTCGTAAACGTTTACGAGACTATGCTTAAGGTGCTAGATGTGTCAAGACCGTAGTGAAAGGCTTCTCTGGTTTGGAGCCGGGAGGACATGCATGAAGGGTATCCGCCAGCTCGCAGACTATCTGGACATCTCTATCGGCACCGTATCCCGCGCCTTGAATGGCAAGCCGGATGTGAATGACGATACCCGTCGCAGGGTGCTGGAGGCGGCAGAAAAGCTGGGCTACGTCGCAAACCAGTCCGGGCGCAGCCTGCGACAGGGTGCCACGAACGTCATCGGCCTGATGACCGGGTCCGACACGCAAGCGGTCGAAAACGCCGACAACTTTTTCCTGGGCGTGACGGATGGCTTGCAGAGTGTTTTCTCGACCCACAATCTCGACCTCATCGTCCTGCCTTGTCCTGCGGAAGAGGATCCCGACGAATATTTGAAGCGCATGGTGGCAAGGCGCATGGTGGATGCGATGGTCATTTCGTCCACCAGCCGGATCGACAAGCGCGTCGACTTCCTCAAGCAGACGCGCCTGCCCTTCGTCACCCTGGGGCGAACAGGCTCCAGCACCGATCACGCGTGGATCGATCTCGATTTCGAAGGTGTGGCAAGAACCGCCGTGGCTCGCCTTGCGGCCGCCGGCCACCGGTCGATCGCCGTTGCAGCACCCGACACCGACATCAACCTCGGCTACATTTTCCTGGAAGGCTATCGCAAGGGCTTGGAGGACGCGTCTCTCCCCTATGACGAAAAACTCATCATTCGAGCCAGGTCCAGCGAACAGGGTGGCTATCACGCGGCAAGCGAGTGGCTGCAGATGCGGCCACGCCCCACAGCCCTGATCCTGATTTACGAATTGATGGCGATCGGTCTCTACCGGCGCCTTGCAGAAGTGAAACTTCGCGCTGGACAGGATCTCGCTGTCATCGGCTTTCGCGAGGGCCCGAGCGGCCAATTTCTTGAGCCGAGACTAACGAGTTTCCGCATGTCGCTGCGCGATCTCGGCGTCTCCGTCGGCAAGACCCTGCTGTCGACCATGCCGGCCTATAGCGGCTTCTATCCGCAACAGCCCAAACACATCGTCTGGCCGATGCAGCTCATTCCGGGTGACAGCGATATCACGAACCTGCAATCCAAGTGACATCCAGCCGCGCAGTTTCCGCGGCCGGACATTTATGATCAATCAAGCTTCCAGCCAGCGCACCTGCTCAGGCGTGAGCTTGATATCGAGCGCCGACAGGCTGTCTTCCAGCTCTGCAATGGTGCGCGGGCCGATCAGCGGAATGACGGGGAATGGTTGAGCGATCACATAGGCGAGCGCGATGTGGATCGGGTGACGGCCAAGCTCCTTGGCAAGCTCGATTGCCCGGTCGCGGCGCTCGAAATTGCGCTCGGAGTACCAGACGCGCACGATCTCCTCATCGTCCCGCTTGTCGCGGCCTGCCCTGTCGGTGAAGAAGCCTCGGCCTTGGCTGGACCAGGCAAAGTTTGGGATCTGGCGCTCTTTAGCCCATTCTTTCCAAGGCTCGTCGGAGGCTGCGACACATCCAGCCCAGATCGGGTCCAGCATTTCGGCCAGCGAGAAATTGTTGGAAAGCGCGCCCGGCGCGGTCTTGCCGGTCTTCTCAGCATAGGCGATTGCCTCGTCCATGCGCTGGCGCGTCCAGTTCGAACCGCCAAAAATGCCGCGAATGCGCCCGCGCTTTACTTCGGCATCCATCGCATCGACGAACTCACCGACAGGCACATCGGTATTGTCGCGGTGCATGAAGTAGATATCGACATAATCGGTCTTCAGCCGGTTCAAAGACTGGTCGAGCTGCTTGGCAATCACATCGGGATAGCAAAGCGGCGAATGCGCGCCTTTGCCGATTAGCACGATCTCTTCGCGCGGGACGTTGCGGCTGGTGTGCCAGTCGCCGAAAATCGCTTCCGTTTTGCCGCCGCCATAGACGAAGGCGGTGTCGAAGAGATTGCCGCCTGCCTCATAGAAGCTGTCGAGGGTCAGCGATGCGGAAGCAAAGTTCGGGAAGAACTCGAAACCGAGCGCCACGACGGATGCGGGCTTGGCAACGCCTGGAATCTGACGCTTCGGTGCGGAATTGCCCGGCGCAACTTTGCCGCCTGCAATGTTGAGAACGCGCTTTGCCGCACTCTCCACGCCATACTCCAGTCCGACCGAGGCGCGCCACTGATCCATGACCCGCAGATTTCCGAGCGTGTCGGCCCAGCTCATGCCTGGGTAGGCGAATTCCAGGGACTGATTGCGAATAGCCTCGCCTGCCGCATCCACCTCGAAGGAGTAGAGATAACGATCTTCGGCAACCTCGATGGTCTGGCGTTCCTTGCCCTTGATCACATCGATCTTGCCGATACCCCCCTTATGGCCGGAGGCAAACCAGAAGTCCTGCACTTCAATGCGGCCTTCCGATCCAATGATGCGCAGCACATTGTCCTGGTTCGCCATGATCGAGCAGGACACTTCGGCGATGATCTCGTTCGGAAACTTCAGCACGGCCGAGGCCCATTCATCGACCCCCGACTGACCGAGATGCGCGACGCCGGAAACCTTTGTGGGCTCCAGAAACGGCTGACCGGAAACGGCACCGGCAATCAGCCGCGCCATAGACACAGGATAGCCACCGACATCGAGAATGCCGCCGCCAGCACTCTCATTGGCAAACAGGCGGTGATCGGCGCGGAAGCTGCCCATGCTGAAACCGAAGCTGGAGCGGATGATCCTCACCTCGCCAATCGCGCCGCTCTTGACCAGCTCGACGATCCTGGCGGTCTGCGGATGCAGACGGTACATATAGGCTTCACCGGCAAAAACCCCTGCCTTCTTCGCCTCATGGAAAATGGCGTCGGCGTCATAGGCGGAAAGCG
>Ga0308161_1003941_pt1 | contig 13981 bp, 12 predicted proteins | sample PhyFR2_FD_201034 | JGI IMG/M metagenome (GOLD analysis project Ga0308161, IMG submission 201034) | Phyllosphere microbial communities from UC Gill Tract Community Farm, Albany, California, United States - DLSLF.R2 | ecosystem: Host-associated > Plants > Phyllosphere > Unclassified | place: USA...
TCTATGTCGGGAAAGCCAAAATACTAAAGAATCGTGTACGTTCCTACTTTACTGGCAGTCACGATACCAAAACAGAACGATTGGTACAAGAAATCAATGATTTCGAGTATGTTGTCACTGAGTCCAACACCGAAGCGTTGTTGCTTGAAATCAATTTGATCCAAAAAAACAAACCCAAATACAACATTATGTTGAAGGATGATAAATCCTATCCCTTCATTAAGGTCACAAAAGAACGCTACCCACGGTTGATCATTACCCGAAAAGTTCTGAAAGATGGTGCGTTGTACTTTGGCCCTTATCCAGATGCACGGGCAGCCAATGAGACGAAGAAAGTCTTAGATCGCTTGTTTCCTTTGCGAAAATGCGGTCCTTCTCAAAAAAGACCTTGCCTGTACTATCATTTGGGCCAGTGTGTCTGTCCTTATGTCCATGATACGGATCCTAAGGAATATCAGAAAATCGTTGATCAAGTCAAACATTTCTTCCATGGCGGTCATGTCGATATTTTGAAAGACCTGCAAGAAAAAATGGCCGCCGCGATAGACACCTTGTCTTTCGAGCGGGCTGCTGAATTACGGGATCAGATCCAAGCTATCGATACCGTAATGACCCGCCAAAAAATGACGTTGACCGATCTAATGGACCGCGATGTCTTCGGGTACAGTGTGGACAAGGGATGGATGTGTGTCCAAGTCTTTTTTATTCGCCAAGGAAAACTGATTGAACGGGAAGTGTCATTGTTCCCCTTTTATAATGAAGCTGAGGAGGACTTCTTGACTTTTGTCGGGCAATTTTATCAAAAAAACGAACACTTTATCCCGAAAGAAGTCTTCGTTCCGCAGCATATAGAAGCTGAACCCTTAGAAACCTTATTAGCAACCAAAGTATTACAGCCCCAACGTGGCGACAAGAAGAAACTCGTGGATTTAGCTACCAAAAACGCCCACATCGCTTTGGCACAAAAATTTGCGCTGATCGAACGGACCGAAGAACGGACGATCGGGGCTGTCGACCGGCTAGGAGAGGCAATGGGGATTCCAGCACCTTATCGGATCGAAGCCTTCGATAATTCTCATATCATGGGAACAGATCCGGTTTCAGCCATGGTGGTCTTTGTTGATGGCAAACCATTCAAAGATGACTACCGCAAATATAAGATCCGAACGGCGCAAGGCGGCGATGATTATGGCTCTATGCAAGAAGTCATCTACCGTCGCTACTCGCGGGTCTTGAAAGAAAGCCTGCCCTTCCCAGATTTGATCGTGATCGATGGCGGGAAAGCGCAAGTCGGGGCCGCTCAAGAAGTTCTGCATGATCAACTCGGCATCGACATCCCTGTAGCTGGATTGGTTAAAAACAACAAACATAAAACCAGCGAGTTGATTTTTGGCGAATTTTTGGATCCTATCCATTTAGAACGAAATTCCGTTGAATTCTTTTTGCTGCAACGCATCCAAGATGAAGTCCATCGCTTTGCGATTACTTTCCATCGCCAATTGCGCAGTAAAAACAGCTTTTCTTCTAAATTAGATGAAATTCCAGGCCTAGGGCCAAAACGGAAGCAGCAACTGATGAAGACGTTCAAATCACTGAAAAATATTCAAGCAGCGTCTGTTGCAGATATTCAAGCAGCCGGGATTCCTCAAGCTGTGGCTGAAACAGTTTTAGCCAAATTGAACACATAAAAGAAAAGACCTTATCCGTTTTATAATGGATGAGGTCTTTTGATTCAGATGCTTAGCGAATCGTTGCAAAGGCTTTTGACCATGCGGTCAATTCATCTAGCATATCATTCACACCAGCTTGCATATGTTCACCAGGTTTGAAGACGGTGAACTGATCAAAATCGGTAAATAAATTGAATGCTGGATTGGTACGCACCGTTGCGACTTTTTGTTCTGCTAAAACGGTACGTAATTGTTCTGCTGCGCGGATCCCGCCGCCAGAACCGTAACTCACGATCCCCGCTGCTTTATCGAACCATTCTTCTCTCGCACTGTCGACGGCATTTTTCAATGAAGCCGCAAAACCATGATTGTATTCTTGAACGATGAAGATATAGCCGTCAAGGGCTGCAATTTTGTCATTCCAAGCGGTATTTGGTGCATCTGTGCCCATAAATGGCAGGTTAAAATCCTTCACATCTACGATTTCAAAGCTGTGTTGTGTTCTTTGCGCAGCGATAGATTGAATATATTCCCCTACTTGCGGACTCACGCGTCCTTCTCTTGTGCTGCCTAAAATAATGCCGAATTTCATGTTTGTTTCCTCCTTATCCTTCTGCACGATCTGCAAATACATCTGCCCAATCAAGCAATTCCGTTAACATATCATTCACGCCAGCAGTCATATGCGGCCCTGGCTTAAAGTCTGCAAAATTTTCAAAATCAGTGAATAAATTGAATGCCGGATTGGTACGCACTGTTGCGACTTTTTGTTCTGCTAGGATCAATCGTACTTGTTCAGCGGCGCGAATGCCGCCCGCAGAGCCATAACTTACGATCCCAGCTGCTTTGTTGAACCATTCTTCCCTCGCACTATCCAGCGCATTTTTTAGCGCGGCGGATAGCCCGTGATTATATTCTTGTACAATAAAGATATAGCCATCCATGGCTGCGATTTTGTCATTCCATGCCTGATTCGGTGTTCCTGTACCCATAAATGGCAAATCGTAGGCTTTGATATCGATTATTTCATATGTGCGGTCACTATGAGCCTTTGCTGTTTCTAAGATATAATCAGCGACTTGTGGACTCACACGACCTTCTCTTGTACTGCCAACAATAATACCAATATGCTGGGCTTTCTTCTTTTCCTTTGTCACAAAAATTTCTTTCGTCACTTCTTTTTCAATCACTTGCGGTTCTTTCCTGCCAAATCCAAATACCATCGTGTTTACTCCTTTTTTATCATTTCTTTAACAATGTGCTCAGTCTACCAACTTACTTTTTGTAAGTCAATCATTTTGCTTACTTTTTGTTAGAAATTTTTTTAAATTTATTGTTGACATTCGTTCGGTACCGAACTATACTGAACACACAACATCGTTAGGTACCGAACGATAAATAAAAAGGAGTGTTTTCAATGTCTAAAACAACCGATGATTTGATGAAACAATTACGCTTTATCAGTGAAGCAAGCAATGCCTTTATGAGCCAACGCAAACAACGTCTAACTGGCCAACAGCGGGTATTGGCGATTTTGAAATTAGAAGACGGCTTGGTACAAAACCATTTAGCAGAAGTCTTGGATCTACGCCCTAGTTCTTTGGCAGAATTGCTGAAAAAAATGGAAAACAATGGGGAGATCCTGCGTAAAGAAGACCCAGAAGACAAACGGAGTAAACGGATTTTTCTTACAGATGCCGGCCGTGAGAAGGCGGACGCGCTGACTGCCCAAAAAGAAGCAACTTCTAGTGAAACCTTCTTTAGCGGCTTACAAGAAGAAGAACAAGCTACCTTTGCAGCATTACTTGAAAAAATTGCTGCCGGTTGGGAGAAGGATTTTCAAGAACAAGCGGAACGCTTTGTAGATCCTATGGATCGTTTCCAAGCGATGCAAGGGATGCGAGAAGCCATGATGGATCAATGGGGCGGCAACTGGCAAGAGATGAGTAATGAAGAACGCCGAGCCATGAAAAAGCAAATGAAAGAAGCCATGCGTCAAATGCCATTTCGCGGTCGTCCGGGTATGCATGGTGGCCATCCTTTTGGCGGACGCAATCAAGACTGTCGTCAAGGATGGGGCCAACACCCTTTCTTTAAAGGTCAAGACTTCAATGGTTCTGACAAAACAAAGCAAAACCGTGATACAGATCATACACCTCAAGATGAATGGCAAGATTTTTAATTGCACCAAGTGAAGGAAGGAAGACTTTTGGCGTTTGACGTCAAAAGGAAAGGAAGAAAAACATGCAACAAGAAGCAAGATTGACAACATTACCACAAGCGAATGGTTCATTTAAAATGAAAGACTTTATCCGATTGATCGTTAGTGTGAATCCAAAAAAATCCCTTTTCATTCTAGGGATGGTGCTGAGCCTGATCACAAGCGGTGCTAGTTTGATCGTCCCACAATTGACAAAAGGTTTGGTGGATAACAGCGGGACTGCCACTTTTAATCGTCACATGTTGATTGTATTGATTCTGGCATTTGCCCTCCAATTAGGTTTAGGCACATTAGGCGGCTTTCTCCTTCGTTACGTGGGAGAAAGTGCCGTGCAAACCTTACGAGAACGACTATGGACACATCTGCTTCACTTACCTGTTGGGTATTTTGATGCCCATAAATCTGGGGAGAGCAGTTCTCGCTGGGTCAACGATACAACTGTCATCAAAGAATTGGTCACCTCTCAGTTTCCAAGTTTTGTGACCGGATCGATCCAATTGATTGGCTCCATGGCGATCTTATTTTGGATGGACTGGAAAATGGCTGCGATCATGTTCAGCGCGGTTCCTTTGATTGCCTTGATCATGCTGCCGATCGGCAAGATCATGTCCAAGTTAGGCCGTCAGCTTCAAGCAGCCACGGCTGATTTCAATGCTGACGCTAGTGAGAAGCTGGGTGAAATCCGTTTGATCAAATCCAGTAATGGTGAAAAAAGCGAACAAGCAAACGGTCACCGCTTCATCAGCAACATCTTCACCCTTGGTGTCAAAGATGCCAAAGTGGAAGCTGTTTTACAACCAGTCATGATGACCGCGATGTTGGGTCTATTTGTTGGTATTCTAGGGTATGGCGCAGTGCGGGTACAAACTGGAACATTAACAAGTGGCGCATTGGTGGCATTCTTGCTTTACCTGTTCAATATTATTGCTCCTGTCACAACTTTTGCGCTGTTTTTCTCACAAGTCCAAAAAGCGATGGGTGCTACAGAACGTATCCAAGAGATTTTAAATACCGCCATCGAACCTATCCATGGTCAAGATAAATCCCTAGTAGAAGGTGCCACTTTATCCGTACAGCATCTCAACTTCAGTTATGATTCAACCAGACCGATTTTGACCGACATTTCCTTCGAGGCGAAACCCAATAGCGTGATTGCTTTTGCTGGTCCTAGCGGTGGCGGAAAATCAACGATTTTCGCTTTACTTGAACGCTTTTATGAACCAACTAGCGGAGAAATCAAGATCGGTGATCAAGCCATCACCACGGTCAACTTACAAGACTGGCGCAGCCAAATTGGCTATGTGTCACAAGACAGTGCAGTATTTGCAGGCACGATTCGCGACAACCTGCAATATGGCTTGCAACGAACATTAACTGACGACGAACTATGGCAAGGGTTGTCTTTGGCTTATGCCGATCAATTTGTGCATGATTTCCCCCAACAACTCGATACGGAAATTGGGGAGCGGGGCGTCAAACTATCTGGTGGCCAAAAGCAACGTATTGCCATTGCCCGTGCCTTTTTAAGAGACCCGAAAATTTTGATGTTAGATGAAGCAACGGCTAGTCTTGACTCGCAATCTGAAGAAAAAGTCCAACGGGCCCTTGACCATCTGATGACTGGACGAACGACTTTAGTGATTGCCCATCGCTTGTCAACCATCGTTGATGCAGATCAAATCTATTTTATCGAAAATGGCCGTGTGACCGGACAGGGGCGTCATCGAGAACTTATTGATGCACACCCTCTTTATGCCACCTATGTCAACGAGCAGATGGTCCAATAATCCCTCTTCTATCCATTAGATACCACTGCTGACACCTATTGCGTGATCCTCGCGATTGGCACTTGCAAAGATGTACGTCGTCTTTTGCAACTGCCGACCGGGAGGATCACGCTTTTTTTTATACTTTATCCACTAGATGTACCTTTCTCTTGCTTTTGCAACTGCTGCATCAAACGCTGGTTCTCTAATTTCAAAAAATCTCTTTCACTACTTGTCTCAGCCAGTTTACTTTGGTAGACAGCCAAATGCTGCTGGTATTGTTGGTCTAGTCGTTGATTTTCTGCTTCTATATGTGCCAATTTGACGGTCAACTCTTGATTCATTGTTTCATATTTATGATACAACTTTTGGGCATTGTCGATGTTGGTTTGTTCCAGCGAAGCTTTACTTGATACCTTGGCCGCAAAGAATGTCACCAGACCAGTGATAAGTGCTGGGATTATGACCGTGTAAACGGATGCTTCCATATCCTTTCTACCCCCTTTGATACAAAACGTATCTCTATAAAGGTAGTATAAAAGATACGAATCGTATCGTCAACAGATTTAGATATTTTATGTATCTTTTTATATCGAATAGATACATTTCATATCGAATATGGTATACTAACAAAAAAAGGAGGCGTTGACGTATGCTAGGGGCACGTCTTAAGACATTGCGCTTGCGATCTAATCAAACGCAACAACAGATTGCAGCACAATTAGGCATTAGTCGCGGTGCCTATTCCCATTTTGAAAATGATCGAAATGAACCTGATGGCACGACGATTGTGAAATTAGCCGAGATTTTCCACGTATCGACTGATTTTCTTTTGGGCCGACCTGATCAGCAGTTCCAGCCGCAATCTGTTAAAGCACAAACAGTGGCTGCCCATATCGATGAAGATGTGACAGATGAACAAATGGATGATATCGTCAGTTATATCGAATTTATCAAACAACGCCACAGCAAAAGGAATGATGTGCATGGATAAAGTGGAAGAACTGATGGCCGCTTATCCAGATTTGGCTTTTGTCTTTGACAAAAATATGCCTGCTGGACAACAAGGGTTGTACATTGACCACCACGTTTATCTCAATCCTGACCAGTCACAAGAAGAGCTGTTACAGACACTGGGAGAAGAAATTGGCCATTATTTGACCAGTGCCGGCGACATTACCGCACAAGATACCAATGAAAAGCGAAAGCAAGAACACAAAGCCCGCGCCATTGGGTCGGCCATTGTTGTTTCTCCTTATGATATCATTCGCTGTTTCGAAGAAGGTTGTACAACATTAATAGACTGCGCTGCTTTTTTAGCAGTACCGCCACAAACCCTAAAAGACGCGATCACATACTATGCCCGCCGTTTTGATGGCATCAAAACAGAAGACAATTATACGCTGTTTTTCCATATTGATGGAACGATCGAAGTGGTCAAGACATTTTGATTCTTGATATGTTATGGAGGGAGTTCTGCTATGAATACTTTGCGATTTAGCGAACAATCGCCTGCGACCCCAGATGCCCAACTATTGTTGGGCGAGTTGTCCGCTATTTTGACCAGCGTCACGGGGAACAATGGTCAGCGTCACTTTCTTCCAAATACGATGTCTGAACCTGGAAGTTACTTTGTCGTCGCTTATCGGCATCAGCTTCCTGCAGCTTGTGGTTCATTGCAACGTACGGATGCAGACACTGCCGAATTGAAAAGAATTTATACCCGTCCCAATAAAACCGGAGACGGCAGTCAGCTATTGCAGCATCTTGAAGGGGTGGCCAGACAGAATGGCTATTTGAGGCTGGTGTGCGAAACACGTACGATCAATACTGCTGCAGTGGCTTTCTATTTGAAGAATCACTATCATCGCATCGAAAACTATGGTCCCTACCAAGGGCGTTCTGAAGCAATCTGTTTCGAAAAAATGCTTTGAAGATACCAGTCTGCTATGTAGTCATTTCACAAAAAAAAACCTCTGATAGCGGCACAAGAGATGGGCTTTCCCTTTCTTGCGGCTGTTTCAGAGGTTTTTGTCATGTTGTCTTAGGTTGATGCGCGCGTTCAGACGTTTTTCGGTACATAGAAACTACGGTTGTCCATCCCAAAAATGCGGTCACTGTATTCTCCAGGCTCCGTTAGGCGGATCGAGGTCAACATCATTTGCATCGACGCATCTAGGTTGTCGATTTGATGCAAAATTTCTGCCTCCATGATGCGTGGCCGGACAGGTGAGCCATATTCTAATAAGCCATGGTGGGCTAAGACCATATGCCGCAATACAACGATGTCTTCTTGTTTGTCGTCAAATTTCAATGCGATACAGGCTTGTGTGATCTCTTCATCCACTAGGACTAAGTGACCAACTAGATTGCCGGCCAAGGTATATTCCGTCGTCATTGGTCCAGTGAGTTCGATGACTTTCCCTAGATCATGTAAGATGATCCCGGCATATAACAACGACGCATTCAACTCAGGATATTCTTTGACGATGGCTTTGCCTAAGCGCAACATAGTCGTTGTGTGGTAAGCCAAACCGCTGGCAAAGGCATGATGATTGCGTTTTGCTGCCGGAAACTCAAAGAATTCTTTTTTGTATTTATTCAACAAAAAGCGTACGATACGGTTCCAATGGGGATTGATGATCTCAAACAGTGTTTGATTGATCTCTTCCTCCATATCCTCTTTTTTCATAGGGGCTTTTTCCATATATTGGCTTGGATCTTGCCCTTCTTCGGGTTTTGCCAGTCGCAAATGGATGATTTTGACTTGCGGATTCCCTTGATAAACTTCTCGTTTGCCATCTAACATCACCACACGCCCGGGTTCAAAGCGGGCAATCTCTTCTTCTGAAGCATCCCAAAACTTGCCATCGATCGTTCCTGAGGTATCTTGAAAGGTAAAAGCAATGAATTTTTTCCCGTTCTTTGCGATTCGTACATCAGCATTCTTGATCAATAAAAATAGTTGGAAGGTTTCATCCACGGTTAACTCTTTAATTTTTTTCATTGGGTTATTTGGCGATCAACCAAATATTCACATCCTTTGCTAAGGTCATAGACTGACTGTTGATACTTCTGATAATAGCTTACCATTTCTTGGTCAGAAGACAAACAAATTACTTGATATCTTTGGCCAAATTCTGTCAACAAGCGGACCAAACTTTCTTTACGGGCACTGTCATAATGCAACCAGCCATCATCGATAATGATTGGACTGATCGGCTGATTTTTTTGTAATGATAGATACCCAAAACGAATAGCCATAATCAATTGATCCTTGGTACCAGTCGACAGATCAATGATTGAGTAGGTGTCACTTTGACTGGCAACAGTCAATAAACCTTCCTCAAAGAGGATTTGCTGGTATTGTCCATTGGTCAATTGGGCGAAGTACGTTGAAGCTGCCGTCAGCAATTGCGGCAATTGCTGTTCTGATAGTTCGGTGGTGATATCTCGCAAAATGGCCGCTGCCAATTGCCGACTCCCCCACGTCACAGCCAGCTCTTGGATCGCGGACCGCAGTTCGCTTTCTTCCTGATACAGCTGGTTCAATGTGCCATTTCTTTGACTGGCAGCGACTTCCAGTTCTAATTTCTGTCTGTCTTCTGTCAGTGCACGTATGTCTTCTTGAACGCGTACCTGGCTCGTCTTCAACCGTTCTTTTTCCTGTATCAAAGCAGCTTCATCGACTGCCTCTGGGAAAATCGGTGTCAGCATCGCCTGCAGTTCGGCTGCCCGTCGGTTGGTGCGCTGCGCACTCTCCCATTGTTTGAGCCATAAACTGATCTCAGCGGGCTGCTCTAGTCCTTGCTGCTGCAAGAGTTCTTTCGCATCAGCCACGATGTCTTCTCGCTCTTTGCGTAAACGGGTCAATTGTTGTGCCAATAATGTACTGGGTTGCTGCAGGCGGGTCAACTTGATTGCTTGCATATCTTTAGCAAAAGCTGTCAACACTGTCAGTTTATCCGTGATCGATTTATTTTGCAGCGGCAGCCAATCTGTATACGGTTGAAACAATACGTCAAAAGGCGCCAGCGCCTCGCTTACTGTTTGCCGTACTTGACTCGCCTCAGCTTCTTCTTTTAAATAATGTTGATAAGCTGCGACATCTGCTTCATACGCGTCCAAATAATCAGACCATTCTTCATGCGGCAACTGTCCAAAAAAAGGCAATAACCCTTGGGTTTTGCGTTGGATCGACTGTTGCTGTTGTTGGGCTTCTTGCCGCAGTTCTGCCTGCTCTTCTTCGATCAAATCCAATTGCAGCAACGCTGCCTGCCATTCTTGTTTGTTCTGTTGTTGATTTTTAGGCCGTTTTTGACTGAGAACCAATCCGCTGATGAGGAGGATCGCTCCTGCACCGCTGATCACCCACTGCCAAGGACCAGTAAAGAAGCCTAGAACAACCAGTATAAGTCCAATGGCCATCAATAACCGCAGACCAGTGTGCTTTTTCTGTGTACCGCCTAATGCAGGCTGTTGGTGTTCCAATCGAGAAACTGTTGCTTCAAGGGGGCTGGCTTTTTCGGCTAACCATTGTTGACGGCGCTCGATTTCACCCGCTCGCGCTTTCAATTGATCTAATGACTGCAACGCTTCACGAATCGGTGCGGTCAAAAAAGGGGGTGATTCACTGCGCCATTGCCTTTTGGTCACGAGTTGATTCAATTGCTGGATGGCATGGGAACGCTTGGCATCTGCTGCTGCCTGACGGTCAGCTAAGCGCGCAATCTCTACTTGCTGCTGCAAGAGATGATCAATAGGCTGCTCATGATCCAGATAAAAGAAATATTTATCTGATCCTTGCCCTTGTTCCAGTTGATCCAATTCTGCTTCTTTCTTACGTAATTCTTCTGTGATTTGCTGATAGGTCTGGTAGAACGACTTGATAGCCTGCGCCTGCTCGGGATCTGCAACAGGTACAGCTGCAATCCGCTGCCACTCTTCATACAGTGCCCAATGGCTGATTCGTTGCTGATTCTCTTGGTAAGCATCATTCAACGATTGACTGCGGGCCTGCAGGGAATCGATATCAGATTGGATGAACGCAATTTGCTGATATTGGTGTTGCAAATGTGCTTCTTCACTTTCTTTATCTGCGATTTGCTGCTGCAGCTTTCCTAATTGTTTCAGTGCTTGATTCAACGGCAGTTTTTGGCCACGGGGTTTGTACAGTTGCTGATTGCTGGTCCCTAAGCGCGCAACTTGCTGCAGCATATTTTGACTGCCGGTGATCCCCAACGATATCAATGACTGATGGAGCTCTTCTTCCCCCAGCTTATCGATTTGGTTCAACTGCTCTTGCTGAAAGGTGAAGACATCAAAAAACAAGGTGCGATTCAATGGCTGCACATGCTGTTCAAGCCACGCTTCATCGGTTATTTGTCCATTGACATACACTTTCCCTCGTCCGCGATCAATTTGCCGATACCGTTCTATGACGATCTCACCATAAGGTTCGATCTCCAACCACAATTTGCCACCATGCGCGGCGCCATTGCGCGGCGTGTAATCTTTCTTCTTGGCTGTTTTTTTGGGGAATCCAAATAGCATCGCCGCTATAAACTGATACAGTGTTGATTTTCCAATTTCATTTTGCCCAAAAAGCAATTGGTTGCCACGGTCAAAATGGAACTGTTGTCCATGGTATTTGCCAAAACCGGTGATTTCCGCTTTAAGAATGATCATAGCTGTCACCTGCCCAATCAAAGGTTTGTTGTAATAAGGCAGCTGTTTGCGCCAAGACATCCGCTTTGAAGGAATCTTGGTCGATGCCTCGTTGGATCATCGGATGTTGCAGCAACTCTGCCAGTCCCTCCGCAAAGATGTCTGGGTCTTGATATAGCTTGAGGCTTTGTGCCAGATAGGCTTCAGAGATTGCCAACGTATATTTTTCAGCAGCAGTCTGTGAAGCGGTTATACCATAGATGACTTGCAGCGGCTCCAGCTGTGCCAAGCGTTCATTCAAATAGGAAATCCATTCATTTTTTTCCGCATCACGCAGCCAGTCTGAGGGCAGCTGTTGATCATCCTCAATCACCAAATGCAGCAGTCTTCCTCTTTGGCTTTGCACTTGTTGCAGGATTCTCGGCAATACCTCATTGGCTTCTTTGATGCCAGACAAAGATATATGCGCTGTTTCCCAAAACAACTCGGCCACCGATAGTTGTTGGATCTTGGCGCCTTGCGGGGTCAGATCAGCAAGCACGACGCCTGAAGCAGTTTCTTTTTTGGTCTTGCCTTGCGGCGTACCAGGATAAATGATTGGTGGTTGTTCGGAGAGTATTTTAGGAACATGAATATGTCCTAACGCCCAGTAATCATAGCCTTTATGTTTCATCTCGCTGACAGAAAACGGCGCATATCGAGTGCCGGCTTGATCGCCATGATACATCCCGATATGATAATCTACTGCTTTTCTTGCTGGGAAAGTAGGAACTTTGTCCATTTCGATCCATGGATGCTGATAACTGAACCCACTGATCGCATAACTTTCTCCGTGTTTTGTGACCCCTTCGATCGTTTTTACTGTTTCTGATTCAAACAAGTGTACGTTCTCAGGAAAGGAAAACCAGTACCGTTGCGGATCATAATAATCGTGGTTGCCGAATAGCATATAAACCGGAATCTCAGCCGCCGCCAAACGGTTGATTTCGGTAAAAAAATCATGTTGTACTTTCAAACTAGGCCGTGCTTGATGAAAGGTGTCACCTGCGAATAAGACGAAATCCACTTCCTCCGTCAATGCCACATTTGTCAAATGATGCAAGACCTTTTGATTGATGGCTGGGAGTTGTGCTTTCACTTTTTCAGATAACAAATGAAGGCCTTCAAATGACCGATCGATATGTAAGTCAGCACTATGTAAAAATCGCATATTGACTCCTCCTTAGTGCCTCTATCATAACATTTCTTTGGTATTTCGTCAGTAAAATACGAAAATTTGTTCCCATAAAAAAAGCAGATCTGAAATGATTCAAATCTGCTTCACTGATACGATTCAGGTTTTATGCTTCGTATAGATCCCGGACAGGGCCCATAATGATCCGATTCAAGTCATTGGCAACTAAGCTGAAGGCTTGTTCTTTTTGCATCAAGTCAGAAACGATCTCATCTTCTTGAATTTTTTGCGACAAGCTTTGGGCTTGTTGTGCTTCTTCTTCTGACATTTCCTCGCCAGCCATCATTTTTTGTTGCAACGTTTGTTGTAGTGTTTGGAATTCTTTGAATAAGGCATACGCTTCTTCATTGGCTTTCAAACGGTCAAATGAGCCTCTTAAATCTTGAAATTGCGCTGATTCTCGCAACTCGCGTTCTAATTGATTTGCTGTATCATATATATTTGCCATCATATCTCCGTCCTTTCTCTTTTCTTTAGTATACCATTGTTGCCCCATTCATGCCTAGCGCTTGCATGGCTGTTTAATTGCCATTGATCGAGTTCCACAGACCACCGAACAACTCTTTGGTCCCTTCTTTGATCTTGCTGCCAAATTCTTTCATGCCTTCTTTGGCACTCTCGGCAAATTCATCCACCGATTGCTGCCAGTTGTTGGTGCTACTATTATCATCCGTCTGCGTATCAGGTACTTCGTCTGCAGCCATCAATTGACCACCTGTTACGTAAGCATCGGCAACTTGGAAGGCAGTGCCTTGCGTATATGGCAATATATTTTCAGCCTCTGCTTTAAAGACCTTCCCTACTACTTGCCCACTGGTTCCGGTCAAATAGTGTTCCGCGCTGGATTGCTCAAAACCTAACCAAGTCGAGATCACTACATCAGGGGTATAGCCCATGATCCATTGGTCATTGACCTTAGAGGCATCGAAATTGGTTTCAGTCGTACCAGTTTTCCCAGCGATCGTGAAGCCATACGGACTTGCGCTGACCCCTGTTCCATTCGAGTACGTGCCTAGCATCATACTGGTCATTTTGTCTGCTGTGTCTTGAGAAATGATGCGTTTGCCTTGTGCTGTCGTGTTATCCACGATAACGGCCCCAGTCGAGTCAACGATTTTCGTGATCAAATGAGGCTGATAGTAATAACCGCCATTGGCAAATACAGCGTATGCTGCAGCCATCGTCATTGGTGATTCACCTTTTTCCAAACCACCTAAAGCCAAGCCCCAATATTTGTCTGAGTCTGTTAGAGACAAGCCGAAGTCTTGGGCCTCGTTGTAGCCGCGATCCAGACCAATCTCATGCAGCAACCAGACAGCAGGTAAATTCAAACTTTGCGCCAAAGCTTGATACATCGCCACTTCACCAGAATAGGTGCCATCAAAGTTCTGCGCGTCATAAAAATCTAATGGTTGATCTTCCA
>Ga0308161_1003942_pt1 | contig 13975 bp, 16 predicted proteins | sample PhyFR2_FD_201034 | JGI IMG/M metagenome (GOLD analysis project Ga0308161, IMG submission 201034) | Phyllosphere microbial communities from UC Gill Tract Community Farm, Albany, California, United States - DLSLF.R2 | ecosystem: Host-associated > Plants > Phyllosphere > Unclassified | place: USA...
CGAAGTGAAAGAAGTTGGATGAAGCGAAAGACGTGTTTCGAGAAACATGTCTCAAAAATTGCACCAAGTCGAACGAATGAAAATCACGAATCAAGGGAAAAGGACTACATAGTTGCACATAGAATGAAGAATGAAAGGAAAGTGTCTATATATCACTACAGAATAGAATGGGGGAACAGCAAACAGGAGAATCACACAATGAAAGAACTTCAATACCTCGTTTCATCCCACTCTCCAAACGATTCTCCTCTCAAACTGCTTGGTCTACTCGGTGCTTCGACTGAGACGTGAGGAGCTTGAATTGAGTTGTGGGGCCGAGATTGAGGAGGGGCGGCGCCGGGAGGGAGAGAAGGAGTATGTCGAGAAGAGAGGAGGGGATCGGAAATGTCGGCAGTCGGGGTCAAAGGTTCCTCAACTGCTTCTGTTCGTCTCGGAGGAGGAGCTGAAGGTTCATCGGATAGTGCCTTGGCAGCAGTGGGAGGAGAAGATGAGGAAGAGGTGGAAGGAATAGTTGGTGCAGTCGGTCCAGTCGGTCGAGGTCGAGGTTTTCGAACTACCGAGAATCCTTTCTCTCCGGTATCTGGCGGTTCTTCGACGACGGGAGGTGATCTTCGGTTCGGTCGCTCCACCTTGAACTCCCTTTCATCCGTCTTCCCTCCTTCTGTTCGTCCTCTCTTCCAACCATTGATTTTGATCCCTCCCCATTTCCTAACAGGTCTCTCATCGTCCGTGTCATCGGTATCATCCGTAAAGTCATCTTCACTCATTGTTGATCTCCTCTTCTTGAACCTACCAAAGAAGCCTCCTTTCGGTTTCGATCGAGTTTGAGGTCGTTCATCTTCGAATCGACCAGCTGAATATCGAGAGACGGTGTTTGAGAGAAGAGCAGACGAAGAAGGAAGCTGAAATGATGGTCGAGTAGTGTGTCGAGAGAGTGGAGGAGATTCGGAGGTTGCGTTGGCGTTGGCGATTTCGACGACAGCGGATTGAGACATTCGACGAGGATTGCCAGGCATCGAACCTGGTCGAGGATTGCCATAAGCGTCGGAGGTTGCTGGAGGGTAAGGAGGGTAAGCAGCGGTAGCAGCAGCGTTCGTGTATTCGTAAGGGTTCTTGTGAGAAGCGCGACCTCCTCCAACTCGAGTGAATCCAGAACTTGTCGTCGAAGGAGGTTTCTGCACCGCGTTGTTCGTTGCTGTTGCCGGAACGAGAGTGACGGGATGTTCTCCCCATGCTGCAGGTGCGTTACGAAGGACTGGTCCACCTGAAGCGCTACTTGCATAAGCTCCCGGTTTGACGAAACCCGTTCTTGAACTTGTTCCGCTCCCGCCCCATCCTCCCGACATCGATGACATGATGTATCCATCTTCGTCGACTAGTCCTGAAGAAGCGTACCTTCTCGTGTCGAGGGTCATCGAGGAAGAAGGTGAATCTCGACCGGGTCGACCCGGATGAGCCAACATGTGAGTTCGAGTTCCGACTGTCGACTCGCTCGCTCCTCCTAACCTTTCTCGCTGTAGATTCCTCCTCCTCCTCGCTTCAATCGCTCGCTTCCTCGCTGCTCCACTCGCTCCTGGGTTTGGCTGACCTCGTCCACCTCCCTTCTTTCCACCTCGAACTCGATCCAACTTTCTCAACGCACCGAAGAGTCCTCCTCCTCGAGAGCTGCGGCTTTCATCGAATGGAACTCGGCCAACGACTCGAACAATGAGTTCAAAGAATTTGAACGTGAGGACAGCGAGGAGTGTGAGGATGACGAGACCTTGAACGAGGAAGACGATGTAGGCGATCCAGGATCCTGCTTCGCTCGAGATGGCGACTGTTGGCGAGAGGACGATGAGAAGAACGGCGGTGACGATTCTTGCGAGGGAGAGGAGGAATGCGAGTGGACCCATCGAGGAATTGTCGCCCCACGGAAGCCAGAGTGATTGACAAACTGTCGAAGCGACTTCGACGAGAAGGATGACGGCAGTTTGAGCAGTTCCAGCTGATTGAGCTGCTCCAATGATGACTCCGATGATGAAACTCGATGCAAGGGTGACGACTGGGAAGAGGCAGCATTCTTCTGCGTAGGTGTTGTAGAGGGGTCCAGTCGAGAGGAGGAGAGGGAGGGAAGTGTAGAGTTCGCGAGCGGGTTTGACGTGAATCGTCCAAATGAGGTAGACTGGCCAAGCGAGGCACACTGCGGCAAAAGTGACGATTGCGAGGGCAAAGGTAGAAGTGGAAGAGGTCGAGCGAAGGGTGAATTGATAGACGGAGAAGGCGGTGAGAGGAAGGTGGAAGAACATGAGAATTCGGGTGAGGTTTCCTTGGAGGAGTGCCAGGTGAAGTTGCCACGAAGGGAAGTCGTCCTCTGGTCGATGTCCGTATTCCGTCCCTTCCTCCATGAAGTTTTCCTCCTCGTAATCTCCACTGTCCAAGAATCGACCCATCGATGCATCTGAAACTCGCCCATCGTAACTGTCATGGATTGACTCCTTCTGCGTCGAGTAAGCCGTATCGTCTCGTCGTAGAGGAGGTGGAACGGGTTGTCCAGCTTGACGACCTCTGCCTCCTTTTCGCTTCGGACCAACTAAATCGAGTAACGAGTCGAAAGCGAAGAACAAGGCATGGGCTGCGATGACGGCGGCACAAATGGCGAAGAAGGTGAAAGCGCAAACGCTCCATACATCTTCGTGTCGTACTCCCGCCATTCGAGCCCATTTCTCGATCCCGCGTTCAGATCCTTCGAGATCGAGGAGGACGGAGGGTAAAGTTTGGTCAAGGTAAAGAGGGGAGCTTGTATCTTGGATTTGAGAGACGAAGGAGGAAGGAAGAGAAGCGGCAGCTCGAGGGTAGACGGGTTGTGCTGGAGAAGTGAAAGGCAAGGTGTTGTTCCAAACGAGAGAAGTCCAAGCCGTTTGTTTGAAGACGGGATCTGTGAACTGACGATTGAGCTCAAGTCAGTGAGACAGGAAGGAAGATTACTCACAAGCGAAGCCAGGCCATTCGACAGCGACCGTTCCCACCATCGTGAACCAAGCGACAGTTACGAATAATTCCCTCAATTCCGCTGTCACGTATCTCCTCAAACTCCCGCTCAACACTACCTGTTTCCCGGCCCATGCATTAAACCAGATCGATCCCCACATTTGCCTCATAGATGGATCTGCAGTCGAGGTGATTTTGAGAGTGAGGGAAGAAGCGATGTGGGCCTCGTTGTCCGACAGCCATGAGGTGTAGGAAGCGTAGAAGCGAGCGAGAACGTAGAGAAGGAGGTAAAGACCGAGGATACCGATTAAGACTGTACAGCGATCCCCAATAAGCTAAGCAAAGCGAGAATTCGGATAAAAGCGAGAGTGGACTTACTGAATCGAATCAGGGGATAGCCGAAGTAATCGGGATAGTAAGGGGTGAAGGAGAGGTCGTAACATGCTAGTCGGAGAGCTGGGTTCGAAGGATCGAGGGCGACGAGGTTCGTAGTGATAGTTGTGAGGGGATAGGAGTTTGTGAGGGGAACAGAGAATCCGAGGGCGACATCTCCACTTCCATAAGGACATCCCGACTCTCTTACTACCGCTGATCCATTCGTGATCGTCCCTGTATTCCCAGCTGTCGTCCTGATCGCAGAGCAGAGTGCACTCGAGTTCTTGAAGACTTCAAAGGTGAGGATGTTGCTTTCGAGGACTAGAGTCGAGACTAGGTTGGTCTCATTCGAGTATCCTTCACTGTTTGATACCGTACTACCCGTCATGACTACCCTCAAGATGTCACCAGTTCCAGTCAATAGTTCTCCTCGTTGGTTGTAAACTGAAGGTACATCTCCAAGATTGACTCCGTAGGCGTACTCATTGGGCGTAGTCTGACCTTGATCGAATTGTGCGTATACTTGAGATAATACGAGTTGCTGGTCTGAGGGTGCGACGCTAGAGGAGGTCCCCAAACATGATTTAGGTGATGAGAGAAGGATCTGGCCAGAGACCGTGTGGGCGAAGGCGAGAAGTAAGGAGGCGAATATAGGTATCAGCATGATGTCGGCGCTGCGGGACTGGCCCTACAAGCGCATGAGGAGGTTGATGGTCGAAAGTGAGCCGACTTTCGCTCGTTTCGCATCGGAGTGACTCTCAACTTTCGATAGCTCTCGAGATGGATTTTCGTGAGTCTGATCGAAGCCAAGTGATATCTTTTGCATTTGCTATACGAAAGGAAGGGGATATAATGAGAGACGGATTCAAACTTGGGAATTTTCAGAAAGTTCGCAACCTCAACTTCAGTGCTCGATGGAATAAACGACCTTGCCGTGTGCGGCCCCGGTGAGCATATCTGAGAAGACCTCTCCGTTGTCGAGACCCTTGACGACGTGCTCCTTGATTCTGCGCGATTGAATCAGTTTAAGCTCTCTTTTTTTTTCCCCGGTATCAGACTTACTTGACCTCTCCGCTCTTGATCAACTTCGGCATCGTCTTCTCAAACTCGTCCAAGCTATGCTGGAACACGAGGAACCCTTGCCAGCGACTATCCGGCGGAAGGAACGAAGGAAAGAAATCAAAAGTCAGTTTCGAAGAATCAGAATGCGGTGGAAAGCAGTACGAATACTCTTGAAAGCAGTGCGTATGCTGTGGGAGGCGGTACGACTCACAGCTGCTTAGTAACAACGTTGCTAGTGTTCTTGAGGTGGTATTGCTTATCGGCAGGGAGCTGGTATTGGGAGACGGATCCACAATGGATAATACGGCCATGGCCGTTAATAGTCTCGAGGACTGCGTCCAACGTCTCGCCGCCAACATTCTCGAAACTTTTCACAAGAAGAAGTTGGTCAGAAAACGCATTCCATCCGAGATACGAAAGGTTGCTCACTCAACATCGAAGGGGTTCTCTGAGAGGATCTTGCGAGTGTCCTCAGTCTTGTCTGTGAGAGTTGAGACGTGTCAGCTTATCGATAGCGTCCAAAGCACAGGTGGACTCACAGTTGAAAGCGACGTCAAAGCCAATCTCCTTGAGGAAAGCTACCTTTTCGTCAGAACCAGCAGACCCGATGACCTTGAGTCCTTCACGCTTAGCGATTTGACCAGCGATTTGACCGACAGCTCCTGAAGCGGCAGAGATGAAGATGGTTTCTCCCTTCTTGATCTTTCCAATTTCGAAGAGTCCGACCCATGCAGCTAAAAAGCGAAATCAAGGATCAGTTTGATGCCGTCAACGAAAGTACAGAAAGGCGAGAAGCTCACTCGCAGAGGGCATGCCTACGGCTCCGACCAAGTTCGTCCAGGGAAGTTCTTCGTCGTTCTTGATGCACTTGCCCTTCTTGAGGGCATCTCCTGAGACGACCGAGTAGTCTGAAGCTTGAACGAGTCCTCGCCAGATTGATCCGACCCTACAGAGAAAGTGTCAGATTTGTCTCGTTCTACGGCGATACTTCAGGTGGCACGATGCGACACCCAGGAAACTCAGAGATAGAACTTACTTGATATCAGGATTGTCCGAACGAACGACCTCTCCAACTCCGAGAGTTTCGAGAGGCTTTCCAACTTGCATTGCCTGGTTGTAACTCTTCTTCTCTTCCTGTCGACCGCAGTCATGGTTAGCTCTGAGCAGTCCAGCTAGAGCTTAGGGGAGTACTCACCTTCCTCATTCGACCCCTCAAGTAGGGATCTAAGGAAAGAGCTCTAGATTTGAGGAGGAAACCACCTTCGAGCGGAACCGAGTCGATGTCGAGTTCAGGAGTAGTCTTCTTGAGGTGAGTACCGGGGACGACTTCGCCTTCGGGGAGTTGAGCGTAGAGGAGGGTGTTGTTTGAGACCATGATGAGACGAGTCGAGTGGAAGTTTTTTGAGGGGGAAGAAGTTGATAGAGGGTTTGCGTAGAAGTAGTTTGATTGGGGAGAACAGTTCAAACCTATTTCAGTTGAAGTGATGAGCAGAAGATAGAAGAGCGAAGCGAGGGTGGAGATGAGAAGAAAGTTCCACAAGCTGACACGCATTTCGGGCTCGGTTACAGCAGTTGCCCCGCTCTCCGAAGCCTTTTCGGACTAACCTCAGAATAATCCCAACTCATCAATACTGCTACGACTGACTTCGTAACGACGGAAGGAGATGAGAAAAGTAGAGCGAAAAATGTCCACGATTTCTCCACTGAAAGTGGGAGATTCTATATCCGAGTGTTCTTTTTACCTTCACGGGTTGTAGGGCTAATCTTGCTCGCCCTCGTCTCGATCAGGCGTCTTCTGCGTCTTATGAGAATCGTCTAGGGCTGTCACGCTACCCTCATATCGCTGCCACTTTGATCAAGCATCGAAAACTTTATAACCGTTCGACTTCCTCGCATGCTCTGCTCGCGAACGAAGAACCGACAAAGATTGATGGCAAGGAGAAAGCACTTGCAAGGCGAGAATGTCACGAGGGTGAGGAACAGCTCGATAATCATCTACTAGATCGAATCGAAAGCAGTACGAAAACTAATCTAGGAAAATAATATGAAACTGCCGTCACCCTCTTCTGGCCTCGGGAGAGATAGATGAAGAGCAGGAGAGATATCCGAGAACAATCCAGCGGGAACGAAGTCCGCTAGTCGAAGGAAGAGACCCAGCGAAGTCGAGGAACGACGAACCGATAAATTGTTCATCCTAGAAACGAAGAACACAAATACATTCGAGAGGGAGATGAGATCGGTGACCAGGAAGAAGCCCGAGAATTTGAATATGGATGTAGAGGTTGGAGGAAGGAGGGAAGCGGTGATAGAACGGAAGAGCTGGCGGAATTTCGAAGGAGGGCGTGTTTCGTCGTTCACTGGGTGAAGAACTTGGTTTGAACGCAGGAGCGCTTGCGGAAGTCGTAGGCGAATCCAGTGAGGCAGGATTCGACATGGCAGAAACCATTTCCTGTGAGACAGAGTTTTGAGCACGAATTACGGCAGAGAAGAGGGATAGAGGAGAACGTACTGCACGAGACGCCGTCGACACCGGGAAGGGACGAGCAGTCAACACCGCCTAGAGCTAGAGAGAGGGAACAGGCGAGAGGAGAAAATCAGCGATCGGTAATAGAGAAAAAACGAGAATTCGCTCGAGACGAAGGAAGAGGAAGAGGGAGGGAGGGAGAGTGAGAGGGAGAAAAGGAGAGGAAGAGGGATACAGAGCTCACCGAGGCAGTCGCCGCATTGTTGACCGTCGCGAGCGATATCGACGCAATCGAAACCGTGAAGAAGACCAGGAACGGGGCAAGCGATGGTGGTACCAGTGCAAGAAGCGAGGGAGCGCTTCTCCTTCCAACCGAGAGGCAGCTTGATTGTTCCGGGCCTGGTAACGACGACGGGCTTGGGAGGAGGAGGAGGAGGAGCTTTGGCAACAGGTTTACCGACGGGAAGAGGAATCTTGAGGCTACCGATGCTGAACCTCTTCATCAACTTGCGCCATACTCGAATGATGTTGATGGTACCTGGAGGAGTGACTTTGACGGGAGCAGGTTTAGGAGCGGGTTTGGGAGCAGTAGCGACAGGTTTGCCAATAGGTAAAGGCAGCCTGATGGTACCGATCGAGAATCGTTTGAACCAAATCTTGAGACGTCCTGGAAGTGGGATAGGTGCGGGCTTGGGCTTGGGAGCAGGTTTGGGAGCAGCAACAGGAGCTTTGCCGACGGGAAGAGGAATGGCGAGGGTTCCAGGTCGAATGATTTGTCGTTTGGTGAGGGAGCGCCACCAGATACGAAGAGTACCAGGTCGAGGAATAGGTTTGGCGACAGGGCTAGGAGCAGGTTTGGCGGGAACTGGAGCAGGTTTGCCGACGGGAAGGGGAATCGCTAGAGTGCCGGGTCGAATGATTTGACGTTTGAGGAGCGAGGTGTCGTCGACGGAGGCTTCTGCGAAGACGGAGGAAGCGAGTCCGATCGCGACGAGAGCGAAGAGGACGAATCGCATGTTCGATGGGAGAGTGTGCGAGATGAGTGCTAGAGACGAGGGAAAGTGAAGGGCGTGAAGGTTGTTGGAGAAGAGTGTCGGAGAAGAGCGAGGGCGTCGATGAAGAGTGAGGATGGAGAGAGAAGGAAGGAAGAGAAAGGTGAAAGTTTATAAGACGGTCGAAACGCTTGAGGAGACGGAGAAGACTGTGAAATCCGTAATGCCGTACGGAGAGACGTGCTTTAATTCGGAGAGCTTGCGACTTCCCCAAGATGTCGAACAAACGGAGTCAGGAGTCGAGCGAGACAACGTAAAGTCGCTGGCCCTCGTACCTCGAACTTCGAAAAGATGTTGCTCGTAAGCCTGTCCGGCTCTACGTCCTCGAGAGACACGGAGTAGATTGATACGAGCAGTGGGTAAATGAAGTGGAAAGAAGACCTCGAGCGCTGAAAGTGTCGAAGAGAGCAAGTATCGTATGCGATTCCTCGCCTCCGATCGGCCTCCTGCCTCGCTGCCAACGGGGTAAGAAAGTGGTAGTACCGAAGTGACCTTGAGCACCGGAATAGCACGCTCGCTGAACGAGGCGTTCGTAGATTCGAGTGTAAAGAGGTGAATGTGCCTCTCTTTTCTTGATGCGAAGGAGAGAGTTCGATCAAGATGTCGAGGTCAAGGTGCCTTTGATGTGATCGCGGAGCTTCCAAGGATACTTCAGAGAACGATTATCATGGGAGAAACCGTCGATAGGTCGTCGAGAAGAAGAGGGAGTCGGAATTAGAACATTCGCAGAGAGGGTGAAACAGGTCCTTCTTCGTCGGTAATTACCCAGCTTTGATCGAAGTCCCATTTCTCCTCTTCGCATCCGTAAGACAGGTAGTGAGAGACTTGCTTCTGTCGATCACGAGAGTGTGAAAGTTGATGAAAAGATCTCAGGAAGAAGTCGAGGAAATGGTGAAAGTATGCGAAGGGGACTTACTGTACACTCACTGACTTGCGATTGCGAGAAGACGTCAAGGTGATACGAAGCTGCTCAATATAGTCTACGAGAGCTCAGAAGCGGTCAATGAAGCAGTGAGGAAGTGATGTCAAGGAATTCAATCAGCGCGACTAGGCAGGCAGCGACACACAGGAGCGTTAGCCACCTCGAGAGTGAAGCTTGCAATTGCTAGCCATCTCGAACGGTTCGGGCAGTCCTTGGAATGGTTGCTGAGTTGTGAAAGGAAAGAATGAGAGAAAAGTGAATTTGCCCTATTCCGTGTTCTTTGACGAGGTAGCCCTTCTACCTACGCATTGAAGGGACAAACGAACGAGGTGGCGCAGAAGAGGAGGAAAGCGAAAGAGGAAGAGGAGGAATAGGAAGAACGTTAACTCCTATCTTTTGAAAGGTCACCGCTTCCTCTCCTTTCGCCTTCTTCCACTTCCTCGTTCAGGTCCACAAAACTTCGCAGACCATCAAAGAAGATAGACAGCACTTTGTCAACGCGTCAATTCGATCTATCGTTCCCCCCTTTTACATGCCATCTTCGGTCAACAATTCACCTCGATCTCGTAGACTATCGAGACCATTACCCTTCACAGTAGCTATCCCACCGATACCTACAACTTTCAATCAACCTTCGATACTACAGGACCCGTTCAACAGCTATTCAAGTCCAAAAGCACTTCGTTCGGGTCATTTCAGGGAATCAGTCGTCGAAGTACAGGCAGTCTTGTATGGACAGAAAGGCAAGGACAGGGAGAGAGTGATAGAGGAATTGTACACGAACGATAGCAGTACGTTTCTCTCCTCATTCGTTTCTTCGGGTCAGGAGGCTAAACAAAGTCGAAACAGTCTTTGAGAATCCTCTCACCCTCGCAAAGGGGAAAGAAGCGATATCGGATCTGTTCGGATTACTAGCTCTAGTACCTGGAGTGAGTTGGAGTGAATTGGGAGACGTTACGGAGAGTCAATCTTTCGGTGAGTCCAAATTTCGCACTCATCTTCGGTCCGCTCACTCACACCGACATCTGCAGATGGTCATCGACTCATGACATTCAGCCACACTCTACATCTCGAGCTTCTCCCCTTCCTACACTCTGAACAAGTTCAATCTTTCGGTGATTCAGCAAATACTCCTTCACGGCGACGTGCATTCTCAGTCTTTTCCTTACCCGGTACTCCCTTCCCGCAAACTCCAACCGCGTCAATACGAGAATCATTCTTCGGTACCCCTTCCTCCGACGGAATCTTCTCAAAGACTCATCCAGCAAAGACTGTTTCCGGTGGAATCGCTTCCCTCCTCTCTTTACTCAATCCGAAACTCATCGCCTCGACTCTCACTACTCTACATATCAAACTACATACACACTTACTGTTCAACGAGGATGGGAGGATTATTAAGCATGAGGATGTGTGGGGAATCAAGGAATTGATTGAAGGAGTGTTTCCGATTGCTGGATTCGTTTACTCGCTGAATCGACAAGGATTAGGATGGGCTGCAGGAGTGGTCAGTAGGAGATTGGTTGGAAGGGAGAATGTAGGCAAGGAAGGGAAAGGAGGGGACGAGGGAGGGGAGAAGGCTCAACCATCGATGGATGCTGAATGTTCAACGATCAAGACTCCTGAAGAAGAAGAAGTCAGTGCGTTCCCTGTACAACGGCCAGCTCTGATACCACTCGAGATCCCGAGATCGAATGGGTTGGGATTAGTTGAGAACGCTGAGGAAGGAGGAGGAGGAGGGAATCAACGAACGACTTCGACGGACGAGTGAATGATATAATGTTCTTGTTAGCTTCCTTGATGTCTCTGTATACTTGTTTTCGTTGTTAGTAATCTTAAGCATGCCTAGTTTCTCACTGTTCGGTTTCTGAGTCTCTGCGAAGCGAGAGAATCTGATCTTCCCTTCTTCACCTTGAACCAATTCCCGCGACTTCACCGATCCTCTTCCCGTTCATCTGTACCCTCTCTATCTACATTCAATAATAACACAACAAGCTACATGGAATCACTCGGTGCTCTGGGTGGGTCGCTTCCACCTCCTCAAGGGGAGGATCTTCAAAAGGCCTTTAGACACGCTGCGTTATCGATTACAACTATGTACCAGGCATCCAAGAAGGCTAGTGCTAATGGTGAGTATCTCTTCTATCCCTCTAGCTGCGTTGTCGCTGATCGCTGACTCTGTCTCGCTCTCTCTTGTTCCCTTGATCTCTCTTCGTTGTTTCGCTCGAACCTCGACTCTTGTCACATTCTAGCTTACCTTACTGGCAAGAAGGAAGCCCTGCAAGATGTCCTAGAGTTTTTACAAGCTTCTCTCGATCATCCTCAACCTACCTCATCCGCTTCGGTTTCAAGGTTGATCGATTATATCTGGTGCGTTCACTTTCTTACTCACTCATTCGGATGATATACTCAGGGTAGAGTCTCGGACGCAGCGCTCGACAAGAAGCTTTGAAAGCGGAAGAAGAAGATAATGAAGACGATTCAGAATCACCTCCACCACCTCAACGACCTTCCTCTGCCGCACCAGCTCCCCCATCTCCTCACAGACCAGGTCCTTTCCAACATCGAGCGTCGAACCCATCAACCTCCACTCTATCTGCTACAAATTCCGCCCCTCTCAGTCGATCAACTTCTTACCAACCTCGACCCACTCCCGCTCCCGTCGCCAGTACCTCCTCGGCTCCTGCATCTCCCTCTTTCACTCCCACTACTGTCCATCGACCGAATCCGTTTCCTTTCCCACCTTCACAACCCTCTGCACAAACGATCTCAGTCCCCGGTTCTCCTCTCTCCTCTTCAACCACCGTCAACCTCCCCTTATCCCCCTTAGGCCGCTCTTCTTCCTCCCACCATCATCACGCCAGATCATTGCGATCTCGAACTTCTAGTAGAGGGAAAGGAACCAATTCAACCCCTGGTTCAGGAGGTCAAGCAACTCCAATTGGGGGATTGGAAGCTGCTGAACTAGGTGGAAACGAGGGATTAGCATTAGGGATGAAGAGGAGATGGGGGATCCAAAGTGCGGGGGGAATGGTAGATGTCGCGATTGATGGTGAGGCGGATGAAGAGAATCAAGGTGAGGATGCAGGAGGAGATGGAATGGAGATGGAGATGGAAGGGTGGGATGGAGTGGGAGAGAGACCGCTCAAGAGAGTCGCGAGGAACTTTAGGAGAGAACATGAAGAAGAGGGAGGTGGAGAAGGGAGAGGGAGAGGAGAAGGAGAGAGTCGTTGAGAGTATTGTTTTCGGAAGAGTTTGTATACGTTTTGTAGTATTTCTCCTTGACGTTTTCTTTGCATAGTTCTCCTCCCTGTACTATACCCTCGTTCCTCCTTCTAGTAATGCACGCCCTTTTTTGCGATTATTTTGTACTTAGGATGTTGGCGAAATTGACTTTCGAGTTTCTTACCAATAACTCGCTACAACTCGATTCGACACGCGTTCTACATAGCCAATGGTAGCCCCAGTGGCAGGTCCTTCTACTCAAACAGCACCACCAGCAACTGCGAATCTCCTAAGAAGTTTGGCGCCAGTTCATTCGACTTATTTCCCAAGATTACCAACTCCTTCGAGACCTGAAACGAATGAAGCGAACACTCCAGAACTCAAAGAGGATGCAAAGAACAAGGTGGCTCTGTTGAAGAGCGTGTTGGGAACGTATTTCTCGGATGTCGAAATGGATTTATTCAACAATGAAAGAGGTACGCTGTTCCTACTCTTCTGAGAGCTACTTGAGCTCACCAAATACGATGAATAGAACTATCTGATACATCTGAGAAGTTACTCGCGTTCGCTAGCGTGCTTCCTGGTTCATTACACGGTTTATCCGACAAACCTCGTTGGTTACTTTACACTTCTCGATCATCTGGTGGTCCTAGAATCCTTCCAACTCCTTTACTCGTCAATGGCTCCCCCGTCATCCCTTCGAATCTACCCACCGCGACGAACGCTGGTCCAGACGCGGGAAATCCAGAAGAAGATTTCGCAACTTGGTTCACCTGGCAGAGTTTACGGTTGGGTTCGACTCTCGAATATACCTTGTTGGGATTGAATCAGGTGGATGAAGGGAAGAAGAAGGACAAATGGGCGAGTGAACAGGTGCAGAGGGAGAGGAAAGCTTTACAGAATCAACTCGAGTTTACGTTAGTTGGAATTATCGAGGCGTTGGCGAAGAGCGCAGTGAGGATACCGTGGAGAGGAGCTCAGAGGGATGATCCGACGAAAGATGGAGGAGTTGGAAAAGCTAGGGAGATTATGGATGAACTGATCAAAGTCGTTCAAAGTATGTGGTTTCTTTTTACTTCTCTCGATCAAAGCGTGTTACTGACTTTACATCTCTCTTGTAGCTCTCATTCCCTCTTCTCGCGATCCATCACCAACCTACCCACGTCACATCTCCATCTTCGAATCATCGAAAGCCTACCAACCTCCCTATCGTTCACCTTCGAAATCTCGACCGGACGATGTCTTCGCCTCTGTCCCAATCTCCTGCCCCATCGTCGAAATCAAATCTTCCTCTCACGCTAGATCTCTCGCGCTCTTCACGATCAGGATCCTGTTGCAAGCAACGACAACTTCTCTCGTTCTCGAAGAATACCGTCCTCTCGTCGTCGACCTCCTTACTTCCACCTGGCCAACTCCAGCATCGTTCCGGCTCAATGAATCTCAGCAAGTACAGTCAAGGAAAGGGAAAGAGCGAGCCGATGTCGAAGAGGAGTTTGGGGAGGTTCAACTAGTATTCCTTGCGGAATGGCTTGATATGTCGAGTATAGCAATGTCGCAGTCAGTCGGAGGGTTCAGTGAACGGGAGATACAGTTGATCGGTCACAAGGTGCTGGACGTGGTCGAGGCAAGGTTGTTATCGAGTGAGCCGGAGAAACAGCAAGATGCGATGGAGGTAGACGAAGTCGAAACCGACAAATCGGATCGCCCAAAATTCTTGCGACTTCGAAACGATAGCGTACTGCTCGAACTCATCTTCAAGATTCAAGGAGACCCTGCTACAACCCCGAATCGACCAGAACTTCGTCAACTCTTCTGCCGCCTCGTTGCGAGCGAAGGAGAAGCCCTCGTTTCGGTTCTCTTCGACGAGACTCGCTCGGACCCGATCCGAGCTTGTAGCTTACTCATCCT
>Ga0308161_1003944_pt1 | contig 13974 bp, 14 predicted proteins | sample PhyFR2_FD_201034 | JGI IMG/M metagenome (GOLD analysis project Ga0308161, IMG submission 201034) | Phyllosphere microbial communities from UC Gill Tract Community Farm, Albany, California, United States - DLSLF.R2 | ecosystem: Host-associated > Plants > Phyllosphere > Unclassified | place: USA...
CTTGGTTCACTTAGTCATAAAAATTTACTTAAGATCTGGTGCATGCGCAAAATAATCGTTACCCATAAAGTGGGCTTCGCTCGACAAGTCGCTACTGATCGTAACCTCGATCAGGGGTTGATTTTGGAAATGGCTAAACCTTCTAGAATTAGCTTCGTAGGACCTGCTTGTCGCACATACTGAAGGATAAAAAGCTTATCGCACGTCCGCTACTTTGAGGCTAACCTTAAGAAACCAGCCGTTGCCGTCTCACATTGTTATAATGACCATGCACGCTGCAGGCATGAATTGGCACGTGTCGGTTATTTGCTATTTAGCTTTAAACTCAGATGAATCATTTTCAGCTTTAAATGTATGCTTGATAGATATAACCATCTCTTATAAACCTGACGAAACGCAACGCCCTTTTTGACAAACGCTCATCTCAGCCTTATTGGCAAAGTCGATGGCTGTAGACCGCAATTAGCCGTCAGATTATTGCAATAAGTTCAGATAACGTCATATTAGCGCCGAGTAGGATCAATGTTGTGACTATGCCCACCAAAACAAGCAATAAGGTCGTCTTTGTTTCTCCTTGCATGATAAATCCTCGCCGAGTGAATTAGTTTTGCCTAATATTGAACCAAGAACCGGGCGGCACTTGGGCTCGAAAATGTCAAATTTGTGCATTTTTAAAGGAGTTAAAAGCTGCCATTGTTGCGCTAAAAAACCTTTAATAATCGACGCGACTAAAGAAGGAGCCGTATATAATGGCTGGTACTGATAAAAACCGCATCAATGTAACGGACGGCCCTGTCATCATCTTAGTCGAACCGCAACTACCAGAAAATATTGGCATGGCCGCGCGGGCCATGGCAAATTTTGGTTTAGCGGAGTTGCGGCTCGTGAATCCGAGAGCGATTTTCCCAAATGATAAAGCCCGCGCCGCAGCGAGCAAAGCCGATCATATTATTGATCACGCCGTGGTATTTGATACCGTAAGACAGGCCGTTGCTGACTTAACGTTTACCTTCGCAACAACTGCGCGCAAACGCGATGGCTTCAAACCAGTGCGTAGTCCGATTGAGGCAATGTCATCGCTAAGGGCCCGCCATAATGCCGGCCTGAAAACTGGCGTCCTTTTTGGCCGTGAACGCTGGGGGCTCTCAAACGAAGAGGTGGGTTTAACAAATGAGATTGTGACATTTCCAGTCAATCCTGCTTTCGCTTCTTTAAATATTGCGCAAGCAGTCTTGTTGATGTCCTATGAATGGATGCGATCCGGTATGGCTGACAATACTGAAACTTTGTTTCGTGGCCCGCAATTGGCACCCGCCCCGAAATCGGATTTATTTAAGTTCTTTGACCAGTTAGAAGAAGCGTTAGATGTCCGAGGCTATTTTAGGCCTAGAGAACGCAAGCCAATTATGGTGGAAAATCTGCGTTCAGTGTTTACAAGGGCAGCTCTGAGTGAGACGGAGATAAAATTGCTGCGGGGAGTGATTGCTTCGCTGGATCACTTTCTGCCTCAATCCCGCCAGGTTGGCTTGCACAATCGGTATCCTCCTAAAGATAGAGAAGAAGAGGGCAATTAATTATGCCGCAAAGGCCCGTTTTGTTTTTTGATAGTGGTATTGGCGGTTTAACGGTTTTGCGTGAGGCAAAGTTGAAGATGCCTGAGCGACAATTTATCTATATTGCTGACAACGCCGCATTCCCTTATGGAGCGCAGCCTGAAGCAGCTCTCAAAGAACGCATTTTGAACCTGTTTGAATCGTTGCTTCAGCGCTATAACCCTGCACTAACGGTGATCGCGTGTAATACGGCGTCCACCTTGGTTCTTGATGATCTCCGTCGACATTTCGCAAACTACCTTTTTGTAGGCACAGTTCCGGCAATTAAACCGGCGGCTGAGCATACCCATTCTGGGCTCATTTCAGTTTTGGCCACACCGGGCACCGTAAAGAGGGCTTACACCCATGATCTTATAGGTCGGTACGCTCAACGATGTCATGTCCGCCTCGTTGGAAGCAAGCTGTTAGCAGGAATAGCGGAAGATTATCTTCGTGGGAACGCCATTGACGAAGAGATCATTCGGAATGAGGTTGCCCCATGCTTCGTTCATCGGGAAAACAAAAATACCGATATCGTTGTTTTAGCTTGTACCCACTATCCTTTTTTGATTAATGTTTTTCGCAAAGTGGCGCCGTGGCCTGTGGATTGGCTCGATCCCGCTGAAGCGATCGCTAACCGTGCTCGTTCCTTACTGCCAACGGAAGAGGTCCGTGAGGCGATTGTGCTGCACCATGATCTGGCTTATTTCACTTCACGACACATTGATTTCGCGACAAGACGCTTATTGCAAAGTTTTGGTCTTAGTTTTATTGAAAATGTTGACATCTCGGATTGCAGCCCTTAAAAGCACCCTAGCGTCTGAGAAGACGTCGTTAAACGTGTCCCGTGGATAAATTCGCAATGCGTGCGCATTTTATCCTGTCAGTTCGATTAATCGGGCAGAGGAGGGCGCGTTTCCTATAAATTGCTTTAATGCAAAAATTGATTAGAGGAAATGCGATGAGCAAGCGCGAATCTGCGAAATACAAAATTGATCGCCGTATGGGCGAAAATATCTGGGGCCGTCCGAAGTCTCCAGTAAACCGCCGTGAATATGGCCCGGGCCAACACGGACAACGCCGTAAAGGCAAGCTTTCTGATTTTGGTGTGCAATTGCGCGCTAAACAAAAGCTTAAGGGTTTTTATGGCGATATTTCAGAAAAACAATTCCGTAAAGTCTACGAAGAAGCGTCACGCCGCCGTGGTGATACTGGCGAAAACCTCATTGGTTTGCTTGAGTCGCGACTGGATGCCATCGTATATCGTGCAAAATTCGTACCAACGATATTTGCTGCACGTCAGTTCGTAAATCATGGTCATGTCAACGTAAATGGAAGACGCACTAATATCCAGTCTTACCGTTGTAAGCCAGGTGATGTTATTGAAGTGCGTGAGAAATCTAAACAGTTGGTAATTGTTCTGGAATCCGTGCAGTTGGCTGAGCGTGATGTGCCAGAATATATCGAAGCTGATCATAGCAAGATGAAGGCCACCTTTAACCGGGTGCCGGCATTCTCCGATGTACCCTATGCTGTTCAGATGGAACCAAACTTAGTTGTCGAGTTTTATTCACGATAACTACTGTTTGTTACCGAACACACTGATTTACAGGGGGCTTTTTGCCCCCTGTTTTGCGTGTGTTAGTGTTTTTGATTGGCAGCTAAAAGGGGGCTTTGTTGATGATTGAGGCATTAGACTTGCAGGAAACTGATACTGACGGCTGCCACCCTATGTTCAAAGATATTTTACCATCCGTCGAGTTCAACAAACTGAGAAAACGGTTACTGCGGCAGGTGAGACAAGCACTATTCGATTTCTCTATGGTCAATGAAAATGACAAATGGTTGATAGCGCTGTCCGGTGGTAAAGACTCTTATGGGCTTCTTGCCCTTTTGCTAGACCTTAAATGGCGGGGCCTATTACCAGTAGACCTTATCGCCTGCAATCTTGATCAGGGACAACCAAATTTCCCAAAAGACGTTCTGCCTAAATTTTTAGAAAAACATCAAGTTTCCTATCGGATAGAATATCAAGATACCTATAGCATTGTTACCGATAAGCTGACAGAAAGCCAAACCTACTGCTCACTGTGTTCAAGGCTTAGGCGCGGTAACCTCTATCGGATAGCGCGAGAGGAGGGGTGCTCTGCATTGGTTTTAGGCCATCACCGTGACGACGCATTGGAAACCTTTTTTATGAATTTATTTCACGGCGGTAGGCTTGCCGCAATGCCGGGTAAGCTTATCAATGATGAGGGTGATGTTATGGTTTTGCGTCCGCTTATTTATGCTGCAGAACAAGATCTTGAAAAATTATCGAATGCTATGCAATTCCCGATCATTCCTTGCAATCTATGCGGGAGCCAAGACGGCTTACAGCGCGATATGATGAAAGCCATGCTTAATGAAATTGAACACAAGATGCCGGGGCGTAAAGATACTATGATCAGGGCATTGACGAATGTTCGCCCCAGTCATTTATTGGACAACAAATTGTTCGATTTTTCCAATCTGCATTTGCGTTGACCTTGCTGTCGCCGCTCAATCGCACACATCCTTCGCTCCAGCAAACGGGCCGCAATATTAGTTTTTCAATTCTATGATTTAACTAAATCCAGGCGCATCGGTTTACGTGTTGCTCGATATTTGACGACAACGCGTTAGAACATAATCCGATAGGTGTTATGTGTATTTAAGGGTGTATTGCCTTCGGAGAAGGGGTCGATTCGGCGATACCCAATAAGCAAAGGTTGAGAGCCGGCTGCGTTACCGCCTAATTAGATGCGTTTTATAGAACGTGCGCCGTTACCTTTACTCCAATTGTTATAAGCGTTTCAAATAAAGCAAACCGACGTCCAAAAATAAAAATTGGAGCGTATCGGTCGTTCTTTTATGCAATGAGACAAGGTCGTAGACTGATCTTAAAAAATCCCGCATAAAGTCGTGGTTCGGTTATCAGGTGGTAGCACGGCTATGCCTAGCTGTTGCGGCTCTGTTCGCTTCCCACAGTGTCGAGTGTCGTCACCAAGATGGAATTGTGTTGTGATTGGAATAATTTTCCGCGCTCTGCGATAAGAACGAGGATAATTGCAAGGAGGCTTAGAACGCAAAAGCCGAGAGCAATGGGTGTTATCGTCCCATTAAATTGTAAACCGATGAATAAACCAATGCTGGCGCCAATGACAGTTTGAAGAAAACCAAATACCGACGACGCAGTTCCAGCGATTTTGCCCAATGGTTCCATAGCAAGCGTATTGAAATTGGCACCGATCGCACCAAAGGAAAACATGATTATAATAAAAAGCGTCATATAAACGGAAAATGGAACAATACCGTTATCAAGCAGAGACCAAACAAGCCAGATGAAAGACGCGACAGTAAATATGATGAGGAACGTATGTGATATATGCCGCATACCGAACCTCACAACAAAACGTGAATTTAAAAATGCTGCCAGTGACTGAAACGCGGCGACGGCGGCGAAGGCCAGTGGAAATAGCGTTCCCAAGCCATAAACATCGTTATAAATTTGCTCGGCAGTGTTTAGAGAGCTAAATAATCCGCCCAAAATAACCGAAAACGCCAGCGTGTAGCATAATGCAATACGGTTTGATAGCACGGTTGCAAGGCCGATCGAAATGGTGTGAAATGTTAATGCGCGTTGTTTATATAGGGTTTCCGGTAAGCGATAGTATACCCAGATTGCGGTTACTACGCCGGCGAAAGTCATGAAAATAAATATAATCTTCCAGGGACCAAAAAATAGCAGGCCCTGGCCCGTTGCCGGAGCAATAATGGGTGCAATCAAAAACACCATAATGGCGATTGACATTACTTCGGCCATTTTCCGTCCGTCATATAAATCACGAACAATGGAAATCGTTAAAGACCGCGTCGCTGCGCCACCCATGCCTTGAATAAATCGCAACAAAAGCAACAATCCAAAACTTGGCGTCATCGTACAGAGTAGAGAGGCGATCGCATAAATTGCTAATCCAATCAGGATGGGCCTACGCCGTCCAAAGCGATCACTGATTGGCCCCACCGCAATTTGCGAAAACCCGAAGCCGATAAGATAGCTAAAAATAATATAGTGTTGTTCGTTTTCACCAACAACGTGATAGCTGTCTTTGATACTCTCAAGAGCGGGAAGCATAATATCGATTGCAAACGAATTAATCGCCATCATAGCAGCAATCATAGCTACGAATTCAACATAGCCTAGTTTAGACTTTATGCTTTCTATATGAATTTCTTCTTGTGTTTCTCTATCGGACATTTCGTTAACTGCAAAAAATCCCGACAAAACACATCAAAAAGGGCTTTGTCAGGCGTGATTGTTAATCGTGCGCGGCAATCGAAATTAGGTTTGAGACCTAACCCAACCTTATTAAAAAGTCTAAGATTTCATCGCGATGTTTTTTTCTTCAAAAGTTTTTTTTAGCTCACCACTTTGGAACATTTCGCGGATAATGTCACAACCACCGGCAAACTCACCATTAATATAAAGTTGTGGTAGTGTAGGCCAATTCGAGTATTCTTTGATGCCCTGACGAAGCTCATCAGAATCAAGAACATTAATACCCTTATAATCAACGCCGATGTAATCTAAAATCTGCACAAGCTGCCCTGAAAAACCGCACTGTGGAAAATCAGGCGTACCTTTCATGAACAGAACGACACTATTGTTTTTTACTTCATTGTCAATGAAATCATGAATCCCAGCCATTTTAAATTCCTATCATAACAGTTGTAGACGCTTAGTAAGCATCTAATATGTCGTATCTAGTATGAATTGCAGCTCCGTTCAACCTTGTGGTGACAACTGTTACTTTGGCACGCTGGTTTGTAAAGCTAAAGCATGCAATTCTCCACCCAATGTGCCTTTTAGCGTGTCATAGACCATTTGATGTTGTTGGACTCGGTTTTTGCCCCGAAAGCTCTCAGAAATAACCTCAGCACCAAAATGTTCTCCATCGCCCGCCATATCGCGCACGACGACTTTGGCATCGGGAAGACCCGCTTCAATAAGTTTGGTTATCGTATCAACGTCCATCGCCATCAATTCTTCCTCCACCTATTATTTGAGATCATTGTGAAACTATTTCATATCTGACATATAACTGGGGAACCACCGCTCGTAAATATCTGTTAGTGCCTGAATGTCTAAGTTGCAGAGATGGCGAATTTTAAATGCCTGCCCGCCGGCGCTACCAAGGCGTCGAATTTCGATATCGTGCGTCGTCGCTGAAGCTAAAACACGCTCTGTATTAAGTGGGTTAACCGCAATAACGTATCGACCCTGATCCTCGCCAAAGAGGAAGGCCAGGTGATTATCTTCGCTACTTGCAATGTCGACACCAATTGATGATTTTATGGCAAGCTCTGCTAAGGCAATTGCTAGGCCACCCGACGAAATATCGTGGCAGCAATTAACCAAACCGTTTTCAATTAAATGACGGACAAAATTGCCTGTTTTAAGTTCACGTTTGAGGTCAACATATGGGGGCGCTCCATGGGTGATCCCATAGATTTCGCGCAAAAATGCCGATTGCCCCAAGTGTTTGCCATCTCCACCGATGAGGAACAACGCATCACCGCTCATTAGCCCTGAAAGGGTCGATATTTTTTTCCAGTCCTGAATAAGGCCGACTCCAGCAATGGTTGGCGTTGGCATTATGGCCTCTCCATTGGTTTCATTATAAAGAGAAACATTGCCAGAGACGATTGGAAAATTGAGCGTTTTACAGGCTTCGCCAATGCCTTTTATGGCGTAAACCAATTGGCCCATAATCTCTGGCTTTTCAGGATTGCCAAAATTCAAATTGTCCGAACAGGCAAGAGGAAGGGCGCCGGTTGCAGTTAAGTTACGCCAGCATTCTGCTACGGCCTGTTTACCGCCCTCGTAAGGGTCGGCTTGGCAATAGCGCGGTGTGACATCGGAAGAAAAAGCTAGCGCTTTGGTTTGGTGGCCATCAACGCGGACAACACCAGCATCCGAACCGGGGCGCACTATGCTGTTGCCTTGAATAAAAGTGTCATATTGTTCGTAAACCCAGCGGCGGGAGCATTGATTAGGTGAGTTCAAAAGGGTTATCAAGGCAGTCCCTAAATCGGCGACTTGCGGAATGTCGGCATGTTCTAATTGTTTCGGTCGAGATGGCGCGACCCATTTTCGATCATATTCTGGAGCCTCGTCGCCCAATTGCTTAATGGGCAGGTTTGCAACCTCTTCGCCATGATGTAAAACGCGGAAACGTAGGTCATCAGTGGTCTTGCCAATGATTGCAAAATCCAATCCCCATTTGATAAATATTTTTTTTGCATCCTCCTCTAATTCAGGGCGTAAAACCATCAACATACGTTCCTGGCTTTCTGATAGCATCATCTCATATGCCGTCATGTTTTCTTCGCGTACTGGCACTTTATCCAGATCTAACTCGATACCAAGATCTCCTTTAGCGCCCATCTCAACGGCTGAGCACGTCAAACCGGCAGCACCCATATCTTGTATCGCAACCACTGCCCCTAAGGCCATCAGCTCCATACACGCTTCTAAAAGGCACTTTTCGGTAAACGGATCACCGACTTGTACGGTTGGCCGCTTTTCGTCGATCAAGTCATCAAATTCCGCTGAAGCCATAGTAGCTCCACCAACGCCATCACGACCAGTTTTAGCCCCGAGATAAACAACCGGCTGATCCACACCCTGAGCCTTGGAATAAAAGATCGCGTTTGTTTTTGCGATACCAGCTGCGAAGGCATTGACTAAATTGTTGCCATTATAGGATTGATCAAACTCAACCTCACCGCCAACTGTCGGCACACCGAAAGCATTGCCGTATCCGCCCACACCAGAGACCACACCTGAGATGAGATGGCGCGTGCGCGGGTGATCGGGTGAGCCGAAGCGAAGCGCGTTCATCGCGGCGATGGGGCGCGCGCCCATGGTGAAGACATCACGCAAAATTCCGCCGACACCCGTGGCCGCGCCCTGGTAAGGTTCAATATATGAAGGGTGGTTGTGACTTTCCATTTTGAAGACGACGCAATCTCCGTCGCCAATGTCAACTATCCCGGCATTTTCACCCGGGCCTTGAATAACGCAATGGCCGGTTGTTGGCAGGGTGCGCAACCATTTTTTAGAAGATTTATAGGAACAATGCTCATTCCACATCGCCGAAAATATTCCCAACTCGGTAAAAGTTGGAGCGCGACCAAGTAAAGTTAAAATACGTCGGTACTCTTCGTCATTAAGGCCGTGAGCAGCAATGAGTTCAGGTGTAATAGCGACAGTGTTGCTAACGGTCATTTTTTAACTCCGTGATCTTAATTTTTAGCTATCGGCATTTCCCGGTGCGCTTTGCCCAATGTACAATATCATTGGCAATGACTTTACCATCTCGCCCGTTCAACAATGGGCCATAAGCAGATAGTTTCGCAGACATTTCCCCCTCAGCTTCAATAACTAGCACCGGTCTTTCACCCGGGGCCGAATCAGGCACAATCAAAATACGCGGGCGGCCGGAGTAGGATTGCAATTCAGGCGCCAATAAATAGTGGCGGAATTTTGTATCATGAGAATTAAACCAGCAATGTTTGGCAGCGTTTGATATATGTTCCATAGTATTGAGCGCGGATTGGTCAGTCCGTAGCGTAACAATGCGCGGTGTATTATTTGCACATGAGGAAAGCGCGAAAACGACGATGATGCACATTGCTACGCGCGCTCTATTCATCAAAATCTTTCCTTTCCTGTGAAGCTAAATATCAGGCTGCTAATCCAAGTGCTGCCGCAAACAATGCACGACCATCACACCCACCGTGAGCGTGTTCAATAAAGTCTTCCGGATGGGGCATCAGCCCTAACACATTACCCGCTTGATTGATAATTCCGGCAATATTATCAACTGATCCATTAGGATTGGTGCCTTCGGCATACCGGAAGATAATTTGGCCATTATCGATTAATTTTCCCAATGTTTGTTCGTCAGCGAAATAATTACCGTCATGGTGGGCAACGGGACACTCGATAATTTGTCCTTCTGTGTAATTGTCTGTAAATTTAGTTTTGGCATTGGTAACCTCTAGCTTGACAGTGCGACAAACAAACTTCAAACTCTCGTTTCGCATGAGTGCGCCGGGCAACATACCTGCTTCTATTAAAATTTGAAAACCATTGCAAACCCCAAGAACCATTACCCCTTTGTCAGCTGCATCCTTAACGGCCCTTATAACTGGCATGCGCGCAGCGATTGCCCCACATCGAAGATAATCGCCATATGAGAAGCCACCTGGGATGACGATGAGATCAACCGGCGGGATCGTTGTTGCTGTTTGCCAAACTTTAACCGGTGCCACACCGCTAACGTCATGCAGCGCAGCGATCATATCACGATCACGATTTAGGCCGGGCAATTGGATGATAGCTGCTTTCATATGACAAGTATTCCGTTCTATCCAAGCTCTATTTGGTAATTTTCAATGACGGTATTGGCAAGCAACCGTTCGCACATGTCTTTAAGCTGCTTTTGGGCATCGTCTTTGTTCAATATATCGATTTCAACATCAAATACCTTGCCCTGTCGGACCGATATGATATTGTTGAATTCCAGGCTTGTTAATGCACCGGCGATCGCTTTGCCCTGCGGGTCAAGTACACCATTTTTAAGGGTGACGGTTATGCGTGCTTTCATATTTTATTTTCCTGAACGTTTCGGACTAGCAATTTTAGCATTCATTAACTCCATAGTTCTCTAAATTAGTACTTGAATGAACCTGCGCATCGACCGACTACTCAAACCACGGCGCTCTATTTAACCAAAACAGGGCCTGTACGCCGCGGCGTTTCATTTTCATTCATGAGACCCAGTCGGCGTGCAACCTCTTGGTAGGCTTCGACAAGCCCACCCATATCCCTGCGGAAGCGATCCTTGTCCAATTTTTCATTGGTGTTAACATCCCAAAGCCTTGAAGAATCTGGGGAGATCTCATCTGCAAGGACAATTCGCATCAGGTCACCTTCCCATAGGCGGCCGAACTCCATTTTGAAATCTACCAACTGAATGCCTACACCGGCAAAAAGCCCAGACAAGAAGTCGTTTATTCGAATAGAATATTGCATAATATCGTCAAGCTCCTGAGGGCTTGCCCAGCCGAAAGCTGTAATATGCTCTTCTGAAACCATCGGGTCATCGAGCTCATCTTTTTTAAAATAAAACTCAATGATCGTTTGTGGCAGAGGCGTCCCTTCTTCAATCCCCAACCGTTTGGAAATCGAACCTGAAGCGATATTGCGCACCACAACTTCAAGCGGGATAATATCCACAGCTTTTATCAGTTGTTCACGCATGTTAAGACGTTTAATGAAATGGGTTGGGATGCCTAAATTATTCAATTTGGTAAATATATATTCTGAAATTCTATTATTCAGAACACCTTTACCGTCGATGACTTCATGCTTCTTTGCATTGAAGGCCGTCGCATCATCTTTGAAAAATTGAATATATGTTCCAGGTTCGGGACCTTCATATAAGATTTTTGCTTTGCCTTCATAAACGCGGTGGCGACGGTTCATCATTTGTCTCTATTTCAGTTAAAGGAATCCAAAAAGCCTATGCATCACTAAACTATTCCGCCTTGTGACTCAATGAGCGTGTATTGGCAATATAGCATTTTTATGAGTAAACAGTAAGCGTCTAAGATTGAACTATAAACTCGGGAATCATTGGGTCTCAGCCACGAACGCAGTGCAGAAATATCCTTACTCCCCGGTCACTTGTGCATAAAAATATAGCGCGATTGCTATCGTTGAAAAGTTCTATAAAGTTTAAGAACGATGAAGTTGAGGAATAGGTATTTCAATAATAAACCATCGTACCACCGCGTTTTTAAATTTTGGCAGTTGCGCCTATTTTAGTTTTCTGGTTCACTGAAGTTAGCGTTAACAAATCAGAAAGCGATATATCTGCAGCAAATTGGAAAAACGTGCAATCTAACAATTCAACGTTAGATTAAATTTTAAGCTGTATTATGCAATATAACTTCGCAACTACTTATGTTAAAGTTAAAACCGCCAATTTATCACAATGTCCAACAGCGAAATTCGATGCCGTTTTAAGTTTCCGCGCGAGAGAGTAGGAATAACCGTTTGTGCAGGCGATTGCGGCACGTTGAGAGGTTTCGACATATCAAAACATTCATTAAATTCGAAATACTGAAACCATCTTAATATCAATAACATATCCGCCCCGATTTATAATTGTCTTTAACTGATAGCCTTCTAAGCTTTCTAAGATGATAGCGTTATAATTTTGATAAAAATTGTGCAAACACCATTGATCCTTCAGGCCATGGGCCGTGCCCGGATTGCGCGTTGATATGGCCTGAATTTCCGGCATCGATAAAAAGCGAGCCCCATAATCTTGCAATCTCTTCTGCCTTTTCAAAGCTTGAATATTCGTCATTTTGACTTGCGATAACGACAGATGGCACTGGTAACCTTTTACGCGGGTAGGGGCCGAACGTCATAAGATGTTTGGGTCTAATTGATGGGTTGGAAACATCGGGTGGTGCAACAAAAAACGCCCCTTTTACTTTACGATGTTGTTTTTCTAACGCGAATACTGCAGTCGGAACACCGAGCGAATGGGCAATTAAAACCACTGGTTTATCGGCCTTATGAATTGCCGCTTCCACTTGTTGGACCCAGTCCTCTCGCACCGGTTTTGACCATTGCGCTTGTTCAACACGTTTTGCTGTTGATAGACTGTTTTCCCACCGTGATTGCCAATGATCAGGGCCAGCGCCGGTATAGCCTGGTATTATTAAAATTGTAGCCTGCGATGCTTTCATATCAGATGCCTCAAATAACTTTTGTACTTACACTTAAGTGCTGCAACGAATTAACCTATTCATCAACATGAAACGTGCTGATTTTTGACAATTCTGACAGGATTAATTACCGACAATCCAATTCGTTTAAAGTGCTTAGACGCGTCAAATTTAAAAGCTTCGCTCGAAAAGGTTAAATATCCAACATTTATGTCATCATATTAAAGTTGCCAATTAGTTCCAAGTAGATTGCGGTGCTAATGATTTTAGAGTTGCGATAAGTGCTTATGAGTATGTTCTCACATGTTGATAGGGTCATCTTACATGTTGATAGGGTCATCTTACGTCAACAACCTTTAGTTCAAGCAGCTTAGCTATGCAACCAGATCAAATGATTTTTGCACACGGCGTCAATTTCAAATGCTGAAGCAATAACCCGACTTTTAAATCCTCGCAGGCAAAAAGCACGGTGAATTGCTCGTAGAGCGTAATCTACGAACTATGCGCTAAAACAATACAGAACCACTGTTATTTAAGCGCTCTCTCGGTCGACGCTTCGGCAACAGTTAACCTAGCCGAAAACACGTGAAAAAATTCTATCAACATGTTTTGTATGATAACCGAGGTCAAATTTTTCACGAATTTGGTCTTCTGATAACGCCTTCCTGACATCGGGGTCTTTGAGTAATTCCTCGAGAAAGTCGGCGTTATTTTCCCAGACCTTCATGGCATTGCGTTGAACAAAGCGATAAGCATCTTCACGGCTTACTCCTGCTTGTGTCAGTGCAAGCAGTACGCGTTGAGAGTGGATGATGCCGCGGAATTTGTTCAAATTCCTCATCATATTTTCAGGGTAGACCACCAGTTTGTCCATAACATTTTTCAAGCGCGTTAAAGCGAAGTCTAATGTAATCGTTGCATCCGGCCCGATATATCTCTCAACGGATGAGTGTGAAATATCGCGCTCATGCCACAGAGCTACGTCCTCCATAGCTGGTAATGCGAATGATCTTACCATGCGTGCCAGCCCCGTTAAATTTTCCGTCAATACAGGGTTTCGTTTATGAGGCATCGCGGAAGACCCCTTTTGTCCAGGCGAAAAAAACTCTTCCGCTTCAAGCACTTCAGTGCGCTGCAAATGACGGATTTCAATAGCGAGTCGTTCGATCGAAGAAGCAATGACACCAAGTGTAGTAAAATACATGGCATGCCGGTCGCGTGGTATCACTTGTGTTGAGACGGGCTCCGGTTTCAAACCGAGTGCAGACGCAACATGCTCTTCCACTCGGGGGTCGATATTGGCAAAAGTTCCCACCGCCCCAGATATCGCACAAGTGGAAATTTCTTCTCGAGCGGCGACAAGCCGTTCCCGACACCGACTGAATTCAGCATATGCAAATGCTAATTTTACGCCAAAAGTTGTTGGTTCGGCATGAATGCCATGACTACGCCCAATGGTGACGGTATCTTTAAATTCGTAGGCTCGCCTTTTAAGCACCTCCAACAATAAATCTATATCCTGCAACAAAATATCGCTCGCGCGCTTAAG